>Ga0075428_100002733_pt1 | contig 19195 bp, 16 predicted proteins | sample RhiMetdeltSRZDD2_FD_75291 | JGI IMG/M metagenome (GOLD analysis project Ga0075428, IMG submission 75291) | Populus rhizosphere microbial communities from Tennessee, USA - Rhizosphere MetaG P. deltoides SRZDD2 | ecosystem: Host-associated > Plants > Roots > Rhizosphere > Soil | place: USA... | reverse complement strand
CGCCGGCGTACACCCAGGTGTGCCTGACGCTCGAGAACGGCGACCCGGCGCTCGGCGGCGAGGACCCGATGGGCTTCGTGTCCGTCGTCAACAGCCAGAGTGGCTCCGGCGGCAGCTGCGGCTTCGTCGCCACGACGTCCGAGACCTGGTCCACGGTCAAGGACCTGTACCGTTAGTCGGTCCTGCGTCTTCGGATCCCTGCGACGGCCGCGCTGTGCTGCAGCGCGGCCGTCGCGTTCTGATGCCATCTCGCGCTTCCGCGCTCCAGGCGTGCAAATCCCGTGGCTCGCTTCCTGCTCCCCGTGGCCCGACTCCGAGCCCGCACGCCTTGCAACCACGCGGGGCAGAAGCGCGGGGAATTCGTCGGACAGCCGACGGACGAACTCGGGTCCGCGAGGAGCAGTGAGGGATCCAATGCGTCGCGCAAAAGAGCGACTGGAGACCTCTTGGTCGAGAGGGGAGAAGCGAAGATGAAGACGTTGCTAATGCATCTTGCCGCGGCGTGCTGCCTGGCGGCTGGAGTGTACGCGCAGGAGTCGACGATCGGCGTGTACGTGGACGCAGCCGGGACCCAGTGCACAGGCACGACCACCGGCGGCGTCGTCATCGGTTCGATCTGGGTCGACCTCGCAGGTGTGGCCGCGGGTGGCTTCACCGGCGCGGAGTTCCGCATCGACAACAGCCAGATGGCGAACACCACCGTGTCGGTGTCGCCGGACCCCAACGCCAACATCGTGCTCGGGGACGCGTTCAACCAGGCCGGTACCAACATCGTCTACCCCACCTGTCAAACGGGTCCACGTGTGCGGCTCGCCACCTTCACCTTGGTCGAGATGGCGCCCGTGTCGGACATCTGGCTCCAGGTGACGCAGAAGTACACGCCGACGAACTGGACCTTCAACTGCCCGTTGCTCACCCTGTGCGATGGACCGGTTTACACCGCCGTCTGCGTCGGCGAACGCAACAACAGCGTGCACTGGACCTCGGTGCTCAATCCCAGCGTCGGCATTTCCGCCGCCTGCTTGCCGGTGAGTGTGACGAACACGAGCTGGTCGCAGGTCAAGGATCTGTATCGCAACTAGGAGCGCGCGGCGCGCGCTCGATTGCGGGGCCGGGATCCATCGTCGGATGGGTCCCGGTTTCGCTTTCGGCTGCCGAGCGGTGGGAAGCGCTCGAAGAGCAGCTCGAGGAAGCGGACCGCCGCCGGCTCGAGCTCCCGCCCGCGCCGGGTCACGGTCGCGAGCGTGCGCGCGAAGCGCGCATCCACGGTGTCGAGACGACACAGCCTGCCGGCGGTGATCTCGGCCTGCACTTGTCCGAGCGGCAGGATGGCCAATCCGACGCCGACCTCGGCCAGCCGCTTCATCGCCTCGGGGGATTCGGTTTCCATCGCGACGTTGGGAGTGATGCGCCGGGCGTGGAACACCGCGTCGAGAGTGGCGCGTGTGTGCGAGCCGCGACTGTAGAGCACGAGGGGCTCGGCGGCGACCGTCGCGAGCTCGAGGCGACGCACTGCCGACAAGGGGTGCGACGGGCTGCCGACGCAGACCATGGTGTCTTCGAAGAATGGGACGACATCGAGGGCGGGATCGGGGCTCACCCGGCTCTGGTCGGCCAGGGCAACGAAGCCGAGATCGACGCGGCGCCGGCGCACCGATGCGAGCACCCGGCGTGAATCCACCACCTGTACCAGCAGCTCGACCTCCGGGTGCGAACGGCGGAACTCGAGGTAGATCTCGGGCAGGAGGTAGATGCTGACGGCGTCGATGGTGGCCAGGCGCAAAGTCCCGCGCCGCAGGCCGCGGAGCGGCGCGAGCCGCCTTTGCAGCGCCTCGGAGGCAGCGAGCAAGCCACGACTTTCCTCGAGCAGCAGCCGCCCGGCCGAGGTCAAGTGCAAGCGCCTTCCGCGGCGTTCGAAAACCCTGAGGTCCAACACGCGCTCGAGCTCGCGGATGCGAGCACTGATCGCGGGCTGCGATCGATGCAGCGCGTCGGCGGCGCGGCGCATGCCCTGGCGTTGCACCACGGTGTGGAACGTGCGCAGCAGTTCGAGGTCCACGGCATCTCCTCTGATTCAAATAATCTATCAATTCTATTCTAAAAATCAACTCGACCGATTGATCAGGCGACCCTAGCATCCGTCTCGGGCGCCCGACTCGGGCCGCCAGGTCATCGCTTCGACACTCGGTCCCTTCCCTGGAGGCTCTCTCATGCCCGGCCCGATCCCGATCGCGCCTGCAACCGGCAGGCTCGGCATTCTCATGCCCGGCCTCGGCGCGGTCGCCACCACCTTCATCGCTGGCGTTGCCGCCGTTCGGCGCGGCCTGGCGCAGCCGATCGGCTCCTTGACGCAAATGGGCACCATCCGGCTCGGCAAACGCACCGACGGCCGCACGCCGGCGCTGCGCGACTTCCTGCCGCTCGCCGCGCTCGACGACGTCGTCTGCGGCGGCTGGGACATCTTCCCGGAGGATTGCTACCAGTCGGCCCTGCACGCGGGTGTGCTCGAGCCGGCGCTGCTGGAGCAGGTGCGCACCGAGCTCGAGGCAGTGCGCCCTATGCAGGCGGTGTTCGATCGCGCTTACGTGCGCAAGCTGGATGGCCAGCACGTCAAGAAGGCGGCGAACAAGATGCTGCTCGCCGAACAACTGATGGAGGACATCGAGCGCTTCCGCAACGAGCACCGCTTGGACCGCGTCGTGATGGTGTGGTGCGGCAGTACCGAGATCTATCTGGAGCCGAAGCCAGTGCACCAGACCCTGCAGGCCTTCGAACAAGGCTTGCGCGCCAACGATCCGGGCATCGCGCCGAGCATGATCTACGCCTATGCGGCGTTGCGCGCGCGCATTCCCTTCGCCAACGGCGCCCCCAACCTCACCGTCGACATCCCGGCTCTGCGCGACCTCGCGCGTGAGCTGCACGTTCCCGTCGCCGGCAAGGATTTCAAGACCGGGCAAACCCTGATGAAGACGATCTTGGCCCCGGGGCTGCGCGCCCGTCTCCTCGGCCTCCACGGCTGGTACTCCACCAACATTCTCGGCAACCGCGACGGCGAAGTCCTCGACGATCCGGATGCGTTCAAGAGCAAGGAAGTGAGCAAGCTCTCGGTGCTCGACACGATCCTGCAGCCCGAGCTGCATCCCGAGCTCTATGGCGACATCCACCACGTCGTGCGCATCAATTACTACCCGCCGCGCGGTGACAACAAGGAAGGTTGGGACAACATCGACATCTTCGGATGGCTGGGATACAAGATGCAGATCAAGATCAACTTCCTCTGCCGCGATTCGATCCTGGCGGCGCCGATCGTTCTCGATCTGGCCCTGTTCATGGATTTGGCGGGCAGGGCCGGCATGTCGGGCGTGCAGGAATGGCTGTCGTTCTATTTCAAGAGCCCGATGACGGCGCCCGGCCTGTATCCGGAGCACGATCTCTTCGTGCAGAAGACGAAGTTGAAGAACACCTTGCGCTGGATGCGGGGAGAGGAGCAGATCACGCATCTCGGGCGCGAGTACTACGACGCGCCGGCCGACTGAGCCGAGGGATTCGCGACGGGGGGAAAGCGGCTACGGCACGATGAGCAGCGAGTTGCTGCCGCCGAAGCCGTCAGCTTCCTGGCGCAGGGCTCGAGGGTCGGTCTGGATCTGGCCATCGACGCGCAGCTTGTAGGCGTAACGTCCCGGGGGCAGCACGAGAGCGCGCGACCAGACGCCCTGTGGGCCGCGCGTGAGACGCCAGGGAATCCAAGCATTGAAGCTGCCGAGGACGGCGACTTCGCGCGCTCCGGGCTGGCGCACCTCGAGAACGACGTTCCGGTGGCTCCCGGGGTCCGGCACTGACTGCATGGCGTGGTCGAACCCCGGCAGGAAGCGCATGAGGTCGTTGTCGAGCTGGCCCGGCCAACTGCCGTCCTTGCGCAACAGCGAGAGACCGAGCCTCCAGCCTTGGTCCGTCGCGCAGCTGCGCGCGAGCAGCGTGTGTCTCCCGGGGCCGAGGCGAATGGGGTCACTAGGAATCAACAGGCGGCCATCCACCATGAGCCGGTTGGCGCCGACCGCGTTCCAATGCAAACGCTCGCCCTCGGCCAGATCGATCATGGTGAGCACACAAGCGCAACGGGGTGTGGGCGCTGGGCCGTGCACCAAGTCGAGTTCGACCGCGCCGGTGGCGTCGTAAGCGGCGACGGGAACTCGGCGCCAGCGCAACTCACCCTCGATCCCGGCGAGCGCTTGCTCGAAGTTGATGCCGTTTTCCGGCGGCAGCAGCAATGCCCCGGCCGGTGGCGCGAACGGGCCGATGCTAATCCACTCCAGCGGTCGGAAGAAACGCGTGCGCAACGTGCCGATGTCGACGCCTGCGACCTCCACGCGCAAGACAAAATCATACGGACCTGGACTCGCATGCTCGGGAAGCGCGAGCTCGAAGACCGTGCTCGTGGTGTCGCCTGGTGCAGTGAGCTCGAACGGGAGATGCCGCGACGGACGCACTTCCCACATGGCGGTGGACAAGACGTGCAGGCTGCCGCGCTGGGGTGCGGTCCCGGCGTGGCGCAGGCGGACGAGCACGCGTGCCGTGGTCCCGCGCGGCAACGTCGGTTGCTGGAACAACACGACGCACGCGTCGAGATCCCCGACTCTCGCCTCTTGGACGTGGAAAGCGGAGAGCGCGGCTTGTGGGGGCGCGTCACTCAGTGGCTCGGGTTGTGCGGCGACGCGCGTCGCGGTCGAGCCTGCGAGCAGACCGGCGCACAGTGCCTGACGCAAGCCATGGATCAGAGCCTGGCCGCGTGATCGGCGTGCATCAGCATCCGAATACGCTCGGCGATCTCGTTGATGGGAAGACATTCGATGGCGCCTCCAGCTTCGCGTGCGCATCCGGGCGCTTCGTAGAGCGCGGATGAGGCCCGGTCTTGCGCGATGGTCAAGCCTCCCGCCGCGCGCAGCGCCAGCAGCCCGGCACAGCCATCGTCGCCGCGGCCCGAGAGCAAGACTCCGACCGCGCGCGCGCCGAACGTCGCTGCCGTGCTGTGCAGCAGCGCATTCAGCGGCTTGGCGTCGCCGTGCATGGGGCCGACCCGCAGACAGGCACGCCCGTCATTTCCAGTCATGCGCACGGTTTCGTGCGTGCTGCTCGTGACATAGACATGACCGACTTCGAGCGGCTGGCCCTCGATGACCGGCCGCACGATGGTGCCGGTATGTGCTTCGAGCCACTGCGCCAGCACGTCGCGCAAGCCGTGGGGCAGCTTCTGCGCGTAGACGATGGGACTGCAGGTCTGACCGCGCAACGTCGTGAGAATGCGGCGCACCGCCATCGGTCCGCCCGTGCCGGCGGCGATGACGATCACCTTGTCGGCGGCGTCGATGGCGCGCAAGGCGCGGCGCAGGTCGAAGACGCTGGCGTCGGGGAAGGCTCCGGACAGCGGGAAAACGCTCTCCAATTGTTCGACCACTTGCGCGTCTCGCAGCGCGTGGACACAATCTTCGACATCGTGCACCAGACCCGGGACATCGGAGTCGCGCCGCACCACCAGCTCGACGGCGCCCCATTCGAGCGGTCGCAATGCCGCCAGACTTTGTTGCTGCGCGCGGACGATGCACACCGTCGGGATGCGGTAACGCCTGGCGGCCGATTGCACCAGCTCGCGCACACCATCGACCTCGGCATCGGCGACCAGCACGTGTGGGCGTAAACGTCCCAGTTCTTCCGCCAAGGACACGCTGCCCTCGGCGTGCATCGCGCAAAGTGCGATGCCATTGGAGCGCCATTGCTGCTGCAGGGTTTGCCGCAGCGCGCCGTCGCCGAGAATGGCAAACACGCGCATGGGTGTGCTCATGGCCTCTCCTCGATCGCTGGTTCGACGGGCGATGCGAATGGGGTGGAAGCCCCGTTCCGAACTGTCGATGCGGAGCCGACAGCACATTCGGTGCCGTCGCCGCCGGGGGATGGACTCCGTGCGTCGCCCTGGCCGGCCATGGGGCGAAATGACCGGAACGGTGCGAGGACTAGGGCGCCGACGAGTTCGCAGCCACTGTCCATGCATCGAGAACATGTCTGAATCCGCGACGCGCCGGATTCCCGGCGCGAGCTTGCCAGGCCGGGCGGCACGGACTAGTCTGTCGGCGCGATCATGCTCGGGCCTTCGCGCGGACTCTCACACCGTCGAAGGAACCCGTTCGCCCTGCCGACAGACGTCGGGTGAGACTTCCGTCCAACTCTCGGGACACACGCGATGCACGAGGTCGTGGTCACAGCCGCCCGGCGCACGCCGATCGGGAAGTTCATGGGCAGCCTCGCCGAGGTCGCCGCCACAACGTTGGGCGCGGCAGCGGTGCGCGCGGCCGTCGCTGACTCAGGTCTGGGTCCAGATCAGATCGACGAGCTGGTGTTCGGTCACGCGCGGCAAGCGGGCACGGGTCCGAATCCAGCTCGACAGGTCGTGCGCGGTGCCGGTCTCCCAGATGCAACCCCCGCGTTCACCGTCAACAAGGCTTGCGGCTCGGGTCTCAAGGCCGTGCTCCTGGCCGCGCAGACGATCCGCCTCGGCGAGGCTCGCGTGGTCGTGGCCGGCGGCATGGAGAGCATGTCGCGCGTCCCGTATCTTCTCGAGCGCGCGCGCGGCGGATATCGCTTGGGTCATGGCGAGCTGGTCGACGCCATGTACCGCGACGGTTTCACCGATCCGCTCTCGGGTCTGGTGATGGGTGAAACGGCGGAGAAGCTGGCGCGATCGCACGAGATCTCGCGTCGAGAACAGGACGAGTTCGCTCTCGAGTCGCACCGGCGCGCCACGGCGGCATGGAACGCCGGGCACTTCGCCGCCGAGATCGTGGCAGTCGATGCCGACGACGGCCGCGGCGGCGTGCGTCGCTTCGATCGCGACGAGAACCCGCGCGAGGACGCCACGCTCGAGCGCTTGGCGCGCTTGCAGCCTGTCTTCGCCGCCGGCGGCAGTGTCACGCCGGGGAATGCCTCCGCCATCACCGATGGGGCCGCGGCGCTCGTCCTGATGGACGAGGAGAGTGCGCGGCGCCACGGTCAAACCATTTTGGCCCGGCTCGTGGCATCGACTCAGGTCGGCGTCGATCCGTCGCTCATGGGGATCGCGCCGGTGCCGGCGTTGCAAAAACTTTGGAAGCGCACCGGGTTGGCGGTGGATGCGATCGACCTGTTCGAGCTCAACGAGGCGTTCGCGGCGCAAGTGCTGGCCTGCCAGCGCGAAATGCCGCTTCCCCCGGCACGATTGAACGTCAATGGCGGCGCCATCGCACTCGGGCATCCCATCGGGTCGAGCGGTGCTCGTATCTTGGTGACGCTCGTGCACGAGATGCGCCGGCGGCAGGCGCGCCGCGGCGTGGCGACGCTTTGCATTTCCGGTGGACAGGGCTTGGCGCTGCTGGTCGAGCGCGCCGAAGCGTAGGCCGCAGTGCTTGCAAGGGAGAAGGAAGATGGCAATCGAGAAAGTCGGTGTCGTGGGATGCGGTCTGATGGGGGCCGGCATCGCGCAAGTCTGCGCCAGCGCGGGCTTCGGCACCACCGTGTCGGAGGTGGACGAAAAACGCCTGCAGTCGGGGATCGACAAGATCGGCGCTCAGCTCGCGCGCGCGGTCGAGAAGGGCAAGCTCCCTGAGGCGGAGAAGAAGGCGATCCTCGGCCGACTGCAGGGCACGACTCGACTCGCCGATCTCGGCGGTTGCGACATCGTGATCGAAGCGGCGACGGAGAATGCCGAGGCCAAGAAGAAGATTTTCGCCGAGCTCGATTCGCGCCTGCCGAAGCACGCCTTGATGGCCAGCAACACCTCGTCGCTCACCCTCATCGAGCTCGCGGCGGTGACCGGGCGGCCGGAGCGTGTGCTGGGGCTCCACTTCTTCAACCCGGTGCCGGTGATGAAGCTGGTGGAGGTCGTGCGCACCATCGTGACCAGCACCGAGGCGTTCGAGACGGCGCGGCAATTCGCCGTGTCGCTCGGCAAGGAGGTCGTCGAAGCCAAGGACACCACCGGCTTCGTGGTCAATCGTCTGCTGGTGCCCTACATGCTCGACGCCATTCGCTGCTACGAGCAGGGTTTGGCCAGCAAAGAGGACATCGATCGCGGCATGAAGCTCGGCTGCGGCTACCCGATGGGACCTTTCGAGCTACTGGACTTCGTCGGACTGGACACGACATTGTATATTGCCGAAATCATGTTCGACGAGTTCCGCGAGGCGCGTTTCGCGCCGCCGTCGCTGCTGCGCCGCATGGTGATGGCCGGTCACCTGGGCCGCAAGAGCGGCCGCGGTTTCTACGATCACCGGTCGTGATGCGCGACTGCAAGCTCCCGGAGGACGCATGGCATCCGTACACTGGACCCGAGACGGCGCGGTGGCGACCGTCATCCTCGATCGGCCGGAGAAGCTCAACGCTCTCGACGCCACGATGCTCGACGAGCTGGAAGCAGTGTTCGGCGAACTGCGCGCCGACACGGCGACGCGCGCGGTGATCCTGACCGGCGCCGGTGAGAAGGCCTTCGTCGCTGGCGCCGACATCGCCGAGCTGGCGCGACAGACGCCGGTCACGGGCAAGCAGACAGCGCGGCGCGGCCAGACGCTGTTTCGCGCCATCGAATTGTTTCCGAAGCCGGTGGTCGCGGCGGTGAATGGATTCGCCCTCGGCGGCGGCTGCGAGCTCGCGCTCGCCTGTCACGTGCGCTTGGCGTCGGAGAACGCGCAGTTCGGCTTGCCCGAGGTGAGCCTCGGCATCATCCCGGGCTACGGCGGCACGCAGCGCTTGGCGCGGCTCGTGGGGCGCGGTCGCGCCATCGAGCTGGTGCTGAGTGGAGCGCGCATCCCGGCGGCGGAGGCGTATCGGATCGGGCTGGTCAATCGGGTGGTGCCGCAGGACTCGTTGCGCGCGGAAGCCCGGGCGCTGGTGGATTCGATGCTGCGCCACGGGCCGCTGGCGCTCGCGGCGGCGCTCGAGGTCATCCACCATGGGCTCGAGGTCCCGCTCGACGAGGGCATGCTGCTCGAGGCCAATGCTTTCGGTGTGCTGTGCGCCACCGACGATATGCACGAAGGTCTGAAGGCATTCCTGGAAAAACGCAAGCCCGTGTTCCAGGGGCGTTGAATCGCGCTGCCCGAGGGAGGACAAGCGATGGCGAATGTACCTGCGCGTGCGGTCGTGCTGCACGGTGCGCGCACACCGATGACCGAATGGTCGGGCGGGCGCAACGGCGCCGGCAAGCCGGGCGGGCGGCTCAAGGACGTGAGCGCCAACGATCTCGGCGCGGCCGCGGCGCGCGCGGCGCTGGAACGCGCCGGAGTCCAGCCATCCGAGGTGCAGCACGTCGTGATGGGCAACGCCTTGCAGACGAGCGGCGACGCCATCTACGGCGCGCGCCATGTCGGTCTCAAGGCTGGCGTCGGGCAAGAGGTGCCGGCGCTGACATTGAACCGCCTGTGTGGCAGCGGCATCCAATCCGTGATCACGGCGACGCAGCTGGTGCAGCTCGGCGAGGCGCACACGGTGCTGGCGGGCGGCATGGAGAACATGAGCCAGGCGCCGCACGTGATCCGCGGCTTGCGATCGGGGCTCAAGCTCGGGCAAGGCGGCTTGGAAGACCTGCTGATGGTGGCGTTGCGCGATTCCTACTGTGGCTTGCTGATGGCGCAAACGGCGGAGAAGCTGGCGCGCGAGCGCGGCATCGACCGTGCCGCACAGGACGCATACGCGTTTCGCAGCATGCGCGAGGCAAGGCGCGCCCTCGGCGAAGGCCGCTTTGCCGAGGAAATCACGCCGGTCGTGGTGAAGAGCGGCCGCAACGAGGAGACGGTGCGCGACGACGATCATCTGTTCGAAGCCCCGGACTTGCACGTGATGGCGAAGCTGCCGCCGGCCTTTGGCCCCGAGGGCATGGTCACGGCCGGCAACGCCAGCGGCATCGTCGACGGTGCCGCCGCCGTGGTCGTCATGTCCCCGGACAAAGCGCGCGCCGAGGGCCGAGCCGCGCTGGCGGAAGTGCTCGACTGGGCGGTGGTCGGCGTCGATCCCAGCATCATGGGGATCGGACCGGTGCCCGCCATTCGGCAAGCCGTGGCGCGCGCGGGCTTGCGTCTCCAGGACATCGACTTGTTCGAAATCAACGAGGCCTTCGCCGCGCAGTACCTGGCGGTGGAACGCGAGCTCGAGCTCGACCGTGAGCGCGTCAACGTCAACGGCGGGGCCATCGCCATCGGCCATCCGCTCGGGGCGACGGGAACGCGCCTGGTGCTGACGCTCGCACTCGAGCTGCGGCGTCGCCGCAAAACCTATGGTGTCGCGAGCGCCTGCATCGGCGGCGGGCAGGGAATCGCACTCGTGATCCGCAACCCGGAGGCATGACGGATGGGATCGGCGTATCGAATCGCAGTGATCGCCGGCGACGGCGTCGGCCCGGAAGTCGTGCGCGAGGGCTTGCGCGTGCTGGATGCCGTGAGCCAGATCGAGGGCTTTCGCTACGAAACGACCGCCTATCCGTTCGGCGCCGAGCATTATCTCAAGACGCGCGAGCTCATGCCGGAGTCGGTGCTCGACGAGCTGCGGCAGTTCGATGCCATCTATCTCGGCGCCATCGGCGATCCGCGGGTGGAAACTGGGCTGCTCGAGCGCGCCATCGTCGCCGGCGTGCGCTTCGGTCTCGATCTCTACGTCAACTTGCGTCCGGTGAAGCTGTACCACGAGGTGCTGACGCCGCTCAAAGGCAAGAAGCCGGAGCACATCGACATGGTGTTCGTGCGTGAGAACACCGAGGACCTCTATGTCGGCATCCATGGTTTCTTCAAGAAGGGGACACCCGACGAGGTGGCGATGCAAGAAATGGTGATGACGCGCAAGGGGGTGGAGCGTGCCGTGCGCTATGCCTTCGAGCTGGCACGGCAGCCGGAGCGCCGGCAGCGCTTGATGCTGATCGACAAGAGCAACGCCTTGCGCGGGCAGGACATCTGGACGCGCGTTTTCGCCGCGGTGGGCCGCGAATACCCCGACGTGACCTGCGACCATGCCTACATCGACGCCGCCACCATGTGGCTGGTGAAGAACCCCGAGTGGTTCGATGTCGCGGTCGTGCCGAACATGTTCGGCGACATCATCACCGACCTCGGCGCGACCATCCAGGGCGGTCTTGGGCTCGCGGCGTCAGGCAATCTGCACCCCGGGCAGGTGTCGATGTTCGAGCCCATTCACGGCTCGGCGCCGAAGCATGCCGGGCGCAACGTCATCTGCCCTCTGGCGGCGATCGCAGCGATGCAGATGCTGCTCGACTACGTCGGCGAAAAGCGAGCGGCGGCGCGCATCGAACGCGCCATGGCCGGTGTGCTCGGCTCCGGCAAGCTGACGGATCTGTCGACCGCGAGCGGAATCCCGACGCCGGAATACACCGAGCGGGTGCTGGAAGCGTTGCGCGCCGATGGCGCGCCGGGCTGACCCAGCGCGTCCCCCCAAGGATTTCCCGCACTCAGGGCTTCTCTTCCTGCTCCTGCCGGAATACTCTCGGGAGGGCCCCTGCGCGAACGGGGTGGGGCGGATCTCGCCCTCGGTCGCAGAAAAATCGCGCAAATGACTGCATTCGATCGACTTGTGCGGGAGTGGCGGAACTGGCAGACGCGCTAGACTTAGGATCTAGTGGGGGCTCCCCGTGCGGGTTCGAGTCCCGCCTCTCGCACCACGCACCGGAAGAGGCCGCCGACGGCAAGCGAAGGGATGGCTGGTGGAGACCCCGATCGAACTGAAAGTGCAGACCACGAATGCCTCGACCTGGGGCCGGATTCTCAGCATCGAGTTCGCGCGAACCCACCTCGAGGCCGAGCGCGCACGCGTGGTGAGCGATCTGCGGCGGAAAGTGGTGCGCCCCGGCTTCCGCAAGGGCAAGGTGCCGCGCGAGCTCATCGAGCGCGATTTCGCCGCCCGCATCGATGCGGACGCGCTCGAGAAGCTGATCCCGACCGTGACCAGCCGCGCCATCGAGCAGGAGGGCCTGGACGTCATCTCGGTGCCCAGCGTGCGTACCCTCGACCTCGATCATCCGGAGTTCGTGCGCATGGACGTGGAGTTCGACATCCGGCCGCGCTTGCCGTCCATCGCGCCGGAGGCGCTCAGGGTCGAACGCTGGACGCCCGAGGTCCGCGACGCCGACATCGAACGCGCCCTCGATTCCATTCGCGAGGAGCAGGCGCAGTACGTTTCGGTGCCGCGCGAAGCCCGGGATGGCGACTTCGTTCTGGTGCGATACGTGCCCCTCGATGCGGCAGGGAACGAGATCGCGGCCAAACGGGTAGAGAATTATCCGTTTCAGCTCGGCGAGGGGCAGGTCGTGGCCGAGTTCGAGTCGGCAGTGCGCGGGCTCGTGGCGGGGCAAACCGCACGCGCGGAGGTGCATTACGCCGCGGATCACGAGGATCCGGAGCTCGCTGGCAAGCTGGTTGCATTCGTCCTGACGTTGCAGGACGTCAAAGAGAAGCACCTGCCGGCGGTCGACGAGGATTTGGCGCGCGACCTCGGTCTGGAGAACCTGGAAGAGCTGCGGCAGCGCGTGCGCACCGATTTGGAGCAAAAGCTCACCCAGGAATCCGATCGCGACCTGCGCGAGAAGCTGGTGGATGCGATGATCGCCCAACATGCTTTCGACGTGCCGCAGTCCATGGTGGAGCGTTATTTGGATTTCGTCGTGGCGGATTACGAGGAGCGTCACCAGCGTCTGCGGCTGGAATTGCCGGCGGAGAAGCGCGACGCCTTGCGGGTCTCGGCGCGGCCGGCGGCCGAGCGCGCCGCTCGCCGCTCGCTGCTGCTCGATCACCTGGCGACGCTGCACGATCTGCAAGCCTCGGCGGAAGAAGTTGACAGGTGGATCGAAGAGAAGGTACAGGCAGACGGCCGCGACGCGCAGCGCATCCGTGGCTTTTTCGCCGAGCCCGAGCGCCGGCGGCGACTGCGCGGTGATCTCACCGAGGACAAAGTGTTCGCGTTCGTCCAGGGTCAGGCGCAAGTGGTGGAAGTTCCCCGTCCCTGAAGCGTGCACGCTTCGGGTGTGAAGGAGAGCAATGGGTTACATTCCGATGGTCATCGAGCAGGAAGGCCGGATCGAGCGGTCCTTCGACATCTATTCCCGCTTGCTCAAGGACCGCATCATCTTTCTCGGTTACGAGATCAACGATCACGTCGCGAACCTGGTCATCGCGCAGATGCTGTTCCTCACCGCCGAGGATCCGAGCCGCGACATCCATCTCTACATCAACTCCCCGGGCGGCTCGGTGTCCGCCGGGATGGCCATCTACGACACCATGCAGTACGTGGAAGCCGACGTCGCCACCACTTGCATGGGAATGGCGGCCAGCATGGCGGCGGTGTTGCTGACGGCCGGCAGCAAGGGCAAGCGCGCGGCGCTGCCGAACTCGCGCATCATGATCCACCAACCGATGGGCGGCACCCAGGGCCAAGCGTCGAACATCGAGATCTACTCCAAGGAAATCCTGCTCATGCGCGAGCGCCTGAACGAGATCCTGGCCAAGCACACCGGCCAGCCGGTGAAGAAGATCGCCAAGGACACCGACCGCGACTTCTTCCTGTCGGCGGCGGAGTGCAAGGAGTACGGCATCGTCGATCGCGTCATCGATCGCAGCGCCTCGCGCCCGGGACCCGAGCGCACGCCGGTCGAGAAGGTGCCGCAGGAAAGCGAGACCGGCGCGGCGTGAGCGGGCCGCGTGGGGCTGTGCTACAATTTGCGGCGTGTCGGTGACGCGCGCGCAACCGGGGAAGTGGTTTCCGTGATCAAGTGCTCGTTCTGCGGCCGCGGCCAAGACGAGGTCACGAAGCTGGTTTCGGGACCTTCGGTCTATATTTGCAACGAGTGCATCCGGCTGTGCAACGACATCCTCGAAGAGGAAATGAGCAGCGTCCCGTCGCTGGACGTGGCCGAATTCCCCAAGCCGCACGAAATCCGCAATTTCCTCGACCAGTACGTCATCGGCCAGGAAGGCGCCAAGAAGATCCTCTCGGTCGCGGTCTACAACCACTATAAGAGGATCTTCCACGAACGCTCGGCCAACGACGTCGAGATCGACAAGTCCAACATCCTGCTGCTCGGTCCCACCGGCACCGGCAAGACGCTACTGGCGCAGACCTTGGCGCGCTTGCTCAAGGTGCCGTTCGCCATCGTCGACGCCACGACGCTGACCGAGGCGGGGTACGTCGGCGAAGACGTCGAGAACATCCTCGTGCGTTTGCTGCAGGCGGCCGAGTTCAACATCACCAGTGCCGAGCGCGGCATCGTCTACATCGACGAGATCGACAAGATCGCGCGCAAGAGCGACAGTCCTTCGATCACCCGCGACGTCTCGGGCGAAGGTGTGCAGCAAGCGCTGCTCAAGCTGCTGGAGGGCACGATCTCCAACGTGCCGCCGCAGGGTGGGCGTAAGCACCCGCAGCAGAAGTACATCGAGGTCAACACCAAGAACATCCTGTTCATTTGCGGCGGCGCCTTCGAGGGCCTGGAGAAAGTCGTCGAGCACCGCATCGGCAAGAAGATGCTGGGCTTCGGCGCCGAGATCCACCGCAAGGACCGCCGCAAGCGCACGGCGGTGCTCAAGCAAGTGGAGCCGGAAGACTTGCTGCGTTTCGGGCTCATCCCCGAGCTCATCGGGCGCCTGCCGGTGTTGGCGGTGCTGGAGGAGCTGGAGGAAGACGCGCTGGTGGACATCCTCGTGCGGCCGAAGAACGCCCTGGTGAAGCAGTATCAGAAGCTGTTCGACATGGAAGGTGCCGAGCTGGTGTTCGAGCGCGAGGCGCTGGTCGCGGTGGCGCGGCTGGCGGCCGAGCGGCAGACCGGCGCGCGCGGCTTGCGCTCCATCCTCGAGAGGACCATGCTCGAGATCATGTACGACCTGCCGACGCGTGCGAACGTGCGCCGGCTGACGGTGACCGCCGACACGATCTTGAATCGGGTGGATCCCGAATACGACTACGAAGAGGAGAGCCGGGCGAAGGGCGCTTGACCCCGCAAGGGATCCGCGGCCGCTCGTGGCCACGGACCGCGGCGCACCGAGGCCCGCTCGGTGCGTTTTTGTTTGCGGGCCCCTGGCTCGGGACACCCACCAAGCCTAGATTCGAAGAGCCAGCCGCAGGCCGGAGCAGACACACGAGGCCGTAGGAGAGGTGCATGAGCAAGATCCGGTATCAGGGCACGTCGTGCGACATCCCGGCGCGTCTGGCGCTGCTGCCGCTGCGCGATGTCGTCGTCTTCCCGCACTTGGTGCTGCCGCTCATGGTGGGGCGAAAGAGCTCGATCGCCGCGGTGCAGGAGGCCGCTCAGGGTGACCACCTGTTGTTCGTCACCGCCCAGCGTTCGCCCGAGATCACGGATCCCCAAGAGGCCGATCTGTTTCCGGTGGGCACGGTGAGCCGGGTCGTGCAGCTCCTGCCGCTCCCGGACGGTTCGCGCAAGGTGCTGCTCGAAGGCCTGGTGCGCGCCCGGATCGTGGCGTTCGAGGCCGGCGACGCGCCGCAGCGCGTGCAGATCCAGGTGCTGGCCGACGCCAACGAAGCCGGCGCCGAGCTCGAAGCGCTACAACGCAGCGTCGCGACGCTGTTCACCCAGTATGTCGAGACCAGCCGCCGCGTGCCCGAGGAAATCATGCGCGAGGTGGTGCAGGTGCAGCCGGCGGCGCGCTTCGCCGACACCATCGCCGCACACATCGCATGCAAGGTGGCGGTGAAGCAGCAGATCCTCGACAGTCTCGATCTGACCGTGCGCATGCGCGGTCTGACGCGTGTTCTGAACGAGGAGCTCGAGATCCTGCAGATCGAGCGCAAGATCGAGGGCGAGATCAAGAACCAAGTGCAGAAGAGCCAGAAGGAGATGTATCTCCACGAGCGTCTCAAGGCCATTCGCAAGGAGCTCGGCCACGAGGAGAGCGCGAGCGGCGAGGTCGAGGACCTGGCGCTCGCCGTCGAGCGCGCCGGCATGAGCCGCGAGGCGCGCGACATCGCCTACAAGGAGCTCGATCGGCTGGCGAAGATGCAGGCGCTGTCGCCCGAGGCGGCGGTGGTGCGGACCTATCTCGAGGTGCTGGCGGGGCTGCCGTGGAAGAGGATGACGCGCGATCGGCTCGACCTCCCGCGCGCCAAGGCCAAGCTGGACGCGGATCACTACGGCCTCGATCGGGTCAAAGAACGCATCCTCGAGTATCTGGCGGTGATGAAGCTGACGCGCTCGATGCGCGGCCCGATTCTGTGCCTGGTGGGCCCGCCCGGAGTGGGCAAGACCTCGCTCGGCCGCTCGATCGCCGACGCCTTGGGGCGCAAGTTCGTGCGCGTGTCGCTCGGCGGCATTCGTGACGAAGCCGAGATCCGCGGTCACCGGCGCACCTACATCGGCGCCATGCCCGGGCGCATTGTGCACTCGCTGCGCAAGTGCGGCAGCCGCAACCCGGTGTTCGTGCTCGACGAGATCGACAAGATCGGCATCGATTTCCGCGGCGATCCGGCTTCGGCACTGCTGGAGGCGCTCGACCCCGAGCAGAATCACAACTTCAGCGATCATTACCTGGAAGTCGGCTTCGATCTGTCGAAGGTGTTGTTCATCACCACGGCCAACGTGCTGTACCCGATCCCGCCGGCATTGCGCGACCGGCTCGAGGTCATCGAGCTCGCGGGGTACCTCGATCACGAGAAGGCGCAGATCGCGCGCCATTTCTTGCTGCCGAAGCAGCTGCGCGAACACGGCATCGAATCCAAGCGCCTCGAGGCCACCGATGCCGCGCTGCAAACGATCATCCACCGCTACACGCGCGAATCGGGCGTGCGGCACCTGGAGCGCGAGATCGGCCGTCTGTGCCGCAAGGTGGCGCGCGAGATCGTCGAGACCCCGAGCGTCGTCAAGCCGCACACCAAGCGCCGCGCGCGCAACTCCGTCCGCATCGACGGTCGCGACGTCGAACGCTATCTCTCGGTGCCGCCGTTCACTGGCAAGGAAGTGCCCGAGGAGCCGGAGATCGGCGTCGCCACCGGCCTGGCCTGGACATCCGCCGGCGGCGAGATCCTGCCGATCGAGGTCACCATGATGTCGGGGAACGGCCAGCTGATCCTGACCGGGCAGCTCGGAGACGTGATGAAGGAATCGGCGCGCACGGCGCTTTCCTACGTGCGCTCGATCGCCAAACGCCTCGGTGCCAAGCCGGGATTGTTCGATCGCAAGGACGTGCACGTGCACGTGCCCGAGGGGGCGATCCCGAAGGATGGACCGAGCGCCGGCTTGGCCATCGCCACCGCGCTCGCGTCACTCGTCTCCGGCGTGCCAGTGGATCGCAGGGTCGCCATGACCGGCGAGATCACCTTGCGCGGCAAGGCGCTGCCGATCGGCGGCTTGAACGAGAAAGCGGTCGCGGCTCTGCGCGCGGGCGTGCGCACCATTCTCGTGCCGAAGCTGAACGCCAAGGATCTGGCCGAGCTGCCAGAATCCGTGCGGGCGCGGCTGCGCATCATCACCGTGGACGGCATGGACGAGGTGTTGGCGCAGGCGCTGCACCGGCCCCGCCGTCGTGTGCGCACGCGCTCGGCTTCGGGGACGCAACCGGCGCAATATCCGCACTGATTGGATGCACGAGCGCGAGGGAGTCCCGCTGCGAATCGAATCGGTGCAGTTCGTGTGCAGCGCTGCCACGAGCGCGGATCTGCCACCGGACCGAACTCCGGAGATCGCCGTTTCCGGTCGCTCCAATGTCGGCAAGTCGTCATTGCTCAATAGCCTGCTCGGGCGCAACGATCTGGCGCGCGTGTCGCGCACGCCGGGAAAGACCCAGCTGCTCAATTTTTTCCGGGTGAATTCACGCTTCCATCTCGTCGATCTGCCTGGCTACGGCTATGCCCGTGTGCCGGAAGACGTGATTCGGCGCTGGCGGCTCACGATGCAGGAGTATCTGCGCCGGCGCCGCCAATTGGTCGGCGTGATCCAGCTGGTGGACTGCCGTCACGACCCCTCGCGCCAGGACCGCGAGATGATCGCTTGGCTCCGGGAGGAGCGGGTGCGCTTCTGTCTCGTCCCGACCAAGATGGACAAGCTGAGCCAGGGGGAGCGCAGGCCGGCTCTCGCGCGCCTCCTAGCCGAGCTGGACCTGCCGGGGGACCTGGCGCTCGTGCCGTACTCGATCCGGACCCGGGAGGGGCGCGACGAGCTTCTGGCGTGGCTCGACCTGGTGCTCGCGCCCGGCCAGGTGCCCGAAGCCGCCCCCCGGAACGGGCCCGAGCGTTGCTAGTTCCAGTCCTTGGGTAGTGTGCCTTGTCGGAGGGATACCCGAACGTTCCCGATCGGGGCCCGGCGCGACCGCACCGCGACCCAGCCGTTGACCCGATCGCGACCCCGTTCTTATACTTAGGGTTGCGATGGTCTGGGTTCCATGCCCTGATCGCCGAGGTGTGCATGCAGAGACGAATCCAGCTCGTGCTCATGGTCATCGCGCTTCAGAGCGCGTGCGGCATCGCACGGGCCACGCCGTCTCTCATGGAACAGCTGCCGGTCTCCAGTCGTTTCCGCTGCCTCAACTGTCACACGACTCAGAGTCCGGTGGCCGCGAATGCCGAGCTCAACCCGTTCGGAAATGCTTTCAAGGACAACGCCTCGCGCTGGGACGAGAAGCTCGCCCGCGCCGGTGCCGACGGTGACAACTGCACCAATGGCTTCGAGCTGGGCGACGAGAACGGGGATGGCAAGCTCGAAGACGCCAAGCTCACCGAAGAACGCGACAACCCGGGCGAACCCGGCTGTGCCTTGCAGCTCAAAGACGAGACCTGGCAAGCGCTGAAGCAGTTGTTCCGCTGATCTCCCGCGACATGTTTCGAAGTTGCTTGGGGTGCCGTCGAGACGGCGTGCGGGTGGGGTGCGCGAAATGTCGTGCCGCATCGTGTTGGGCGCCCAGTGGGGCGACGAGGGCAAGGGCAAAGTCGTCGATTACCTGAGCGCCGATGCCGACGCCGTCGTGCGCTGCCAAGGCGGCGCCAACGCCGGGCACACCGTCGTCGTCTCCGGCCGCAAGCTGGCGCTGCATCTCGTGCCCTCGGGCGCGCTGCACCCGCATTGCGAGATCATTCTCGCGAACGGCATGGTCGTCGATCCGCTGGCGCTCGTGGACGAGATCGAAGCGCTGGAGCGTGCCGGCGTCGAGCTGCGCTCACGACTGCGCCTCAGCAC
>Ga0075428_100002730_pt1 | contig 19206 bp, 16 predicted proteins | sample RhiMetdeltSRZDD2_FD_75291 | JGI IMG/M metagenome (GOLD analysis project Ga0075428, IMG submission 75291) | Populus rhizosphere microbial communities from Tennessee, USA - Rhizosphere MetaG P. deltoides SRZDD2 | ecosystem: Host-associated > Plants > Roots > Rhizosphere > Soil | place: USA... | reverse complement strand
TTTCTGTGAAAGTTCCAGCAGCGCGCTATCGAGCGATCGAAGCGCATCCCCAGCATCGACGAAATATCGTGCGTTTGTAGCTAACATGTCCCACAGGCTCCAAAGGCAGGGCCTGCCGGGACCATCCCGGCGGCTAGGCGAGGGCATGGTGCCCTCCCCAGCTACCTGAGTCAAGTAATTTAGTGCCCTACCTAGCCACCCAGCTACCTAGCCCGCCCAGCTACCTAGCCACCTTCTCCCTGAAGTAATTCACGGTTTTGAGCAGGCCCTCTTCCAGCCCGACTTTGGGTTCCCAGTTCAGGAGTGTGCGGGCGCGGGTGATGTCGGGCTGACGCTGTTTCGGGTCGTCCACCGGCAGTGGCCGATAGACGATCTGGCTGGTCGATCCGATCAGCCGGATGATCGTCCGGGCAATCTCTTCAATCGTGAGTTCGTGAGGGTTGCCGATATTGACGGGCTCGTTGGTGTCCGATTGCATCAATCGCAGGATGCCGTCCACCAGGTCAGACACGTAGCAGAAGCTGCGCGTCTGGGTGCCGTCGCCGAACACCGTCACGTCTTCGTTCCGCAGCGCCTGGGACATGAACGCCGGGACGGCCCGGCCGTCGCGCAAGCGCATGCGCGGGCCGTAGGTGTTGAAGATGCGGACGATTTTCGTGTTGATTCCGTGGGAGCGGTAGTAGGCGAGCGTCAGCGCCTCGGCAAATCGCTTCGCCTCGTCGTAGACGCCCCGCGGTCCGATCGGATTGACATTACCCCAGTAGGTCTCTGTCTGCGGATGCTCGAGCGGATCGCCGTAGACCTCGGAGGTCGAGGCCAGCATGAACCCCGCCTTCTTGGCGAGCGCAAGCCCGAGTGCGTTGTGGGTGCCGAGCGATCCGACCTTCATCGTCTGGATTGGCAGCTCCAGGTAGTCGATCGGGCTGGCCGGGCTTGCCCAGTGCAGCACGAAGTCGACCGGGCCGTCGACGGTAATGTGTCGCGTGACGTCGTGCCGGATGAACGTCAGGTCGCGGTCGCGCAGGTGGGCGATGTTGGCGACGTTGCCGGTCAGCAGATTGTCGAGGCCGACGACGCTGTGGCCGCGATCGAGCAGCGCTTCGCAGAGATGCGAGCCGATGAAGCCCGCGGCGCCGGTCACGACGACTCTCATCAATCCTCTTTTCCTAATAGGCGCGCTGAAACAGACCGCGGACGAGCGTGAGCCACATGATTTTCAGGTCGAGCGTCACCGACCAGTTCTCGATGTAATACAGGTCGTACTCGATACGCTTTTCGAGCGACGTGTTGCCCCGCCACCCGTTGACCTGCGCCCAGCCGGTGATGCCGGCCTTGACCTTGTGACGAAGCATGTACTGAGGGATGCGGTGTTTGAATTGCTCGACGAAGAACGGGCGCTCGGGCCTGGGGCCGACGATCGACATGTCGCCCCTCAGGACGTTCAGGAACTGCGGCAGCTCGTCGAGGTCGAACCGGCGCAGCCACCGGCCGATCGGCGTGGCGCGCGGGTCGTCCTTCCGCGCCCAGATCGGCCCGGTCGTGTCTTCGGCCCCGACGTACATCGACCGGAACTTGTAGACGTTGAACGCCTTGCCGTCGAGACCCATGCGCTCCTGGCGGTAGAACACCGGGCCAGGCGACGCGAGCTTCACCAGCGCGGCGATGATGCCGAACGGGATCGCCATCAATATGACCGCGGCGCCCGAGAGCAGGACGTCGATGACCCGCTTGATCCAGGAATTCACCCCCTGCAGCGGCACGTCGTTGACGTTGATGATCGGCAGGCCGTCGAGATCTTCGAGCCGCGCGCGCAGCGCGATGAACTGGAGCAGATCGGGCACGACCTTGACGTCGATGAACTCGCGGCTGGTGATCTCCATCAGGTTGAGGAGCTTGGTGTGCTCATCGAGCGGCAGCGCCACGTAGAGGTGATCGACCCGCTCCCGCTGCGCGATCTCGGCGACTTCGTTCAGCGTGCCGAGCAGCGGCAGGCCGCGGTAGCCGATGTGATCGCCGCCCGCCCGGTCGTCGAGGAAGCCGACCACCTGATAGCCCAGCTCGCGATGCTGCAGGATCCGATCGGCCACCATCCGCCCGAGATCGCCGACGCCGGCGATGAGCACCCGCTTGAGACCGATGCCGGCGCGCCAGCGGCGTTCGAGCAGCTCGCGTACGCCCTCCCGGGATGCGTAGGTGAACAGGACGTTGAGGACGAGGAAGAGTCCCCAGACCAGCTGCGAGACCTGGTACGCGCCGCGGGCCCGGGCATCCTCGGAGGCGTAGTAGGTCTGGAAATAGAGGGTGGAAATGACGCCCAGGACGACGGCGATGATGCTGCCGATCAGCACCGCGAAGAAATCGTCCACCCGGGATCGGCCGCGGCGCAGCCGGTAAATCCCCTGCAGCTGAAACGCCACCGGCGTCAGCACCGCGATGAACGGCACGATGTTCAAGTACTGCTCGAGCGGCGGATACCCCCGCGTCACCGGTATCAGCCCGCTTTCGAACCGGATGACGTATGCCAGCACAAACGCCCAGATCGCGAGCAGCGCGTCGGAGACGACGTAGAAGGCGACGAGGAGGCGGTTGTAGCGTTTTACCATCGGGTTCCGGCGGGCGCGGCGATGGTTTCGTCAATCACCGCCCGCATGTGGGTGACGTGGCGTTGGCGCGAAAATCGCGCGGCGCTGCGCGCGATCGCCGCGGAATCGAAACGCAGGCTCGCCAGGCGGTTCAGTCCCGCTGCCAGCGCCTCAACGGTCGGCTCGGCGAACAGCACCCCGTTCTCGCCATCGATCACCGTCTCCAGCGCGCCGCCGCGCCCTAACGCGACCACCGGCCGACCGCAGGCCTGCGCTTCGACAGGCACGATACCGAAGTCCTCCTCGCCCGGCAAGAGAACCGCGCGCGCCTGCCAGTACTCCGCGCGTACCTCCTCGTCGCCGCGCTGCCCCAGAAACGTGACGTTGGGACCGGCCTGCGCCTCGAGCCGCCTGCGATCGGGGCCGTCACCGACAATCCGCAGCGCCGCGCCGACGCGCTCGCACGCCGCGATCGCCAGCTCAATCCGCTTGTACGGCACCAGCGCCGACACGATGAGAAAGTGGCTGCCCGGAAGTGATGCGGCGGGATGGAAGAAGATCGTGTCGACCGGAGGATACACGACCGTAGCCACGCGATTATAGTATCGGCGGATCCGCCCCGCAACGTGCGCGGAGTTCGCGGTGAAGCGGTGCACCCGCGCGGCCGTCGCCGCGTCCCAGCGCGCCAGCCGTGCCAGCACCGGGCGATAGATCCAGCGGCTCGCCAGCCGCCCTGTCCGCGCCGGCCCGAAGTAGGCCTCGAACTGATCCCACGCATAGCGCATCGGCGAGTGGCAGTAGCACAGATGTCTGGCGCGTCCGGGCGCGATGACCGCTTTCGCGGCGCAGTGGCTGGAGCTGATCACCAGGTCGTAGGCGTCGAGGTCGAACTGCTCGATCGCCATCGGGAAGAGCGGGAGGTACTGCCGGTAGTAGGTCGACGCCATCGGCAGGCGCTGCACGAAGGAGGTGCGGATCCGGTGCCGCTCGATCTCCGGAGCGACCGATCCGCGGCGATGGTAGAGCGTGAAGATGTCGGCGTCCGGATACAGTCCACAGAGCGCCTGGAGCACGCGCTCGCCCCCGCGCATGCCCGTGAGCCAGTCGTGGATCAGCGCCGTTCGCATACTTCCTGGTACAGCTGCCGCGTGCGCTGGACGGACCGGTCCCAGGAAAACTCCCGTGCGCGCGCGATCCCCTTGCGGCGGAGGTCGGCGCTCAGTGCGGGGTCTTTCAGCACCCGCGCGATTCCCTCGACGATCGACTCCACGCTGTACGGATCCACCAGCACCGCGGCATCGCCCGTGACCTCCGGCATCGACGAGACATTCGAGGTGACGACCGGCGTGCCGCTGGCCATCGCCTCGAGCGGCGGCAGCCCGAATCCTTCGTACAGCGACGGAAACACGAATACCGACGCCAGCCGATACAGGCTCGCCAGCGTTTCGTCCTCGAGGTAGCCGAGGAAGCGGACGTGCTTGTGCAGCTTGTGGCTGTGGACGGCGCGGCGGAGCGCCGGCAGCTTGGAAATCTCGTCGCCGATGATGAGCAGCTTGAGCTCGTCGAACCCGCGCCGCCGCAGCTCGGCAAACGCCTCGATCAGGCGCACCAGGTTCTTGTGCGGCTTGATGTTGCCGACGTACAGCACGAACGGATGATTGAGCTGGTAGCGCTCGCGGACGCGCTCGATCGCATCCTCGGAGGGAGTCTCGGAAAAGCGCTCTTCGATCGCGTTATAGACGACGACCACTTTCTCGGGCGGCACGCTGAAGAAATGAATGATGTCGCGTTTGGACGCCTGGGAGACCGTGAGGATGCGGTGCGCCTGATGCGCGGCGCTCCACATCGACGCGCGCGCGTAGAGATAGGCGGCGCGATTCCGCAGGTACTGCGGAAACATCAGGTGGATGCAGTCGTGAATCGTGACGACCGAGCGGCAGCGCGTCGCCGGTGGCAGCACGTAGTGCGGTGCATGGAACACATCCGGCTTTTCCCGGTGCAGCACCCATGGCACATGAATCTGCTCGCGCAGCGAGTAGTACGGCGAGGGTTCGAGGACGGCGCGGAAGTTCGGACCGAGCTGCGACGCTACGTCGAGGTCCTGTTCCCGGCAGAGCAGCACGTACTCGCTGTCGCGATCGATCCGCGCGAGGTGCCGCAGGAGATTGCGGATGTAAGTGCCGATGCCGAAGTCATGCAGCTTCCGTGCATCGATGGCGACTCTCATCGACACCGTTATCGGCGTTTATCGGCGGGGTCGCGACCGTCGACGGGGGCGCCGGTACCGGAGGACCCGAGAAACAGCCTGCGGCCGTCGGCGAACGTCACATCACGTCCGTTGCCCTTCCGTGAGCCGTCCTTCGCCTGAAAGCCTTCGATGACGATCTCGATGCCGGTCGGGAGGGAATCCCGGTTGAAGCCGCGCCTGAAGAGGGCGTTGGGGGGACCGCCCTCGATCGCCCAGCGCTCGACGGTGCCGTTCGGCCGCTTGACGTCGATGTGGATCCAGGTATGCGGATTGATCCATTCCATCTTCGTCACGGTTCCTTTGAGCTTGATCGGCCTGTTGGCGTCGAACTCCGCCGCAAACGCATGATGCGCCGCTACCGGCGCCGCGATCGTCATCAGTACGCCGAGGGCGGCAGACAAGCCGATCAACTGGATGCGCATGACCCTGACCTCATTTCGACGAGGCCCGCCGCTTCGCCGCGTCGGCGCGGCCGCCGCTGAGCAGATTGGGCATGGCCTGGTTTCCCTCGTGACAGGCGTACTCGTAGATCCGCGTATCGTCGGCAAGCCGCGTGATCGGAATCGACGCCGTCCAGGGCCTTGAAAAAGTCGCCGGATCCTCAACCGTGATCTTGTACTCGATCGTATCCGCGCTGACTCGCGTGAAGCGCTCGACCAGATGCAGTGTCTCGGTCGGCCGCGTCCAGATGCTCGCCCACTCGTAATTGGTCCGGTCGAGGAAGTTCGTGGTGTCGACGACCAGCGAATCGGCTTCCCACCGGCCGACGGCGTCGCCGAGCCATTGGCGGATGTTGCCGTGCGGGCGTCCGTCGACGGGAATGATGCGGCGGTCGCGGTACTCCTCGTGAAGGATGGTCACGTACCCCGGACTTTGCACGATCATGTTGTGGCCGCCGTTCGGACCTTGCCACATCAGCGCCGTGACGCCGTCGGTCAGACAGCGTTCCCCGGTATCAGGATCCAGATACGACTCGTACGGCCCGACGCCGTAGCGGGCGGCCGACCGTGCTTCGGCCTTGCGCGCGTCTGGTGTGTAGGGCAGCAGTCCGTCCGGCGGATCGACGATCAGCGATGTCTGCTTGACGATCCGCCTGGGCCGTCCATGGTCCTGCCAGAAGCTGTTGTACTCGTTCCCGCGGATGGGTGACTCAGCGATCGAGCGGCGCCCGACTGCCGCCCCCTCGAGGCCTGACAGCCTGTTCGCCTGCTGTTCCTGTTCCTGCTTTTCCTTCTGAGCGACTTCCTCGTCGGTCAGAAGGTCCCGTCCCTTGAGGTCGGCCGGGCGCTCGAACGCAATCGCTGATTCGTATCGCCAGACCCCCTGCAGATCCGGATCGCCCCACGCGGTCCGCGGCTGCGTCCAGCTGCTCGATCCGGGCGTTCCCTCCGCTGTGGGCTTGCCGGCCGCGCCGCATCCCGACGCGAGTGCCGCGAGTGTGGTAGCGGCCGCCAATGAGACGAGGAACAGATATCGATACCTCATGTCACCACTCCATCACCGGTTCACTTGTCCGGTCGCGGGGTCGACGACGCCTTGATGGCCATACATCAGCTGCTCGACGAACTCGGTGCACTTGTATTCGAGGATCTGCTTGCCCGGCTCGCTTCGCCGGTACAGCGGCATCTGGATCTTCCACGGCCGGGTGAACACCTTCGGATCGTCGATTGTCGCCTCGTACATGAGGTGGTACGGACTGACGCGAGTATACCGCTCGACCACGTGCAGGGCGTCACTGTGGAAGTTTCCCGCCCGGTCGAACCAGGTCTGGTCGTTGAAGTCGGTGACGTCGACGACGAGCGTCTCGCCGTCCCAGCTCCCGCGCGACAGTCCCATCCAGGTCGCCGTGGGATTGTTGTCGACCGTGTTCATGTGAATCGTGCGCGACGTCCCCGCAAATTCGTAGGCGATCAGGATTTTGTCCACGCCCTGCAGAATCTGGAACGGATAGGGCATGTACGTCGCGCGGGGCACACCGGGCATGAAGCACTTGATTTCCGGATCGCGCTCCAGCCAGTGTTCGCCGTTCTCCTTTTTCTGGGCCGCCGCCCAGGGCTGGTAGGGGATGTCATTTCCCTCCACGACGCCTTCGCCGGCCGGAACTCCTCCGGCCGCGCCGAGTGCCCGCACCGCTTGTGCGGGAAGCTCCACGGGTGTGGCCCGGTTCAGCCCCGGGACATCTGTGCGCGGTGGCGCCGGAACAAGCGCCAGTGCGGGCCGCGCGGGATGGGCCTGCAGATCGTAGTGGGCTGTATTGACGGCCTGCCAGACTCCGTTCAAATCCGGCCGGCCATCGGCCGTCCGGGGTGCCTGATAGGGGTCGGTCTGACCGGAGACGGGTGGGCTCCGCAGCCACAGGAGGGCAGCCACCGCCGCAGCGGCAATCACGACCGCCGCGCTGCCGAGTCCCATTCGCATATCGCGGCTCCTTTTCGAGGTTCGAGATTATGAGGCTGTTCGTCCTCCGCGCGCAATGACTCGGCCGGCGCCGGTTGTCGTACACTGCGCCGCATGAAGAAAGACTCCCGGCTCATGAGCGTCGCCCTCGCTGCCGCCCTGGCGCTGTTGCTGGAATCCGGGACGCCGGCGCGGCAGCAACCGCCGGCAGCAACTCGATGGATTACTGCCTGGGGCACGTCGCAGCAGGGCCTTGGTCAGAACGCCGTGACGAACACCACGGTGCGCATGATAGCGAGAGTCACGGTGTCGGGTGAGGCAGTGCGCATCCGGCTGGACAACACCTTCGGCACCGCGCCGCTGACCGTGGGGAAGGCGTATGTAGGCCAGCGGATTCAGCAGGCAGCGCTCGCCGCCGGATCGAACCGGCCGGTCCTCTTCAATGCCTCCCCCCGCGTCATCGTCCCGCCGCGCGGCAGCGTGACGAGCGATCCCGTCGCGATGCACGTGCTGGCGCAGCAGGACCTTGCGGTCACGTTGTACATCCCCGACGCCGACGTGCGGCCCAGCCAGCACGGCGGCGCCCAGGTGACGTCCTATGTCGCGGCCAATGGAGCCGGCGATGTATCGGCTGAGGAAGCGGCAACGCCGTTCACAGGCACCACCACGGCGATGTGGTGGCTGAAGGCCATCGACGTCTCCAATTCATCGTCCACCGGCGCGATTGTCGCGTTCGGGGATTCCATCACGGACGGCACGTGCACCACCGTGGATGCGCACGACCGGTGGGAGGACCTCCTTGCCGTGCGGCTGTCCCTCGATGCCGCGAGCCTGGGGCGCCGCGATGCGCACAAAGCGGTGATCAACGAGGGCATCGGCGGCAATACCGTCACCGGAGAGAAGCTCCAGCCGCCGCCCGACAGTCCGCCGGGGGTCGATCGGCTCGATCGCGATGTGCTGAGCCACAGCGGGGTCACGCACGTCATTTTCTTCATGGGCACCAATGACATTCGCCGCGACGCATCGGCCGCGCAGGTCATTGGCGGGATCGAGAATGTCGCCATGCGCGTCAAGGCGCGCGGGCTCAAGATGATTGGCGCGACGATCATCCCGCGCCACAACCGCGCGGCTGCCGAGAACAACACAGGCTGGAACGACGCCAAGACGCGCATCCGCCAGGAAGTCAACCACTGGATGCGGACGCGGGCGCCGTTCGACGGCGTCATCGACTTCGACCAGACGGTTCAGGATCCGCGAAACGCCGATCTGATCTATCCGGCCTTCAACTGCGGAGATGGAATCCATCCAAGCCCGCGCGGCTACTACGAAATGGGCGCAGCCGTGCGGCTCGATCTGTTTCGGTGATTGGCTACAGGGAATTTCACCGCCGCTCGCTCGAGGACCGTGAGGGCTTCTGGGCGGAACAGGCGCAGCTCGTCGACTGGCACACCCCGTTCGAGCGGGTGCTCGACTATTCGAGGCCTCCATTCGCCCGCTGGTTCGTGGGCGGCCAGACCAATCTGTGCCACAACGCGGTAGATCGGCACCTCGCCGCCCGAGGCGATCAGAAGGCGCTCGTCTGGATCTCCACTGAAGTGGACAGGACGCAGTCGTTCACGTATCGCGAGCTGCACGGCGAGGTGAACCGGACCGCTGCCATGATGCGGGCTATGGGTGTGGGCGCCGGCGATCGCGTCATCATCTACATGCCCAACATCCCCGAGGCCGTGTTCACGATCCTCGCGTGCGCGCGCATCGGGGCCGTGCACTCCGTGGTGTTCGGCGGATTCGCCGCCGCGAGCCTGGCCGCCCGGATCGACGACGCCAGTCCCAGGCTGATGGTCACCGCCGACGCCGGAAGCCGCATGGGCAAGCTGGTGCGCTACAAGCCGCTGGTGGACGAATCGATTTCACTGTCGCGGCATCCGCCGGAAAACGTCCTGGTCTTCAATCGCGGCCTGGATCCGGACGTCTCCATGGTGAAGGACCGCGATGTGGACTGGAGCGCGCTTTCGCTCAGTACCGGCGGCGCGAGTGTCGGCTGCGTGTGGCTCGAATCGAACGAGCCGTCCTACATCCTTTACACTTCCGGCACCACCGGTCGTCCGAAGGGCGTGCAGCGCGACGTCGGCGGCCACGCCGTGGCGCTGGCCGCCTCCATGAAGCACATTTACTGCGGCGAGGCGGGCGAGACGATGTTCGCCACTTCCGACATCGGCTGGGCGGTCGGCCACTCCTACATCATCTACGGCCCGCTCATCGCGGGCATGACAACCATCCTCTACGAAGGGGTGCCCGTTCGTCCGGACGCCGGCGTCTGGTGGAAAATCGTGCAGGACTACCAGGTCTCCGTGATGTTCTCGGCACCCACGGCGATCCGCGTGTTGAAGAAGCACGACTCTTCGTACCTGGCGAAGTACGACCTTGGTTCGCTCGAGCATCTGTTTCTGGCCGGTGAGCCGCTCGACGAGTCGACACACCGCTGGATTCACCAGGGTCTCGGCCGCCCGGTGATCGATCACTACTGGCAGACCGAAACCGGCTGGCCCGTGCTCACCGCCATGCCGGGCGTCGAGCCGACGCCGATCAAATACGGCAGCCCCTCGTTTCCCGCCTACGGCTACGACCTGCGGCTGTTGCGCGAAGCCGATGCCAGCGAGGCGGGCGTGGGCGAGAAGGCAGTGGTCGCCATCGTTCCGCCGCTGCCCCCGGGATGCATGACGACGGTGTGGGGCGATGACGATCGCTTCGTGAAGACCTACTTCTCGACGTTCAGCAACGAGCTCGTCTATTCGACGTTCGACTGGGGCATCCGCGACGCGGACGGCTACTACTTCATCCTCGGACGCACTGACGACGTGATTAACGTGGCCGGCCATCGCCTTGGGACTCGGGAAATCGAGGAGGCCATCAACGTGCACGCGAACGTCGCCGAGTGCGCGGTCGTCGGGGTCGCCGATCCGATCAAGGGTCAGATGCCGCTGGCCTTTGCCGTCGCCAGGGACGGCGCGCGGCTCGACTCGGCCGAAGGAAGGCGGGCGCTGGAGCAGGAGGTCATGGACACGGTGGACAGGCAGCTCGGCGCCATCGCCAGGCCCAGGGCCGTCCATTTCGTGACGCTTCTGCCCAAGACCCGTTCCGGCAAGACCCTGCGCCGCGCGATCCAGGCGCTGGCGGAAGGCCGCGATCCGGGCGACCTCACGACGATCGAAGATCCGGCCGCCCTGGAGCAAATCCGGGCGGCGGTCACCCGATAACCTGTCGGTGCGATCGCACTAACGCTGTCGGTGCGATCCCTCTTACGTTTGTAGGTGCGATCTGTCCGACTATCGAGAGAACCCTACCAGCCCTGCCACTCCATTTTGTGCTGGCGGCGGATGTCGCGCATGACGCCCGGGTAGACCCCCTGGCGGCGGGCGTTTTCGGCCGCGCGCGACATCTCGCTGCGGATGATGCCGGCGTTGTTCTGCATCGTGCCGAGCCAGCCTTCGCAGTTGGTGCCCGACGACAGCTGGATCTGCAGGCCGTTCGGCTCGTAGAGCGCAAACCACGGGCGATCGCCAGCGCGTACGGCACGGGCCACGCAGCTCCGCGCGGATCGCTCCCAGAAATCGTCCATCTGATTGCCGCGCTGCGCGGCCCGCTCAACCGCCGCCTGATACGCAGCCGTGCCCTGCTCGCGCTGGTCCTCGCTGGCGGTGGACCCCGTCATGATCTTGTTGAGACCCTGCAGCGGAGTGGCCGTCGCCGACGTGGCCTTTCCGCTCAGCAGCTGCGACGCGTGGTCGATGGCGACGGCGAAGGCGAGTCCCTCGCCCGTTGCGCCGCCAATCTTCATCGAGTTCACTCCGATCACGACGCCATTGCGATCGACCAGCGGACCGCCGCTGTTCCCCGGATTGATCGCGGCATCGGTCTGGATCAGCGTCACGGAGCCGGTCTCCCTGAGGGCGCTGACGATCCCCCGCGTGACCGTGTTCGACAGAACGCCGAGCGCCGAGCCGATCGCGACGACTTCCTGGCCTGGCCGGATCCCTTTCGCTGATCCAAGCCGCAGGGTCGGCTGGGTCGGGTCGGGGCCGTACACCTGCAGCACCGCGAGGTCGGTGCTCGTCGACGTATTCGTGACCCGCGCCGAATACCGCTTGCCGCCAGCCGTCAACTGCACCGACGTCTCGTTGCCCACCACGTGCTGGTTGGTGAGGACGATGTCGCGCTGGATGAAGAAGCCGGTGCCGCGCCCGCGGCCGGCCTGAATCGAGGCGACGGCAGGCAGCGCGCGCGCGACGACGTCTTCGAGCGCCGACGAGGTCGCCGAGGCGACCGGATTTGGCGCGGCCGCCGCGTCGAAGCTCGTGTCGGCCGGAACGTTCAGCTCGGCCTCGGGGACAGGGGCCTGCTCGGGCGGGACATCGGCGGCGGGAGCTGCCTCGACACGCGGTACCGTCACTGCCGCGCGCTGTGCAACAGGTTCTTCCTTCAGCCACCAGAGCATTCCCGCGGCGACTGCCAGCCCGAGCAACAGGCCGAGCAGGAGCGGGCTCGGACCCCGGCGGTCCTGCTCGGGCGCGGGTTCGACAGTGGGCGCAGCCGGCACAGGAGCGGCCGTGGAGCGTGTAAATCCGCACCGGCACGACTCGAATTTTCGAGGCACCTGCCGTCCGCACGTCGGGCAGTGCCACACGTAATTAGGCGTGCTCATGGGCCAGGGTCAGGGGTCGATCGTCGTATCGGGCAGCCGGCCCCGGAGCTTCAGATAGGCCCGGAGAATCGGTACCCAGGCCGGATGATGCTTGACGTAAAAGGCCAGCTGACTGCGCCGGTAGGCCATTTCCGTGGCTTTCGGGCTGGAGGCCACCGATCGGCCGCGCAAATGGACGACCTGGCTTGCCGGTACAAAGATCACCGCACGCCCGCGCGCACGAATAGCGGCGCAGAAATCCACATCTTCGGCGTACATGAAAAAGCGTTCGTCGAGCAGGCCGACCGCCTCGGCATCGGCGCGGCGCACCAGAAGGCAGGCGCCGCTGACCCAGCCGACATCGCGCGGACGACTCGTGATCCTGTCCACGTACTCCGCCACGAGCGGCAGGCCGCGGTCGTGGCCCTTCACCAGCAATTTCTGTCGGAGCTCCGCGACGGGGCTGATCATCCAGCCGAACGAGAGCTCCGGCCGTCCGTCGCCGTCGACGATGCGGGGGCCTGCCACGGCCGCGTCGGACCGGGCATCGAGCGCAGCCATGAGCGCCTCGAGCGCGCCTGGGCGAACGATCGTGTCGGGGTTCAAGAGCAGGATCAGCTCGCCGGCTGTCTGCCGGATGCCGAGGTTGCTGCCGCCGGCGAATCCGAGGTTGCGCCCGGCGTCCAGCACGCGGACGCCAGGCCACCGCGCGCGGACAGCCGCGGCGGTTCCGTCAGACGAGGCGTTGTCGATGACGAGGGTTTCGCGATCCACTAACGCGCCGTGCACCGCGAGCGACGCCAGGCAGGCGTCGATCTCGGTCGCCGAGTTGAACGTGACGATGACTATCGAGAGCCGCGACGACATGAAATCAGTACATCGAGGACGCGCTCGGCACAGCGGCGCCAGGAATACCGGGCGAGCGTATCGCGTCCGGCGGTCAGGATCCGGGTCCGTTCGGATTCATCGGTCAGAACGTGGGCGAGCGCCTCTTCAATCAAGGCCGGCTCCGCTCGTTCGACATAACGCGCGGCCCCGCCGTATATCTCCCGCGCGACAGGGGTATCGAGCACGACGATTGGCACGCCGGCGCTGAGCGCCTCCAGCGGCGTAAGGCCGAAGCCTTCGTATTCGGAGAGAAAGACAAACGCGCGCGCGCGGCCGTACAGCGCCGCGAGGTCCGGTTCCGGCAAGTAGGAGCGCAGGGCAACCCGGTCGCGAGCGCCGCACGCGGCGACGAGCGCATCGATGTCGATGTGGGGAATTGTGCGATTGTCGCCGACGATGTCCAGCCGCGCATCCGGGATCGTGCGGACGAGACGGGAGAATCCCTCGATCAACTCGGGAATGTGGCGGCGGTTGAACAGGGAGCCGACGAAGAGGATCGAGTTGTCGCGAGGTCTCGCCGACCCGCCGTCGCTCGCCGTAGGCGAGCGACGGCGCGGCTTCGCAGCCAGATAAATCACTTCGATCTTGTCCGCCGGAATCCCCAGGTGAGTGACGATCTCGCGCCTGGAAAACTCCGAAATAGTCAGCACGCGGGCCGCTCGCTCAGCGGACAGGCGCGTCAGCGTGCGGCGGCGCAGGCCTTCGCGCCAGCCGAACCATTCAGGGTGCGCCGCAAACGAGACGTCGTGAATGGCGACGACGGTGGGCACACCCGAGAAGAGCGGCGCGGTATAGCCGGGCGCGAACAAGATGTCAGCCTTCGCGTCGCGGACGAGCCGGGGCAGCATTCGCTGCTCCCACCAGGTGTCGCCCGTCGATTCTGGCTTGCACAGGATCACCTCATGTTCAGCGGCTGTCGGCAGTGTGGCCCATTCGTTGAGGATGCCGGAGAGATAGGTGCCGACGCCGGTCGCGTGCCCCTGGAGCTCCCGCGCGTCGATCGCGATGCGCACTACGATCGGCGCCTCATCACGGCATCCGTGTAGGCGAGGCGAAGGGTCGCCGCCGCCGTGGCCCAGGAAAACGCGCGCGCACGCTCGAGTCCAGCTGCTCCCCACGACGCCGAGATGTCCTCGTCTGCCAGCAGCCGCGCGAGCGCGCCGGCGAGCGCTGCAGGTTCGGTGGGATCGAACAGCATTCCGCCGCTCCCCACCACTTCAGGAAGCGACCCGCGGTTGGAGGCGACGAGCGGGATGCCGGCCGACATCGCTTCCAGTGCCGGCAGTCCGAACCCTTCGTCGAGCGAGGGCATGACCAGCACACGGGCGCCCGCAAACACGCGCTCGCGGTCCTCGTTGCGGACGTAGCCCAGATACCGCACGCGACCCGCCAACGGGGCGCGGGCGATGCGATCGATCCAGGCCGCCGCCTCTGTCGTGGCGCGCCCGGCCAGAACGAGCGAAGGGCTGTCAGGCCGGCGCCGCAGGAGGAGCTCGTAGGCGTCGAGCAGCGCACCGACATTCTTCCGCGGTTCCAGCGTCCCGACGAACAGAATGTAGCCGTCGCGCGGTACGTGCGGGGCGTGCCCGAGCGTCTCCCAGGTCGGCATGCCGGGCGGGCAGACGTAGACGCGGTCGCCCGGCACGCCCAGGTGCTCGACGATCAGCCGTTTCCCGTGCTCAGTGGATGTCACCACGGCGTGCGCGCGTTTGGCGTGTGCGCCGGCGAGCGCCGCGTAGTCGCGCCGGATTTCAGCGGTCGTCTGTTCCCGGTTCCACAGGAAGAAGAGGTCGTGAATGGTGACGACCTGCGCCGCGCGCCGCGACGGGATGAGCAGCGGATGGGCGGCGTGCACGACGTCGAAGGGGCCGGCAACCGATTCGATCGCCGGCCACTCCGCCCGATGCCACAGGAGATTCAGCACCCGCACCGGGATCCGCCGATCGATGACCGCCACGCCAAGCGCCGACGCCACGGCTGGCGCGAGCCGATCCTTCCACGAGCTCGTGAAGAGCGTGACTTCTCCGGGATGCGCCGCGGCGTAGGCGCGGATCAATCCGTGAAGGTATTCGCCGACCCCCGTGCGCTCGCGCAGGGCGGGCCGGTAATCGGCGAGGATGCGCATCCAGCGGCTATGATAGCTGGCGTATGAAGATAGCGGTCGTAGGGACAGGCTACGTTGGTCTGGTTGCAGGAGCCTGCCTCGCAGAGAGCGGCAATGACGTCATCTGCGTCGACAAGGACGACGCGAAAGTGCGCACGCTGCGGCGCGGCAAGATGCCGTTTTACGAGCCCGGGCTCGAGGAGCTGGTCCGCCGGAACCGTCAGGAACATCGTCTGACGTTCTCCTCGACGCTGCCAAAAGCCGTTCGCGACTCGGCGATCATCTTCATTGCCGTCGGCACGCCGCAGGGCGAGGACGGCTCCGCCGACCTGCAGCACGTGCTCGCGGTGGCGCGCGATATCGCCAAGGCGATGAACGGCTACAAGGTGATCGTCGACAAGAGCACCGTGCCGGTCGGCACGAGCGCGCGCGTCCGCGAGGTCATCCGCCGTGAGACGACGCATCCGTTCAGCGTCGTCAGCAACCCCGAATTTCTGAAGCAGGGCGCCGCCGTCGACGACTTCATGAAGCCGGATCGCGTCGTCATCGGCGCCGAGGATCCCCGCGCCGAAGCCATGATGCGCGAGTTGTACGAGCCGTTCACGCGGACCGGCGCGCCGATCATGATGATGGACTGCGCGAGCGCCGAGCTGACGAAGTACGCCGCCAACGCGATGCTGGCGGCGCGGATCTCGTTCATGAACGAGATCGCCAACGTCTGCGAGGTCGTGGGCGCGGACGTCGACCACGTGCGGCGGGCGATGGGGGCGGATCGGCGGATCGGGACATCGTTCCTGTTTCCGGGCATCGGCTACGGCGGCAGCTGTTTTCCGAAAGACGTCCAGGCGTTGTCCCATTTCGCCGCCCAGAAGAACTACGAGTTCAAGATCCTCAAGGCCGTCGACGCGGTGAACGTCTATCAGAAGACGCGTCTCTTCACCAAAATGAAGACGCACTTCGGGAGCCTCAAGGGAAAGGTGATCGGCGTCTGGGGGCTGGCGTTCAAGCCGAAGACCGACGACATGCGGGAAGCGCCGTCGGTGCCGCTGATCGAGGCCCTGCTCGGTGCCGGGGCGAAGGTGCAGGCCTACGACCCCGAGGCGGCGCGCACGGCGAAAGCGATCTTCGGTAACCGGATCACCTTCGCCGCGGGAAACTACGAAGCGCTGAAAGGCGCCGACGCCCTGGCGATCGTCACCGAATGGAGCGAGTTCCGGCGCCCCGACTTCGCGCGGATGCGGAAGCTGATGCGGGCGCCGATCGTCTTCGACGGGCGCAACCTGTTCACCACCGAGCAGATGACACAGCAAGGGTTCACGTATTACTCCATTGGACGCGCCTGATCGCTGCGTGGTGCTCGTCACGGGTGGCGCCGGATACATCGGCAGCCACACCGCAAAAGCGCTCCGACTCGCCGGCTATCGCGTCGTCATTTTCGACAATCTCTCGGCAGGACACCGCGAGGCGGCCCTTGGAGCGCCGCTGATCGTCGGCGACATCCGTGATGTCGAGGCCGTGCGGCGCGCGATTCGGGACAGCGGGGCGGCGGCGGTCATCCACTTTGCCGCGCGGCTGCTGGTCGCCGAATCGATGGACGACCCCGCCGGCTACTACGACAACAACGTCAGAGGTACGCTGGCCACGCTGGAGGCGATGAGCGCTGAGGAGTGCCGGTTGTTCGTCTTCTCGTCAACCTGCGCTGTCTACGGCGAGCCGACCCAGGTGCCCCTGATCGAGTCGCATCCTACGCTCCCGATCAATCCGTACGGTCAGACCAAGCTGGCGATCGAGCACGCGCTGCCGCATTACGAGCGCGCCTACGGGATGCGCTCGATCCGGCTGCGCTATTTCAACGCGGCGGGCGCCGATCCGGACGGTGAGCTGGGAGAGGACCACAAACCGGAGATACACGCCATCCCGCGCGCCATCGAAGCGGCTACGGGGGGCCCGGCGTTCGACGTCTTCGGCGAGGACTACCCGACGGCGGACGGGACGTGTCTGCGCGATTACGTTCATGTCACCGACCTCGCCGACGCCCACGTTCGCGCGCTTCGACGGCTGGAGCAGGGCGGTCCGTCGGCGACCTACAACGTCGGGACGGAACAGCCTTCATCCGTGCGCGAGGTGCTTGCGGCTGTCGAGCGGGTCGTCGGCAAGCGCGTACCCTATCGATCGGCGCCGCGGCGACCCGGCGATCCGGCGGTGCTGTACGCGTCCGCCGCCCGCATCCGCGCCGACCTGGAATGGGCGCCGGCGCGCGCGGCGCTAGACACGATCGTGGGCGACGCCTGGCGATGGCATTCGAGACATCCGGGCGGGTTCGAGGCATAGGCGAGCTGATGCCACCAGCTCCGCCGGGCGTGCTCTTCAGGCTGCTGAGGTACTCGAAGCCGCACCGGGGCCGCCTGACGGCGGCGCTCGGCGCGATGGTGCTGTACGGCGCCGCCTCGGCCGGTATCGCCGCGTTGATCCAGCCAATCTTCGACGAGGTGCTGCCGACGCGCGAGAACCTCGTTCCGATCGCCACGGCGATCCTGATCGTGTATTTCCTGAAAGGCATCGGCGCGTATCTGTCTGGGTACCTGATGACCGACGTTGGGCAGCAAGTCGTGCGCGACCTGCGCAACGTGCTGTTCCGTCACATTCTCGGCCAGTCGGTCGCGTTCTTCTCGCTCCAGACGACCGGGCGTCTGATGTCGCGGATTACCAACGACGTGGGACAGGTGCAGCGCGCCGTCTCGGAAACGCTGGGCGATCTGGCGCGCGAGTCGCTTTCGCTCGTCGGGTTCACGGCACTGATGTTCTATTACGACCCCCGGCTGGCGCTCGTCTGCCTGACCGGCGCGCCGCTCGTCGTCTATCCGCTCGTGCGGTTAGGGCAGCGAGTCCGCCGCACGGCCCGGCGCAGCCAGGAAGCGCTGGAGCAGATGTCGCACGTGAGCGCCGAGGCGATCACCGGCCATCGGATCGTGAAGGCGTTCGGCGCTGAAACGCGGGAAGCCGGCAAGTTCGAGCGCGCCTCGCAGCATTTCTACCGGACCAGCATGAAGGTCACCGGCGCGCTGTCGGTGCTGCCGCCGTTGATGGAGTTCATCGGCGGCGTCGCCTTCGTCGCGGCGCTGGTGTACGGCAGTCAGGAGATTGTGGCCGGCCGCCTCTCGGCGGGGGAGTTCACGGCGTTCATCGCGGCGCTGTTCATGATGTACGCTCCGGCGAAGAAGCTGAGCCGGGTCAACGCCGATCTCCAGCAGGCGATGGCCGCCGCCGAGCGAATCTTCGAGATCCTTGATTCGCACAACGAGGTGCAGGAGCGCCCCGGAGCCACGCCGCTGGCGCCTTTCTCGCAGCGCATCGAGTTCCGCGAGGTGCAGTTTTCGTATGGCGGTTCGAGCGGCCGGACGCTCGACGGCGTGAGTTTTTCCGTAGGCGCCGGCCAGATGCTGGCGATCGTCGGCCGCAGCGGCGCCGGCAAGACCACGCTCGTGAACCTGATTCCGCGCTTCTACGACGTGACCGGCGGATCGATCGCGGTCGATGGGCGCGACATTCGCGACGTGACCCTGGCCTCATTGCGATCCCAGGTCGGCATCGTCACCCAGGAAACGGTGCTCTTCGACGAGACGATCGCCGCGAATATCGCCTACGGACGTCCAACCGCGGCGCCGGCGGAGATCGAGACCGCGGCGCGCGCCGCACATGCGCACGAGTTCATCATGCAGCTCGACGGCGGCTACCAGGCTGTCATCGGCGAACGCGGTCATCGCCTGTCTGGGGGACAGCGTCAGCGCATTGCGATCGCGCGGGCAATCCTGCGGGATTCCCCGCTGCTGATCCTCGATGAAGCGACCTCGTCGCTCGACGCCGAGTCCGAGATGCTCGTCCAGGAGGCGCTCTCGAACCTCATGCGGAATCGCACCGCTTTCGTCATTGCCCACCGGCTCTCAACCGTACGCCGGGCCGATGCCATCGTCGTTCTCGAGCGCGGGCGCATTGTCGAGTCGGGGACGCACGACGAGCTAATGGCGCGTGGCGGCGCCTATGCCAAACTCTACGAGCTGCAGCTGCAGGACGAGCCCTCTGAGATTGAGATCTGAATGATTAAGTCCATGACCGGGTTCGCCTCGCTCACCCACGAGGACGAGCGGGCAACTATCGGCGTCACAGTTCGGGCGGTGAATCACCGGTTCCTCGATGTTCAGCTTCGCATCCCGCAATCGCTCGGCGAGGTGGAGTCGCGGGTGCGCGCCGTGCTGCAGAAGCGCCTGTCGCGCGGCCGCGTGGAGCTGGCGATTTCAGTACAGATGAG
>Ga0075428_100002727_pt1 | contig 19209 bp, 13 predicted proteins | sample RhiMetdeltSRZDD2_FD_75291 | JGI IMG/M metagenome (GOLD analysis project Ga0075428, IMG submission 75291) | Populus rhizosphere microbial communities from Tennessee, USA - Rhizosphere MetaG P. deltoides SRZDD2 | ecosystem: Host-associated > Plants > Roots > Rhizosphere > Soil | place: USA... | reverse complement strand
CACGCGACCTTTCCCACCGTTCCCGCGCGAGGCACGGCGACGAGCCTCGCCCCTCATTTCTCCCTGACGATCGACCCGGCCGCCTGCGCCTCGAAGGTGGTCTTCGATCTCGAGCTCCGATACGGGACGTCGGTGCGCCGCTCGAGCTTCACGGTGGGAGTCGGCGACGTGCTTCCGCTCACCGGCCTCGACTTCGACTTCGAGACTGCGGCCGGATGGACAGCGAGTCCCGGGACCGCCACCAAGGGGGCGTGGGTGCGCGAGGATCCGGTCGGCGTCAGCGTCACAGGCGGTCTCAGCAACCCCGAGGACGACACCACTCCCGCTCCCGGCGTGGCGTGCTGGGTCACCGGCAGCGGCGGCGGCAGCCCGAACGGTAACGACGTCGACGGGGGGTCCACCTACCTCACCTCGCCGCCCTTCGGGGAGCCGCACCTCTTCCAGCTCTCGCTGGCCTACGACCGCTGGTACTACGACGACAGCTCGAGCAGCGATTTCTTCCGGGCCGAGGTCTCGAGGGATGGCGGCACGAATTGGACGCAGATCGAGCAGCGCGTCTCCCCCACGGGCGGCTGGGCTCACTTCACGATCGACCTGATGACGCTCCTGCCTCCCAGCGAAGACATGCGGCTGCGCTTCACGGCGACCGACGGGGGCACCGACAACGTCGTCGAGGCCGCCGTCGACGAGGTGCACCTCAGCGGCATGTGGGTCGACTGCCAGAGCTACACCCCGCCGGCTCTGCTCGCGCCCCATCCTGTCGGCGACAGCCTGAGGCTCACGAAGGACGCCGGGGGCCACGCGGTGCTGACCTGGGACGCGCCGCCGGTGGACGCCGGCCACGGCGCCGCGACGCTGTATCGCATCTCGCGCGCGACGGCGCCGCAGGGTCCGTGGATCGAAGCCGGCTCGGCGACCTCGATGCGATGGGTGGACATCGACGCGCTGACCTCGCCCGATTCGTACTTCTACCGCGTCACCGCGGAGAACAGTGGAGGCGGCGAGTGACCGTTGCTCGATCGATCGCCGCGGGTTTCGTTCTCACCGCCCTGCTTTCGCCGCTCCCCGCGCTCGCCGGCTCCCTCGCGCCGGATCTGCGCGAGGTGCTGACCTCCGCTTCTGCCGACGATCCCGTCCCGGTCGTCGTCCTCATGCAGGAGTTTCCCGGGGGCCGGCGGATGCTCGACGAGGTTCACGGCATGTCCGCCGAGCGGCGACGCGCTTACCTGGTCGCGCGGCTGAAGGCGCTCGCCGACCGTAGCCAGGCTCCGGTCCGAGCTGTGCTGTCCGAGGAGCCCGGCGAGGCGCGCGGCGCGCGTGTGCTCTGGGGCGTCAACGGTCTCGCGCTCAAAGCCAAACCGGCCACGATCGCGCGCCTCGCGGCCCTGCCGGAGGTGCGCTGGGTACTCCACGACGGCGGACGCGGCGAGCCCGCCGACGGCGGCGGCCCCGCGATGACCGGTCCCACCGGAGGCGATGCGTCGGGACCGAACCCCGGCGCGACGATCCGCGCCGAGGTCACCGCGATGGGCGCGCCTCAGGTCTGGAACGAGCTCGGCTACACCGGCGCCGGCGTGATCGTCGCGGTCCTGGACACCGGAGTTTGGCGGAGCCACCCCGACCTCGCCGACCACATCTGGACGAACCTCGACGAGATCCCGGGAAATGCGATCGACGACGACGGGAATGGCTACATCGACGACACCTGGGGCTGGGACCTCTGCAACAACGACAACGATCCCACGAGCGGCTCCCATGGCACGCAGGTCGCGGGACAGGTCGCCGGCGACGGCACCAACGGGGTCGTCACCGGCATGGCCCCCGACGCGGAGCTGATGGTGCTCGGCTTCGACTGCTCCCCTCCCGATTCGATCGGCTGGGAGGCCTCGGACTACGCCATCGCCAACGGCGCGCACGTCATCACGGAGTCGTTCATCTGGCCCTGGGAGGATCCGCCGGACTACGAGGGCTGGCGGCGACAGACGGACACCGAGCTCGCGGCGGGGATCCTCCACGTGAACGCCGCCGGAAACGACGGGCAGAACCAGGGCATCCGGCCGATCCCCTACAACGTGAGCGCTCCCGCGAACTGCCCGCCGCCGTGGCTCCATCCCGACCAGACGATCATCGGGGAGGTGTCCTCGGTCGTCGCCGTGGCCAACATCGACTGGTCCACGAACAGCTTGACGCCGTCATCGTCGCGAGGTCCGTCGGCGTGGGAGGACATCGTCGCCTGGAGCGATCCGGCCTATCCCTTTCCCCTTACGCCGCCCTACATGGACTACCCGTACCACGACGGCGCGCAGGCCGGGCTGCTCAAGCCGGACCTCGCGGCGTACGGCAACGGCACGACGTCGACCTGCCCGGGCACCGGCTACTGCGGCTTCAGCGGCACCTCCTCGGCGACGCCGCACGTCGCCGGCGTCGCGGCGCTGATGCTCCAGGCCAACCCCGAGGCCACCCCCGCCGAGCTGGCCGAGGCGTTGATGACGACAGCCCAGCATCGCGGCGCGCCGGGTAAGAACCTCGACTACGGCACGGGACTCCTGCAGGCGTATCCCGCGGTGCTCGCCGTGGAGTCCGGGGTCGTCTATCACGCGCACGCCTTCGACGACACTGCCCTCGGCAACGGCGACCTGGGGCTCGATCCGGGCGAGCAGCTCGTGCTGTCGGTCACGGTCGAGAGCCGGACCGACGCGCCGATCGACGGTCTCCAGGCGATCCTGACCTCGACCACGCCAGGGATCACGATCCACGACCACGTGGCGCATTTCCCGACGCTGCCCGCGCGCGGCACGGCGACGAGCCTCGCACCGCACTTCTCGCTGAGCGTCGGTCCCTCGGCCTGCGCCGCGGTCGCCGTCTTCGATCTCGAGCTCCGCTACGGCACCTCGGTGCGCCGATCGACCTTCAGCGTTCGCATCGGAACGGAACTTCCCTTCGCGGGGCTCGACTGGGATTTCGAAACCACTGCGGGGTGGACCGCCGATCCCGGCACCGCCACCAGGGGCACCTTCAACCGCGAGGATCCCGTGGGGGTCTCGATCACGGGCGGGCTGAGCAACCCCGAAGACGACACGACCCCGGCCCCCGGCGTGAGCTGCTGGGTCACCGGTAGCGGCGGCGGCAGCCCGAACGGCAACGACGTCGACGGCGGCTCAACCTACCTCTACTCCCCGATCTTCGGCGAGCCGCACGTCCTGGAGATGTCGCTGAGTTACGACCGCTGGTACTACGACGACAGCGCGAGCGGCGACTCGTACAAGGCTGAGGTCTCGAACAACGGCGGGGCCGCGTGGACCGTTCTCGAGCAGCGCGTCACCCCGACGAACGGCTGGGCGGCGTTCACGTCGGACCTGATGGGTCTCATCACGCCGAGCCAGAACATGCGCCTCCGCTTCACCGCGACCGACGGGGGAACGGACAACGTCGTCGAGGCGGCGGTCGACGAGGTGCACGTCTCCGGAACCTGGGTCGACTGCGAGGATTTCACGCCAACCTCGGTCCTGAGCCCCAACCCCGTCGGCGACACGCTTCGCCTCGCGAAGGACACCTCCGGGCACGTCGTCATGACCTGGAACGCACCTCCCCTGGACTCCGGGCACGGTGCTGCGACCCTCTTTCGAATCTCGCGCGCGACCGCGGCGCAAGGCCCGTGGATCGAGATCGGCTCGGCGACTTCGACGCGATGGGTGGACATCGACGCGCTGACCTCGCCCGATCCGTACTTCTACCGCGTCACCGCGGAAAACGCTGGAGGCCCCGAATGAACCCCCTGCCCATGCGACATCGAGCCGCTGTGATCCTGGGGGCCCTCCTCGTCGGAGGGCTCGCGGCGCACGGGGCCACGGAGCGTCGCGCGCCGTCGCCCTTCGACGACCGGATCAAGCACCGCGAGGGCGGGTCCATCTCGGTCCTTCCGCGCGATGTCAGGGACCTCGCTCCCTCCGACGAGCTGCGATCGCGCTGGCAGCTCTTCCGCGAGCGCAATGGCGGCGGCTGGTCCGTCTACGTTGACGAGCGCACGGCGATGCCGACCCTGCTCTCGGGGCGCGGCGCCGCGTGGCTTCCGGACACCGCTTCGGCGGCCGAGACGCTCGACGACGTCGATCGCCTGGCGCGCACGTTCCTCGCGAACAACGCGGACGTCTTCGGCTCTTGGTCCGATCTTCTGGAGCTCGACCGCGCCGCCAGCCGGAAGCTTGGCGAGGCGCACTGGCAGATCGTCTACCGCCAGAGCGTGAACGGGGTCAGGGTGGAGAACGCGAGGCTCGACCTCCACGTGGTGCACGGCCGCATGGTGATGGCGGGCGCCGAGCACTGGAGCCGTCCGGCAGGGGGGGGCGTCCCCAAGCTCGACGCGGCCGCCGCCCGCGAGCGCCTCGACGCGTATCTGGGCGAAACCGCCGCAGGTCTGATCGCCGCCGGCGAGCCCGAGCTCGTCATGATGGCGATCGCAGCGGAGCCGGAGCGGAGCGAGCCGCAGGCCTGGAACGGACCGCGGGGCCGCGGGTTGAAGCACGTGCTCGTATGGCGCCTCACGTTCGACGACGCGTCTGAGCCGCGGCGCTTCGTCGGCGAGGTGGACGCGCTCAACGGCTCGATCAGCGCCTTCTATGACGTCACTCAGTACGGTGCCGTGCGCGGCGGAGTCTTCCCGATGAGCCCCGACGGCGACTGCGCAAACGGGGGATGCGAGGTCGCCGGAATGCCGATGCCGTATGCCGACGCGACGGAAGCCGGACAGGCCGAGCAGTTCGGCGACTCGTACGGCAACCTCGTGTGCGTCGATCCCGGAGCCGCGACCGAGACGAACCTCATCGGCCGGTACGTGCGCATCGCCGACGTGTGCGGCGCCCTCTCGCAAACCGCGACCTGCGGTGGCGGGCTCGACTTGGGGATGAAGGCCGGGGAGAACTGCGCCGTCGCGCCGGGCGCCTCGGCGGGCGACACCGCCGCGGCGCGTACCGCGTACTACCACATGAATCGCATCGCCCAGGTCGCGCGCTTCTACGATCCGGCCAACGCGTGGCTCAACAACCGATTGACCGTCAATGTCAACATCGCCCAGTCATGCAACGCCAACTGGAGCGGCTCGGTCATCAACATGTTCGGCGCCGGAAGCAACTGCAACAACACCGGCGAGAACGCCGGAATCCTCGTCCACGAATGGGGCCACGGCTACGATCAGAACGACGGCGGCGGCGTGGACAAGCCCTCCGAGGCCTACTCCGACATCGTCAACATCATCGCGATGCGCACCTCGTGTCAGGGGCACGGCGTGAAGAACGACGGCAGCACGTGCACCGGTTACGGGGACACCTGTTTGACCTGCACGGGCTTCCGCGAATTCGACTGGAACAAGCGCCAGTCCCACACGCCGGCCACGCCGAACAATTTCGCGTTTCCCCGCTGCCAACCCGACCCTTCGAGCTTCGGCGGACCGTGCAAGAAGGAGGCGCACTGCGAGTCGTACGTGTCGAGCGAGGCGATCTACGACCTGGCGACGCGCGATCTCCCGGCCTCCGGCATGGACCAAGCCACCGCGTGGCAGCTCGTGGACCGGCTCTGGTTCGTCACGCGGCCGGGCTCCGGCGGAGAGGCCTACACCTGCAACGCAATCGCGTCCAATTCGTGCAGTGCCACCAGCTGGTACCAAAGGATGCGCGCGGCCGACGACGACGACGGTAACCTCGCCAACGGAACCCCTCACGCCGCGTCGTTGTTCGCCGCGTTCAAGCGGCACGAGATCGCGTGCGGCGCCGCCGCCGACGCGAACAACCAGAATCACACGAGCTGTCCCGCCCTGGCCGCGCCCGTCGTGACCCGTACAGCCGTTCCCGCTGGGATCGAGCTGAGCTGGGCGCCTGTGTCCGGCGCCGCGCAGTACCGCGTCTACCGCGGAGAGCTCGGCTGCAATCGTCAGCAGGTTCCGATCGCGACGCGGACGGCGGCGCAAACGACCTATCTGGACGACAGCGCCGACTCCGGCCTCCTGCGTCAATACCGCGTCCAGGCCTTTGGATCGAGCGCGGCCTGCGCAAGCCCGGTGTCGAGCTGCGTGGGCGCTCCGCCCGGAAGTCGTCTCACGGAGACGGCGCATCGCGTCATCGACGGCGGCAACGCGATCCCCGAGCCGGGCGAGACGGTGAGCCTGGCGGCCTCCCTCTACAACGGCGGCGCTGATCCCGCGACGTCGGCGACGGGAAGCATCACCCTCGTCGGCCCGCCGCACGTGCGGATCCTGAACCCGGCGGCGATCTGGCCGACCATTCCCTCCACCGCGACGGCGGAAAGCTCGGCTCCGGGACCGCAGCTGGTCATCCTCCCTGAGGCTCAGTGCGGCCAGACCCTCGTCGTCGATCTCGACGGCGCCGCGTCGAACTCGCCTCCGTTCAGCAGCTCGATCTTGATCCCGATGGGCAATCCGCAGCGCGACTACGCCGAGACGTCGATCGTGCCGATTCCTTTCCTGACGACCTCGCCCATCGAAGCGTACTTCATCGTGACCGACGACCGGACGATCGCCGACCTCGATATCACGCTCGACATCTTCCACCAGGACCCCACGCAGATCGTCGTCGAGCTGACCTCGCCGCAGGGCACGACGGTCCGCCTGCACGACCGCGGTCCGGGCAGCGGCCACGGCATCGAGACCCGCTTCGACCGCGACACCGCGCCCTCCGGCCCCGGCAGCATGGCCGACTTCGTCGGGGAGTCGCTGCTGGGAACGTGGACGCTGTCGGTTTCGGATCTCGACGACACCGGCGTGACGACCGACGGGTACATTCGCCCGCGTTCCCTCAACGCCACCATCGTCGGCGGGTTCGACTGCATGCCGCACACGTGCGCGGACCCGACGCCGACCGTGGGCCCGCATCTTCAGGTGGCGTCGGTCGAGGACGGAAGCCAGCGCGACCTCGTCCTGAGCTGGAACGCCGTGGCGGGAGCCGGTTACCACGTTCTGCAGTCTTCCGATCCCTCGTTCACGAACGGGGTCGCGCTGATCGGCAACCCGGCGACGGCGACCACCCTCACGATCGAGAACGGGGTGAACACGACGCCGGCGCTCACGTTCTTTCAGGTGAGGGCCGTCAATAGCTGTCACTACGAGGGGCCCTGAGCTGACCGCGTCCGGGGAGGGGAGGGGAGAGGCGAGCGAACCGGGTTCGCGTTGCCACTCTGCCATGAGCACTTAGGGCCATGGCAAGTGCTCACGATTTGATAAGAATCGCCTTGCGCTCTCGCCAAGGTTTAGTACTTTCACGGCTTTCGGGGGTGGCGACCTTTGTTGACGAGTCGGATCGCTGGATCGGGCGGTCCACGCCGATCAGCGAGTCGATCATGTGCGTCGCCAAATGGGGATCGCAATGCATGACTTCTTCTTTTCTCCTCGCTCTCCTTGGTGGCGAGTCCGTGCCGGTGGATCAGGCTACGATCGTGTCGTGAAACCGCACTTGCGACAGCGCCTGGTCTACGCCGCCGCGATCGCGCTCTGTGTCGCGGCGCGCTCGCCCGAATCGCAGGCGGCGCCGAAGCGGCTGGAGGAGCTGGGTTGGAGCTGGAACACGAGCTTCACCGCGCCGAGCGACCCGGCCATGATCGCCCTCCAGTCCAGGATCATGGAATCGAGCATCGGAATCGCCGGCCAGGGCGTGCCCGTCGAGAACCTCACGTTCAAGGCCCCGGGCCTCCAGGTCCACCTCGTTCAGGGAACGATCTGGCCGGAGGCCGCGGTCGAAGGCTACCCCGCGGGAGCGTGGTTCGAAGGGGCGGCACGCGTCGAGTTCGATCCGTCGCAAGCCAAGGCGCGATCGGACCTGCTCAACCATTTCGGAGCCGAGTCGCTTCACGACCTTCCCGTGAGCTGGGTGTACTTATTCACGCTGCGGGGCACTCCCCTCACGAAGCAGCTCGGGAGCGCGGCTGAGCCGTCGGTGCCGACTCCATCGTCCAGCTCGGAGTACTCGATCGCGAAGGCGACGATGCGGCAGGCCGGCACCGAGCTGCTGCACGCGTTTCTGAACCGCGACGGCAGCTCCAAGGACGGGGCCTGGGTCCTGTTCGCCCCCGAGTCGATCAGGAAGTCGGGGGACGGCGACGCGGCGCTGCTCTATTCCTACGATCCTTCGCGCGAGCGCTTGGTGGAGCTTTCCGTCTTCGGTCATAGCGGCGCGTTCACGGATCCGGACGTCAAGCGCTACCTCGAGGCATTTCCGGCGTACAAGTACTCCTTTGTCCCCGTCGCGTGGGTGCGCCGCGAGCCCAACAGCAAGTGGATTCCCACGGTGGACGTCGAGAAATACTCGATCTCGATGAGCTTCACGCGAAACCTCGGTGAAACGCGCGAGGAGGCCGTGGTGACCTTCACCCCTGCGGTGTCCGTCTCCGCGCTCCAGATCAACATGACGAATCGCTTGGCGGTGGAATCGGTCGCCGGTCCGAACGGGGAGCCCTACCCGTTCGTCCAATGGCGGTTCCTGAGCGACAAGGCGAACTTCGACGAGACGCTCGTCGTCCGGCCTCCTTCGCCGCTCGAGCCCGGCAAGCCCACGTCGATCAAGGTGGTCTCGAAGGGGCCTCTCTTCGATCGGTCGTCATACGCCGACGCCCTGGCGGAGGAGGATACCTGGTATCCGAGGATCAACGACCGGGACGGCGCCCTGTACGAGACCGCGGGAACGACCCTGAAGCCGATGCGTTTCGTCGCCGCGGGCAAGCAGATCGCGGAGGTCGTCGGCGACAAGGACCGCACGGCACGGTTCGCGACCACCCGCCCGGCGTTCGGGTCCTCGTTCTACGTAGGGGACTTCGATGTTCGCGAGACAAAGGCGGAAGGCGGGACGCGGATCCAGGTGTACGTCGATCGCAACACCGGCTCGAACGCGAGCTCGAGCGACACGGAGTACGCGGCGCAGGAAGTCGCAAACGCCGTCGGGATCTACAACAAGATCCTCGACGCGCCTCTGGAAACGGAGACCCTTCGGGCGGTCACGACGCCGACGGGGCACGGGCGGGGATTCGAGGGGCTGCTCCTCCTCGCGGCGGGCGGCGCCCTGAGCAATCAGTCATTCGCCGATTTCTTCCGGGCGCACGAAGTGGCTCACCAGTGGTGGGGCAACATGATCCAGTCCGACGCCTGGCCCGAGGACCGCTGGCTGGGTGAATCGTTCGCGGATTTCACGGCAATGGAGTTCTACAAACTCCGATTCGAGAAGCCCGACAAGGCGCGCGAGCAGATGCGCGACCGCTGGCTCACCCCTCTCCAACGGGCCACCCAGCAAACCATCCTGACGCTCGACGGCCAGCAGCGCCAGGTGGACGGATCCGAGCTTTTTTCCCTGAGCGACGGCACGGAAAACGTCTACACAAAGGGCCCACTGGTGCTCAACCAGCTTCGCTACCTGTTCGTCGTCATGAAGCGGAACGAGGACGACTTCTGGATCCTGCTCCAGGATCTTCTGGCGAAGAACAAGTACAAGCGCGTGTCGACCGCCGACTTCACCGCGATGGCGGAGGAAAAGATCGGCGGGAAGCTCGGCTGGTTCTGGGACCAATGGCTCTACGGAACGAAGATTCCGAAGATCTCCTGGTCGAACGAGGTGACGGAGGACCGATCGCGTGGCGACTTCCTGATCACGGTCCGCGGGGCTCAGGAGGACACGAGCTTCCAGCTCGCGGTCCCGGTCTACGTCACGATGAAGAGCGGGCGCACGCTGATCTTTCCGCTCCTGTTCAACGGGAAAGAAGGAAAGGCCGAGGCGAGATCGAAGGAGAAGCCCACGAAGATCTCGCTCAACGACAACTATGAAGCGCCGGTCTGGCTGAAGAACTAGAGTCGCTTACTTCCGCGCGGACCTCTCAGAACCCCCGCGCGATGACGCAGCGTGCCCCGGTCTGCCTCTGGAACGCCGCGATGTCGCAGCGCGTGCCGTCAACGTATTGGTGCGTGCCGTTCGGCATCGTGCAGTCCCACGTGAAATCCGGACCGCAGTCCGGTGTCGGGCCGGCCATTGCCACGGGCTCGCCGATCGCGGCGATCGTGCCCAGGGCGAGCACCGTCACGAATCCCAGTGAGAAGGCGAGCTTGACGATCTCGATGCGCTTGGACATGAGATCCCTCCTTTCGTGTCGAGCGGAGTCGACGATAAGCGATATGGGTCGATCGTATACCCGTCCGCACGGCGCGGCGACCTCGACCGGCATGCGCCGGAGAAGCGGCAGCGCGAATCCGACGGGCCATCTATCCGAGGTTGGTGGTTGAAAACCAGGGCTGCTGTACCATCGGGCTTTCCCGATGGAATCACCAACTCTGCCTGCCGTTGCGCGCGCTTTCAACGAAATCGGGAGTGATTTCCACGCGCGAGGATGGATTCTGGGCACAAGTGGGAACTTCAGTACCGTGATTTCGCGGAAGCCTCTGAAGTTGATCATTACCGCCAGCTCGGTATCAAAAGAAGACATACGGCCCGCTGACGTCCTCACGGTCGGTGAGAACGGGGCCCCGGTGGGTAAGTCGGGTACGCCTGGCCTACGGCCCTCGGCGGAAACGGCCCTGCATGTGGCGGTCGTGAAGTCGCGGAGCGCCGGTGCGGTGTTGCACACCCACTCCGTCTGGAGCACCGTGCTGTCCGAGCTTTACGGCGCCGAGCGCGGCCTGCAGTTGAGTGGATTCGAGATGCTGAAAGGCCTCGAGGGTGTACGCACGCACGAGCACAAGGAGTGGCTGCCGATCCTCGAGAACGACCAGGACATCCCTGCGCTGGCCCGCCGCGTGGAAGCGGTCATGGATCAATCGCCGGCGATCCACGGCTTCCTGCTCCGCGGGCACGGGTTGTACACTTGGGGCGACGATCTTGCGAAGGCGAGACGGCACGTCGAGATTCTCGAGTTCCTGCTCGAAACGACAGGGCGAATACGGACCCTGGGGATAACGAAGTAGGCCGGGTACTCTTGGACCCGCCGGGGAGGGCTTCATGGCCCTTGTAAGAATCCCTGAACGCCAGCAGACCATCGACAACAAGGAAGACGTATCGAGCTTCCTGGCAACGTACGGCATCACATATGAGCGATGGGAATCCAAGCGGGATGTTCCCACCGATGCCAGTACCGAAGCGGTCCTTCAGGCGTACAGCGACAAGGTTGAGGAGCTGAAGGCGCGCGGTGGATACACGACCGCCGACGTGATCGACGTGACGTCGGCGACGCCAAACCTCGACACCATGCTCGCCAAATTCAGTTGTGAGCACTGGCACGACGAAGACGAAGTCCGCTTCGTCGTCGAAGGCCGGGGCCTCTTCCATATCCACCCGCCGGATGGCCCCGTTTTCGCGATTGAGGTTCAGGCTGGAGATTTGATCAGCGTCCCACGCGGGACCCACCATTGGTTCGATCTTTGTGCCGATCGCCGGATTCGTGCCATCCGGCTCTTTCAGGATCCGTCCGGCTGGACGCCGCGCTACACGGACAGCGGCGTCGACGCCAGCTTCCAGCCCGTGTGCTTCGGTCCGACGTTCGTCCCACGCGAGAAGTCGCGACCTTGGGAGTGACCGTCACTCTCACAGCCCTCGAGGTTCGGGCGCTTCTCCTCGATATCGAAGGGACCACGACGCCGGTCGAGTTCGTTTACCAGGTTCTCTTTCCGTATGCTCGGGCGCACGCGGCGGAGTACCTCGCGCGCCATCAGGATTCTGCCGACTGTCGGGAGGCCGTGGCGCTGCTCCGCAAAGAGCATGAGGCGGTCAGTCCTGCCCACGTCCTCGAGTACGTTTTCTCGTTGATGGATCGTGACGAGAAGTCGCCGGGTCTCAAAGCGCTGCAGGGTCTCATTTGGCGGGACGGATACAGGAGCGGCGAATTGCGCGGACAGGTCTACCCCGACGTGGTTCCGGCTTTCGAGCGATGGCGCGCGCGCGGGCTCGACATCTACATCTATTCATCGGGAAGCGTGCTGGCTCAGAAACTTCTGTTCGGATCGACGGAGGCCGGCGACCTGACGACGTTTCTGAAGGGTTACTTCGATACGACCGTTGGGCCGAAGAAATCTCCAGACAGCTACAGCGTCATCGCGACGCGCATGCACGTCCCGCCACAGGAGATTCTGTTCGTCTCCGATATCGACCAGGAACTCGACGCGGCGCGGACGAGCGGCATGCGGACGGCACTCTGCCTTCGCGAGAGTGGTGATGGGCTGCCAGGTTCGGCTCCGCACCCGGTCATTCGAAGCTTTGCGGAGATTCTGGATTAACGAAGACAGCAGCAGATGTCATCGCAATCAGAGCCTTCACGTGCCACGCCGCTCGCACGATCGGTCGTCATCCGCTATGGGATGGTGATGGCGCTCCTTTACTTCGTGAGCATGGGCTTCCTTGTAATCACGATCGCCGGGGCGTCAAGACCCTCGTATGCTTACAACGCGGGGACACTCTTCGTGCTTAGCCCCGTGATTATCATCGCGGTGTTCGGCGCAAACCTCTGGCTTCTTTGGCCGACGTGGCAGACGCGAAAACATCTGGTCACGTCGGCGTTCATGATTCCGACGGTCACGCTTGCGGCGGCTGTGGCGTACATTGTGCTGAACTGGCGTGACTATCCTGCCATTCCCTAAACGGAAGGGTCGTTGTTTCGAAGCTGTCCCGCGGTGAGAGCGGGTTGTCTGGCCTGTGACAAAAACCGCGCCCGCCCCCCTCTACACCGGTGAAGCATGAGCGAGGCCGGATCGCGGGAACGGGACCAAGCGTCCCTGCGGCGCCTCGCCGAAGGAGATGTGGGAGCCTTGGACACGATCTGGCAGGACCACGCGGACCGCGCCTTTCGGCACGCCCTCTTCGTCACGGGCCGGCGCGAGGACGCCGAGGACGTCGTCCAGTCGGTCTTCGTGCGCCTGGCGGGGCTGGGTGCTGACCTCTTGGGCGTGCGCGATCTCGGCGCGTACCTGGGAGCGATGATCCACCGCGAGGCGGTCGGCCTGTCGAGGCGGCGTAAGGCCGGGGAGGATCGGGCGGATCCCGACGCGCTCCTCGTCGTCCTACCCGACCCCGAGGCCGACGCCGACCGGCGGCGGGCCGCGGCGCTGCTCGCGACCCTTCCGTCCGAGCAGCGCGAGGCGGTCGTGCTCCACCTCTGGAGCGGGATGACCTTTCGCGAGATCGGGCGCGTCACCGGCGTATCGACCTTCACCGCGGCGAGCCGGTACCGGCTGGCGACGCGGCACCTGCGTCGGGCGATCGAGGGAGGGCGACGGTGAGGGACCTCGACCGCTTCGAGCCGCCCCGCGTCCCGGAGTCGCTGCGCGCGACGGTCCTCGCCCGCGCCCGCGCGGCGGCCTCCTCCTCCCCCGCGCTCACACGCGCCGATCGCATCTTCTATTCGCGCCGCTGGCGCCTGGGGTGGGCGGCGGCGGTCGCGGCGCTGGCTCTCGTCGAGGTGCTCGCCGCGCGGGGCCCGCGGTGGACACCGTCGGCGGTCGTCGTGCGCGAATCCGATACGGCGGCCGAGGCGTTGGGCCTTGCCCCGGGGATCCGGGTCGGCGAGGTCGTCGTCACCGGCGACGACAGCGCGCGTGCGCTGACGGAGGACGCTCTATGAGCCGCTGGCAGGAGAGCTTCCCCTGGACCGCCGCCTTCGTCCGTTTCCTCTTTCCGGAAGGCCCCGCGAGGCGCAAGCGGTGGATCCGTTTCGCCGCGGCGGTCGTCGCAGTCCTGGCCGTCCACGCGGCGCTGACGCTGGTCATGACGGCGCGGACGCAACCGGTCTTCGACGACTTCGTCGCGCGCTTCGGTCCGATGTCCGCATCGGCGCACCGCCCCGCCGTGGTCGACGACGCCTCGAACAAAGCCCGCGCCGTGCGCGCCGCCGCGGAGGTGATGGTGGTCCCCCCGGTCAAGGACGGCGGAGCGAAGCCTTACGAGAGCTTCGGCAGCTGGTCGAACGAAGCCTTGACCGCCGCGGATCGCGATCTCGTCCGGAAGGTCGTCGACGACAACGCGGTCGCGCTGAGGCTCCTCGACCTCGCCGCCGCGCGCCCGGGAGCGAACTGGGACCTCCACTACGAGCGGGGGCTCGAGATGGACATCCCGCCGCTGCTGCGGATCATGCAGCTCGCGAAGATGAACGCCGCGGCGGGCCGCCTGGCCCTCGAGGAGGGAGGCGTGGACGATGCTCTGACCGCGGTCCGGCGCGGCACGGCGATCGAGGCCTCGCTCGGGGGTGAGCCGGTTCTGATCGTCCAGATGATCCGCCTGGCCGTGAGCCGGATCCACCTGAGGCTCGTCGAGAAGATCATCGCGACGGCCACGCTCGCCCCCGCGCAGCTCGCCGCCTTGAGGTCATCCATCCCCGGAATCGACCCCCGCGACTCGATCCGGCAGGCCTCGATCGTCGAGACGAAGGCGCTCGACGAAGTCCTGCGCGGCGCGACCGTCGGATCCATCGCGCGGCTCCGAGGGGAAGGGACCGATGGGTTTCTCGGGGTCGGCGTCGTCCGCGCGATCGCCCGGCCGTACCTCCTCAGCGAGGAGAAGCTCTGGCTCGAGCTGATGACGCGGCGCATCGACGCGCTCGCATCGCCCCTTTACGCGCGCCGCGACGGAGGGTCGGCTCCCAAGCTTCGGCCCTGGAACGTCCTCGTCAGGCTCCTCAATCCGGAGGACAAGGGGCTCGAGGAAAGGGCGGACCTCGCCGAATCGCGGGAGCGGCTCGCCGGAGTCGCGATCGCCGTCGAGCGTCGCCGCCTGGAAACCGGGACGACCCCTAGGACGCTCGCCGATCTGGTCCCGGCGTATCTCCCCGCGTTGCCCGTCGACCCGCTGACCGGCAGCGCGTTCGGCTACGAGACCGACGGGACGGCGTGGCGCGTCCACAGCGCGTTCGACTGGCGCTCGAAGGAGTACGCGCGCCTGCACGATCCGGTGCTCGACTGGTCGAGGGGGATGCGCTGAGCCCTGAGCGTGGCCCCAAGGCCTTGCGTGGGTTGCTCCGGAGGCGTAAGAAGAAGGCATGAGCAATCCGCTCCACCGCGGCCGCGATGGCTGATCGCCGCGGATGCCGCGTCATGCCCCTGACGCGCGCGCTTCCGCTGCTCGTCTGCGCGTGGGCCCTCGCTTCCACGGCCCACGCGACGTTGGAAGATCTCTACGGCGACACCGGCACCCACTTCCAGGGCGCGATCGGCCTCTATAGCGTCGAGCCGACGCCTGGCAACGTGGGCGGCCCCCCCGGGGGCTACGGGGTCGCCATCGACGACATGGTGATCATCTGGAAGGAGACCCGTCTCGACGCCGACACGCACGCGTGCGCGGGGAGCGGCGAGTGCGCCACGCTCGAGGTGAAGTCCGGGCTCGTCTACGACGGGAACGCGCTGATCGAGCTGACCGTCACGGATCGCACGCCTTACGACCCGGTCAATCCCAAGAACGACTGCAACGGGAATGGCAGCTTCGCGGACGCCGCCGACGACCAGGACTGCGACGACGACGGCACGCCGGACGTGACGGTGAAGCTGACCTCGCCGTCCGAGACTTCGGGGGAGATCGCGATCTTGAACCGCGTTTCGGTGGGAAGCCCGGTCTACCGAGCGCGGTTCCCGTACTCGACGCAATACAATTCGCCCGGCAGCATCTACGTGCAGCGCTCGGGGACCGGAAGCGCGGTGGTGACGGCCCTGTACGACGACCGCGATGACGGGACGGGCGTCCGCTGCAAGAATGCGCTCGACCCGGCGAAGCGCGGCGTGCTGACCGCGACGAGCACGATCGCCATCACCGCGGGGCGGGTCGCGCTGAAGTCCTACACGCTGACGCTCGTGGGGACCCCCGGAGTGAACGGTGACGCCGACGACTTCGCCGACGCGAACGAGACGCTCGACTTGGCAGTCGCCTTCACCAACAAGAGCGGCGTCGACGTCGACGACCTCGTCGCCACGCTGGGCACCACCTCCCCGAACATCGCTTGCATCAGCAAGCCGATCGTCGCCATCGGCTCGGTCCTCAACACGGCGACCGTGACCGCGCCGCCGTTCCGCTTCAAGGTCGCGAACGTCAACCGCACAAGCGTCGATCAGATACTGCGCGCGACGTTCACCCTGAGCCTTCGGTCGAACAAGTTCGACATGCTCACGCGAACGATGGAGATCAAGCTCGACCTGGACCTCAACGCCACGGCGGGAGGCACGGTAAGCCCGTTCGTCGAGGACTTCGAGGCTGCCACCGGGTTCGGACTGTTCACGATCGACACGATCGACGCGAACAAGCGCAGCACTCTGCTGTCCAACGGCTTCCGATGCCAGTACAACGACGTTGTGTGCAACGTGGGGGCGTCCTATGGGTGCCCCGATTGCTTCCTCGGATTCGCGAGCGATCCGACGACCGGGGTCAACGACTGGCACGTCCACAAGAACAACGCCGCGAACGGCAACGTCGGCCGGGCCTACACCGGCGTCCAGTCGCTGCACTACGGCGTGCACGTGGGCACGACCGCCAAGCGCGACACGACGCGCCTGAAACAGCTCGACGCGATCCGCATGACGCAGCCGGTCAACCTTCCCGCCGCCGCAGCAGCACCCGAGCTGGTGTTCGCGCACCAGGTCTCGCTCGTGGACGACCGGCTCATCACGAACATCCAAGCCGGCGAGGCGACCGACCGCGGCGTCGTCGAGATCCAGCTCGCGAACACTGCCGGCGCTCCCGTCGGCAGCTGGATCAAGCTCACCCCCTATGAGAACGAGTACGACCAGCAGGGGACCGACGACTACTTCAATTGCACCTTCGACCCGACCGACGATGGGAACAACGAGGACAGCTACTTCGATCCGCTCGACCCGAATCGCCGTTACGGCCCGTCGTCCACCTGCTTCCCCGAGTTCGTGTACGCGCGCAGCGGCTGCACCGACTACCGGTCGCCGGCGAGCGGCGGCACCTGCCCGGTCGACAACAGCAACATCGGGCTCGCTTTCGATGGGCCCGGACTGAAAGGCGGAGGCGGGCTGGCCGACAACCCCGGAACCTGGGTGAAGCCGCGCTTCTCCCTCATCTCCTTCGCAAACCGACAGGTCCGGGTGCGTTTCCTGATCACCACGATCGAGCTGGGGACCACCAACACGTGGGATCTGGCCGTGCAGAGGGACGACCTCATCTCCGACGACGGCTGGTACATCGACGATGTCCGCATCGAACAGGCGCTCGCGTCGCCGGTCACGCTCACCGTCGATACGGCGACGGTCACCGGCCTGAGCTGCGGAGCTTGCTCCAACGTCACGCCGGCCATCGTCGCGACCCCGCCGACCTCCGCCGGTCCCGGTGGGGTCGTCACGCTCAGCGCCCGGAGCTCGGCGATCGACGTCTGCCTCGGCGGCGTCCCACAGTTTCAGTTCTGGCGCGAGGGCGGGGACGGCATCGTCGGCAACGGAGACGACGTGCTGCTGCGCGACTACACCGACGACGCCTTCCTCCTCGACGCCCCGCAGGTCAACACGCGCTACGGCGTCAGGGTGCGCTGCTCGAGCGATCCCGCGTGCGACGCGTCGGGGAACGGGACCTTCACGACCGTCGTGGTCGCCTGCCCGACCACCGGAGCCGCGAAGGCGAAGCTCGCCCAAACTTTGCACGTGGACAAGGCGTCGCTCGCCGGGGCCGAGCCCGACCAGAGCGCCACCGTGAGCTGGGGAACGATCACGAGCGTAGACGTGATCCGAGGAAACCTCGCCGCGCTGCGGGCGAGCCAGACGACCGTGTCCTGCGGCCCCTCCGGCTGCGACGGCGACGGCAGCTTCACCGGCACGGTCCAGGCCTGCATCGCGAACGACCAGGTCATCGCCTCGATCGCCGACGACACCCCCGCCGCCGCGCCCGGCGCCCTCCTCTATTGGCTCGCCCGCCCGACGGCGACCACCTACTGCAACGAGGTCGGCATCTCCTGGAGCGCGGCCGGCGCCGTCCTGGAGGACACGATCGGCGGCCGCGACGTGCAGGTCAGTGCCGATCCGGCGTCTTGTCCGTAAACGGCCCGCCCTGCGCGGCATGGATGTCGCGGATCGCGCCCCCCGGCACCGTCATCGGGCGCCGTGCTGCCAGCAGTAGGGCGACGGTGCACGTGTGATCGCCTCGGTCGCGTGGTACATCGGCTGGACTCTGGCGGCGGCCGGAGTTCTCTTCACGATGCGCCCGTGGCGCGTCGTTGGCATCCCGACGCGGCGACGCGCACTCTTCGTCCTGGTGGCGGGTCTGGCCCTGGCGGCGACGGCGGTGATTCACATCCCTGCGCCGACCCGGGCACCGACAGCCGCGGCCACGCTTCTCGACCCGTGGCTGCCCGAGTATCACTTCAGCGAAGCGCATCAAACCGCAGTTCACGCCTCGCGAGAGCAGACCTATCGCGCCATTCTCGACGTCACGCCGGATGAGATCGCGTTGTTTCGGACACTGACCTGGATTCGGCGGCTCGGCCGGTCGAGCAACGCCGGCATTCTGAATCCATCGCATGGCGTGTCGATTCTGCAGACGGCGCTCGAGAGCGGGTTTCACATCCTTGCCGAAAAGCCGAACGAAGAAATCGTGCTGGGTACCTTCGTCGCCGCGCCGAGAAGCGTGCACGGCCGCGACTGGACGCCCGCCGACTTTCTCGCTGTCGATCGACCGGGTTTCGTCAAAGCCACGATGAACTTCCGGCTGGAGACGAGCGAGGCGGAACTCACTCGCGTCTTCACCGAGACGCGTGTCTACGCGACCGACGCAGCGACTGCGCGGGCGTTCACCCTCTACTGGCGCACGATTTACCCCGGTAGCTCGCTCATTCGGTCGATGTGGCTCCGCGCGATCAAGCGGAAGGCCGAGACGAGGAGGAGTCCCGACTGAAGTCTTCTGGAATGCGAGCGTGCGAAAGGGAGGGAGCCGCCCCGTCGGCTCGAGTCATAGTTACCGCCAGCCAAATCATCACAGCCGCTACACGGCCAATCTCCCATCGGGTTGCACGGCAGCAACAGTCTCAGGTGGTGATTGCGGCGCCGCGCAATTCACAGCGATATCCGGCGACCAAGATAAATTGATGGGTGACATGATTCACTGCGAGAGTTCGCCCGTGAATGAGGCGCGCCTCGAGGTACGTTCAAGATGAAAAGGGTATTCTCGAAGTTCTGCCTCACAGCATTTGTCGCTGTGGGCATGTTGATCACACCCGCCCTCGCGGCGTCCACACATCCCGCACCTTCCCCCGCGG
>Ga0075428_100002725_pt1 | contig 19212 bp, 15 predicted proteins | sample RhiMetdeltSRZDD2_FD_75291 | JGI IMG/M metagenome (GOLD analysis project Ga0075428, IMG submission 75291) | Populus rhizosphere microbial communities from Tennessee, USA - Rhizosphere MetaG P. deltoides SRZDD2 | ecosystem: Host-associated > Plants > Roots > Rhizosphere > Soil | place: USA... | reverse complement strand
CGGAGTTGGAAAGCCAAACGGTTCAGCAAAATCGGCTCGTCCTCCGATTGTCGCAAGATTTCTTCGACGGCGTCGTGGACCGCGACGTGGACCGGCTTACCCCCGTTGCCGAAGTAATTCTGGGAACGCCCATCTCCGGCCAGGCCCGCACCGTCGGTCGGCCTACGGTCAACCTGATCCCTGACGATTCGCAGGCAGTGTTTGAAGTTGTACTGACCGGGACCACGGTTTCGCACACCACGGGCAGAAACCAGGCCGCGATAATTCATAGCCGCGCTACGACAACTTTTCGAGCCACCAAGCAGATTGTCTTTGAGCCGCAGCGCGGCTTTCGCGCCCAGCCGGCAACGATCGACGCGCGGACGCAGCTCGTGACCGAGGGGATCGATTCAACGTACCGCTGCCGATTGCTGCAACGAATCGTTCGCCGCCGCGCGTGGCAGGAAGTGCAGCGACAGCACCCACAGGCGGAATTGATCGCGCAAACCAAGGCCGAGGCCCGGATTCGAATGCTCTTCGATCAAAGGTTAGAAGAGGGGCTGGCCCGGCTCAATCGCGCCAGCTACCTTCGGTCCTTGCTGGCCGCGCTGGTGCCGGGCGAAAGCCGCTTGGCGGTGATCTGCTGCTCGACTGAGGACTGCGTGCAGATCGCGTTGACTCCGCGCGACGACCTTGACGCCAGCGGTGCATTGCCCGTGGCGCTGCCAGAACCGCCGCAAGCAGCCGGCCCGATGCAGCTTTGGGTCCATTCTTCGCTGCTGGGAGCGATGTTTCAGCGTGCTCCCGATCGTTTTCCGTGGGCCGGAAGCTGGCTGGCCCAGTGGTCCGCAAGTTCCCGTGCGGCAACCGCAGCGACGCTCGTCAACCGGCTGGCCGTCATCCTGATTGGCGACGAAGCGCCGCTGGCTGTAGTCCCGGCCGGCGAATGGGTGGTTGTGCAACTGAGCGGCATGAGCCAGGAACAGCGGATCGTCAGGCGCCCCATGTGGCGCTAGCGTCGGGAAATAACGCCTGGCGCTGGACGAGTCGTTACTTCGCCAATTGGGTGGGGAACGGTTTCTACTGAAACAACGCTGGACGAGGATTACAATGGCCCCATGTCATCCGCCGGCCCGGCCCAATTCGCCACGACTCACTGGAGTCTCGTGATCGAGGCTCGCGGCGGCTCGCCGCAGGCGGAGGCGGCGTTGGAAGTGCTCTGCCGCCGCTATTGGTATCCGATCTACGCCTTTCTCCGCCGCCGCGGCAGCCCGCCCGAGGATGCCAGCGATCTGACGCAAGGCTTCTTCGCCGCCTTGCTCGAAAAGGAATACCTTGACGACGTCGATCGCCAGAAAGGGCGTTTTCGCACGTTCCTGCTGACGGCGGCGTCACGATTTGCCACCAAAGACTACGAGCGGCAGCAGGCGCAAAAGCGAGGCGGCGGCCGGAAGCTTTTGCCGCTCGACTTTAGCCAGGGTGAGTCGCGGTACCAGCACGAGCCGGTCGATAACTGGACGCCGGAAAAGATCTTTGCCCGCCGCTGGGCGCTAACTGTGCTGGATGCGGCACTGGTCCGGTTGAGAAGCGAGTACGAGCAAAGCGGAAGAACCGCCTTGTTTGACGCCATCAAGGTCTTCCTGACTGGGGATTCCGGAGCACCCCCGCTGGCGGAAGTCGCCCGGCGGCTGTCGATGACCGAGGGAGCGGTAAAAGTGGCCGTCCACCGGCTGCGGGAGCGGTATCGCCAGGCGTTACGCGAGGAGATCGGCCAGACGGTCGCCGAGCCCGCTGACGTCGAGGACGAGCTGACGGCCCTCGCCAAGGCCCTGCGGGGGGAAATTTGACGGCTGGCTGTAACCTCTCCCGAATTCTCCGTAACTCCTCGTCGGGGGTCACTGCCAACAACGATAGGAGAGATAGTCATGATGGGACTTGGTGCACTAGAGCTATTCATTTTGACTGCCGCCGCGATTGTGGTCGGACTAGTTGCGATCGTGGTGGCCATTGCCGTGTGGTTCAGCCTGGCTCGAAAATAGTTGGGGCCGCCGCGCACTGGCGGGAGGTGGGACATGTTCAGTATCGGATGGGCGGAGTTGCTGCTGCTGGCGATCGTTGGGGTGCCGGCGTTTCTCGCGACGATCGTCGTCTTGTTGGCGGCCATACGTTATTTGTCCAAACCGTCGCAGCCGTTGACTTCCGTCGCGGCAAGACACTTTCCATCCCCGGCCCTGTCGCACCAGGACGTGCTGCGAACACGCTATTTCGTACAGCCTCGAGTTGCCGCGGGGACCTGTCCCCGGTGTCGAGCGCCGCTGGCGGCGGACGCGCCAGAGGGACTATGTCCGGCCTGTCTGCTGGCGGGAGGAAGCGATGGGGATTCGGTGCCGCCGACGTCGAGCGGTCACGGGAATCCGGCGGGCGCCGGCGCGGTCGATGCGGCGGCACTCGCCCAGGCGTTTCCCAACCTGGAAATCGTCGAGCTGCTCGGGCAAGGGGGCATGGGAACAGTCTACAAAGTCCGGCAAAAGAATCTTGATCGGCTGGCGGCGCTCAAAGTCATCCCTCCGCAGTCGGCGCTCGACCCGACATTTGCCGAGCGGTTCTCGCGGGAAGCGCGGGCACTGGCCAGGCTAAATCACGTGAACATCGTCACGGTCTACGACCAAGGCCAGCAAGGCGGCTTCTACTTCCTGTTGATGGAGTACATCGACGGCGCCAATCTGCGGCAATTGATGCGCAGCGAGCGGATCGCGCCGCGGGAAGCCCTGGCAATCGTGCCGCAGATCTGCGACGCGCTGCAGTACGCCCACGACCAGGGGATCGTCCACCGCGACATCAAGCCGGAGAACGTGCTCCTCGACCGCACCGGCCGCGTGAAGATTGCCGACTTCGGCCTGGCCAAACTCCTAGGCGCGTCGCCCGCCGACTTCACGCTGACGCACACCCAGCAGGTGATGGGGACGCCGCGGTACATGGCCCCCGAGCAGATCGAGCACCCGCTCGAGGTCGATCACCGGGCCGACATCTATTCGCTGGGAGTGGTGATCTATGAGATGCTCACCGGCGAATTGCCGATCGGCCGCTTCGCGCCTCCGTCGCAAAAGGTCGAGGTCGATGTGCGGCTGGATGAGATCGTATTGCGGACGCTGGAGAAGGAGCCGCAGCGGCGGTATCAGCAGGTCAGCGAAGTGAAGGTCGATGTGGAATCCGTGACGTCTCGACCGAATCTCGGTCCCGCCATCACCGCCAAGCGCTTGGGTGAGGCAACCGACACGATGGACGTCCATTCCAAGGTGAAACGAGCAGGAAACGGCCTGGTAGTCGCGGGAGCGCTCAGTCTGGCCCCAGCTATTCTCGTGTTGTTCTTATTCGCAATGGCCGTTCAGTTTGCCTGGGCCGAAGTCTTCGTGCAGGGCGCCGGTGAGATGATCTTTTCCGTGGCAACTGGTCTCACATTTTTCGCGGTACCAGGCGCCGTCCTGATGATCGTTGCCGGGCTATGCTTACGACGTTTCCGAGGTTATCAGTTATCGCGAATTGCAGCCATCGTCGCCATGCTGCCACTAGGAATCTCGTGGCTGGTCACATTCCCTGTTGGAACCTGGGTGTTGATGGTGCTGCTTTCTCCCGAGGTGAAGCGGATCCTTGGGCTGGCCGCTCGCGAAGCGTCCTCCGGCAAACTTGCTCCTCCGGCAAATGGGACGCCCGACGTCGTGACGATCGATGCGGACTCCTCGCCAAGGCACTTCAGCGTCGAAAGCCCGGCGCCGCTGGTTCGAGATCCGAAAGCGACCTGGCCGGCTGCGACTGCAAAACCAGGTCCCTCGGTGGGCACTATCCTCACGATTGCCGGCATGATCCTGGGCTTCGTGATGATGGGGATCGGAGTGGGCTTTTTGGGTACATCCGTCGTCGCCTTGATGTCCTTTCCTAATCAGGAAGAAGGGTGCGCCTATTTGTTTGGATGGGGAATGGGCGTTCTGCTCGCAGGCACGATCTGGTTCCTGCGGAGTTGGCACAAGTATCGCCAATTGGAAGAGGCGGTGGACCTGTTCTACGCGCCTTACGTAACGTGGTTCGATCAAGTGCTGGGAGTTTGTTGCGTTTTAGGATTGATCGCGGCTGCCTGTGGAACGGTGTTCGGCTTGCAAGTGTTTGACTTGAAGGAGACTAGAAATCCTTTTGGCATCGTGGAGGACATCGAAGTCTGGTCCACCCTCCTGGTAGTCGGCACGGTCGCCGCGATTCAAAGCGGGCTCGCCTTGCTCTGGCGGCAGGCTGCGTGGCGACGGGATTTCGCGGCGGACGAAAAAACCGGCACCGGGCCCGCTTCAGGAAGTGATCTCACCGTGCGGCCGGGATTTCTCGCGGCGGTCGTTGTTCCTACGCTGGTCATTGCCGCCGTTTGGTCGCTGGTGCTGTTGGACATGCACTTCATGACCAGTCACTGGCCGCGAAAGAGCGATCACGTCATGGGGATGCGGCCGTCCACGTTGGCGTTCAAGGCCGATTCGCCGGTTGAAAGTCCGATTCCGCGTATGGAGCGGGCGGTCGTGGCGGCGACCGGCGATCATCGCTCCGCTGCGATTCGCAGCTTATGGATCGCAGCCTCTACTTCCGTGGCGATCGTGTTCCTTGGCTTGGCGCTATGGCGGGCGGTTGGACCGCGGCAAGCTGCCGGCGGTTCACAGCCGGCGCTGGCGGTTGCGCCGCCATTTGGCCATCCCATATGGCCGCTGGCCATCGTCGTGATCGGCTTCGCCACATTTGCGCTTCCCTGGGTGCGGCTGCATCTGGACGCGGTCGCCGGCGATCCCGATTTCAAGGTGCAGCTTCTGCCCGGAACAGATTTCTACGGCGGCACGCTCAAACAGATTACCAGAATGCCGCAGGGGGAGCGGTACGTCGCGCTGGGGTACAAGAATCTGGGAGGCGCGGCCGCGGCGATTGTGTGTGCCGCCGCCAGTGTGTTGGCCGTCGGGCTCGCGCTTGGTCGGCCCGAGATGACGCGGGTACAGGGAGGCCTGGCGGTTGGCTCGGGAGTGATCGCCGTGGTGATCCTCTTGGCTTTCGCGCACCAGCTTGGCGAGCGCGACGAATCCCTGATTCACGACGCCATCACGCAGCGCGGCTTGTCGCGGGCCATGTCGGGAATGGACGTGGGTCCTGGCAGCGGGCCGGCTCTGGTGGTGCAAGAGTTCGTGAACGTTTCACCGGCACTGGGACTGTATCTGGCAGCGGCAATGGCGGGGTTCTTGATCCTGATCGGCGCCACGCAGTTGGCCTGGCTCGCTGAAGCGCCTGAATTGGCTAACGCCGCGTCGGCCGGGCCGCTGGCCCCCGCGGCACCCGCCAAGTTCATGCCGGCCGGTGAGCGCGAGGCAATCGGCCAGCAGGTTCGCGGCCCCGGAATGGGGCTGATCATTTCGGGCGCCCTGGGGCTGCTGCCGGTTTTGCTCCTGTGCGTTGGAATTCCCCTAATCGGGGCCGTCCTTGTGCCCGTGAGAACCGGCCCTATGGATTTGCAAACCGAAACGGTACACAACCTTGGCGCTGCCACTTTCGCGGTTCCGCCGGTTGCCAGTGTCGGGATCTGGCAGCCGCCGCTGATACTCGCCCAGGAAATGTCGCCTCTGTCGGAGCCGGTGCCAACGTGGGCAACAATGCTGGGCGTCTTGATCGTCGGCCTCTTGGTCCTGCTGGCTCTGCCCGCTTCCATCCTTCTAATCTTGGGTGGAATGAAAATGCGGCAGCTGCGCAGCTACGGCCTGGCGTATCTGGCCGCGATTGTGGCGCTGTTGCCGCTGGGTCCCCAGTGGCTCGTCAGTTTGCCGATGGGCATTTGGGCGCTGTCCGTGCTCGGTAGAAAGGAGGTCAAGGGGGCGTTTGAATAGCGCCGGTCCCTACATTGACACTTTGCGCTCTGCATTCCGCGCTACCGATAGTCGTCGCGAATCGGATGAAACACATCGAGCGCCTTGACCGGCTGGTTGCCAGCGACGGCGCTGTGCACGACGCCGCCGGGAATTCGCCACATCTCGCCGGGGCGGAGCGTCTTCGTTTCGCCGCCAATCGTGAAGGTGAGTTCCCCTTCCAGCAGCATTCCCATCTGCTCGTGGGGATGACTGTGCGGTTCGACGACCGCGCGTGGCTGAAACTCCACGAGCGAGAGCATCATCTGTTCGCCAGCACAAGTGAAGATGTTCACGCCGGGGAAGATCGTGTGTCGGGAACAGTCGGAGCGGGAGACGTAGTAGGACGGCATAGGGGTCAGGGGTCAGGGGTCAGGGCTTCAGCCATCTCTGCATCCTGCACTCGTCTAGATCTCCTCGCCAATCCGCAACAGCCGGTTATACTTCGCCAGCCGCTCGCTGCGGGCGATCGAGCCGATCTTGATGTACTCGGCGCCGCAGGCCACGGCCAGGTCGGCCAGAAAATCATCCTCCGTCTCGCCGCTGCGGGCCGATACCACGAGTTCGTAACCCGCCAGCCGCGCCCGAATCATCGTGCGGAACGTCTCCGTCAACGTGCCGATCTGATTCACCTTGATTAGTACCGAATTGGCGAGTTTCAGCTCGATTCCTTTTTCCAGCCGCACCACGTTCGTTGCAAACAGGTCGTCGCCCACTAGCAGCACCTGTTCCCCCAGCCGCTGGGTCAGCTCGCACCAGCCGTCCCAGTCCTCCTCCGCCAGGCCGTCCTCGATGCTCCAGAGCGGAAACTGTTCCGTCCACTGCTGGAGGATGTCGATCATCTGGCTGCTGGTGATCCCGCGCCCCCGATCGACAGCCAGATGATAGGCTCCGTTCCGGTAGAAATGCGACGACGCCACGTCCAGCGTCAAGTACATATCCTTTCCCGGCTTCAGTCCGGCCGCCTCAATGGCTCGTTGGACGAACTCCAGCGCCTCGCGATTGCTTCTCAGCCGCGGACCATAACCCCCTTCGTCTCCCACGAGATACCCTTCGTAACCGGCGTCACGCAGCAGCTTTCCCAGCCGCCGATAAACCCGCACGATCCACTCCAGGCCCGTGCGGTAATCAGGCGCTCCCAGCGGCGTCACAAGGACGTCCTGGATGTCCAGATTCCCGCCTGCGTGTTTGCCGCCGGAAATCATGTTCGTCATTGGTAGCGGCATACGGATCGGAAACAGGTTGCTTCCCTGGGACCCCGCCTCGGGCAGCTCGGAGGCTTCGTCGATCAGCAGACTCTGCAAATGCCTGTAAAGCGGAATGCCGCGGACCAGTGCGGCGGCCCGGGCCGATGCCAGCGAGACAGCCAGGATCGCGTTGGCGCCCAGGCGGCTTTTGCGGGGCGTGCCGTCCAGCTCGATCATGAGCTCGTCGATCTTCGCTTGCTCAAGCACGGAGTGCCCAGCCAACTGCGGCGCGATGATCTTGTCGATGTGATGGACCGCCTGGAGCACCCCCTGGCCATCGTAGCGGGAGTCGTCTCCATCCCGCAGCTCGTGCACCTCGGCAGTGCCGGTGCTGGCGCCCGACGGCACGCTTGCCCGGCCGACAATGCCGCCGGAGACATGTACTTCGGCCTCGACCGTGGGCTTGCCGCGGCTGTCGAGGATTTCGCGAGCGTGGATGCGGGTGATGAGGGACATGGAAACAGACTAATCCAGGATCTTCCCTACGCACACGATATGCTGCCCGCGCTGCACGCGGGCCGCCCAGGCCTGGCCGACCACCACGCCGCTCACGCCGGCCGGCACGGGCCAGCCTTCGTCGTCAATCCGATCGAAGTCGTGCAGCCGACCAACGACGTCCCCCTGCTTCACCAGCGTGCCGCAAGGAATGATCTCCTCGTAATGTCCGGCAAACGGCGCCGACGCATAGCACTCGGCATCGACGATCTCCGCCTTCTTCTGCGCGCCGGCGGCATGCGCCCCGATCTTTTCGATGCGGCCGCCGAGCTGGCCGTGATGAATCGCCGCGGCTAGCACCCCCTGACGGCCGAAGGTGACTCCTTCTCGATGGACCGCCTCGCCCCAGCCCAGTTCGGTGCCGACCGTGATTTTCCCCAGCCGCTCCGCCTCGCTCGTCAAGAGCCCCGGCGTCTGGTTCTGGTAGACCATGATCAGCGGCACTCCGAACCACCGCGCGGTTTCCTCGATCAGCTTCCCTTGCCCCGGATCGGGGATCGGATGGAAGCTTGCGCATAGATCGAAACGGATCTGGTTGCCGCCGGAGTGGAGGTCGAGCACAACGTGCACCTGCGGCCAGATGCAGCGGCGGACGAACTGAGCGATGCGGTGGGTAATTCCGGCCAGAGCACGGTGCTCACCGGCGCCGTCGACAAAGGCGCGGTTCAAGTTGACGCCGTCGGCCGCCACACTGTCGCGAGTTCCCGTTCGAAAGGCTTCCGGATTGAGGACCGGCACCAGGATGATCCGACCCAGCACGTCCTGGGGGTTGATTTGCGCCAGCAGCGTCTTGATCGCCACCGGCCCTTCGTACTCGTTGCCATGCGTCGAACCGAACGCCACGAGCCCTTTGCCGGGCCTGGCCTGCGGACCGACGAAAACGGTCAGCGGAATGAGCTGGAGCCCCCACATCGTGTCGTGCTCCAGCCCCACCCAGTAGTCGCGGCGGCCAGGGGATTCGAGATCGAGCTCGCTGGGACGGACGATGGTGCGCTGCATTTCATTCTCCCTCTCCCTGTGAAAGAGAGCCGTGGTGAGGGTGTGGCGCCGATCGCTTACCGCCCAGGCCCCAACCATCCTCTCCCGGAGGGAGAGGGACGGCACTCCGTGTGCCTGCTACTTAATGGCAAGTGGCCGCAGAGTAAACCCCGCGACGGCGCCCGCGATCTTGTTTACCGTGCAAATGTAGCAAAACTCGTAGACCTGATCCTTGGCCAGGTCCTCGAGGAAATGGAATTCGCCAATGTGCACCCCCTGCTCGATGAGTAGATAGGTATGCACAGGAATAAATGAGTCAGAGCCCATGGGCGCCGGCGCGACTTCCAGGCCGCTTGTATCCGAGCCGATCAGCACCGACCCGTGCTGCTCGACAAGGAACTTCGCCGTTTCCAGTGTGATGCCCGCCGAGTCGTGCTCACCGATCTTGGTGTGGTTGTCGCCATCGATGCCCCAGTGCCGCAGCGTGCCCGTGCGAAACAGCACGACATCGCCCGGCTTGAGTTCGGTCTTCTGCCGCTTGAGGGCGGCCTCGACGTCCATCGGCGTGATTGAATAGTGGCTCGGCAGTTCCTCCACGCCGCGGGCGGCGGCAATATCGAGCATCACTCCGCGAGCGACGATCGGCGGGATTGTCGTCGTGTCGCATTTCAGCACGCCGAAGTCGCCGCCGTAATCGACCTCTTTGAAACCGTTGTACCAGTGAAAATCCTTGCCCATCGTGATATGAGCCAGCCCGTCAATTTGTGTGGCGACGTTGTCGTTGATGAACAGCGCATTACTGTGCCAGCGGGTATGGCTGGGGTTCGACGAGGCGCTGGCAAAGTCGCCGTCCTTCTGGGCCGACTCGCCGCCAGGCGAGCGGAACGACATGATCTCCCCCGGAGAATGCCCCGGCCACTTGTAGCTGCGGCGGCTGTAGGTGACCCCCAGGTCGTACACCTTGCCGGTTTTCGCCAGGCTCAGCGCCTCCTGCCGCGACGCGTCGGTCAAAGCGTTGAGCGCGCCAACCTCGTCCTCCTTTCCCCAGATCCAGCCGTAGCCGGTCCCCTTCTTCCAGCCCTTGATTTTGGCGGCCGCCGCGTTCTGCCCCGCGGCAAACTGCGAAGCGCAAAACCAGCCTGCGGCAAACAGTGTCGCGGCGGAAACAAGCAAAAGGGCGCGGGGCGATCGCATGGAGCAGTCCTTGTGGCAGGGAGTGGAAGCGGGTGATAACGTCACTCAATCATCCGCATCGACGCGGCCGATTGCAAATTGGAAGCTGCAAATTTGCAATTGCTCCCGCACGTTCCACACCGATGTCGCTGACGCTATGGCGCCGCAACGTCTGCCGACAGCACATCCACCTTCACCAGCGACAGCCGCCCTTGCCGCTCGACCAGCATCGCCAGCGGGCTCGGCAGTGAGTTGATCAGCTTGGAAAATTCTTCGCTGCCGTTGAATCCATGGTCGCCGACCCCGTAGACGCGGTCCGTCACCTGGAGCCCCGCGACATCCGCCGCCGACCCACTGACGACCTGCGTGAGGAGCACCGTCCGGGGCTCGGCCGGATCTTCCCGCCACATGATGCCGACGCGGATCGGAGTGCTTCGCGGTTCGATCGAGATTTCGAGCGGCTCCGCGCGACCCTGCCGCTGGACGAGAAACTTTTTCACCCCGCGGGCGGCAAACAATTGGATCCGGAACCGCTGCTCGTCTTCGATCGGCGCTCCGTCGTAGGCCAGCAGCCGATCCCCCGACTGAACTCCGGCCGCTTCCGCCGGCGAGCCTGGCGTCGGCGCGAGTAGCACAATCTGCAGTTTCTCGCCCGGCTCTTTCTGCCACGGCAAACCGAACCGGGGCTGCTGCGGCAATTGCGACTGCTCGAGCAATTGCTGGTGATAGGCCGTTTCACCGCGAGCATGCATGCGATATTTGCCGACGGTGTCGCTGTCGGCCAGCCGCAATGCCGTCTGAAGCACCAGCCGCGCGATGCGCTGCATCCCGTCAGCCTGGATCAGGTGGGCGTCATCGCTGGGACGATGGTAGTTCTCGTGCAACCCCGTGTGCACCATGAGAAACGGTATGCCCTGGCTGGAAAACGTGTAATGATCGCTGTCCGCCTTGATGCGCCAGTCGAAGTCAATCATCAGTTTCGCGTCGCGATTCTCCTCGACTACGACCCGGCGAATGCCCGCCAGTGTCCGGCTTCCGTAGATTTCGATCCGGTCGTTGCGGAGCCGGCCCACCATATCGAGATTGAAGTAGAACACCAGCCGGTCCAGGGGAACGGTCGGCCGCGCGACCCAGTGCCGCGAGCCCAGCAGACCGTCTTCCTCCGCGTCCCAGAGAGCAAATAGCAACGATCGCTTTGGCGGCGCGGGCAGACGCTTCACCGCGTCGATCATTTCGAGCACGGCGGCAGTGCCGCTGGCGTTGTCGTCGGCGCCGTTATGGATGTATCCAATCGGGCCGAAGCTGTTGCCGGCGCGCCCATATCCCACGTGATCGTAGTGCGCGCCGATTACCACCACCTCGCGCTTCAGCGCCGGATCGCTCCCTTCCAGCAGGCCGAGGATATTGCGGCAGTTGCCGTTGAATCCATGGAAATACGACTGTCCATCACCGGCGGGGGCCAGACCGCCGGCTTCGAAGGTTTTGGCAAGGTAGTTTGCCGCCGCCGCTCCGCCGCGACTACCCGCCTGCCGGCCTTCAAGCGTGTCATCGGCCAGAACTTCCACGTGCCGTTTTAATTCTTCCGCCGTGATCGAATCGAGCGCTTTGGCGACGTCAGCGGCCCCCACAGCCAGCGCGGTCTGACCGACGGCGGCAGACAACAAGCCAAGGAGCAGCAACACAAACGGCGCGAACCGACGATGGGCCAGAGTCGTCCTCAACATGGAGCGTGATCCAGGCGGCATGAGATGGGGCGGACCGCGAAACTATCTTTCGTTGGATAGGGCCTGGTCCGCAAGTGGTCGAGCAACCAAAGAAGACGGACAGGCTCGTCACAAGCCTACCTTGCAGCGCGGCGCCATGCGCCGGCCGGCGTCGCGCGGCGCTGCCATTGGCAGCCTCCACAGTTCGGTGTATGCCGTCCTTGCTGGCGGCACTGCCGAAGTTGCGGCTGGCGCGATGTTTGCGTCGGTTTCAATACGCCTTGCCAGTCGCCGGGGGATCGACCACAATTCAGTTGCCGACTGGCAGACGGTGGCAAGAAACGCGCGCTAGGCGCTTGTTTCCCGGAGAGGTGGCTGAGTGGTCGAAAGCGCCGGTTTGCTAAACCGGTGTAGGGGTCAAACCCTACCGCAGGTTCGAATCCTGTCCTCTCCGCTTCGATAGCTTTCGCAAGATTTCGATTTGACTTGCACTCGGCCGCTCGACTTGGCGGCGACATAGCGAATTCTTAGGCGTCTAGGCGCCATCGGAAACGCTGGGGCGAGCGGATCACCCGCCATTCTTCACAAGCGGAATTCCCTTTCGTCTGCCTTGCAGTTACAGACGTAGTGTCTTATCTTGCGCTCAGCTTGCTGCTACCAGTCGCACTGCTTCGTGTCGCGAAGATCCGCCGGAGAGTCCGTCCATGCAGACACTTCCAATGTGCTTATTGTCAACGATGCTGTGCGCGCAGGTGTCAGCCGAAACCGCTAAGGAGAGCGGCCCGCCGATGCCCGCCGCGGTCGAACGCAAGCGGCAACTCGAGGAGTTTGCCCGCGATGCGGCAAAATACGAAATGACATTGGAAACCTCCAAGCCAAAACGGCTGGAACTCCACGCGCAGCCGGTCCTCAACTGGGACGGATCGGCGTTCGTCTGGCTCAAAGACGGCCGGCCCGAGGTCATCGGCGCCTTCTGGACTCGTATGAACCCACGGTCCGGAGCACTGGAATACGGCCATGCCTTTCATTCCCTGAGCGGGAGTCCGATAGCGGCCAAATTTGACTCTCAGCTCGTCTGGTCTCCCAAGGAGCCCGGCCTCCAATTCAAACCCGTCGAGGGGGCTGAACCAGCCGATCCCGAGTCGCGCCCACGATCGGTTCAATTACGGTCGTTGGCTCGTGAGTTTTCGGCAATCCAATGGAAAGGCGGCCGGTCGCAGCTTCGCATGCTGACGCAGCCGGTGTTCCGGTACGAACCGACGGCCGGAGCAACCAAGGACGGAGCCATCTTTGCCTTTACGAACACCGAGTTCGGCACTGACCCAGATGCCCTCTTGCTACTGGAGGCTCGCGAATTTGATGGGAAACTTCGCTGGGAATATGCCTTTGCGCGATTTCATTACGTGGAATTGAGCGGCAATCACCGAGGCAAGGAGGTGTGGCGCGTCAACGACACGTGGAATCAAAGGAAGCAGCACGTATTTGGGGCGGGCCCCGGTCGCGATAGCGTCTACTACTCCGTGCTGCGTTAATAGGCGCTTGTGTTTATATACGCCCAGTTCAAATTCAAGGCGTAGGGGGCAAACCAGCCGGCCGTGTCGGAGAGCGGAAACACGGTGTCGTGCAGAGAGATCCCAAGTTCGCGGCGCATCCAATCGCGACGAGCGACGAGCCGATGCCAACAATCCGGAAAGCCAGCCGCCAGCTCTGTCTGGAGTTCTGCGTCGGCCAGCACTACGCCATCCTCGGCGTTGGTATAGGCGAAAGGTCCTCGGCTGACGGGAATGATGTCCATCTGTAACACCATGCCAGAGTCGAGAACGACCGCACTTCCTGGCGCGAACGGAGAATGGACCCACTCATCCAGATGCAGGTAGTGACCCGGACTGAGGGCAAATTCAAACAACTCTGGATCCCGCACTGCGTCAGCGGCGCGAAACACGTCGCCTGCTTTGGCGCCAATTGCCAGGGCTTCGTACCAGGCTGCCGTGACCGCAAAAAAGTTGGCTGCAAAACGTGGGTAGAATTCCTGTAACTCCGCCGGCAAATCGTCCGGTCCGCGGGCGATGACCCCAGCGCGGCAGGTGAGCGCGCCGGTAACGCCGAACGCTGTGGTGTAGGCGTCTCCGATTCGAGCTCTGGAGGCCCCCGGGCTCGCCAGTCCACGCCGGGCTTTTTCTCCAAAGCCGATCATGCGGTGGCACGACAACGTGAGCCCGCTGGCGTCGAGGTACTTTTCCAAGTCTTGTTCGCGGACTCCGTCTTGGAGGTGCTTTAGGAGTGCAGTAACGCCAGCCGAGGTGACGCTCGCCGCGTACTCAAACTGGGCAATTTGTTCCGGCTCACTGTGGACTCGCAACCCCGTCTGCGGGTGCATGAAGATGGCCGTGGCGTTTGTGACTAGCTTTCGATCGGCGCACAGATCGCGCAGCAGATCGACCAGGTACGCAGGTATTTCGATCGCTAACTCACCGCCGGGAATCAAGGACCCGTCGAAATATTTCCACCCGACGCAACCGACGTGAATGCCGGGCCTGATACCAAAATCTGCGAGGATCGGCCGAAGCGGTCGGGAATTACCTCGCGGCTGGCCAAGGAGGCTGAAGTCCTGGAATCGCTCGACATCCAGTCCCAGCCCGGCGTCCGGCAAATATCCCATACACTCGTTGCCCACAAGAAGTTTCCAGCGGCCGTCGGCTGCCAGGAGCAGCAAGGCTTCCTCAAATCGTGGATCGAAGCCGGTCAAAAAGGCGAGATTCGCGCTGTGTTCCCGGTCGCCATACATAGCCAGCGCATCGAGCCCTAGCTCTTGCATGCGAGCGAGCGTCGCTTCCATGCGTGATCGATATACGGCGTGAGGAAGCTGCGGGAGTGTTTCCGCACGGCCGTTTTGGGGCAGATTGACGGTGGCAAGTTGCGGCAAGATCAATTCCTCAAGCAGGGGTTAATCGGACGGTGTTCGATTTTAGGATTTAGCGTTCGCCTGTCACGAGTACCCGCAGCTGCTGCATTTCCCGAAATAACGAACAGATCCGTCAGCAGCCTTGGAAGTATCCCGGAAACTTCGGCCCCTGCCGCTCATGCCCCGCATGAGGGGCTTTTTTAGCGCTGGATTACGACTTCGCAAGCTGTTGCTTTTCGCCAGCGGCGCGAGAAAATATCGCCCCCAAGTTCGTCCCGCTCCACGCATACCCGGCATTCGCCGGAACAATCCAACCATATACGGCGCCAGTGAATTCTGGCTTGCATGGAACAATTCTCCCAAATGCCGGCAATCGACAGTCGTGAACTGCTGGCCGACTTTGCCCTAGTCGCGGTCAATTTTCAAGACATTTACGTGGCGTGTATAGCCGCCCAGCGAAAACTTGAGGAGCCCAAGCACGAGAAGCCTGACTCGGGCGTTGCGTAACGCCGTGGTCCGCCAGTCCATCCGCTAATTCACATGCCCAATCCCTAGGCACGTGGCCGAAGAAGCGCTCGCCGGTTGAATTCACTATCCGCGAGCCGCCGCTGCTGACGAAAGTTGTGTCAGTGGGAGTCGCCTGGTTGTTGCAGAGGCTCTGATAGGTCGCATACAACCGACGAAGAACGATAGAATTGAGTAGCCGCGCGTCTAGTTGATGCGTCCGATCTTGGAGTCGCGCATGCCATCCACATTCATGATGCGTGCGTGCCTGATCAGCCTGCTCGTCATGGGTCTGGGCGCGAGCCAGGCAGAGGCACAAACCGCTCGCCTCGAGTCGATTAAACTGACGGCGCTCAAGAATGCCGAGAAGGACCACTTCCTGGCAGCGCACAACGCCGCCCGGAAAGCCGTGGGAGTTGATCCCCTCGCCTGGTCGGACGAGTTGAGCCAGGTAGCGCTCGATACGCTCGACAAGCAGAAGGATCAACTGATCGAAAAGGCGAAGGAGGGCTGGGCAGAGGGCCAAATCGTGCTGCCTGACCATCGAAAAGACGACAAATTCGGCGAGAACATCGCCGGGTGGGCCGGCAACAAGGTCCCCGGCGCCGAGCGGGCCGTGACCTGGTGGCTTTCGGAAAAGGCGGCCTTTGACAAGCTCAACGTCGATGGCTCGTACAAGTTCGGCGACGAGAAGGGAAAGACGGAAATCGACGCCGAAGGCAACGAAAGACCGGTTGTCATTGGCCACTACACGGCAATCGTCTGGAAGGACACCGCCCATCTCGGCGCCGCCAAATTGACCTTCCAGTTGGCGGATGATCGAGGCACCGTTCGCACCTACGTGGCGATCGTCTGTAACTACGACCCCGCGGGCAACATCGACGGCGACAAGCCTTTCTGATCGCACAACGAATGAATCACCACAGCGATTAAGTGCTGATCTGTTGCTCATGGCTGCTGTGCCCAAACGACGCTGGTTCCAGTTCAGCCTGAGGACGCTGCTAATCATTGTCACCATTCTGGCCGTCGGGCCCGGCGGCTGGTTGATCTACGAGCAAAACCAGGCCCGACGGCAGAAGGAGTCGGCTGCGCAGTTGCGCAAGGTCGGAGCTGAGGTGTACGCCACACCGAGGTGGCTCTGGACACTACTTGAACCTGATTCGCCAGGGACGGTTGTCGGCGTAGGACTACGATATCGCAAATTTTCGGACGTGGATCTGATACCGCTCTCGTCCCTGGCCGAGTTGATTTGGCTTGATCTCAACGACACGCCGGTTGGGGACAATGGACTCGTTCATCTGGCGGGCCTCAGACGCTTAAAGCGACTACGTCTGGATGAGACTCAAGTCACCGACGCTGGCCTTTTTCATTTGTCCGGCCTGAAGGAATTGGAGCAACTCAACCTTTACAAAACGCAGATCAGCGATGCTGGCTTGGCAAACCTTGCCGTTCTCACAAACCTCGAAGAATTGAACCTCCAGAGAACCCAGGTCACTGACGAAGGTGTGGCCAATCTCCAGAAAGCGCTGCCAAAGTGTCGGATCGCCCGCTAAGCACATTCATCTCAATGTTCACGCGGGAAATGGCATCGGCTCAGGTCGCGGACATTCAAGTTGCGTCGTCGCATGGTTCCAAAGATTCCGCGCCTGTTCGCCTGTCAGCGTCCCTTTCGCGACAAGTGCCGTCGCGATCCGATTGATGGACCGCTGGGTCGTAGACAAGGCGAGCCAGGCTGTAATGCGAGCCCACAGGAACTGCAGATAGGCGCATGCCACGCCAGGATCGCGGTGAAGCCTGAATATCCCTTCGCTTAGCTGGGCGTCGAAGACGCTAGCTTCGCCGCGAGCGCGGCGGCCGCGAAACCAACATTCGGTGGTGGGGCCGGAAAGGACGGTCAAGATTCGCCTTTCCAATAGCTCCTTTGCCGCGGACCAAATGGGCGGTGACAGATCCAGGCTTACCAAACTTCGCAGGTACGCGTCTCCAAGCGAGTCCGAAGGTAGCGGAATAGAGACGCTACGAATTCGCTGACCATGGTCCAGCACGGCTACTGTGTGACCACCAGCTTCAAACTTGCCCGGCGAAATTCACTTTTCGCCCTGCCGGTCCGTCGGGGAGCGCTCTGTGTCGGGGACGGGCACAAAGCTGGTGAGCCCCTGACGCGGGTCAGCGGGATCGCCGATGTGTTTTGGGCACGTCCAGTATTCCTTGCCGTCGAGGTGGACCACGCAGCGCGCGCCCGCGAGACTGCCGAATCCAACCTTCCAGCGGGCCGTGCCGTCGTCGGCCGCATGCGCTTCGATCAACAGAAGGACTTCGGGATTGGTGCCATGCACTAGTGCATAAACGGCGCCATCCTTGATGCCCGCAACAGCAGCTTCGTAGCGATAGATGGGTTTGGGCAGCAAACGCAGCTCAAAGCGTTCTTCCCAAAACTGGTGAGCGTCGAAGCGATCGGCGAGCTGCCTCATCTGAAAGGTGCGTTCGGACTTTGTCTTGGCGACGGCCGGCGCACCTTCAATCTCCTTGGGTTCGTAGTAACTCTTCGTCAACGTAGTCTTCCTTCGCCCATCGCCGAATTGAAGTCGATCGTGGGACAGGTTGCAGCCGAAGAGAAACCACGCGCCAACGGAATCCATGCGGCCGTAGATCTCCCCGATGAACACGGGACGCCCCTTTTCGTGCCAGATCCAAGTCGTCCCTGGAACGAGCAGGTCGGGATGTCGCGCAGAGTCGCTCCAGTTCAGGACTGGATCCTCGACCATTTTGCATTCGACTTCGCCGTCATCGGTCAGGCGAATCACATTGAGTCCTTCCGCCATAGTCCGCATCGCTTGAACGTAGGCAGCGCGGCGCAGCGCCTCGGCTTTGCTCTCATCCGTGGGACGCTTTGTGGTCTCATCGTCGGCCCGGAGCATCGCGGCCGCGACGACTACGGCAAGCCATACGAGAGCACGCACGCCTATAGTGTAGAATCGGACGCTCATTTGTCGGTCTCCGCGGCGGCGGTGGTGCGGCCTCAAATTTGCCGTCGTCGGCAGGATCCAACGCCATATGGGACGAGTCTAGCATTAGCTGTCTGACAATCCAGAGGGACGGGTGATCCTCGAAGCTGGCAGCCCCAGAGCCATTTTTAGTTGCGCTCAAGAACTCCTGTGCGATTCGTTCGTCTTCCTAGTAGGGATCAGTCACAACAAGGAGACAAATCAATGCGAAATCTACTGCTTGGCCTCGTCGGTATTGCACTTCTCGTTCCGCTGGGCGGCACTCGCGCCGAGGATCAACTCACTTCCGCCGCGGCACGAAAGGCCATTGAAGATTACCTCGCCCAGATCGACGAGATTGATCGCACGGCCGCTCAGCGGAAGGCTGAGGCGAAGGCGCGGCTGTCCAAGGCACTGCGGGAAACCAGCATGACACCGTCGGGCGCGCGGTATCGAGGCATGCTCGGTTCGTATTACAACCAGGAAGGGCGAATTCCCTTCATGATGCTGAGCGTTCCCGACGGTCAGAACGTGTTCGGCGTTCATGCACGCAGCGTCTTCAACGGAAAATACGATTTCAACCGGCCGCTGGTCCGCTTTCAGGCGCGCGGGCACGTGGTCGTCCCTAGCGACGGGCCATACTGCCTGGAAGCCGGCCGGGGCTACGAGTACGTCAAGCTCAATGGCATCGGCTACAGCCTGGGCGAGTCGGCACCCGGCAATCGCTACCGCGCGGAGACGGTGCTAAAACCGGGGGAATATGAGGTTGAGATATCGACCAATAACAACGGTGGACAGTTGCCTGAGTCATCGATTCGGATCGTGGACCAAAGGACCCAGGAAGAGCTCCCACTATTCTTCTATGAGTCGGAGCTGAAAGCGTTTCGGGCCGAGCTGGGCGAGGGGATTGAATTCGCCGAAACGTCAAAATGGACGGAGGAAGAGCATCGCCTGAAATGAAATGCCTTTGCTGCGCGGCAATTCTCGAGGGGTCGAGTCAAAAGTTCGTGTCGAAGTCCACACGGAATCGAGGTTTTTAACCGACGACGGCCCGGCGTGCTCCACTCATAAAAAAGCAAAGGCCGTGCCAGCATAAATTCGCGACGCGCCAAAAGAACGAGCAACGCCAATTGCCGCAGAAGCCGCCCGTCGGCATGCCTTGACCACTCGCATTGACGGATCAACAATCGAGTTTTGCCCATCCGATGCTTGGCCGCCTTCGCCAATGTCCTCCGCAACATCCGCCGGCCCTGTCACCATGCACGTTCCCGATTCGGCCGGCCGGTTCGGACCGTTCGGCGGCCGGTATGTTCCCGAGACGCTGACTCGCGC
>Ga0075428_100002723_pt1 | contig 19219 bp, 14 predicted proteins | sample RhiMetdeltSRZDD2_FD_75291 | JGI IMG/M metagenome (GOLD analysis project Ga0075428, IMG submission 75291) | Populus rhizosphere microbial communities from Tennessee, USA - Rhizosphere MetaG P. deltoides SRZDD2 | ecosystem: Host-associated > Plants > Roots > Rhizosphere > Soil | place: USA... | reverse complement strand
TCTGATGCCGCGGCAACGCCTTGATCTCGTCGAGTGTGAGGGAGACCGGAGTCGCCGCGCCTTCGATGCGCAGACGCCACGCGTCGAGATCGATCTCCGGCGTCAATCCAAGGCGGCCATTGACGCGGACGCGTGTTAGGTCGGACGGACGGAACGCCGGACTGAGACGGGAAGGAGAGAAGTACGCGCGCGCGAGCGTCTCGTTCCCTTCGAGCGTGTTGCGAAGCGGCCAGGGGAGATCGCCCTCGCGCGCACGCGTGCGCAGCCACTTCCAGCTCGCGTAGCCGGCGGCTGCGGCGACACCCATCGTGAGAAATCCGCGGCGCGTCAGTCGTTTGAGCTCCTTATCGACGTCGACGTCACTCATTCACGGCCTCCACTCCGATCACCATCGCCCGGAAGTTGTTCCATCCCGCGCGAATGACCTGCGCAACGTGCACGAGGAAGAAGGCGACGTATCCGACCGTGAGCCAGAAGTGCAGGAAACGCGCGCCCTGATATCCGCCGAAGAGGAAGCTGAGCCACGCGAACTGCACCGGCTTGTAGATCGCCAGACCGGTGAGAAGCGAGAACACTCCCATCACGATCACGCCGGTGTACGCGAGCTTCTGCGCGCCGTTGAACTTCACGTGCGGCAGCGGCTCTTTGCGCAAGCGAAGATCGTGCAGCACGACATGCCACGCATCGCGCAGCGTGTGGCGGTTCGGAACGAGCTCGCGCCATTCACCGGAGACGATCGTGTAGCCGGCGTACAGCAGGCCGTTGATGCCGAAGAGCCACATGAAGAAGAAATGCAGCGCCATGCCTTCGGCGAGGCGGTTGTTGACGTGCAGCGCGCGCCAGATCTTCTGATCGAAGGTGAAGTAGGCGGGATAGGCCCAGTAGATCAGCAGTCCGCTGAAGATCATCATCGCCAGCAGCGGAAAGTTGATCCAGTGAAACCACCGGATCGCGAGCGGATGCTTCTTCCGGAGCTGTTTCATGGCGGGTTGGATGCCGCTATGCGAATGATGGTTTCAAGAAAAGTTGGCGGTTGGCAGTTGGTGGTTGGCAGTGGAACCGATCGTCCTGTCCACCGCCAACCATCAACCGCCAACCGCCAACCGGTCTCCTATTTCACGAACGCCGTGAAGTCCGTCGCTCCCGCCATCGCGTTGAAGTTGCTCGTGTACACCCTCGTCGCGCCCGTGAGCGTGTCGAAGATCGTCAGCTCGACGCGAAGCGGCGTCGCCGATCCGAAGAGCACGGCGATGGTCGGCTGACCCTGGCCGTTCGTGTTCCCCTGATCGAGGATCTTGATCAACATTTCGATGTTGCTCTCGTTGTTGAAGTAGAAGAACGCGGTCTCGAAGCTGGGATTCGCGAAGCCGGTCACCGACTTCACGTTCGCATTGCTGTCGACATTGTTGTTGTCGAATCCATTGCGGAAGCGCACCGTCACGCGGAAGCGGCCGTTGAGCATGCACGCGGTCGTGGAGCTCGCCGTGCAGCTGTTGTTGTTCGTGCCGGGATTGACGTACTGCGCGACCGATGCGTACGTCTGCGCGAACGCGCCGTCGACGGTCGAGTTACTGTCGTCGCATCCGGCAGTCGGATCGATCGGGCCGCACGATCCCTTGAGCTGTCCGACGATTTGACCGCCGGCGATGATGACCGGAGATCCGGAACTGCCGCCGTACACGCCGCCATCCACCGCGCTCGAGTAGATGAACTGAGGGCGTCCCGAGCCGGAGCACGTGCCGACGGTCGTGTTCACGGTCGTCGTCGAATACGCCTGCGGCGCGGGCTGTGAGTACGAATCAGGGAAAGGATGCGACAGGCGATGGATCAGCGTGCCGTGCGCAGGCGGCGTCGTCGTCCATCCGAGAAGGACACGGCCCGACGGAATGCTGTTCAGCCGCACGAGCGTGAAATCGGTGGTCGTGCTCGTCGCGAGAAGCGTGGCGCCGTTGACGGGCACGAAGGTATTGAGGTTCGGCAGCGTCGCTCCGCACGAAGAGGTCGTGTAGTCGAAGTACGACTCGAGCGTGGTCGCCGAGGCCTGCGTCGAGAAACAGTGATTGGCCGTGAGGAGATAGGGAATGACGCTCGACGTATCGCTGTCGTTGATCAGACCGCCGCTGCAGACGAAGCCGCTGCCGTTCTTGACGTACTGCAGGTGCGCGACCGCTTTGCGATACTGCGCGATGACGTCGAGGTTTCCCGAGTTGGGGCACATGCCGTCGATGAGACAGCTCGGCGTGTCGTCGGCGCGCGGCATGCGCGCGTGCGTCACGCTCTCTTCGACCGGCAGCATCTCGAGCACATCGCGGACGACGAACGACGCGCTCGTCGTGCCGGCCGGAATCTCGACCTCGAGATACGCGACCTCGCCGGCGGTGCTCGGCGCATACAGCTCGCCGTTCGCGTCGATGAGCTCGGTGCCGAATGCGCGCGGCTCCTGGCCGCGGCCGTAGCTCCAGAACGTCGTTCCCATCGGAACGTTCACGTTCTGCAGGTGAAGGCGAAGGCGATGCGCGCCTTCGACGCGGACACTTCCGCTCCAGATGACCGTTCCGCGCTCGGACTCGGTCACGACTCCGCCGCCTGCGGATGCCGCGGCGACGCCATCGCGCGGCGCCATCCGCACCGCAATCCCATCTCCGATGGACCGCGTGAAGCCGATCTTCGCCGGCGTGCGGCGCTGATCGTTCCACTCGCGAATCGCGGTGATCTCCTCCGGCACGACCTGCAGCGCCGGAGCGAGCGTGACCATCGGCTGCGCGCTCTCGCGATCGGCGAGATGCGGCGCCGCCGCCGTCGATTTCACACCGATCGCGTCGCGCACGAACATCGGCTGGACCTGATCGGCAAGGACACTACACGCAATCACAAGGGACAGCACGAACAGCAGTTTTCTCATGAGTTTCTCCTGGACGAATGGACGTAACGTAATGCCGGGGCGAAAAAATGTCGATGAGGGACGTCACACGGTTGACTTTCGCCGGCCGCTCCTCCACCATGTCAAAAAATTGACATGACCACCCAGCCCCTCAGCCGCCGCGAGCGGCAGATTCTCGACGTGATCTATCACCTCGGCCGCGCGACTGCGTCCGAGGTGTTCGAGCGGCTGCCCGACGCGCCGACCTACACCACGGTTCGAGGCCTGCTGCGAGTGCTGGAGTCGAAGGGCCACGTGCGCCACGAGGATGACGGCGGCCGCTACGTCTACTTCCCGACGCTGACCAAGCAGCGCGCCGCGAAATCGGCGCTCAAACATGTGGTCAGCACGTTTTTCGACGGCTCGCCCTCGCGCGCGATGGCCGCGCTGCTCGGCAACGAGCGAGGCTTGAGCGAGGAAGAGGTCGAGCGGCTGGCGGAGCTCGTCGAGCGCGCCCGCCAGAAGGAGAAGGCGTGATCGTCAAAATCACGATCGTGCTGTTGGCCGCGCTCCTCGTGACGGCGCTCCTGCGACGCGCCGCGGCAGCAACGCGCGATGCGATCCTCACGGCCGGTCAGATCGCCGCACTCGTGGTGCCGCTGCTCACGTTCGTCGTGCCGCCGATCGAAGTGCCGGATGATTCGTGGGGCGGACCGCTGGTCCGCCGTTCCGCCGGCCGCCGGGCCGGCGGCGCGGACGGCGGGCCAGCGGCCCGCCCCACGACGGTCATGCCGGCGCTCTGGCTCGCCGGTTTCGCGGTGGTCGCCGCAACGCGCATGCGCTCGTACGCGCGGGCGGCCATGCTCGTCCGCCGAGCGCAGCCGCACGGCAGCGTGTGGCTCAGCAGAGAGATCGAGCAGCCCGTCACCTTCTTCTCGCGCATTCTCCTTCCGCTCGCCGCCATTCACTGGGATGACGATCGTCTACGGGCGGTGCTGCTTCACGAACGCGCTCACGTCGCGCGACAGGACACGCTCCTCGGCGTCGTCAGCGATGTCGTGTGCGCGGTCTATTGGTTCCATCCGCTGGCGTGGCTGGCCGCGCGACGTGCGCGTCTGGAGCGCGAGCGCGCTTGCGACGATGCGGTGCTCGCGCAGGGCGTCCGCGCGACGGACTACGCCGCTGCGCTGCTCGATGTCGCTCGCGGGATGCATCGCGGGTTCGGCGTGGCCATGGCGGAGAGCACACACCTCGAGCAGCGCGTGCGCGCGATCCTCGATTCCGATGTCAGCCGCCGCACGACGCGCGCCGCACGTGCCGCGGTTTTCACCGCATCGGTCGCGGCCGCGCCGCTGCTCGCGGCGCTGACGACGCTCGCGATTCCGCTGCCGCGATCGGGCGAGCCCGATCTCCGCGGCGATGCGGTGGCCTCGCCATTCAGCGAGCGGATCGGCGCACCGGATGTCGCGATCGCGGTCACCGGTCCGGATGCCGCATTCATTGCCACCATGCAGAAGGCGAGCACGATCGCGCCGCGCACGTCGATCGACTTCGTCGCCGATCGCGCGCGCTGGGCACTCGGCCGCGTCGAGAACGGGCGGCTGGTCGAGCCGCTGATCTCATCTCTCCGCGATTCCGACTGGCGCGTTCGCGCCTATGCCGCGTGGGCTCTCGGCTACTCCGGCGACAGCCGCGCCACGCAGCCGCTCGTCGCATTGTTAGAGGATGACGTGTGGCGCGTCCGCGCCATGGCCGCGCATTCGCTGCGCCACCTCGCCGATCCCGTCGCGGCGGACGCGATGCGGCGCGCACTCAGCGACGACGCGTGGCAGGTGCGCGCGCAGGCCGTGCACTACTTCGCCGCCATCGGCGGCAGTCGTGAGTTGTTCGAGACCATGCGGCGCGATCGGCACATGGCCGTGCGCGCCGCCGCGGAGGAGGCGTTGCCATGACCCGTCGCTCCCTTTTTTTGCTCGTTGGTGTCGTTTTTTTGACACCTGCGATTCATGCTCAGTTGCCGAAAGAGCTGGACGCCTACATCGCCAACGCGCAGAAGCAATCGAGATCGCCCGGCCTCGCCGTCACGGTCGTGAAAGACGGCAAGCTGCTCGCGGCGAAAGGTTACGGCGTGCGCACGCTCGGAAGGCCCGAGCTGGTCGACGAGAACACGATGTTCGACATTGCCTCGCTGTCGAAGTCGTTCACTGCCGCGGTCATCGGCACGCTCGTCGATGAAGGAAAGATGCGCTGGGACGAGCCGGTGCGGCGCTACCTGCCGCAGGTCGAGTTCAGCGATCCGTACCGCACGGCGAACGTGACCATCCGCGATCTGCTCTCGCATCGCGTCGGCGTCGAGCAGGGGAACTTCGTGATGCGCTTCACGAACTACGACACCGCGGAGGTGCTGCGTCGCATTCGTTACCTCGAAGAGCGCGAGCCGTTTCGTACGTCCTTCATCTATTCGAACCTCGGCTACGCCGCGCTCGCTGAGGCCGCAGCCGCCGCGGCGCAGATGCCGTTCGTGGACCTCGTGCGCACGCGCCTGATCGAGCCGCTCGGCATGCGCGACACGACCGTCGGCATCGATCACACGCTGGCCGCGAATCATGCGTCGTCGCACGGAATGGTCGACGGGGAACATCGTCCGATTCGCACGCGCAAACTGAAGAACGTCCATGGCGCAAACGCCGTGAACTCCACGCTGAAGGACATCGCGAAATGGCTGCTGTTCAACCTCGGCGACGGCACGTGGGACGGCAAGCGCATCCTCTCCGCCGAAGCGATGAGCGAGATGCACTCGCCGCAGAACATCATCGCCACGACCGCGGCCATGCGCAAAGCGCGCAACGTGCACTTCTTCGGCGCGTACGGTTTCGGATGGCAGGTCATGGACTTCCGCGGCCATCGCATGTTGTGGCACAGCGGCAGCGCGGACGGCATGCCGGTGTACATGTGCATTCTTCCCGAAGAGAAAATCGGCGTGGCCGTGATGACGAACAGTTGGGAGGCAGGCACGCTGCACGGCGCGATCGCCGCACGAGTCCTCGACACGCTTCTCGGAACGCCGAATCCGCCCGACAGCGCGAAGGAAGCGATCGACGCCGTGCAACGCGCGACGCCGCCGGAACTTCCCGAGCGCATTCCGAACACGCAACCTTCGCGGCCGCTCGACGCGTACGCCGGCACGTACGTCGACACGCCGCACGGCGGCATGGTGATTGCGCTCGACAACGGGAAGCTCACGTTGCAATTCGGTGGCGGCGAGAAGGCGGACCTCGAGCATTACCACCACGATGTCTTCCGCGTTCGCTGGCACGATCGCGTCTACGTGTGGGCGGATACGTTCGCCGCGTTTGCGCTCGATACCGCCGGCAAGCCGCGCGCGTTCGACATGCAACTCGGGCGAGATCGGATCGAAGCGGCGCGGAAATGACGGGTCAGGTTACACTTCGCTCGCGATCCAATCGAGCCCCAAATTTCCGAGGAGCGAACATGAAAAAGCTCTCCGCGGTGATTCTCCTCGTGTCCTTGAACGTCTACGCGCAGGACGCGCCGCAGCAGCGCATCGGCGAGGTCACGCTCTTCGGCGAGCAGGAGCTGAAGGTCGAGGCGGCGACGAAAACCGAGATCCCGATCTCGAACGCGCCGAGCGCGGTCACGGTCATTTCCGCGAAGCAGATCCGCGAGTCGGGCGCGCGCGCGGTTCCCGATCTCCTGCGCCTCGTCGCGGGCGTCAATGTCCGCTGGAATCCGATGGTGCAGACCGTCGACGTCCGCGGCTTCGGCGAGAACCCGTTCAGCAATCGCATCCTCCTGCTCATCGACGGCGTGCCCTACAACTCCGGCGACACCGGAGGCTTCCCACTGAGCCCCGCCTTCGACTTCTTTCCCGTGCAGACCATCAAGCGCATCGAAGTCGTGCGCGGACCCGGTTCCTCGCTCTATGGTGAAAACGCGTATTGGGGCGTGATCAACATCGTCACGCTCTCGGGCGAGGATCTCGCCGGCGGCGAAGGTCAGGTCTACGCCGGCAGCCGCAGCACGTCCTCCGTCACCGCACAATACGGAACGCGCCTAACAAAGGGCGACATCCTCGGCAGCGTCCGCGTGATGCGCAGCGAGTTCCCGATGGAGTTCTGGCGCGAGAGCGATTCGAAGTACAAGGCGTCCGATCTTTTCCTGAAGGGAACGTACGGCAACGTCATCGCTTCGTACTACCGCCACGACGACTCGCTCGACGGCTTCCACGAAGTGATCGCCGAGCCGGGACTGCCGCCGGGATCCGCGTTCAAGTCGGCGGAGGACATCGAGCAGACCATCGACATCGTCACGCTGAAATATCACCGCGCGCCGGAGAATGCGCGCGTGACGTTCAGCGGTGATTTCTCGTATTCGCATCGCGACGGCATGCATTGCGCCGGCTGCCACGCCGCGCAGCAGGAGCCGCACTTCGCGAAGCGTGCCGATCACGGGTATCAGGCCATCGCCGATCTACGCGTCGGACTCAAGCTCCTTCGCAATCACGATTTTCTGGTCGGCGTCGAAGGACGTCGTCTCGATCGCGGCGATCACCAGGAAGAGCTCGCGCCGTCGGGCGCGGTCGTGAACGGCTACGAGAAATTTGCCGTCTATGCGCAAGACCAGTTCACCGTCATTCCGCAAAAGCTCCGCGCCGTCCTCGGCCTGCGTTATGACGCGAAGAGCGACCTCTTCGACGCGAAGACCTCGCCGCGCATCGCGCTCGTCTACACGCCGAACGATCGACTGGTCGTGCGCGGCGGATACTCGTCCGCATTCCGCTTCCCGAACTTCTCGGAGCTTTATCAGAACAGTTGGTTCCTCACGCTCTCGAACGACCTCGGCATCGCGCCTGCGTTCCCGTTGGTCGTGTTCCGAGAGAACGCCGCGCTTCGTCCCGAGGAAGTGCGCACGATCGAAGCCGGTGCGGAGTGGCAGATCTCGCCGACCGTCTCCGCGAAAGCGGATCTCTACCGTTCGCGCGTGAAGAACTTCCTGGTGATCGTCCCCGCTCTCGCTCCTCCTCCGGCTCCCGCGTCGATCGGATTCGAGAATCATCCCGCCGAGGGCACCATCACCGGCGGCGAAGTCGAGCTGCGCGCGAATTTTGCGGGCGGCGTTACCGGCTTCGTGAACTGGGCGCATCAGACTTCGAGCCGCGGAAGCGGACGCGATTCGGGCGGACAGGTCCTCGAGATCGTCTACGCGCCGGAGAACAAGGTCAATGTCGGCGCGTATGTCGGTCCGTTCTCGAACGTGCGCGGTGCGCTGGAAGTCGCGTGGCGCGGCGAGTACGTCGCGCCGCAGTTCCAGTACCTCGTCGCCAGCGGCTTCACCGATCCGACGATTCGTCCATTCGACAGCTACGCGCTCGTGAACGCGCGTGTGAGCTACGACCTGCCGTTCGAGGTCGGTCCGCGCAATCGCCCCATCCGCATCAGCGTGTTCGGCAACAATCTTCTCGACGAACAGGTGAAAGAGACGTTGATCGGCGTCGACACGACGCTCACCGGACGTCAGGTCTTTGCGCAGGTCGAAGTAAACTTCTGATGTGACTATGGAGTGCGGCGGCCATGCCGCCGCTTTTTCGGTGTGCCGTGCGCTCATCGCGCCGAGAAAGCGGCGGCATGGCCGCCGCACTCCAAAACTGATCTTCCTCCTCCTCTTTCTGGCGGCCCTTCCGGCATTCGCGCAAACCGACGTGCCCGAAGTGGCGCGCACGCTCATGGAAGAAGCGCAGCGTGCGCGGGATGCGGGCCGAGTCGACGATGCGATGGATCGGTACCGCCGCGTCATCGACGTTGCGCCGTGGCTCGCGACGGCCTACATCAACCTCGGCGCGCTGCAGCATGCCGCGGGCAAGATCGAGGAAGCGCTGCAGACGTTCGCGAGCGGCGTGGAGCATGTCCCGAACGATCGCATGCTCCTCTCGAACGCCGCGGCGGCCGCGCAGCAGCTCGGACGCTCCGCCGAGGCGCTGACGTACATCGATCGCGCGATCGCGCGCAATCAGCGCGACGCCGGGTTGCACTCGCTGCGCGCGACGATTCTGCGCGCGTTAGGCCGCGAAGAAGATGCCCTCGCGACGTTGCAGACCGCGGCGCAGCTCGCACCTCGCGACGCGAAGGTGCAGTTCAGCCTCGGCAACGTTTTGTATGCGCTCGACCGCAAGGACGAAGCGATCGCCGCGTATCGCCGCGCGACGAGTCTCGATCGCGGATATCTCGTCGCGTACTACAACCTCGGCGCGGTGCTGTTCGAGGCCAAGCGTTACGACGAAGCGCTGAAAGCGTACGACGTCGCGCTCCAGCCGATCGAGCAGTCGTTCGCGAAAAACGAGAGCGTCGATCCGATTCACGCCCGCGCCTACGCGAACCTCGGCGCGATCTATCTGCAACAGCAGCAATGGCAGCAGGCCGCGCGCGCGTACGGCCGCGCGCTCATGCTCGATCCGAAGAATGCATCCGCGCATTACAACCTCGGGTTCATTCAATTCACCACCAATGCGCTCGATCAAGCCGAGGCGTCGTATCGCGCGGCGCTGGCGATCGATCCCGCGCTGCCGCTCGCGTATCTCCACCTCGGACAGATCGCATTGCGCCGCGGCGATGCGGAGCGCGCGGTCGCGATCCTCACCGAAGGGCAGCCGCGATTCGAAGGCGACACGAAGATCGCTGCGCTGCAGACTCTCGGCCGCGCGGAGATCGCACGCGGCGATCGCGCCGCGGCGGTCGCTGCATTCGAAGAACTGGTGCGCATCGCGCCCGCGAATCGCTCCGTCTTGTTGGAGCGCCTGTTCCTCGCGCGCGAGCGCGGCGATCTCGCGCAGGAGCAGACGCTGACCGAAGAGATTCTGCGCGCGGATCCGAATCGCGCAGAGCTCTGGCCGCTGCGCGCGAATCTCGTCGTGATCGCGTTCCGCCGGAATGATCTCGCCGGCGCGAAGAAGCAGCTCGATGCCGTCCTCGCGAATGTTCCGCCGTCGCAGACCGCGGCGGCGGCAGCGTTGCGCGAGCTTCGCGCGCTCCTTCTCGCGATCGACGGCAAGCTCGATGCGGCGTCGCGCGACGTCGCGGCATCGAAGGGACTCGTTGCTGCGGTGATCGACGCATTGGCCGGTCGCCGCGATGCCGCGGTGCGACGTCTGCAGGAGTTGCCTGCGGAGCCGCTCGCGCGCGGCGATCTCGGACTGCTGCTGTGGCAGCTCGGGCGCGCGGCGGAAGCGAAACCGCTGCTGTCCGATCCACTCTGGCCGGACGTGCGCGTTGCCGCGGGCGAGATCGCGATCGCGGATGGAGACTACGACCGCGCGGTCGAGCTCCTGAGCGATTGTGAGAGCGCGAATCCGTTCGTGCTGTCCGGTGATGTGCTGGAGGTGAACGTCGGCCGCTCCGATGCGTGCGCACGCGCGAAGCAGTCGCTCGCGATGGCGCTGCTCGCGCAGGCGGCGGGGGAGGTCGAGCGGCTCGCGCGTCGTGGCGAGGTGTCCTCGGGCGCGCTGCGTCCGCCGAAGCAGCTCATCGAGCGCGCGCTCGATCTTCCGCTCGGCGCGCGTTTGCAGGCGATCGCATACTTTCTGCGCGGCAATCTCGACTTGTTAGGCGGCTCTCTCGACGCCGCGCGCGATTCGCTCGCTCGCGCGACGCCGTCCGCGTTGCCCGCGCCCGCGGCATCCGCCGCGCGCTCGTACCTCGCGGCGATGCGCGAGAACGAAGAAGCGCCGCGCGAGCAGGAGCCGCCCGAGCCGACGGCGTCGTCATCGCGACGCACGGTCGTCGTATTTCTGCCCGATGCTGCCGCGGACGACAAACGCGTGGCCGAGGCCATCTCGTCGATGGTCGCGGACGCGGCGTCGGGATCGGGAGTACCGCTCACGCCCGAGCTCTTCCGCCGCGCGGACGACGCTCGCGCATTCATCGCCGCGAATCGCGATCGCGTGGGGATCGTGATCGCCAATCCCGAATTCGCAGACGCCAGCTTCACGCCGCGATTTCAGTTCATCGCGGACGGACGAGCGACGTACCGCCGCGTCGTCATCGTTCCTGCGGCGAGCAAGATCGACTCGCTTGCGGATCTTCGCGGCAAGAGCGTGAGCGTCGTCGAAGGACTGCGCGACGTTCTCGGCTCCTCCGGCGCAACTCCGCTGCAGGTTCCCGACGATCTGACCGCGGCGGCGAATGTTTTGTTCGGAAAGACCGACGCGGCGGTCGTGTCGGAAGCGAATTCTCTGCTCGCGCAAAACGCGAACAAGCTTCGCGTCATCCACACCAGCGGCGCGGTCGGATTGCCGGTGATCGCCTTCGCGCCGATGCCCGCGAGCGAGCGCGACTCGATCATCGCCGCGATGCGACTGCCATTCACCGCGCGCGCACTCTCGCGCATCCAGGTCTCCGCGCTCGCAGCGATCGAGCGCGAAGCCCGCCCGCGCCCGCAGCCGAAACCGATCGAAGTCACGCCGGTCTCCGCACGCGCCCTCGGCCTAATACAGACGCCGGAGCTTCCGGCGGAGGTTTCGTATCGGGTGAGCGTGCGCTTGCCGGCGCTTACGCTTCCGGAGCTCTAACGCGTCGGATCGCCGAAGAAATCTCTGCCGGCGCGAGCGGCTTCACCAGGAAATCCGACGCCCCACACTGCGAGAACAAGTTCTTCAGCCCCGCTTCCGACGGTTCGCTCATCACGACGATCGGCACGCGGCGGAGCTTCTCGTCGCCGCGCACGATGCGGCAGAAGTCGAGCGCGTCGGCGCCGTGGAGCGGCACCGTTCCCGGAGTCGTGTCGTCGGTCGCGCGCAGCGGGAAGTGACCGCCGCCGATCGCGGCATCGATCAGCATCACCGACGGGTGATTCTCGAACGCGACGTTCACGGCCTCGCGCGCGGTTGCGGCAGTCGTGACCTTGAAGCCTTCCGCTTCGAGCGCGGAGCGGAACGACGTGAGCATCTCCGGATCGCGATCCGCGACGAGCACGCTCATGTTCTCCGCGAGGACGAGCGTCTTCTGGCGCTTCACCGCCTCGTCCAGCTTCGCCAGGACCTCCTGCGCATTCTGCGGCCGGTCCGCGGGCTGCTTCTGCAGCAGCCAGTCGATGAGATCGCGGATGACCGGCGACAGATCCAGCTCGTCGGGAAGCGGCTGCGGCGTTTCGTGCAGCTGCGCCTCGATCATCTTGTGCACCGAGTCGACCTGGAACGGCAGCTTGCCGGAGAGCATGCGATAGAGCATCACGCCGCACGAGTAGAGATCCGACGAGGGCGTGACGTCTTCGCAGCGGAGCTGCTCCGGCGACATGTAGTCGGGCGTTCCCGCGAGCTCGGTCCGCCTAACACGATCGGCGGTCGTGGCGATGCCGAAGTCGGTGATGAACGCGACGCCGTCTTTGTTGACGAGGATGTTCTCCGGCTTCATGTCGCGATGGATGATTCCCAGCTCATGCGCCGCGCGCAGGCCGCGCAGGATCTGCCGGAACAGGCCGATCGCCTTCGTTTCTTCGTACGGACGTTTCGCGAGGTGCTTCTGCAGATTGTCGGCGTCGATGTACTCCATCGAGATGTACGGATACCCGTCGCCGAACCCGAGGTCGAAGCTCTGCACGACGTTTCGATGGCGGATCCTTCGCGCGAGCCTGAGCTCGTTCTTGAATCTCTCGAACGCCGCCGGATCTTCGGCCAGCGGCGCGGAGAGAATCTTCAGCGCGACCATCTCGTCGATCGAGTCGTCGATCGCGGAGCAGACGTGGCCCATGCCGCCGGCTCCCAAGAATTTCTGGATGCGATAGCGGCGCGCGAAGACGTTGCCGGGGACGAGCATGCGCTCGAGCTGCGCGATGCGCGCGACCTCTTTCGCGCGGCGCTCCGCGGACGAGATGCGGCGCGTGTGCGGCGTGGGCGACGTCGCAATCGATTCTCTCTCCGTGATCTCTTCGATGGGAAAGACGTGCGTCGGCTCGATGACCTCTTGCGCATCGCTTCCCATCGGGTTGATGGAGAAAAGTGTCGGTGCGAGCTGCGGGAACTCCTCGATCGCCGGTGCCTCGCTGATCACGAGGGTCGGCGAGAACAGCAAGGCATCATCGTTCGCGCGCGCCTCCGCCTCCAGGCGGCCGGTCGGATCGCGGCGGCCGCACTGACTGCAGAAGCGGTCGATCGGGCGGCACCCTGCGCCGCACGAAGCGCACGGAATCGAGTATTCGTCAGGCATTGATGTCCGTGGGGATGACCAGCGAAGGAGCGAGCTTCGCCAGTGTCGGGATCGAGGTCCGCTGCCAGGTCACGTTGCGGTCGTACTGCAGCGCGATTTGATAGGCGTGCGGCGCGTGCGACTTCGCCTTCGTGATCCATCGCACGAGCGTCAGGATTCCGGAGCTGTTCATGAAGTTGAGATCGCGTACGTCGACTTCGACGCGCTTGACCGCGAGACGCCGCGCTTCGTCATCGACTTCGTTCCAGAACGGCGTCAGCACTTCGCCCGGATCACGCATCTCCACCGCTCCCGTCATCTTGATGCGAACGGCATCGCCGCTGATCGTCGGAACGACCTGCAATCCATCGGCGGAGAGAGTTTGCAGTTCGCTCATACCTGCTCCAGCGGGAAGATGGCGTGAATGGCCACCTCGCCGTCTTCTTTGGTCTCGAGGCGCAGGCGCGCGCCGGCCTCGTAGAGGATGCGAATGAGCCCGAGGCGGCTCTGGCCTTCGGTCATGGCCGCATCCTGCATCTTGCGGAGATAGACCTGTTCGGGATCGCCGGCGTGAATCAACGCCAATTCCTTTCGCAAGGTATTGACGTTGTGAGGCTCGGCTTTGTTCTTCACGCAGACGTCGACCTCGTTGAGATGTTTCGCGATCGAGATCTTGAGGTAACTGTCTTCCTCGGACGCGTACTTGACGGCATTCTCGAGCAGCTCCGATGCGGCCATGGAGATCTGCTCCGCGCGCTCTTTGTCGGCGAGACCGATCATGAAGAAACTGGCTACGAACTTCCGGACGCAACTGATGTACGTCCAGCGCGGCCCGAAGCGCATCTCGACGTAATCGTTCGTCACTGTCGTGGTCATCGTCATTCTCAGCTCCTCTTGATGGCCAGCAGACTCACATCATCCTTCGGCCTGCCGGCCCACCGCCACGCCTCATCCGCGATCCGGGCGACGATTCCCGATGCCGGCTCGCCATTCAGTTTCGCCAATCGATCTTCCAATCGGTCGAGGTCGAAGCATTCACCCGACGCATCCCGCGCCTCGGTCACGCCATCGGTGTGAAACAGCGCGATATCCCCATGCGCCAAAGTGAGCGAGCGATCGGTCGTCGCCGCGGCGATGTCGTCGGTCATGCCGAGCCAGAGGCCTTCCGTGGCGATGCGATCCACCTTGCCGGTCGCGCGGCGATAGATCAGCAGATCCGTGTGCGCGCCGGCGTAGATCATGTTGCCGTTGCGATCGATCTTCGCCACGACCATGGTCATGAACTTGTCCTGCGCCAGGCGCGAGCGCAGGTTGTAGTACATCGCGCGATTGAGCAGCGTCACGAATTTCGACGGCGGCACGTAACCATTGGTCTGCTCGCAGAGCATCGTGAACATCGACTGCGCCATCATCATGATCAGGCCCGACGTCACGCCGTGACCGGTGACGTCGCCGACGCCGATCCACGCGCCGCCGCCGTTGTCGTCGGTCATCGGGCGGAATTCGTAAAAGTCGCCGCCCACTTCTTCGGCGGGCATCATGATCGCGGAGATGTCGAAGCCGGCAAGCTCGAACGTGCGCGGCAGCACCGAGGTCTGGATCGAGCGCGCGAGGGCCATCTCTTGTCGATGCCGCTCCTCGATCTCCGCGTCGCGCAGACGGATCTCGGCGATCATCTCGTTGAAGCCGTCGATGAGCATGCCCACTTCGTCGTTCGCTTCTTTCTCCGCGCGAAGCTCGTAGTTCTTCTCGCGCGAGACGCGTTTCTCGACGTCGAGCAGTTTGAGGAGAGGACGCGAGATGGCCCGCTGAAAGAGAGAGGAGAGGATCAGCGCGACCAGCGTCGCCACGCCTAACACGCCCGCGGCGACATAGAGATATTGGATGCGTCGCTGTTCGAGCACGTCGAGACTGTTGCGGACGTGCACCGTTCCCACGCGCGCGTCATTGAAGCGCACGGGCCGCGTGACGGTGACGCTCTCGCCGGCGCGCTGCATGCCGTCCGCGGGCACGACGCGCGGCGCCGGCGTGCGGCCGTACGATGCGAAGAGCTTTCCCTCGCGATCGAAGAGAAACGCGCCGACGACGTCGGGCTGCGCGCGCAACGCGGCGAGCGTCGAGGTCGCGGTCTGGGGATCGTTGAAGACGATCGAGGATGCGGCGTTCTCGCCGATCACGCCGGCCAGAACGTCGGCATCGGCGACGATCTCCTTCTGCACTTCCGTGTAGTCGTGGATCGCCAGCGCTCCCAACGTGATCAGCAGCGCGACCATGCTGGTGAGCATGAAGCCGGTCATCAGTTTTCTGCGGATCGGCAAGTCGCGGAATCGCGCCAAGAGCTCTCCTGGAAGATCGGTGAAGTCGGCAGTCGACTGCCGACTGAATCTACGGGATCGAGCCGTCAATTCTACGCGAACCGCTCGTTCAGCGTGCCGCGTCTTCCAGGCCGTCGCGGTAGACATCATCGATGCGCACCATCGCGCCGATGGATTCGAGCGCGATCGATTCGCCCGCAGCGGCGTCGACCGCCGTCCATCCGCGCTCGTCGCGGCGGTGCAAGGAGATCCGCGGCTCGCGATGCGAGAGGATCACGATTTCTTTCGCCGTCGGAATGGCCTGGTAGTGCCGAAGCTTCTCGCCGCGATCGTATTCTTCGCTCGAGTTGCTCGTCACCTCGATGAGCACGACAGGATTCGTAACGGCGACCTTGTCATCGGGTGCGCGCTGTGTGCCGCCGCAGACGACCGCGCCATCCGGATAGGTTGTTAGGCCGGTTGAGAGAATGCGGACCCGAAGATCCGACGTGAATGCCCGGCAACCGCGCGAAAGCTGCCCTCGGATGATCGAAAGGACGGCTGCGGCCAAAGGTGTAATGCATTCGCCGCGAGGTCGCTGACATCGTACGCAGAGTACACGAGACGCGAACCGCCGGTTTTGCGGTCCTTACCTCGGCTTCGCGTGCACTGCCGAGGAGTTCTTCACCCGTGCGCGTGAAGCTCCTCGGAATGGAAGATCTACGGTTCGTGCGTCCACGTTGCGTAGAAATCCCGGGACGCGGTTTCATCGCCGCCGAGGGAGAAGTATCGCGGCCGAGGCACGCGAGGTAGAGATTCCTCGGATGTGACGCTTCGCGCGACATGCTTTCCCGCGGAGGAGCGAACCATGAACGAGTTCCGATTCGAAGCAGAGATCGCGCTGGATGATGTCGTTCCGAACGATGTCGTTCGCGAGCGCGTGTATGGCGATGTCCGCGTAATGGCCGAGTGGCCGGAGACTCTCGCGGGGCCGGAGATCCGCGTCGCATTGTGCGTGCGCGGCGATCTCGATGCGCGCGACGCGCCCGCGTACGCGGAGTTGTTCTTTCACGATGTCTTTCTGCTACTCAATCTCGCCGCGCCGGGATCGTTCGGCGGGACGGTGTCGTTCAGCGGCGGCGCGTTGCGCGTGCGCGAGCTGACGTTCGACGCGCGCGTGTTCATGTGCGCTGCACCGCTGGCCACGCTGCCGCTCCCCGACGTGATCCGGTGGTACGACGAGCTGAACCTCGGAACGCAGCAGCTCGCGACCGGACGCGTCGCAACCGCGCTCATGCAGCTCCTGCATCTCGCGCGCGCACCCGAGTCCGAGGAGCAATCGATTCTCCGGCTCGCGATCGCGGCAAGTGCGGTGGCCGAGCACGTGCCGCGCCGGCTGCTCGAGCTGCGGGACGACATCGCGCAGGGCCGTGCGCCGGTGTTCCATCCGATGCAGGACGATGCTCTCGATCCGCGCGTCGAAGACGCATCGCGCGAATGGATCGAGGTCGCCGACGCGGCGGCGCATCTAGTGATCGGTTCGCTGCAGGACCGCATCCGCTGACCAACGCCCGGAGGAAAGGACGTCTGCCTCCGGGCGCCTCAGAGACAATTTGGATGTCAAGGCAGCTTGAGAGTCGGCGCCATGGCGATGAACGCAGCAGCCGAGAAACCCTTGTCTTCCGTCCAGAGGACTCGGACGCCGCCTGCAAAAGGCTTGTTCGCATCCTGCCGGAGATACAACGGTAGCTCGAAGGAACCGACTTCATTTTCCAAGTCGTATGCGGCCTTTGGGTTCCAGCCGACGTGCCTGAAGAACTGGCGGTATTCGAGCTCGATCACATCAGCATGCTTTCGCTCAGGAGCGCCGATGGCGATTTCGCGGCAATTAATGTTGCCGCCACTCAGCGGGCTGCAAAGGTTCTCCGCATCCTGCGCCTCGTAATCCGTCTTTCGGGTATACGACACACCGAGGTAGTACCGCTCTGCTGCTTCGACGCCGCGCATCGGCGTGATTCCGAAAAACGCACTGGCGGCATACGTGTTGTGCGTCTCACTTTTTTCTTCGAAGGTCGTTGAATCCGCATAGTCGAAGCCGGGACGCGCGACCGTGTACGTTGCGGCAAGAAGGTATGGGACCGCCCATACCTTGTCAAAGTCGGGCGCGTCGCTGTCATGCAACAGGTACGACATCTCGTTGACAACCTCGCTGCGGCTAGTGGTCTCGGGATCGTCGAGCGCGGCCCGCACCACAGACCTCATCAACGGATCGATTGTCTGTCGCAGCGACGCTCGTTCCTGTTCTGAAAGAGCGGCCTGCTGGTTTCGTTGCCGCGGCGCGGCACGAAATTGCATGAGCCGCGTCTCGATTTCGCCGCGATCCTCGGCCGGAAGCGCGTTCGCAACCCTTCCGGCGCTCGCCGGACGCGCGGTCATCGCATTCACGATGGCACCTTGCATTTGGGAAGATGTTGGTCCGTTCTTTCGGATCTTGCTTTGGGCATTCGTCCACTTGAATCCCACTTCCGCGGTCGTCTTCCCCTGCAACCCGCGCAGACTGACCAGACTGATCGACTTTTGCGCCTTCCCGAGCGGAGCGGTGAGCTTGACGTGGAGACCCGGTGGATCTCCTTCGAGACAATTCTCCTCGTTCCGGCAGACGAGCCATCCCGCGAACGCTGTCGCGGTTTTGGACCCGTCTTGCTCGGTGATGTTGAACGAGAACCTCGGTGTGAGAACCGGTGATTCGAGAGACGGATCCGCGAGATGGGCTCGCAGCTGATGACGAAAGAACATCAACGCGGCTGCATCTTTCTCGGTATCCGCTTCAGGCGCAGGCTGCGCCGTCACGGCGATGGTGGAGATCGCGAACAGGACGAGGGACAAGCAGTGCTTCATCATGCACCTCCGCAGAGTTAGAGGTGCAGGACTTGTTTTTTTCCGCGCGGACGCGCGCTATCTTTTTTCCATGAAGAAGCTTCTCGCCGCACTCCTTCTCACATTCTCCGCGAATGCCGGCACGCTCGTTCTCGCCGGCGGTCGTCTGATTGACGGCTACGGTGGTCCTCCGCTCGAGAACGCGGTGATCATCGTCGAGGGGAATCGCATCAAGGCTGTCGGACGCGAGGGAATGATCGCGATTCCCGAGGGCGCGACGGTCATCGACACGAACGGGTACACGATCATGCCCGGCCTCATGGACATGCACGTGCACCTGATGATCATCGGGCATGGCGATTACGATCACTGGGACGCGACGTATCCGAGCCAGTATCGCGATGTGATCATGCCGGTCGCGGCGAAGCAGCTGTTGATGGCGGGCGTGACGACCGCGCGCGATCTCGGCGCGCCGCTCGAGGACATCGTCGCGGTGAAGAACAAGATCAATCGCGGCGAGATCCCGGGTCCGCGTCTCTTCGTCTCCGGTCCGTTTCTGCAGAAGTCGAACACGCCGCTCACGGCGAAGTTCCGCTGGATCGTCGAGAACCCGGCCGATGCGCGCAAGAAAGTGCAGACGATCGTCGCGGGCGGCGCGGATGTGATCAAGCTGATCGATCAGGATCAGATGTCGCTCGACGAGGTGAAGGCGATCGTCGACGAGGCGCACAGGCTCGGCAAGACCGTCGCCGCGCACGCGCATCGCTCCGAGGAGATCCGGCAGGGACTGCGCGCGGGCGTCGATTGCTTCGAGCACACCGGACTGGGAACGAAGCCCGCTTACGAAGAAGACGTGCTGCAGATGATGCGCGAGCGCAACGCGACGCTCTACTGGTGTCCGACGATCGAGGGCCTCTATCTCTTCGAGCTCACGAAACAGAATCCGGAGCGGATCGACGATCAGCGATTGAAGGCGGATCTTCCGCCTGACATCT
>Ga0075428_100002721_pt1 | contig 19240 bp, 17 predicted proteins | sample RhiMetdeltSRZDD2_FD_75291 | JGI IMG/M metagenome (GOLD analysis project Ga0075428, IMG submission 75291) | Populus rhizosphere microbial communities from Tennessee, USA - Rhizosphere MetaG P. deltoides SRZDD2 | ecosystem: Host-associated > Plants > Roots > Rhizosphere > Soil | place: USA... | reverse complement strand
TTCAGCATCGGCGGCATCGTCGGCACGATCCTGCAGGGTCCGCTGATGAAAGGGCTCGGCGTGTTCCCGGCGATCTTCGGCGAATTCATCGCCTCGCTCGGATTGGTGATCCTGGCGGCGCAGATTTTCGCAAACTTTCCGGTGATGATGGCGGTCACGTTCGTCCTGGGCGTGACCGTGCAGGGCGCGCAGGCGGGCATCAACGCGCTGTCGGCGATGTATTACCCGACGGTGATTCGCTCGACGGGCGTGGGCTGGGCGCTCGGCGTCGGCCGGATCGGCTCGATCATCGGGCCGTTCATCGGCGGCCTCATGCTTGCGGCGCAGTGGACGCCGCAGCAGATCTTCATGGCGGGCGCTGTGCCTGCCCTGTGTGCGGCGGCGGCGGTACTGGCCAGTGCGAAGCTGCAGGGCAACGCCAGCCCGTTTCGGCCCGAAGCTAGCCGGTAGCTGGTAGCTGGTAGCTGGTAGAAGAGCTTGCTACCGGCTACCAGCTACCAGCTACCAGCTGGGTCGCTGGCACCGCTCCTGCTAGAGCTCGCCTCAGGGAGTAAGACATGCTGTTCGTGGTTTTCGTCCTGGTGGTGCTCTGGCTGCTCGGCATGGTCACCACGACCACGCTGGGTGGATGGCTCCACGTGCTGCTGGTCGTCGCGGTCGTGTTCCTGTTGATCCGGGTCATCCGCGGCGTCCCGATTTAGGAAGGTCTCGTACGATTTAGGAAGGTCTCGTACGTAGTGTCCGCCTTCAGGCGGACCTGGGGTCCGGCTAAAGCCGGACACTACGTACGTCGCACGCCTAGTTCAACAAGTCGAACTGGCGGACGTACTTGATGATGAAAGTACGCTCGACGGGACCGAAGCCGTTGAACCCTTCCGTGTCGTTGTAGACGACAAAGAAGCCGGTGCCCGCGGTTTCGAGCCAGTGGAATCGCAGGTTCGTCGACCACCGATCTGTGCGGTCGTTGTACTGCACGAGGCTCTGCACGAACACCGACGGCGTGAAGTTATAGGTCACGCGCATGTTGCCCAGGTTGGTGTGAAAGGCGCCCTGCGGCAGCGTGATCGACCGGTAATTCCACGTCGTGTCGACCGTGAAGTTGCCCCCGCGCCGGAGCGTCAGCGACAGCGAGGGGCTGCTCTGATCGCCGGTGAGAAAACGGCCCAGTTCCCACGCCCAGCGGGCCGAGATCGTCTTGCGCCGGTCGGTGTTCGCGCGCGCCCACATGCGCAGGCCCCCGTGCTCACCAGCTGGGACGACGATGCCCGGGTACACCTGGAACGGCTCGCGGAGGCCGTCCCACGTGCCGTTCAGCGCGACACTGACGAAGTTGCCATTTTCCCAATCCCAGTTGTTGTCAATGTGGAGGTCGGCGTTCTGGAGGCCGCCGTCGAGGTAGTTATACCGGGTGTAGGTGATGTGCGGCAGGATCTCGCGGAAACCCCATTTCAAAACTCTCTCCTGCCGGAGTGTCTCCTCGAAGCGGAACAGGAACCGACGATAACCGTCCTCGTTCTCGAGGAATCCGACCTCTGGGTTGAAGTCCTCGCCCGTTTCTCCGTACTCGAACCCGGTCCGATGGTGTCCATCGTCCCATTCCGAATCGACGTTGTAGGCGTAGTCGCGTCCGGTCAGTCCAGGAGTTTCAGTGCGGGCCAGAAATCCCGATGTCCGGAAGTAGTTGCCAAGCCCGAGCCGCGCGTCGGCGCCGAACGTACGATTGAAGTCGTCCGACTGCGCCAGCCTGCCGGTGGCCGTCCGATTGACAAACATCGCGCCGATGCCCGACCGGCTCGGCAGCTCGCGGCTGACGCGCAGCACGGAGAAGTTGTTGCCCGGCCGGGACCCCACGTCATCGGTCTGCATGTTGAGCACGCCGATGTTGTAGCCGTTCGCCTTACCGCTCAGTCGGCCGCCCCCTTTGATCGGCACGATCGCGCCGTTCTCGTCCAGGCCGATGCTGCGGCTGAAGAACAGGTCCAGCTCCTGCCCTTTTCCGATCGCAAACAGCCCCGAGTTCTCGAGGAAGAAGGGGCGCTTTTCCGGAAAGCGCAGGTTGAAGCGCGTGAGGTTGATTTGCTGAGTGTCGACTTCGACCTGCGCGAAGTCGGTGTTGTAGGTGGCATCGAGGTTCAGGCTCGGGGTGACGCCGAACTTCGCGTCGAAACCGAAATCGCCGTCGACGTTCGTGTCGGTCCGCGGCGCGAAGCTGCGGTTCGCCGAGCTGACGACGTACGGCAGCAGTTTGAAGTTGCGCGGCGTGTTCAGGTTGAGCCCCCGCAGCTCGCCGGCCGACGACAGGCGGCCGAGGGCGTAAATGCGGGCCAGCGGCGCCCAGTAGGCGCGCTCACGGTGACGCTGGATGTTGCGGAAGAAGTTGACGCCCCAGGTCTGCGGCGCAGGACCGTAGCGCAGCGTCCGCAGCGGAATTCTGAACTCCGCTGACCAGCCGGTCTCGGTCATGCTGGTCTTGACCTCCCAGCTGCCGTCCCAGCTTGACGACGTGTTGCCCTGGTCGCGCACCTGGCCGTCGTACTGAATCCCGGCCGCGTTGGTGCCGAAGACGAACCCGTTCTGCTGATCCTTGTAGGTGTCGAAGATGATCTGGAACGAATCCATGTCGCCGAGCCCCGAGTCGCGGCGCGTGTCGGTGGTGACGATCTGGGATGGATCCGTGTCGTGCATCATCGCGCCGACATAGATCGCCTCGTCGTCGTAGACGACGCGGACTTCGGTGGATTCGGATGCGGGCTGCCCTTCGAGCGGCTCGGCCTGGACGAAGTCGGTGAGGGGGGTCGCGCTCTGCCAGACGCGATCGTCCAGCACACCATCGATCGTGGGCGCTTCCGAGGTCGCCACCGCGGTGGCGATCGGCCGGGAACCCTGCGCCAGGGCAGGCGCGGCACAGGCGAGGATCAGAAAGAGAACCGCAGCTACATTCACTTTGAAATTCCGGGGCGGGTCAGCGGCCGGCTGCCCGCATGAAAAGTGGAGTCTATTCTATACGGCCTTGAACGGTTCAGCCTCTCCGTGGTTCGGAGATTGCACTAATCGTCACCAGCGCGGCGATATAAGGAGGGACCTGATGCGTTTCCTGTGGCTGATCCTGCTGGTGCTGGCCACGATTCCGCTCGCTGGATGCGAGCTGGTCGGCAACATCTTTCAGGCCGGAATGTGGGTCGGCGCGATCTTCATCGTGCTGATCATCGCCATCGTCGGCTTCATCGCCGCCAAGATACGCGGCTGACCGGGCCGGAGGCGATCATGAGAGCACTCTGGCTCGCGCTGCTGGTGCTCGCGGTCGTGCCGCTGGCCGGCTGCGAAGCCGTGAGCGCGATGTTCTCGGCGGCGTTGTGGATCCCCGGCTTGTTCCTGGTGCTCCTGATCTGGTTGATCGCGTTCCTGGCGTTCAGGGTCCGGGGCGGCTGATCGTGGCGGCGTCTCGCGCACCGCGGTAGCGTAGTGTCCGGCTTCAGGCGGACCGCTGCCCGAGGTAGACGCCTGCGAGGACCAAGCCTCCGCCGAGCGCGACGAGCGGCCCGAACGGCTCGCAGAGGAGCGGGACGGCGAGTGCGAGCGTGGCGAGCGGTTCGAGGTAGAGGAACAGACCCGCGCGTGTCGCGCCTAGCCTCGAGACGCCTTCCTGCCAGAACCACTGACCGATCGCAAGACCCGGGATGGCGAGGTACAACAGCGCGGCCATGCCCCGCGGCGTCAGCGACCGCACGCGTCCGAGGTCGCCGACAACCGCGAACAACATCGCCGTGAACAACCCTGCGACGAGCAGAATGGCGAACGTGACTGCCAGCGGATCACGGCGCCGCGACAGGTTGCGCGTCGTGACGGTGTAGAGCGCCCAGGTGTGGGCCGACGCCAGCACCAGCCAGTCGCCGGTGCTGCGCAGCCATCCCAGGTCGTTCAGATTGCCGCGCGACACCAGGAGCAGGATGCCTGCGGTTGCGACGGCGATGCCCAGGACGCCGCCCCACCCAATCCGCTCGTGCAGGAAGAGGAAGGACAGGACCGCGAGCGCAAGCGGCGACACGCAGATGATCCACGCGGTGTTGGTCGCGGTCGTCGTCACCAGCCCCGACGCCTGAATCAAGAAGTGCAGCGTGAAGATGGCGCCGCCAGCCACGATCGGCCGCACGTCGGCCGGCGCGAACCGCAGCGGGACGCGCTTCAGGAGCAGAACGCCGCCGAGGAATGGCAGTCCCAGCACCATGCGCATCGCGAAGATCTCGACCGGGTCGAGCTCCGCCAGCAGGATCTTCGTGGCGACGAAGGTCCACCCCCACAGGACGACGGCGGAGAGCAGGAGGAGTCGAGGAAGCAGCGCCGCTTACATCACGCGCTGAAGTTGACGACGACGGTCGGAGCCGCGGCCGATGCCGCGCCGGTCGACGCCCGAACGGCGCTCGGCGGACATGAAGCTGGCGAGCTGGTACCCTTCGGACACCAGCCGGCGCTCGAGGTCGGCCTGGTAGCGGACGCAGAAGATTGGATCCTCAGCTTCGTGGACGGCAGACTCGGCGCCCGGACCGCTGACGAGGAGCTGCTGCGCGCCGTTCGGCCGCGTGATCCGGACGATGCGCACGGACTGCGATCCGCGCGTAAAGAGCCAGGCCGTCTGGACGAGTCCGATGGTCATGCTGGGCACAAAGTATACTGCCGCTACATGGCCTTGCGCCGGCCGGGAAAGACAGCGTTACAGGCGCTGCACCGCCATTTCACAGTGGCGGTGCCACCCTTGACCGTGGTCTCGCGTTCCACTCGTCCGCCGCACCTGCGGCACCGGCGCGAAGCGGAAGCGGAACGGATCGGTATCCGCTTCGCCATCGTCGATGAGTAGAGTTGTCGTGAGAACGAGCGCGCCAACTCTACACAAAGCCGCCTGTGCGCCGCAAGTGTGTTCAGCTCGCTCGCTCTGCAATTACGCGCGGATGCACGAATTTTTTCAGCGGGCGCCACGCCATCGCGGCCCGCCCATGGCGCCGCAAGCGTCGAATTGCCGGCAACATTGTCGTGAAGCTCAACACGGTGCCGCCGATGCTGAGGAGAATGACTACTATGTCCCACAGAGGACGCTTGAAGTACAGAAACGGGAAGTCGAGGCTGTGGAACCCCTGGTACAGCCAGCGCCGTAACCGGCTCACTTTTCCAGACCGCTGCACGATGCCGCCGCGGGCGGGATCCAGGTACAGCCACGTCGCGTTCGCATCCGAGTAACGCACACGCAGCACCGGCAGGGTGCGCGAGCCGCGCGGGTCGTAGTAGTAACCGTCGTACTCGTCGATCCACACCGAATCCTCTACCGGGACACCCGGCATGGCGGCCTGCGCGATTTCCGTCATCGCTGCCCGGCCGAACGTCGTGATGGCGCCGCGCTGAGGATGCACCGCCGACACGTAGCGATGCTCCAGCTGCGGCCGCGGCGCCCGCGGCAGCAGTCCGATGTTCATCCACTGCGCCGCTTGCTGGTTCGACGGCGCACGGTAGGCCAACCAGTGCGGCTCGCCGCGAAACTGCATCGACTCGAGTTCCTTCGGCGCAAACGACGGCCCGATAGCCGCGACCGCCGCCCGCATGCTGTCGATCGTGAGGAGCTCCACCTTCAGCGGGCCGCCGGTTGACGCCTCGCGCTCGGTCTGGCTCGGCGCCGGCGACCGGAACCAGTTGAAGGGACCCATCGAGAGGAGGCCGCTGTACGTCCAGGTGAGCGTGACGAGGCCGAAGATGAGACCGCTGACGTGATGCCACTTCATCCAGCCGGCATACGGCGAGACCGACGGCACCCGCTTCAACCGGAAGCGGCTGCGCGGAGAAAACCGCCACAGCCCCCAGACGATGCCCGTGATGCACATCACGCAGCCGATGAGCGACGACCAGATGATGAACTGCGTCCAGAGCGGGCCGTTGACCCGCAGCGGCGTGAAGTACACCCAGTGGAACACCGGACCGAGATAGCCCCAGAACCGCTCGGCCCGCGACGTTCGCAGCTCGACGTCGCCCGTCACCTCGGAGACGTACAGGTGCGTCGCCGCCTCGTCATCGAGCGCGAAGCGGAACATCGGAAGCTGGCCGCGTGACTGAATCGTCCACTGGTCCGGCTCGGTGAGGTGTTCCGCGAGTCGAATCTCCCCGGTGTACCCCGGCGCGTACCGGCGCGCCACCTCGCGCGCCTCGCGCTCGTCGACCATGCCTTCGAAGAGATCTCCCGTGTCGGCGAACACGACGGTCTGCTCGCGGCCGCCGAACCGGTAGACAGGACGCCCGCGCAGCATACCCACCTGGACATTGGCGGCGCGCACGCTCGCCTTTTCCGCGGTTTCAGCCGGCGACAGCGCAACGGCGGATAGATCGAGCACCGCCGCGCGCGCCAGGCGCTCTTCGTTGGCGAGCCCCGGCATCCGGGCGTACATCATCACGATGCCCGAGACGAACCACGCGACGAAGAGCACGCAGCCGGCGATGCCCAACCAGCGATGGGTGTAGGCCAGCAGCTTGCGCCAGTCGAACAGCCAGAGCGACAGCAGCGCTCTCACTGGAAGCGCCAGCTCACCGTCGCTGTGACGCGGCGAGGCTCCCCCGGATAGAACTGCGTGTTGCCCCGGATCGACGCGTAGTAGAAGGTGTCACCGACGTTCGTCATACTCAGGTTGTACTGCAGCGGTCCGTGCGCGTATGACGCCGCGAGGTTGACGAGCGAGAACGAGTCGAGCGTCAGCGTGTTCTGGTCGTTGAGGAACTGGGTATCTCTGAACTGTGTGCCGGCCATCAACGACAGGCGGTTGTTCCACGTGTAGGTGGCGTTCACGCTCACGGTATGCGGCGGCGTCCGCGGAGGCCGATTCCCCGAGAGGTCGGTCGTCGCACTGGTCAGATAGTTCACGAACTTCGCATCCGTGTAGCCGTACCCGAGGTTGAGGCTCCATTCCGGCGACAGCCGCGCGTCGACGTCGGCTTCGAAGCCGCGCGAGCGCACTTTGCCGATCTGCTCGAAGAATCCGCCGGGCCGGCTGAACGTCACGTTGCGTTTGGTGATGTTGAAGATCGTGGTATTCAGCTGCACGCGATCGTGCATCAGGCGGAGGCGCTGTCCTGCCTCGTAGCTGACGCCGAACTCCGGCTCGAGCGTCGACCCGTCGGGCTGCAGGTTGAAGTTGGGCTTGAACCCGGTCGCGTACTGCGCATAGACGTCCACCATACTCGCCGGCTGGTAGACGAGCCCGACACGCGACGTCGGCTTCTTCGCGTCCCTCCGCACCCGGGCCACTTCCGTTTCCACGCCGTTGGCGACCGGGTTGTTGTTCGTGTAGCGCCGCACAGTATCGAAGCGCACGCCGACGACCGCCTTCACTTGCGGCGTCAGGGTCAGGTGATCCTGGGCGTACAGGCCGTTGGTGTAGTTCCGCGAGTAGTCGTAACGCGATGGCGGGAACTCGGTCCGGGTAACGTGGGTCTCGACCGGGTTGTACAGATCGATCGACGTCGTCGCCACCGACGCGCTATCGACGCGCGTCGTCCGGCTGCGATAGGTCTGGTGGTCCCAGCCGACGAGGAAGTCGTGGTTGACCAGGAACTTCACCGGTCCGGAGAACTCGACCTGGTTCGTGAACGGCCGGCGCTCGTGCTTGAAGTAGAGGAATTGGCGGTTGACGGTGCTCGGATACGTCACGCGCAGTGTTTCCGTAATCCAGTATTCGTCGTCGTAGACCCGGTAGCCCGAGATGTTGCGCACGCCCATGCCATTCGTAAACGTGTGGCCGTAGGACGAGCGCAGGTTGTGGTCGTACGACAGCGCAAAGTCCTGCGGAGTGCTGAAGCGGCGGTCACGCGGGACGTCGGCTATGAACGAGGTCCCGTCGGGCCGGGTAACCAGCGGAAGACCGGCGTCGCCACTGACGTCATTCCGGTTCAACGCATAGCGCAGGTCGAGCTGATCGAGCTGGCCAAGCCGGTAGGTCAACGACGGCGTCAAGTTGAACCTGTTCCACGCGTCGCCGCGGAAGTTGTCGGATGATTCGGCACCGGCGTCGAGGCGATACAGCATGCGGTCCATGCCCAGACGCCCGGTGGCGCCGAAGGCGCCGCGATAGGTGTTCCAGCTCCCGGCACTGATCGAGGCGTCGTATGCCGGCTGCGGCGACGGCTTCTTCAGGACGATGTTCATCGTCGCGCCCAGCGAGTCGCTGCCGTACAGCACCGACGCGGGCCCTTTCAGGACTTCGATCGACTCGACGTTCGAGAGCTGCGACCGCACGCGGTTCCCCTCGTTGCGGATGCCGTCGACCATCTGGACGACGTCCGAGAAGCCGCGGAACTGATAGTGCTCGTAGACGCCGTACTGCTGGTAGGCATTCACGTTGTTCACGAATTGGAGCGCGGTGACGAGGTCGTTGATTCCCTGCTTCTTGAGCTGCTCCGCGGTGACCCGGTTCACCGTGATCGGCTGGTCGCGGAGCGGAACAGCCGTACGGCCAATCGACGGGTTGGTCGCGATGCCCCGAACCGTCACGTCCTCGGTCACCCCGGCAATCTGAAGGCCGGCGTCGATCATGTACCCCGCGGAAGTGAGCGTGATGTCCTCCGAATACATACCGAAGCCAGGCTTCATGATCTGGACGAGATACCGGCCGGGGACGAGGTCGATGAACCGGAACGTGCCGTCGGCGGCCGACCGGACGATTCGCTGCGCTCCGGTTTCGATGTGGGTCAGCGTCACCTCGGCTTCGGTGACGACTGCGCGATCCGGATCGGTGACCCGACCGGAGACTGATGCGTTCTGGGCAAAGGCGCTCGTGGCCAGAAGCGACAGGACAAACGTCAGGTAAACACCAGGGCGAAGGGCCTTCATCAAGCTGTACTCCCTGAAAGGAAAAATGCCGGCTGGTAGAAAGGAGACAGTAAGTTAGGGAAAACCTGCCTTCAACTGAAGTCTTTCTGAAGTCTTCCTGACGGGGTCGTCAGAAAACGGGGTCGGGAACGATTCATGCGATAGCAGGCCGGGTATGTTCAGAGTTGCGGTCCCGGCGCTTGCAGCTGCCGTCCTGGCGGCGCCGCAATCCTCGCCGCCGGTCGAGCTTCCGGCGGTAGCCACGGCCAGGCTGGTGGACAGTCTCGAGGCGTCGAAGCCTCACGTCACCCACGTCTGGCGCGACACGCCTCCGATCAACCAAGACGGCACCATCAACGGCTATGTGGAGATCACACGCGGCGATCGCCGCAAGTTCGAGTTCGACATGAAGGCGAACCAGCGGGCGATCGACCGGATGATTCCGCCCGTCGTCGGCGGCTATCCAGTGAACTACGGATTCGTGCCGCAGACCATTTCGTATGATGGCGACCCGTTCGACATCCTGGTGCTCGGGCCGCCGCTCGCCGGCGGCTCGCTCGTCCGCGGCCTCATCGTCGGCCTGATGCAGATGGAAGACGAGAAAGGGCTCGACTCGAAAGTGGTCGTCTCCGTCGTCGGTCCTGACGGGAAGCCGAAGTACGCGCTGACCCGCGGGGAGCAGCGGCGGATTGGCGACTACTTCAATCGATACAAACGGTATGAACCCGGGGCGTTCTCACGCGTGCCGGGCTGGGGCTCGGCGGCCGACGGTCTGGCGTACGTCAAAACGACCCATGCCTTTTTTCTGAGGTGTCGCAACCGCGCCGGAATGCCGTGTGTGCTAGCTCGTACGTAGTGTCCGCCTTTAGCCGGACCAGCGGGTCCGCCTGAAGGCGGACACTACGAACGAAACGAATGAACTAATGTCTCGCAGCTCTGCCGCCGACGACGCGGAGCTCGCGAATCGCGGTGTCGACGCGCGTGCTGGCACGCGACTGCCGCTGCGACGAGAACAGTTTCGCCAGATGGGGAGCCAGCATCTCGAATGATTGCGCGTCAGCAGGGGTGAATGGCTTCGCCGACTCCCGGTACACCGTCAGCACTCCCGTGAGCGTGTCGCCGTCGCAGAGCGCCGTGCTCAGGCACGCGTGCGGGCTGATGTCGCTCACCACATCGCACAAATCCAGCTGGGCGTCGGAATTGACGATCGTACGGCGGTGGGCCGCCACCCATCCGCTCAACTTCTGGCCGACTTCGATCGACATCCCGGCCACCGCCGCGGCCAGCGGTCCCGACGCGTGTCCCACGGTGAGCGTGCGGCCATCAGGCGAGAGCAGATACACCACGCATGTCGTCAACCCGGTCGAGTCGGCCATCGCCGGCAGGGAGATAGGCGCCGCGGATGGGGTCGGCTGCGGCACCGATGCCGACTGGCTGATCTGTGCGAGCGCGGCCTCATGCCGCTGCGGCGGAAGCGCAGTCTCGGCGATCTCCGGCAGGATCCGGATGAAGGCATCGACGATCAGCGGGTCGTACATCGTGCCTCGCCGCTCGAGCAGAACAGCCACCGCGGCGTCGCGATCGAGCGCGCGGCGGTACGGCCGGTCCGACGTGAGCGCGTCGTAACAATCCACCACCGACAGGATGCGCGCGCCGATCGGGATCTCGTCGCCGCGGATCCCGCGTGGATAACCGGAGCCGTCCCAGCTCTCATGGTGGCAGCGCACGATCGGTACCACGGGATAGGGAAAGTCGATCGCCGAGAGGATGTCAGCGCCGACGTCGACGTGGCGCTTCATCTGGTCGAACTCCGACGCCGTCAGCTTGCCGGGCTTGTTCAGGATGTGTTCCGGCACGGCGAGCTTGCCGGTGTCGTGCAGTAGCGCCGCGGCTTCGATCGCCTTGATCATCAGCTCGTCGCGCACGCCCACCGCACCGGCCAGCGCGACCGACGCGTGCTGCACGCGGCGGATGTGGTCGTGGGTGACGCCGTCCTTCGCCTCGATCGCCGTCGCGAGCGTCTCGACGGTAGAAAGGTAGAGGCGATCGACCTTGGCGATGTGCTGCTGCGCGTCTTCGAAACGTCCGACCCACGACCGGATGGTGATGTGAAAGATGAACACCACCGGCAGCACCGCCGCCGCGGTCGTGAGATCGGCGTAGTTCAGGACGATGACCACGCAGAACGCCGCCGAGGCGGCGGCGACGTAGTTCACGGAGAAGACCAGGAAGCGCTTCCAGACGTCGATCAGCGGCGCTCCAGACTCGAGCGCCAATGCCGCCGAGGTCAGCCCGGAGTTCAGCACGAACCAGATCGTCGTCATCGCCGCGAGCGGCAGGACCAGCGAGGAGATCGAGGCGGGCTGCGACGCGAGCGGCAGACCGCCTGTGAGCCCGAAGAACGCGTGCGTGGCCAGGTACATCGAGAGCGCGGGGCCGCATGCGTTGAAGAGCAGCTTGACCCGGCTGTAGCTGCGGCGCCACGACATGATCGAACTGTCGATCGCCATCGCCAGCATTGCCGGCGCCGGGCCGAACAGCATCCCCGATGCCAGGAAGAACGTGTCGGAGACCGAGATGCGGGCGGAGATTCCCGGCACCTTGACCGCATAGGTGCCCGCCAGGACGCCAAGGACGGTGAACAGCACCCACTCGCGCACGAACGGCGTCGTGGTGAGCTGCGCGATCGACATCGCAATCGCGGCGGCCCCGAGCGTGACGACGACGCCGACGTACAGCTTCAGCCTGAGCGGCAGTGGCTTGTCAGTACGTGGCGCCTTGCTCATTACTCCTCGGCCGCGGTCGCGTCGCCCCAGATGATGTGATAGCCCTCGGTCATCTGCGTATCGCCCCAGATGATGTGCTGGCCTTCAGGGGTCGTGAGCTGATCCCCCCAGATGATGTGGTTGTCGTTGCTGTACTCGGCCACGTCACCCCAGATGATGTGATTGGCGTCGCTCGTACCGATCGGGTTGTTGTCGCCGACGAGATGCAACGTGTCCCACTGCAGGTTGAACGGACGCAGCAGCGCGTCGACCAGTTCGAGGAGACCGAGGCGATTGAGGCCCACCCCGTCGTAAAGACGCTGCGACATCCGGCCGGCATCCCAGAAGGTGGCGCCGCCAGGCTGGATGAAGAGGCCGCCGATCAGCGGTAGTGCGCCCAGCAAGTCGTCGAGCCCGTTGACCGCCGCCCGCCGCGACGACCAGAAGTTCACGCTGCCCGCACCACCCGCGACGAGACCGTCCTCCGGCAGGTAGGAGGAGCCGGTCTGGACGAGCAGCTTGATCTGAAGCGGCGTGAGCTTCGGGCTTCCCTGGAGGAGCAGCGCCACGCCGCCGGATACCACGCCGGTGGCCATGCTGCTGCCGCTCAGCCGCATGTATGCGTTGGTCCCGTTGCCGGCGACGTGAGTCGTCGGGTAGCTCGTCGGCAGGTAGGCGCCGGAGCTCTCGAGCGACACGATCTTGTTGCCGGGCGCAACCACGTCTGGCTTGACAGCCAAATCGAATCGCGTGGGCCCGCGGGAGCTGTACGTCGTCACGTGGTCATCGGACCGATCCACCGTGACGAAGGTGTTCAGTGCACCGACCGTGAGGGCGTACGGCGAATTCCCGGGCGACGTGATGCCGCCCAGGATCGGCTGACCGGTGTCTGTCTTGCCGCGGTTGCCGGAGGAGGCGACCACCACGATGCCGGCGTCCACCGCTCTCTTCACGGCTTCGCAGAGCGGATCGGTGGCCGACGATTCCATGACGGCGTGGCCGAGCGAGAGGTTGATGATGCGGATGTTGTAGAGGGTCTTGTTCTGGATGACCCAGTCGATGCCGTCGATCACGTCACTCGTGAGCCCGGTGCCGTTGGCGCCAAGCACGCGGACGTCGATCAGGTTCGCGCCGGGTGCAATGCCGCCGGTATAAGACTTGGTAATGCCGACCGCGGCCGAGGAATCGCCGGCGATGAGCCCTGCGATATGGGTGCCGTGGCCGAACGGATCCAGCTTTGCGGACCCGTCTCCGACGAGGTCAACCCGCTTGACGACGCGGCCGTACAGCGCCTTGTGATTCGACGCGATGCCTGAATCGAGCAGCGCGATGCCGATGCCCTTGCCCGTCACGCTGGAGATGGAACCGATCAGGCCGAGCAACCCCGAAGTGCCCGCGCGCGTCTGATCCGCGGCGGTCGATCGATTCGACACTGACATCAGGGAGCCGACCGGCAGATCGCCCGAGAGATGCGCAAACGCCGGGTCGGCCGCGATCCGCTGGATGTCAGCGAAGTTCGCCTCGACAACGGCCTCGTGCGCGAGCCTGCGCACAACCCGCACGCCGAAACGACTCGAGAGGCCGTTCAGGGCGTCGTCGTCGCCATGCACGATGACCCGGCTGCGGCGGGCGGAGCGGCTGCTCACGAGAAGCTGCAGATCCGCCGACAACGATGCGCGCGACTGCGCCTGGATGACGCGAACAGGTATCGCGTCCGCGAGGCAGAACACGAGCAGCGTGAGGGGAATCACAATTCGACGCATTGCCAAACCTTCCAAAATGGACACACCCGTCGACGGACGGAGGCACACAGACAAAGGCAAGCGGCGAACCAAATCGGGAGATTTTCCACACCAGGTGATAAGTCATGCAGGAGCAATGAGTTATCGAACCAGCCTCGAAGGATGTAAGCAGAGGCACGTGTTCCGAAGTCGTACCGCGGAAACGTCGGTTTCAGACAGGAAGGGACACTAACTACATGCAGGAAGCAGGAGTTGCCGCCCTTGTGCCGTCATGAGACACGCAGGTCAAGAACTCGACACGCTAGTGTGCGGTTGTGGCGCTGCGCTCGCGATAGAACGCGATCAGATCGAGGCTCTTGGGCGGCGCCGCTCCGAGCTGCCGCAGCATCGTCGTCACCTGCCCGCGGTGGTAGGAGCCGTGATTGACAACGTGCTGGAGTAGCTGCCAGAACGGCTGCGCCGACGGAATGCCGTTGAATGTCCGGTACTCGATGACGCGGCCGATGCCGTTCTCGCCGAGCTGCGCGAGAAGGGCGCGCACCTTCCGTTCATGGTCGGACCACACGGCGCGGAGGCTCGCGACGTCGGGAAATGTCGCCGGATCGAGCATCGTCTGCGGCGACTCCCCTTCCCATCGGCAGCACCAGATCCAGTCCGCGGAGAATAGGTGTACGAGCGTGTCGCGCACCGATGGAAAGCTGTTGCCCAGATCTTTCGTGAACTGCTCGGGCGGAAGTCGCTCGGCTGCCTCGAGCACGCGGTCGCGTGCCCAATAGTGATAGTCGAGGAGCGTTTCGAGCATCTGTAAATTCATATGACCTAGGCTGTCACTCCGCAGCGTGATACTCGGAGGGCGTAGAATGCCACATCCGAGTGATATGAGCGAGCCCTCCGTCCCCGTCGTGGGCGTCCCCGTGTTCGATCTCTCGCTGCTCGACGCGGTCGAGTGGCTTCGCGGCCTGCAGAACGAGTCGGTCGATCTCCTCGTGACCGATCCCGCATACGAATCGCTCGAAAAGCACCGCGCCGTCGGCACGACGACGCGGCTGAAGCACAGCAAGGCGTCGAGCAACGACTGGTTCACGGTCTTTCCGAACTCGCGGTTTGCCGAGCTGTTCGCCGAGGCGTTCCGCGTGCTGCGGCCGGACACCCATTTCTATCTGTTCTGCGACGCGGAAACGATGTTCATCGCCAAGCCGGAAGCCGAGAAGGCCGGGTTCCGGTTCTGGAAGCCGCTGGTGTGGGACAAGCGCACGATCGGGATGGGCTATCACTATCGCGCACGCTACGAGTTCATTCTGTTTTTCGAGAAGGGCAAGCGCCGGCTGAACGATCTTGGCGTGGCCGACATCATCGCTGTGCCGCGCATTCATGGCGGCTACCCGGCTGAAAAGCCTGTGGCGGTCTCCGAAGTGCTGGTGCGTCAAAGCTCCTCGGCCGGCGAGCTGGTCGCCGATCCGTTCATGGGCTCCGGCAGCGTAGGGGTGGCCGCGCTGCGGCTGGGCCGCCGGTTCGCCGGGACGGATTTGAACCCGCAGGCGGTGCGCATCGCCTCCGATCGGTTGCGCGAGTTCGGAGCCGGACGGGAGCCGGACGGCCTGCCTCCCGCACCGCAGCCGGGTCTGCTCGAGTTGACGGACTCGCCCGTCTCCGAACCAACCCTGTGACCGGTCTCCAGTACGCGAATCTGGTCGCGTCCTACCTTTCCAGGCGCTATGGCTCCCGCGGATTGAAGGTCTACCGCGAAGTCCAAATTGGAAAGTCGATCATCGGCAAGGATCGCTGCGTCGACGTGTTCTGCGTGTCGGACTCCGGAAAGGCGTTCGCAGTCGAGTGCAAGTTCCAGGACAGCCAGGGAACCACCGACGAAAAGATCCCCTATGCGCTCGAGGACCTGCGCGCGCTGCCGATGACCGGCTGCATCGCCTACGCGGGGCAGGGATTCTCCGAGGGCATCCTGCACATGCTTCGGGCGGCACCGGAAGCAGCATATTGCCTGCCGACCCCGGACCTGCTCGACGGCGCCGGCGACACGAGAGAGCTCGACCAGATCGTCGCCGCCCACTTCGGCTGGTGGGACGTGCTGATCGGAAACCGGCCGCCGGTCTAATTGACCTTGATCTTGCGCTTCGGGTTCTTTGCGTTCTCGATCGCGTCCTTGATGCGCTCGTATTCGCCGGCGTTCAGCACGAGCGGCGCATAATCCAGGTCGCGGTAATTGTTCTTCAGCTCGTTCATCAGGTAGCTGCGCCGCGTGGCGTGGTTGTCGTGGCTGCTCCAGAAGAAATCGGTCGGATCGTCCCCGGTTTCCTGCGCCATCACCTTCCACACGGCCGGGGCCTGGCGCGGGTCGTAGCCGGCATTGATCATGTACTGCAGCCCCACCCGGTCGGACTGGTTCTCGAGCGTGCGCTGGTGGCCGTTGACGATCGCCCCGTTCACCAGGTCGGCAATGTCCGACAGGGTCTCGAGACCGTACGCCGCGGCGAACATGCCGGCAATGCCGATCGCAATCCGTTTCTTCTTGTGGAAATTCTGCTGCCGCCAGGTATGCTCGTGCGTCGCGTGGGCGATTTCGTGGCCGATCACCGCCGCGAGCTGCGCTTCGTTCTCGAGCAGCTCGATCAGGCCGGAGTGCACGACGACAATGCCGTTGGGCGTGGCGAAGGCGTTGGCCTCGTCATCGAGCACCACGTGGAACTGGAACGGAATCTTCCGCGGGTCGGTGTCGGATAGCTCTGCCTGGTAGGCCGGAATGAGCCGCCGGCCGATCGAGGCGAGGTAGTCCTGCACTGCCTGGTCCGGCAGCAGCGTGAACTTCCCGACCCGGTCGATCTTCAGCTCGCCCGGCTTCAGCGCCTGTGCCGGCTTGATCGACGTCTTCAACGATTTCCACAGTTTCGCTTCGCCGTCCTCGAGGTCGTTGGTTGAAAACTCCACGCGTTCAGCGACGATCCGCCCGGTCTCGCGGTCGCGGATGCCCTCGTAGGTCATCGCCATCCCGAGCGTGACCTGATCGAGCGAACTGAGCGGCTCGAACTCCTCGCCGGCATCTACCTTGTTCTTTGCCGCCTGTTCCGCGAGCTTCTTTTCGCGCTTCGTCGGCTTGAACAGGACCTTCGTCGTGGTCGTGACGAGTATCGTCTGTCCGTCGGCATGAAGCTCCCCGGCCCATGCGCCGTCGAGCAGCTGAATGCCCTGGGGCGGCGCGGTCACGAATGCCGTCTGTTCGATCGACTTGAACTGCTCGAGGTCGACGCGGATCGACCTGGCTTTCAGGTCGCCTGTCGCCTCATTGAGCTGTCCCTCGATTTCGAGCTCGACGCCGACGCGGATGTCGTTGAGGCCGAACGTGATCTCCGGGCTCGCGTTGTCGAAATCGAGCGTGAAGGCCTCGCCTCGTGAAATGCGGTAGTCCTCGATGTCGAAGCTGGTGGGCGATCTGAACTCCGTCACGTAGCCGCGGATCTTCACGTTCTTGAGTTTCGGGGCCTGGGCCAGGGCGGGGGCGGGGGACGCCAGCACCGCGCATTCGAGCACGATGGCCATCAGCAGTACGTGCCGTTTCATCACGACCTCCAGTCGCAGCAGGTGCTAGCAAACCAGGCACCTGTGCGATGGCGTGAAGTCGCGGCACCCTCATGTCCCGCCCTGGGACGTGAGAGGAGGGTTAATGTCGGACGACCGACCCGGCCTTATGCGCGCCGCCGGGCTGGAACGAACAGCAGGATGGCGCCGCCGACGATGGCGATGATGCCAAGCACTGGGGGCACAGCGAAGCCGTCGCGGTCCTCGGTCTGCACCTGAAGGGGACCAGCGTCGAGAATCGTGTCCCGATCCGTCCAGAACACGCCGCCCCAGGCCAGCGCCGCGATGCCGACGATCAGAAGCACCACACCAATCACGCGTTTTGCGGACATGCAATCACCTCAGCCGCCCCTAGTGCAAGGGCTGCGCCGGATCGCGGCGCCAGCGGAACCGTTCCCGGCGCATGGAAGTTGCAAGCCGGAATTCCACGGAGGAAATATGGAGAGTCGCGTGAAACTGCTGGGTCACCCTGTCCATCAAATGCTGATTGTCTTTCCGCTGGGCCTGCTGGGGATGGCGGTCGTCTTCGATATCCTCGCGTTCGCACTCGGAAATGGCTACTGGTCTGAGATTGCGCTGTGGATGATGGTGGCCGGCATTGTCACGGGCCTGCTCGCCGCGCCGTTCGGCGTGATCGACTGGCTCGCGATCCCGGCGAGAACCAGGGCCAAGCGGATCGGCGCGATCCACGGCCTTGGCAACGTTGTCGTGTTGGCGCTGTTCGCGGGCAGCGCGCTGTTCCGCTGGGCGGAACCGCAGAACCCGGCCGGCCTCGCGTTGGCGCTGTCGATCAGCGGTCTGTGTCTCGCGCTCGTGACGGGCTGGCTGGGTGGAGAACTGGTCGACCGGCTCGGCGTCGGCGTCGATTCCGGCGCGCACCTCGATGCGCCGAGCTCGTTGAGGAGGCGCCGCGCCGCGTAACCGACCGTGGTGCGCGCGCTGATCCGGCCGGACACCCTGTGGGCCTGGAAGGGGCCTTCCCTGCTCATCGTGAACACGCGCGGGGAATGCGGCGCCGATCAATCCCTGTCGGGGTACTACTTCCGCGAGGCCCGCTTTCTCAGCCGCTGCTGCTTCGAGATCGACGGCCAGCCGCCCTGGCTGTGCGAGGCGACTGCCGTCGATCCCGAGGTCCTGGCATTCTCCTACGCGTTTCCCGAGGTCGCGCAGTACGGCGGCGGCGGCAGCGGCCAGTCAGGAGACGATGAGCCCAGGAATGAACGGGGCCTGCCGCAGCGCGGCCTGAATATTCAGCTCACCTATCGAGTGCGCGTCGCGTCGCTCGAGATTCGCGCTTCGATCGTGAACGCGTCGAAGGAGACGCTCGAATTCGACGCCGGCTGGCACCTCGACGCCGACTTCGCCGACATCCAGGAAGCGCAGGCCGCCCGGCGGCAGCAGCAGGCAGACGTGCACCGGCGTCCCGAACGACACGCCCTCAGGTTCGAATATACCCACGAACGACTGCCCTATCGTTCCGAGATCGCGTTCGCATCACCTGCCGAATGGCACATCGCGGAGGAACGCGCAGCGACGCACCTGCGGCTGGCTCCGCACGAACACGCCGATCTGACGGTGACAGTACGACCCGCCGACGCCGAAGGCGTCCCCGATGCCGCCGCCGTCGACGAGCGCGAACGGCTGGTCGAGGAATGGCGGCGTCGAGCGACGTCTATTTTCGCGCCGCAGAACACGCTGTTCGAAGCAGTGGTCGCGAGCAACATCCGCGACGTCGCGTCGTTCCCGCTGCTCGAGGGCCCTCGCGACGAGTGGCTGGCGCTGCAGGCTGGCGTGCCGCTCTATCCCGCGTTCTTCGGACGCGATGCCGTCACCGCCGGGTGGCAGACGGCGCTCGTCGACCAGGGGCGCTGCCTGGATGCTGCGCTGACCAAGCTCGCCAGGCGCCAGAGCACGCGCTTCGACGACTGGCACGACGAAGAACCGGGGCGCATCCCCTACCAGATGCGCCGGGGCCCGCTCGCGATTCTGAACATCAATCCGTATTCGGCCTACTACGCCGACTACGCGAGCCCGCTGATGTTCGTGATTTCACTGGCGAATCTCTACGCCTGGACTGGCGACGCGAGCTGCCTCCGCCGGCACTGGGACGCGGCCCGGCGCATCGTCGACTGGGCGCGCGAATATGGCGATCGCGACCGCGACGGCTACCTGGAGTACGAAACACGGTCGTCGAAAGGCACCAAGAACCAGGGGTGGAAGGACAGCGGCGACGCGGTGATCTACGAAGACGGATCGCCGGTACCGCCGCCGATTGCGACCTGCGAGCTGCAGGGCTACTGGTACGCAGC
>Ga0075428_100002720_pt1 | contig 19245 bp, 9 predicted proteins | sample RhiMetdeltSRZDD2_FD_75291 | JGI IMG/M metagenome (GOLD analysis project Ga0075428, IMG submission 75291) | Populus rhizosphere microbial communities from Tennessee, USA - Rhizosphere MetaG P. deltoides SRZDD2 | ecosystem: Host-associated > Plants > Roots > Rhizosphere > Soil | place: USA... | reverse complement strand
CGAACGCTGAATTGGTGCTTGGAAATCGCAAGCGATTGCTTTGTACATCCACACCGACGGGTCCCGCGCTTGAGGGCGCACACGTGGAATATGGGATGCGCGCTGCACCAGGTGCGATGGAACGTGTCCATATTGATGAAACGACGCTCGAACCGAAATACAAAGTCATCGGCGTGGAGGGATGGAACACAGATCACGCCGAATTCAAGGGCCAGGTCAAAGGGATCTGCGGCTCGGCCATCATCGATTCAGTAGCAGAATTGTTCCGGGCAGAGATCGTGGATTCCCGGGGCAAGTTCAAGAAGAATTTAAATACAAAGCGGGTGCGGGAAGGTGAATCGGGTTGGGAATACGTATTGGCCTGGTCAGAGGAAACGTCTATCGGTAGAGATATCCCCATCACCCAACAGGATGTGAGACAAATCCAACTGGCAAAAGCCGCCTTGTTCGTTGCGGCGCGTACGCTATTAAAGCGCAGTAATCTGCAAAGCCCTGATAAAATTATTCTGGCAGGCGGTTTCGGTAGCTTCATTGATAAAGAGAAGGCCATGCTGATCGGACTGATTCCCGATTGTGAGTTGAAGAATGTTTATGCGGTTGGAAATGCCGCGGGCGATGGCGCGCGCATTGCGCTCTTGAATGTGGAGAAGCGTCATGAGATCGATGATGTGACCCGCCAAGTGGAACGCTTTGAGTTGCCTACCGATCCGGAATTCCAAAACCAGTTCATGTTGGCGACGAGTTTCCCGCACATGAGCGAACCGTTTGAACACATTGCGCATTTGATCCCGCATCGCAAAGCCGATCCGATGGCAAAGAATTTCATGAAATAATTTTTGCGGCCTGGGCAGCCACCCATCCCTACCTGAGGTGAATTGATGAACAAATTTCTCGAACGATTGAACAACAATGAAGTATTCGTTGCCGATGGGGCGACCGGATCGAATCTGCAGAGGATGGGACTTAAGCCTGGCAAGCCACCCGAAGACCTGATCATCGACGATCCCGATATCCTTCTTAGGCTCGCAAGTTCATTCGTCGAGGCCGGGTCGGATATTATTCTCACATGCACGTTCGGTGGGACGCGCCTCCGAATGAAGGATTCACAATACCAGGATCGTACACCGGAAGTGAATATGCGCGCGGTGGAAATTGCCCGCAAAGCTGGTTCAGCACGTGAGGGGGTACTGGTAGCTGGATCGATGGGCCCGGTCGGCGCTCTGGTAAAGCCGTACGGCCCGCTGGAGGAAGAGGAGGTGCGCGCGACCTTTGCGGAACAAGCCAAAGCATTAACAGAAGGTGGTGCAGATTTATTATTGATCGAAACGATGTTTGCCTTCGAAGAAACCACACCGGCCTTCGAAGGAGCTAGATCGGCAAGCGACCTGCCAATCGTGGTGTCCTTTAGCTATGATCGCGGCGTCCGGTCCATGATGGGTGTGAAACCAAAAGATGTGATCCAGAAATACTCTGAAATGGGCGCGGCTGTGGTCGGCGCAAATTGTGGAACCACTCTGGAAAATATGGAACTGGTCATTAAGGAATACGCAGAGACTCTGCCAAACTTCCCTTTATGGGCAAAACCGAATGCCGGCGTCCCACATATGGATATCGAGACCGAGCTGGGTGTGTATGATATGGGCCCAGAGGATATGGCAAGGTTTTCAAAGTGTTATATGGAACTGGGCGCAAAAATTGTGGGAGGTTGCTGCGGCAATACGCCCGAGCATGTGGCTGCGATTGTGAAGGCAGTAAAAAATAATTAGCCACAAAGGGTCACCAAGGTGCACAAAGCAGGAATCTTCCCCGCCCCTCGTGCTCTAGCGTGGTGAACAATGCGTTCAGAAATCCTCTCGCTGTTGTCAGGGCAAAAATCCGGGATGATTCCGACATTCAGTGGGTTGATTCACGTCACTGCCGAGGGGTTAAAGAGCGAAGGGTTGCTCTTTAGCGAAGTTCATCACAATGCACGGAAGATGGCCAAAGCCGCTGCCAGCACATTTCGATTAACCGATATTCCCTCGGCGGCACTGCCGTTAGACTTGTGCGCACCTGCTGAGGCGTTGGGGGCAGAACTGAAATTCTATGACAATGAAACATATCAATTTCCACAACCTTCAAAGCCGTTATTCGCTTCGACAACGTATCTGAATTCGGGCTACATGCAAAGCGCGGATTTTGTTAACAGCGGAAGGCTCTCCATCATTTGCGATGCGATTCGGATATTGAAGGAAGAGGTAGATACGGAAATTGTGATCAGCGGAGTTATTCCGGGTCCATACACCCTCCTGTTATATGTCATCGAGCCCGGCGGTTTGTTCGCTGAAATGAAGCGCGAACCAAATGCTGTCTTGGATGCCCTGTCACACCTCTCTTCTTTCCTGGCTCAGATCGGTCGAGCCTATCGAGAGGCAGGAGCAGACTTCATCACGATTCACGATATGGGCGGGTCACCGGGCTTTATTGGGCCCTCAAAGTATGAGCAATTCGTCTTGCCTTCTGAGAAATTATTGATTGATAAACTGCCGGGGCCGCGTGTATTGTCTGTCTGCGGGAATGCGACCAACTCCCTGCACTTGCTCAATGGAATCGGCGCAGAGGCCATCTCCATCGATCAAACGACTGAGCTATCAAAGGCGCGTGAGGGATTGAAAGACACATTGCTTTTCGGAAATATCGATCCCGTGCAGACCTTGTGGCAGGGAGATGAGGACCAGGTCACGGAGGCAGCTCTAAGGGCGAAGCAGGCGGGCGTGGATGCCGTCTGGCCAGGCTGTGATCTGGTCGTCCAAACGCCCATCCGAAATATGAGAAGTTTGCTCGAAGCCTGATCCACTTGACACGAAATCTACCATTGACTTTGTTATTTCATACTTGTAAACTTCCCCTGTTGCCCAGCCAGAAGATAGAGGAGTTTCGGGTATGGTAAGAAAGTCATTGTCTGTAAACAAGGTCATTAAACCGAAAGGTAAGATGGGGATAAAGTCGAAGAAAGCCCGAGTGAACAACGGGAAGGATTCTTTACATAAAAAATCGTTCAAAGGGAATCGTATCGAACAACACCTCGCCCAGCGCGAAGCGGAGCTGCAAATTATCAACGTCATCCAGGAACGCCTGGCATCGGAATTGGATTTTCAGGCGATGATTGACCTGGTTGGCGACCAGGTGCACACCCTTACGAAAGCGCCTGGCGTCTTTATCGCTTTGTACAATACAACGACCCAGTTAATCTCGTGGCCCTACATCATCAATGGAAGTAAGCGAATAGGATCACCCTCTGCGCCATTTAGCAGGAACATCACTCGCCGCATGTTCCATGCCACCAAGCCACTGAATTTAGGTACGGAGCAAGAGATTTTGGCACACGGCGCAATACCACAAGAGGGATCCACGGTTGGCAAATCCTTTCTGGGTGTGCCATTTACTGTTGGTAATGCCATGCTTGGCGCGCTCATGCTGCAGGATATCGAGCAGGAACATGCCTTTGCCGAAACCGATGACCGTTTACTCCAAACGCTCGCGAACGCCCTGAGCGTTGCACTCGAGAAAGCACGGCTCTTCGATGAAACCCAGCGTCTCTTCAAAACCCAACAGCAACGTGCCGTTGAAATGCAGATCATCAATAGTGTGCAGGAGGGACTCGCATCCAAATTGGAAATAAAGGCGATTTATCAACTGGTGGGTGAGAAAATTGGGGAGATTTTCACGGCCGATACGACCTTTATTGCCACTTATGAACACGGCAACAAATATGTAGATCCGCAATACTATGTGGAAAAAGGACAAGTCCATACTCTGAATGCACCGCTGCTCTTTGGAGAAGGACTCTATACCCACGTTATACAGTCGCGAACACATCTCCTGTTTGGCACAACGGAGGAACAAAAACAATTGGGGCCCGTCAATGTCCCTTCCCCCGAGAGTGATGAGGACCTCAATCAATCGTTTTTGGGCGTTCCTATACTGCTGAGCGAGAACATCACCGGTGTGGTCAGCGTACAAAGTTACATGAAAAATGCCTATACGGAAAACGATGTACGTCTCCTTTCGACGCTTGCCAACTCTATGAGCGTTGCACTCGAAAATGCCCGTCTTTTTGATGAGACCCAGCGCCTCTTCAAGGCTGAACAACAACGTGCGGCAGAACTGGCGATCATTAACAGTGTACAGGCAGGACTGGTCGCCAAGATGGATATCCAGGGCATCTATGACCTGGTCAGTGACCAAATCCGGAAGATTTTCAATGTTCAGGTGGTGGCCATAGAAACCTATGATCATATCGCCAGAAAGTCCACCCTCCATATGGTTTGGGAAAACGGCGAGCCAGTCCGACAAGATCCTGCGCCTTTCAACAAAATAGACGAGCAGTTGATTACACTCCGACGTCCTATCGTGATCAATGAAAATGTTGCGCATACCATGCGCAAATTTGGAGTCGACATTTCGGAAAGTGACGAAATCTCTGGATCACAGATTTGGGTGCCCCTGGTTCTCGGCGAGTTAGTGATCGGCAATATTGGCTTGCAAAATACTAAAAAGGCGCACGCATTCGGCGAATCGGACGTTCGCTTACTCACTACTCTTGCCAACTCGATGAGTGTTGCACTTGAAAACGCGCGGCTCTTTGACGAGACTCAGCGCCTTCTCAAAGAGACCGAAGAACGGAATGCTGAACTCGCTATCATCAACAGCGTACAGGAGGGACTGGCTTCCCAGTTGGAGATGCGCGCCATCTATGAACTGGTTGGCGAGAAGATTCGCGAGATTTTCCATGCCGACACAACGTACATTAATACCTACGATAAGGAAGCGCAATCTGTTTACTCCCAGTTTTATGTGGACAAGAGGCAACGTATCATCCGGGCGGCGCCATTGCCGTTCGGGGAGGGATTGTACTCGCGGGTGATCCAAACGCGTAAACCTTTATTGCTGGGCACAACGCAACAACAACTCCAATTCGGCGTAACATCCGCTGCCTCCCCAGACAGCGAACAGGACCTTAACCAAAGTTACCTGGGTGTTCCCATCCTTCTCGGTGATGAGGTAACCGGTGTAGTAAGCGTACAAGCGTATGCTCAAAACGCTTTTGGGGAGAACGATGTGCGGCTTTTGCAAACCCTCGCCAACTCGATGAGCATCGCCCTCGAAAATGCACGTCTCTTTGACGAGACTCAGCGTCTGCTCAAAGAGACCGAGGAGCGCAATGCCGAACTAGCCGTCATCAACAGTGTGCAACAGGGCCTGGCATCCAAACTAGAGTTCCAGTCCATCATTGATCTCGTTGGCGACAAAGTGACAAAAATCTTCGACGCGCAAGCCACGTTAATCTCGTTGTATAAACCTATCTCCAGCGAAATTGACCACAGTTATTTGATCGAACGCGGCGAGCGGATCTATTTCAACAGGCCTGTGCCAGTTGACAAATTTCGCCAGCGGGTGATCGAGACACGTCAACCCTGGTTGATTAATCAGGATTATCGGAAACTCACCATGGAGTTGGGGGAAGAGCCAGTACTCGAAGGGGAAGAGCCCAAATCGCTTCTCTTTGTGCCAATGATCGTTGGCAATGAAGTGACCGGTATTATCAGTCTGCAAAATTTGGATGCAGAAAACGCCTTTAGCGATTCAGATGTGCGCCTGCTTTCCACCATCGCCGCGAGTATGAGCGTGGCCCTGGAGAACGCCCGTCTATTTGAAGCCGAACAACAACGCGTTGCTGAACTCGCCATCATCAATAGTGTTCAACAGGCGCTCGCGTCTCAACTTGACCTGCAAAAATTGTATGAGTTGATCGGCGAAAAGGTTCGTTCGATCTTCGATGCTCAAATTGCCACCATCGTCACCTACGATCTCGCGGCTGGCCTGTTACAGCATCAATATTACGCCAGGCAAGGTGAGCGATTCGATATTGAGCCGCTTCCGTTAACAGACATCGCGCGCCATTTGATTCGCAGCAAGCAACCCCTGCTCATTAATGCCAACTGGTCGGATGAACTGATCGCGATGGGCATCCAACCTAAAATCATCGGCGGCGTCCAAAATCCGAAAGCGGTCTTGTTTGCCCCGCTGATGGCGGGCGACCAAGTCAGGGGCGCTCTCAGCCTGCAGAATGTAGATCGGGAAAATGTTTTTAGCGAGTCGGATGTGCGCCTGCTCACGACCCTGGCAAACAGTCTCAGCGTCGCGTTGGAAAACGCCCGACTCTTCGACGAAACCCAGCGGCTGCTCAAAGAGACTGAGGAGCGCAATGCCGAACTTGCCATTCTCAACAGCGTTGGCGAAGCGATGACCAAGACATTGGATGTGAAAAATGTGACATACAAAGTTGGAGATAAGGTACGCGAGATCTTCAACGCAGAAATCGCAGACATCCTACTCTACGATTCAAAGACAAATATGGTTCATCTCACCTATAGTTATTCCGAGCGATACTTCGAAGATGAGCCCCCCTGGGAATTGGGCGAAGGCTTGACATCGCAAATCATCCGTTCACGCCAGCCTCTCCTGCTAAACAGCGCGCGGGAGATGGACGAGCATGGCGCAGCGGCTTATGTCACCACGCCAGACGACGCCCAGGACCCTCAATCTTATATGGGCGTGCCAATCATGGTCGGTGACAAAGTGCTGGGCGTAGTGGATGTGCAGAGTTATAGAGCAGAGGCTTTCAGTACGGACAATCTGCGCCTGCTCCAGACTCTCTCCACCAGCATGGGAGTAGCGCTCGAAAATGCACGTCTGTTCGACGAAACCCAGCGCCTGCTCAAAGAAACGGAAAAACGCGCGACCGAACTCTCCGCCATCAGCACCGTGAGTCAGGCTTTGGTGGCAGAAACGGAACTGGATGCCATGATCCAGTTGATCGGGAGTCAGATGCGGGACACGTTCAACGCGGATATTGCCTATGTGGCCTTGCTCGATCCACAAACGAACATCATCAACTTCCCGTATCAATCTGGTGAGGAGATGATCTCGCGCAAAATTGGGGAGGGGTTAACGAGCAAGATCATCGAAACCAATGAACCATTGCTTATCAACAAAGATATCAAGGAACGCCGCAAGCAACTGGGCACGCAACTGGTAGGGAAAGAATCCCTTTCGTACCTGGGCGTACCAATCAAATCAGGCAAGGGCACGATCGGTGTATTGAGCGTGCAAAGTACAACCCAGGAGGGAATGTTCGACGACGACGATTTACGATTGCTCACAACGATCGCGGCAAATGCTGGTTCGGCGATCCACACCGCCCAATTGCATGCCGAGACACAACGGCGGGCGCGTGAAATGGCTACCCTGGCGGAAATTGGGAATGACATCGCCGCCTCACGGGACCTCGAACCGGTCCTGGAACGAATCGCTTCTCACGCCAAAGATATTCTGCGGGTGCGCGATATAGCCATATATCTGCGCGAAGGTGATTTATTCGTTGCACCCGTGGCATTGGGTACCTACACAGAAGAGATAAAATCCATGCCAGTTGTCTTGGGGACTGGCATCACTGGAAATATCGCACAAACAGGTGTAGCTGAGTTCATAAACCATCCTTTGCGGGACTCGCGTCGTATCCACATTCCCGGAACATCGGAGGAAGAGGAAGAGGATGAGAGTATGATGTCTGCGCCTTTGATTTCGCGCGGACAAACCATTGGGATGATCAATGTATGGCGGCGCTGGTCAGAAGGTCTTTTCTCTCAATCGGACCTGGATTTTCTCGTGAGTGTAGCGCGTCAAACGGCCATTGCCATCGAAAGCGCCAGGCTGTATCTTGAAACGCAGCGCCGCGCCCGCGAAATGTCCGCACTGGTGGAGGTGGGCCGCGATATCTCATCCAGCCTTCAAGCCAGGACCGTATTAGAGAGCATCGCCACGCATGCAAAAGACCTCCTCAATGGTAACCTGAGCGCGCTCTTTCTGCCCGAACAGGATGGTCAAATCTTTCGCGCGATTGCGGCAGTCGGTGAACAAGCCGAGGAACTGCGCAATGACATCGTCACGCTGGGTGAGGGTCTGCTGGGCTCCATTGCACGTACAAAGGTGGGTGAGATCGTAAATGATACAAATTCAGACCCGCGCACGCTACAAATCACCGGTACACAAGAATCGCCAGATGAACATATATTGGCTGTACCGTTGCTGGCCAACGACGAATTAAAAGGACTGATGGCAGTATGGCGCACGGGCAAAGGCAAGGAGTTCATTGACGCTGAACTGGAATTCCTCAACAGCCTTGCGCGTCAGGCGGTCATTGCGGTGCAGAACGCCCAGCTCTTTGCCGAGGTGAATGAAACGCTCGAGCAGCAGACGGCTACCAGCGGTATCCTGCGCGTGATTGCCGAATCGCCGGCCGATATTCAACCAGTTTTGGAAGCTGTTGCGCAGAACGCCGCGCGCTTGTGTGAAGCGAGTGACGTTCAGATCTACAGGGTGGATGGCGACCAACTACACCAGGTGACACACCATGGACCATTTCCCGCCCTACGAGACGGAGAAGCGCTACCCCTAACGGCTGGCCTGATCACAGGCCGCGCCATTCTTGAACATAGAACCATTCATATTGAAGATATACAACAATTGAGTGAAACAGAATATCCTGATAGCATAGCCCTCCAAAAACGCCTTGGACATCGAACTGTGCTAGTATCACCTTTGTTACGCGAAGGGAATGCAATTGGTGCCATTGTTCTTCGCCGAAATGAGGTGCGTCCATTTTCTCAGAAGCAAGGTGCATTGCTCGGGACTTTCGCTGACCAGGCTGCCATTGCGATTGAGAACGTCCGACTTTTCACTGAAACCCAACGTCTGCTTACCGAGACCAAGGAGCGTGCCGCTGAACTGCAATTCATCAACAGCATTGGACAGATCCTGACCAAAGAATTGGACCTCAACACCATGATCACACGCGTGGGAGATAAACTGCGCGAATCGCTCAAGGCGAAAAATATTGGAATTGGCATCTACGACCAAAAAGAAAATCTGATGCGTGCAATCTATATTTATCGTGGAGGTCAGCGGCTGGCTATAGAAGCATTTCCACTGAACGAATTCAACCGTCGCGTCTCGAAAACGGGCAAAACTCTCGTTGTGAATACCAACGCACATAAATACTGGGTGAAACTGGGAGCAATTACAGCCAGTGGCGAGAGTCCCAAATCGTTTGTGCTGGTGCCTCTCATGGCCGGTAAGGAACTGGTAGGAGGAATTACCCTGCAGGATTTTGAGGCCGAAAATGCATTTTCTGATCTTTCCGTTGGATTACTTGAAACCATTGCCTCTAATATGGGCACTGCCATTCAAAATACACGTCTCTTCAATGAAACTCAGCGACTCTTCCGCGAAGCACAGGAAGCTCGTGCAGCTGCCGAACAGGCCAACGACGCCAAGAGTTCCTTCCTGGCGACCATGAGTCACGAAATCCGCACACCCATGAATGCAGTCATCGGGATGAGTGGCCTGTTGATGGATACGCAACTCAACGCGGAGCAGACAGATTACGTCGAAACCATCCGCAACTCAAGTGACGCGCTCCTTACCATCATCAATGATATCCTCGACTTCAGCAAAATCGAAGCCGGACGCATGGAAATCGAATCGCGTCCATTTGACTTGCGCGAATGTGTCGAATCGGCGCTGGACCTCGTAACGGGTCGCGCCATCGAAAAAGGACTCGACACCGCCTACCTGTTCGAAGACGACGTGCCGCCGGCTATCTCAGGTGATGTTACTCGCCTAAGACAGATTTTAATCAACTTGTTTAGCAATGCGATTAAGTTTACGGACCGCGGCGAAGTAGTTCTCTCGGTGACATCCAGGTCCCTCACGCCCGAAAATGTTGAGCTTACCTTCTCTGTTCGAGATACGGGCATCGGTCTTTCGGAAGCGGGAATGAGTCGTCTTTTCCAATCTTTTTCTCAAGCCGATTCCTCCACCACCCGCAAGTACGGCGGCACCGGGTTGGGCCTCGCCATCAGCCGTCGATTGGCTGAGATGATGGGCGGCCTGATGTGGGCGGAAAGTAAGGGCGTAGGCAAAGGTTCAACGTTCAGTTTTACCATTCAGGCACCGCTTGTCCAACTCCCGGAAGCGAAACGACGTGACTTCCTGGGGAAGCAATCAGAACTCCAGGGTAAACGCGTGTTGGTAGTGGACGATAATGCCACCAATCGCCATATCCTCTATGTGCAAACCTCCAAATGGGGAATGAGCACCCAAGACACGGACTCACCCAGTGTTGCCCTGGAATGGCTCCAAAGCGATGAGACCTTCGATGTCGCCGTAATTGATATGCACATGCCTGAGATGGATGGCGTGGAGTTGGCGAAACAGATCCGCCTGGGTGGGGCCAAAATGCCATTGGTGTTGTTCAGTTCCCTCGGTCGGCGGGAGGCGGGCGTGGAAGAGGCGCTCTTCTCGGCGTATCTCACCAAGCCGATCAAACAGTCCCAGCTATTCGATACACTGGTGAGCCTCTTCATGAAAACCCGGACACGGGAGGATCGGCCAATCTCAGCGGTTGCAGAGCGTGTCAAACTGGATCCTGAATTTGGCACCCGCCATCCGTTGAGAATTCTCCTCGCTGAAGACAATGCAGTAAATCAAAAACTCGCATTGAGGGTCCTGGAACAGATGGGTTACCGCGCCGATGTGGCTTCCAATGGATTGGAAGCGGTCGAATCCATTAAACGCCAGATCTATGATGTTATTTTGATGGATATACAGATGCCTGAAATGGATGGCTTGGACGCCACGCGTAGCATCCGCCAGTTGACCAGCTTGAAACAACCGCGCATTATTGCTATGACTGCCAATGCCATGCAGGGCGACAGAGAGATGTGCATCACCGCCGGTATGGAAGACTACATCTCCAAGCCGATCCGGGTCAACGAGTTGCAAGAGGCGTTATTGAAAGTGGAAAGAAAATAACAAACACGACTCCCTATCAATTGGAAAACAAACGGAGATTCTCATGCCTTTGATTGACAAAGCCACTTTCGATGAGCTCAAGGAAATGTCTGGTGCGGATTTTATCAACGAACTGATTGATACCTTTCTGGAGGACTCGCCGAAACTGATTGAGGAAATCAGGACTTCGCTAGTTATCAACAACGCCGATGCGTTTCGCCGCGCTGCACATTCCGTGAAATCGAACGCGGCGACATTCGGGGCAGGTCAACTGGCGGAGTTGGCCAAGGAATTGGAGCGGCTGGGGAAGGAGAACAGACTCCTTGAAACAGGCGACAAGCTGAAGGCGTTGGAAGAGGCGTTTGCCTCCGTTCGGGATGAACTAAGGGATTTGAAATCATGAAGACTTCACACGAGCCGGGTCAAATGCTGGTAGTGGATGATAACCGTCTCAATCGGTTGTTGCTTACGCGTGCATTGGAACAGCAAGGGCATTATGTGTCAAATGCCGAAAATGGCCGTATAGCCATGGAAATGCTACGCTCCCGTCGATGCGATGTGTTGCTGTTGGATATTGATATGCCCGCGATGAACGGCTTTGAAGTGCTCGAAGCCTTGTTGACTGATAACCAATTGCGCGATATCCCGGTGATTATGACTTCGGCTTCTGATGAACTCGACCGCGTGGTGAAGTGCATTGAGATGGGCGCGGAGGATTATCTGGTCAAACCGTTGAATCCGATCTTTTTGAAGGCACGCGTGAATGCCAGCCTTGAAAAGAAACGCTTGCGTGACGAACAACGCAAGCTTTTTCACACGTTCGCCACGCCCGAGGTCGCCGAGCAGTTGTTGCGTGAGGGTTTTTCACTGGGCGGAAAATATGTTACTGCCTCGGTGATGTTTGCAGATATTCGTTCGTTTACCAGCATCAGCGAAAATCAGGAACCCGCCGCCACCATCGAAATGCTCAATGATTACTTTGCCTTGATGTTCGACGCCATCACCGAAAATCATGGAACCGTGAATCAAATGGAAGGCGATGGGTTCATGGCGATCTTCGGCGCCCCCGTCCAGGAGATGAATCATCGCGTGCTTGCAGTTAATGCCGCGCTTAAAATGATCGACCAGCTTAACCTATTTAATGCGGAACGCGCCAGGCAAAAGAAAAAGGCCATCAGGATTGGAATCGGTATTGCATCAGGCAGTGTCATTGCCGGGTACACCGGAACGCAACACCGCGCGACGTATACATGCGTAGGCGATGCTGTGAATGCCGCAGCCCGCATTGAGGATTATACAAAAATAGTCGGCAGACCCCTCCTGATTGACCAAAACACCAGCGAGGGCCTATCGAAAGAGGTTAGAATGGAAGCGCTTGGCCCTGTTATGTTCAAGGGTAAACAGCAGCCGATCCAGGTATTTGCTGTGAGCTAATAACCCTCCCAGAATCCAAAAGCTAGCATCAGAAACACTCGAAGGCAGTGATCCGGTCTCGAGAATACTTTTTATTGCTAAAGTGCTGCATGAAGTTTTCACCTGCTGAAGAAAAGTCTATTCCTATCGTTATGGCTGTCCTGACCATGGTTGCATATGGTTTGTTCCTGCCATTCACTGGGTTTTATTGGGACGATTGGCCTTTCGCCTGGATTGCGAGATTTCAAGGGCCAAAAGCCTTCTTCCAGGCTTTCACAGGAGTACGCCCCTTTTTAGGACCGATCTTCTTTGTAACAACCAGCTTAATCCCACCGGAGCCACTCTACTGGCAGATCTTCGCACTCCTTATCCGCTTCCTCTCTGGCGTTTTGGCCTGGACTATCTTTCGACAGATTTGGCCACAGCACCAGCGACAGACACGTATTGCCGGTTTGCTTTTCCTGCTCTTCCCAGGTTACAGCCAACATTGGGTGGCGCTTACACACATCAATCAGGAATGGATTCCCTTCCTTTTCTATCTTTTATCGTTCGCCCTTACAGCGCGCGCCCTGCGTGCTCAAGATAAATTCCTGCCCTATACTTTAGGTGCGCTCTTATTCTTACTGGCCGGGGTTTTTCCAACCGAATATTTCATAAGTTTGGAGCCATTGCGCTTCTTGTTTATCTGGGTAATTCTCTCAGACAAATTCAATGAAAACCGCCAACACTTCATACAATCGCTACGATTCTGGCTGCCCTATCTTTTTGTCTGGTTAGGGAATATTGCCTGGATTGCGTATTTCTATACAATAGGAACATACGACTCATACGATGTAGAAGTGGTTAAAAACCCTCTAACGTTCTTACAACTCTTATCGACAATGGGAGAGGCTCTATGGAAAGGAGGTTTTTATGCCTGGCTGCAAATAGTTGTGCTGATTTCGAAATCCCTGACCACGCCATCCACGATGCTGACTCTAATATTCATATCCATGGCTTTCCTCTATTTTCTTTTCTATCTTTCAAAATCTGGAAAAGGTGAAGCTGAAACAAAAGCATTCCCAATTCCTGCCATCCTGATAGGCGCTGCGGGGTTATTGCTTGGACGAGTACCATCTGTAGTGGCAGGTTTGCCCCTCACGCTTCAATCGAGCAATGATCGTTTCATGATTTCGATGATGCTCGGTGGAAGTTTGTTTATTGTAGGGTTTATAGAATTCTTGATAAAGCATCGAAGTGTAAAGAATTACATTTTCGCTTTATTGATTGCCCTCAGCATCGGACAACAATTCTTTAATGCCAACATCTTCCGGAGGGACTGGGAGAAGCAGCAGGAGTTCTTCCAGCAACTGGCATGGCGTATCCCAGCCATGCGGGCCAACACGACGCTCTTGACCGACGTGCTGCCGGTCGATTATGAAACGGATTTGTCCTTCACCGCGCCAATCAATTGGATGTACGCGCCGGAACACACAGGGTCTGATCTGGCCTATTCCATTATTTATTCAGAGATCCGGCTGGGTGGAGGAATGCTACCCACCCTTGAGAAAGATCGGGAAATCAACGTGGGTATGAGAACGATATATTTCCACGGTTCGACCTCTCAAGTGATCGTGATATACATGCCCGAACGAGGCTGTCTGCGCGTGTTGGATCCTGCACGAGGAGATCAAATCACCTATTCCCAGCAATCGCGGTTTTTGGTGGAGGCCATTCCGCTTTCCGATCCTTCCAACATTATCGTGATAAGTGCTGCAACGCCAAACATACCGTTTCTAGTTGAACAAAAACACACATGGTGTTATTTTTACGCCAAGGCAGAACTCGCTTACCAGGAAAGAAATTGGAAAAAGGTAATCGAACTGGTCGATGAAGCAGTGTCGCTCGGTTATGGGCCTGAAGACCCATTCGAGTGGCTGGCATATGTTGAGGCACAGGCACGGATGGGAAACTTCGAATCAGCACAGGAATTATCGAACACAGTCTTGGCACTCGATAAGAGTATCCGCAAGGGATTGTGCGAGGTCTGGAAGCGAGTACAGGCCGAAGGTCCCGCGCGAAACGAATTTGAATCGACGGTTCGTCAAATTTTGACAAATATGGAATGTAGTTCCTAGCATCCCTCTAATATCCCATCCTGAAACTTGACGCATTAAAGGTGATGTGCTACCATCATTCAAACTTTCGCTTGAGACTGAGGAGAAGACATTTATGGCAAGAATGAAAAGAGACATGATCATTGTCTCCACACTGATGCTGGTCATGATCATCACATCCGCTTGTGAGCAGGCTTATTCACAAGCACCCGCCGCTACATTCACCCCTGTTTCACAAAACTTATTCGCTTCCCCAGGGCCCACAGACGCCATGGATCCTGTAGAAGCCTTTGCTACTGGAACGGCGCTGGCACAACTCACCACCGTCCCCGGGCTTGCATCACCCACTTCTCAGGCAGGTATTACACCACAAGCTGCTACGGCAACGGGCACGCCGGTGGTCGTTCCCAACGCTACCTTCACTGCAACCTTAGCCGTAGCACAAACGCCACAGACTGGACCCACAGCGACAAACATTCCGGCTGGCTCAAGACCAGCTACCTATACACTGCAAAATGGCGAATATCCATACTGCATTGCCCGTCGATTTAATGTTGACCCGGAAGAATTATTGGCGCTCAATGGGCTGGTGGACAGCCAAACAGTGTACCCTGGTAAGGTGCTGACGATCCCGCAAACAGGTAATCCCTTCCCGGGCAGTCGAATGTGGCATAATCATCCAGACACTTACACGGTCGATGTCTCCTCTGAAACGATCTACGGTGTAGCTTGCTATTATGGGGATCTTGATCCCGCTTTGATCGCGCAAGCCAATGGGCTTTCAGTGAACGCCGCACTGACAGTCGGGCAGAGACTGACCATTCCCTAATCGGATGCAATGAAGATACCAAAAGCCTGGGCAACACGCTCAGGCTTTTGACTATAATCAGCCAAAATCTGATCGAAGGAAAAGACCATGCCATTTGAATTAATCAAATCCGAGACGCTGCTGCAAGGACGTACGTTCAAGGTCCGCCGAGATTATCTCAAAACGCCGGAAGGAACGGAAACGAAGTTGGAAATTGTAGAGCATGGTGGATCGGTGGTGGTAATCCCTATTGATGATGAAGGGAACATGTGGTTCGTACGTCAATATCGTCACGCGGCAGGCACAGACCTGCTTGAGCTACCGGCTGGCACACGTAATGGGAATGAGCCCTTTGAAGAATGTGCTGCGCGTGAAACCCGCGAAGAGACGGGCATGGAGGCTGGCGCACTTACAAAAGTCGGAGAATTTTATCTCGCGCCAGGTTATTCCACAGAATTCATGGGTGTGTTCCTTGCCACCGATTTACAACCGAATCCCCTCGATCCTGACGCCGATGAGTTTCTCTCAGTGGAAAAAATATCTGTGAAGCAAGCGGTTAGAATGGCCGAACATGGCGAAGTACCAGATGCGAAATCGCTGGCCGCTTTGTTTCTCGCAAAACCCCATTTGGAGAAATACCTTGGCTGACCGGATGCTGATTCTCATCGCCGGACCGTATCGCTCAGGGACGGGAGACGACCTCCAAAAAATGGCGGAAAATGTACATTTTATGGAATCCTTTGCTTTGCCAATTTTTCGTCTGGGACATATCCCGGTTTTGGGCGAGTGGTTTGCACTGCCCCTCGTCGAACTAGCTGGATCGACACAGGTCGGTGACGAAGCTTTCAACGAAATCTTCCATCCGATTGCCGAGCGGTTGCTGGAAAAATGTGAGGCTGTTCTGCGTGTCGGTGGCGCATCACAGGGTGCTGACCTTATGGTCGAAGTTGCACACAGGCGTGGTTTGCAGGTGTATACCCAACTGGAAGAGATTCCATCCACAAAATAACAGTAAAAAACTGCCTATAACAGGAGCGTTGATGCTCCTGTTTTCATTTCCCACCAATCCTATCCAAAATGTGACAACAGGCACCGGGATTTAAGCCATTCATAACTAACAGGTTTTATTTGCGGGGGATAAACTTGCTCCGAATTGGAAAATCCGGGCACCTTAGCCTACCTCCAAAGGAGCAAGTATGAAGAAACCAGTCATCATGACAGATGGCAATGAAGCGACCGCCTCTGTCGCACATCGCCTGAGCGAAGTCATCGCGATTTACCCAATCACCCCTTCATCTGGAATGGGCGAATTTGCTGATGAATGGTCAGCCAAAGGCAAAAAGAATCTCTGGGGTACAACGCCGCTCGTTATCGAGATGCAGTCCGAGGGCGGCGCGGCAGGCGCAGTTCATGGCGCCCTTCAAACTGGCGCCTTGACCACGACCTTCACTGCATCCCAGGGCCTACTCCTGATGATTCCTAACATGTATAAGATCGCTGGTGAACTGACAAGTACAGTCTTCCATGTGGCCGCACGCGCGATCGCTGCGCATGCCTTATCTATTTATGGTGACCACCAGGATGTGATGGCAGTTCGCCAGACGGGTTGGGCATTGCTTTCCTCCGACTCCGTACAGGAAGCACACGATTTTGCCGCCATCGCCCAGGCTGCGACACTCAAAGCGCGGGTTCCCTTCTTGCACTTCTTTGACGGCTTCCGTACTTCTCACGAAGTCAACAAGATCCACCAACTTTCGGATGAAGAGCTTCGCCTCTTGCTGGACGATGACCTGATTCGCGCACACCGAGCACGCGCCCTCAATCCAAACCACCCGGTTCTGCGTGGCTCCGCGCAAAACCCGGATGTCTACTTCCAGATGCGCGAAGCGATAAACCCCTACTATGCTGCTGTCCCGGGCATTACACAGGAAGCCATGGATCAGTTTGCCAAGATCACAGGCCGAAACTATAACCTGTTCGATTACTACGGTGACCCTCATGCCGAACGCGTAGTTGTGATCATGGGCTCGGGCGGCGAGACGGTTGTTGAGACTGTCAAATATCTGGCAGCAAAAGGTGAGAGGGTCGGCGTAATCCTGGTTAGACTATACCGCCCCTTCTCAGTGAAACACTTCATCCAGGCATTGCCGAAGAGCGTGCAATCCATTGCAGTGCTCGATCGCACCAAGGAACCTGGTGCTTCCGGCGAACCCCTGTATTTGGATGTGGTTAATGCTCTGGTGGAAGGTGGGAGACTTGGGCTGAGCGCAGTCGAAGGGCAAAATATCAAGACCATTGGTGGACGATATGGTCTTTCGTCGAAAGAGTTCACTCCTGGCATGGTGAAAGCTGTGCTGGATGAGTTGAAGAAACCTGAACCAAAGAATCACTTCACTGTAGGCATTAAAGATGATGTAGCGCACACCAGTCTGGAGGTCGACACCTCGTTCATTATTGAGTCTGAAGACACCGTCCGTTGTGTTTTCTTTGGCCTTGGTGCCGACGGAACTGTCGGCGCGAACAAGAACTCGATCAAGATCATTGGCGAGGAAACCGACAACTTCGCGCAGGGTTACTTCTATTACGACTCGAAGAAATCCGGCACGGTGACAATGTCGCATCTGCGTTTTGGACCGCAGCCCATCCGCGCGCCGTATCTAATCGAGTTGAACCAGGCGAACTTCGTCGCCTGTCACCAATTTTCCTTCCTCGAGCGCGTAGATATGCTCAAGTATGCTAAAACAGGCGCCACGTTCCTACTCAATAGCTTGTATGGCCCGGATGAAGTCTGGGATCACCTGCCCGTCGAGGTACAGAATGCCATCATCGAGAAAAAACTCAAGTTGTATGTGATCAATGGCTATCAAGTCGCTGAGAAAACCGGCATGGGCGGACGCATGAACACCATCATGCAGACAGCGTTCTTCGCCATCAGTGGCATCCTTCCGCGTGAGGCTGCCATTTCAGAGATCAAGAAAGCCATTGAGAAGACCTATGGCAAACGGGGTGAAGCAGTTGTAAAGAAAAATTTTGAAGCGGTCGATAGCACACTCGCCAATCTTTATGAGGTGAAGGTTCCAGCGGAGGCAACTTCCAAGACGACGCGCCGGCTCTCAGTCCCGAACGAAGCGCCGGATTTCGTCCGCAATGTACTCGGAGAGATCATCAGCGCGAAAGGCGATGATATCCCTGTCTCCGCCTTCCCGGTTGATGGAACTTTTCCCACAGGCACAACCCAGTGGGAGAAACGCAACATCGCCCTGGAAATTCCCGTTTGGGATGAAAACATTTGTATTCAATGCGGCAAGTGTGTGATGGTTTGTCCGCATGCGGTCATACGCCACAAAGTGTACGATGAGGAACTACTCGCGCACGCGCCTGAGACATTCAAGCACATGCCTTCGAAGTTTAAAGAGTTTTCGCCCGGTTATGCTTATACGGTGCAGGTTGCTCCCGAAGATTGCACCGGCTGTACATTATGTGTGGAAGCCTGCCCGGTGAAAGATAAGACGCAAGTCGGACGTAAAGCCATCAACATGGCTCCTCAACCACCGCTGCGTGAAGTTGAAGCCACGAATTGGGATTTCTTCATGGAAATTCCCGATCTGGATCGAAAGTTGATCAACCCATCGACGATCAAGAATTCTCAACTGCTGCGCCCGTTGTTCGAGTTTAGCGGTGCATGTGCCGGATGTGGTGAAACTCCATACGTAAAGCTGGTCTCACAATTGTTCGGTGACCGCGCGGTGATTGCCAATGCGACGGGCTGTTCCTCGATCTACGGCGGCAACCTCCCGACTACCCCATGGGCAGTAGACGCAAAAGGGCGCGGCCCCGCCTGGTCGAACTCGCTGTTCGAAGACAACGCGGAATTCGGTCTCGGTATGCGACTGACAATCGATAAGCAGAACGAATATGCGAGCGAATTACTGGCTTTCTTCCAAAAGGAACTTGGCCAGGAATTCGTGGATGCAATCCTGAACGCCAATCAAACGGATGAGGTTGGCATCGATGCTCAGCGCGAGCGTGTTG
>Ga0075428_100002719_pt1 | contig 19246 bp, 15 predicted proteins | sample RhiMetdeltSRZDD2_FD_75291 | JGI IMG/M metagenome (GOLD analysis project Ga0075428, IMG submission 75291) | Populus rhizosphere microbial communities from Tennessee, USA - Rhizosphere MetaG P. deltoides SRZDD2 | ecosystem: Host-associated > Plants > Roots > Rhizosphere > Soil | place: USA... | reverse complement strand
TCCTCGCTCGTTCCTCGCTGCGATCCTCACTCGTCGTCGCCTTCGGGCTCATGCCGGCACCGCCTCGGCGTCGAGGCGCGCGAACAATTCGGCGGCCTTGCGGCGTTGCAGCTTGCCCGACCCCGTCTTGGGGACGCTGCCCGGCGGCAGCACCAGCACCGCTCGTGCGTTGTGTCCCACGGCCTGGTTGACCCGAAGGGCGATCTCGGCGCGAATGCGCTCCGCCTCAACGGGATCGGCCGCGAGCTTCGACTCGGCGAGCACGGCGAACCCCTCCCGGAACTCGCCGGCGTCGATGCGAACGGCCACCGCGTTGCCGGCCCGGACGCCGGGCACGGCGCAGGCGGCGCGTTCGACATCGGTCGGGTAGATGTTGTTGCCCGCGATGACGATCACGTCCTTGGTCCGGCCGCAGACGTACAACCTGCCGTGTTCGTCGAAGTAGCCGAGGTCGCCGGTGTGCAGCCAGCCGTCACGGATGATGGCCCCCTCGCGCCACCCGCGCTCGGTGAGGTATCCACTGGACACCGCAGCACCGCGGACCTCGATAGACCCGACGTGTCGCGGCGGACGCGGCCGGGAGTAGTAGTCGACGACGCGGATCTCCATGCCCGCCACCGGAAGACCCACCGAGACCACCCCGCACGCGTCGGCTCCGGCGTCCGGCGTGGCCAGCGCGCGTTCCTGCAGATCGATGCGACTGATCCGGTCCACGTTGACCTGTGGTGAGTTGTCGAAGGTGATCGCCAGCGTGGCCTCGGCCATCCCGTATGCCGGGGTGATCGCCCCGGGACGCAGTCCGAATCGTGCACCCGCCTCGGCCAGGCGACTGGTGTCGCGGGCGTCGATGGGTTCGGCGCCGTTGATCGCCACCCGCAAGCTGGACAGATCGAAGCGGCCGGGGTCGGCCCGTTCGAGGGTCAGGGCGAGCAGCGCGTATGCGAAGTTCGGTCCTGAGGTGATGGTTCCGCGGTAGCGGCTGATCAGGTCCGCCCACAGCGCCGGCCGGCGCAGGAACTCCTCGGGCCTGGAGGCGACGAGCTCGACGCCGTACTGCATCGGCAGCGCGAGGAACGCGAGCATGCCCATGTCGTGCGACAGCGGCAGCCAGCTGACCATCACATCGGTGGCCGCATCGCCGTCCGTCGCCGTGAACAGGGCGTTCGAGTTGGCGACGATGTTTGCGTGGGTGAGCTGGACAGCCTTGGGGGTTCCGGTGGACCCCGACGTCAGCTGGTACATCGCGATCGCCGACTCGTCGGGATGCAGCGGTTCGATGGCGGGTCCAGTCCGAAGCTCCTCGAGCATGACCACGTCTTGTCCGGCCGCATTCAGAGGTTCGGCTGCCTCGGTGAACGGTGCGCCCACGATGGTCAGGGCTGCCCGTACGGTGCGTGCGGCGCGATGCGTGTCGGCCAACCACATGGCGAGGTCGGTGCGCGGCGTGGGCTGCGCAAGCATGGTCAGCGATGCGCCTCGCATCCAGACCGCCTGAGCGAGCGGGGCGACGTCGGCTGGATCGCCGGCCAGCACCGCGACCGAGGTACCCGGCTCGACACCCATCTTCGACAGTGCGCCCGCCATCCGTCGCGCTTCGTCGTGCACCTCGCCCCAACTGCGCCGGATCGGGTCCTCGAAGGTTCCGGTGATCATCCCGCGCGGGCTGGTCGCCGCGTTGGCGTACATCTGATCGGTGAGGCTGCTCATGCGTTGTGTCCTAATCGTTCTGTGCGACTGGCAATTTCGATGCGAGGAATGTGATCGCGTCACCGACGGTGTGCACTTCGATCCCGTCGTCATCCAAGGCGACGATCCCGAAGGTGGCCTCGGCGAGCAGGATGAGTTCGAGCATCCCGAGGGAATCGAGGGGGAGGTCGTCGAAGGCACGGTCGGGTGTGATGAAGTCCACTGGCAGGTTCGTGTGCTCTGCGATCAGGGCACAGACTGCCGCGCCGAACTCGGTTGGCGATGCGGGCGCAATGGTCATGGCGTATTCCTCCGGTGGACGGTGACGCGCAGCGGGTCAGGGGCGCGTAGCACGAACTTGTGCTCGGGCCGGGCGTCGGCGACGTGTTCCGATCGGAAGGTGAACCGTCGGCCGAGCTCGTCGAGGATCATCTCGGCCTCGTCGTGGGCGTAGGTGGCTCCGATGCAGTAGCGGTGTCCGGCGCCGAACGGGATGTAGGCGTAACGGTGAGCGGGCCGCGCGCCGCCCGGAAGGAAGCGGTGCGGACGGAACGCTTCGGCGTCGTCCCAGAACTTCGGATGCCGATGCAGCAGAAAGGGACTGATCGTTACGGCGGCTCCGGCCGGGATGTCGACGCCGCCCACGTGATCGTCGCTGAGCGCGCGCCGTCCGAGGATCCAGGCCGACGGGTACAGGCGCAGGGTTTCGTCGAACACGGCCTTGGTGAGCGCCGCCGACGTCCCAAGGCTGTGCTGCCACTCCTCGTAGACGTCGGGATGTTGCATCAACAGGATCCACGCCCACGTGAGCGAATTCGCCGTCGTCTCGAATCCGGCCAGGAGCAGCGTCACCAGCTGTTGGTAGAGCGCCTCGCCGGAGTGATCGGGGTCGTCGGCCAGCGCGGCCAGGGCCGGCCCGTACTCGCCGCGGGCCGACGCGGACAGCGCTGCGCGGAGTTGCCGGTAGAGCCCATCTCGCGGACCCGCCCCGTCCATACCTGGCAACAGGGAGTTCGCATCGTCCAGTGCGCCACCCAGCGCAATGCACTGGTCGATGAACGGTTCGTGGCTCATCCCGAACAGCGCGCGGACCGTAATCGACAGTGTCACTTCGCCAATCGCGGCGGACAGGTTCAGCTCGCGGCCCGTGTCGGCGAGCTTGTCGAGCCGCGCGACGAGGGCGGCGATGGCTTCGCGTGCAGCGGTCGCCAGCCGTGCCCGGTCGCGGAAGACCGGGTTGAGCAGGGTCCGCTGACGCCGCCAGCCGTCGCCGTCGGCGGTCAGGATCCCGTCTGCGATCTCGGTGCGGAAGTAGCGGTTGGCCGCGGTGTCCTTGCTGTAGTTGGCGCGGTTCGCGGCAAGCACGTGTTCGACATGGTCGGGGTGATTGAGCAGGATGTTTCGCTCATCGCCGACGGTGTAGCACATGACATCTCGGCCACTATGGGCCAGCCGCGACAACATCTGGGCGCGGGCCGTGGAGCGTTGTCCCGCTGGACTTGAGACTGTCGACACACGAGCCTCCGCTCTTGAAGATGCTGTCAAACAATGACTTTCGAAGGTGTGGCCCTATCCTTCTGCGACGGGCACCGCCCTGACCACCGTGTGCGCAACACGGTTGGTGGTGGTGTGCACACCCCCGTGGTATGGCCTAGCTGGCCGGCTCCACCTCAGTGTCGACGGCGGCGGTGATGCGAGTACCACGTCCAGGCGCCGTGTCGATCCCGAGCCGACCGCCAATGGCCGAAAGGCGGTCCGTCATGTTCGTCAGCCCCATCCCCATGATCGCGGGGGTGAATCCGCAGCCGGTGTCGCTGATCGTCAAGGTGAGCGTCTGTTCGTCGGCGACGGCGGTGACCGTGACGGTGGTGTCCGGCCCGCCGTGTTTGGCGGCATTCTGTAGCGCTTCGCTGCAGCAGTAGTAGAACGCGGCCTCGGTCGAAGGCGGGTAGCGGTCAATCCGCCCCAGGTCTAGTTGCACGGGGACGGACGCCCGCGCGGCCAGCGCAGGCAACGCCTCCGCCAAACCTCCGCTGATCAGGAGCGGGGGATAGATCCCGTGGGCGAGCCGACGAATCTCGGAGATCGCCGTATCCACCAGCTCGGACGCCTCGGTCAGCAACGGCGCGGCGCGGTCACGTTCGGCGTTGCGCGCCAACTGGACGAGCACCGACAGCGCGACGAGGTGTTGTTGGGCGCCGTCATGCAGATCACGTTCGAGGCGGCGCCGTTCCTCGTCGGCCGCGGTGATCAACCGGGTGCGCGATGCGGCGAGCTCGGCCGCGTGTTCGGCGAGCTTTCGCTCGGACGTCCTCAACGCCGAGGCGTTGTTCCAGACGATCACCATGACGTGAAGGACGTTGAGCGGCACCGCGATGACGATGAACGCGGTCTCTATCCAACGAGTCTCTTGGACTACCGCGGCTGGCAGGTGGGTGATGCGGGCGAGCGCAGCCATGGCCAGGACGCAGCCCGCGGTGATCACGGTGAACACCAGTCCGCGCTGCAGGCTGATGTAGGGCTCGGCGAAGGTGACGGGCACCATCGCCACCAAGACCATCGCCGGAAGCAGGGGCGGAGAGATGAGCGTGACCAGCGAAACGCTGACCCACGTGCCGATGCAGACGAGCGTGATCGATGGCTGATACCGACCTCGCCGGGCCAGTCGCAGCCCGACGGCGAGCACGACGCACTGCGCCGCACCGACGGCGACGAAGGCCAGGAACCGCGGCGATCGCAGCAACCAGAAGTACTCCCACAGCGGCAGCAGGATGCCGGCGCTCGCCCACAAGGCGAGGTGGCCCGAGAGGAACAACTCGAAGCGTTCGGCCCGGAAGCGGTGCATCAGGTCGTGGCCCAACGATGGCGAGCGAAGCGCCGCGACCGCGAGCGTTCTCGGCGCACGCAGTTGGGGCGCCGATCCGACCGCCGACGTGAGCCTCAGGCGCCCGCTCGCCATATCCGCCTCAGCAAATCTGGAGACAGGCGTTCCTTGTGCAGATACGACGCGGCACCGCAGACCGAGGCCGAAACGGGAAGGTCCTCGACGTCGTAGGTGGACATCAGGACGATCATCACGTCCGCTCGTGCAGCCGAGATGTGCCGCGCGGCTTCGATTCCCCCCATCCCCGGCATGTGGATGTCCATCAACACGATGTCCGCGTCGCCGTTGGGAATCTGCTCGATCGCGGTTTCACCGGTCTCGCATTCGCCGGCCATCACGAAGTCGTCCATCGCATCCAACGTGGCGGCGGTAGCCCGTCGGAAGCTTGCTTGGTCGTCGACGACCCAGACACGCACGAGGTCCGCCACCTTGCCATCGTCGCGGATCGATTTGCCAAAAACGATGGTGTACGCACCACCATTGCCGATCGCGGGCCGCACAACATCAGACCGATCCGCTGTCGTCGAGGAACATCAACACGGCCTTGACTCGGCGGTCGACTGACTGGTCGGGGGTCAGTTCGAGTTTGGCGAAGATCGAATTGATGTGCTTCTCCACCGCCCGCTGGGACAACACCAGCCGACGCGCGACCGTTCGATTGCTGAACCCGGTCGCCAGTTCGCCAAGCACCTCGCGTTCTCTGGGGGTCAACCGGTTCAGCGTGGCCGCGGGGCGGGGCTGAGCAAGCAGCGCCTCCACCACGAGCGGATCGAGTACCGTCCCGCCGTTCGCCACCTGGTGCACCGCATCGGAGAGTTCGTCGAAACGCGCCACGCGTTCCTTCAGCAGGTACCCCCGGCCCGTCGTTCCGCCCTCCAGCAACCCCGCCGCGTAACTCGGGTCGGCGTAATTCGACAACACGATCACCCCGACGTCCGGATGCGCTGTCCGCGTCCACCGCGCCAGCCGAATACCTTCATCGGTCGACGTGGGTGGCATGCGAACGTCGGTCACCAGAATCGTGGGCCGATGCTCTTCGACGAGTTCGACCGCCGAGTAGTAGTCCTCGGCGACGCCGACGACAGTCACATCGGGGTCGGTCGAAAGCGCCCGGGAAACGCTGTCCCGGACCAGCAATGAGTCCTCTGCGATGACGATCGAGATTCGATCAGTCACGTTGCCGCTTTCCCTCCCCGATCGTTCGTGATCACCTATCCACGATCGATGCCGGGAGACTTCCTCGTCGCATGTCGGATTATTCCCCTACCGACCAGCGCCCGCAGTAGTTTGACGCGCACCCAGAAGGACGGTTGTCACCCCCGACCCCAGGGACGAAAACGACCCTGCCGCCACGGCCTTGAAATCTGTGTCCCGACGGCCGCCGAGCGCCGCCTCCGATAATCCTCTGTGTAGTCGACATGCTGACCTGATACCGCGTGTGCGCTTTGGCCCCTGCTCGCTTGGGATGGCGGTATCCGCCGACGGTCATCCGCTCTGGGGGCTGAACTAGCTTGGGCAGCCCCCACTACCAACGAAGCATGGGGAAGGGCCTCAGTGGATGCTTTGCAGCCCAGCCCGCTTCACTGCGGACCAGCAGTGCGTGAAAGCCGTTGTACGGGAACGCGTTCACCACTTGCCTGATATCCGACTGTGTCAGTGCGCTGCGGAGTAGTCCTCTCGTGACGTCGATCCGGTCGGCTACCCGGAATGTCTCGACCACCCAGTCGTCTCGGCAGCGACGCACCTTGTGATGCCATTCCACCATCTGACGCACCCGGTCGACGTGTGCGATGCGGTAGTGGGGCGCAAGTTCGTCAACTTGATCTAACGAGGGTCGGATGTAATCCCACCCCGAAGTCCAGACTCCGATGTCGTGCAGGGCCCACGCGAAGGCGATCTCGTCTGGAATCGTGTTCAACCGCAACAGCTTTCGTTGATAATTCAGACCGCGGTACACGTGGTTTCGGTAGCGGACGGCGTCAGGACCCAACATTTCTCGGAAGGTGTCCAGCACGTCGTCGACGACGGCGTGTTTGGTCAGAATCTCTGGCACGGGATCAGCCTCCGCCCTGGTTATGGATACACCTTCGGGCTGCGAGCGCCCAACAGGTCCTGTTGGTTCGCGCCGCCCGTCCGGATGCGCTGTTTGGTGAAACCCAGTTTCGCGTCGACGGTCGTCCAACGAACCCTTGGAAGTCCGTAGTCAACACATTGGTGGGTAGCCGCGTCCGCCGGGCTTCGGGCTTGTCATTCTGCTTCGAGTCGCGTGGTGGGCGCCATGTCGCCACTGTTGCACTTCGAAACTACGCAAACCACGGCACGGACCACGCACAGTCAAGGGCGCGAGCGACCGCATTGACGCGCGATCCTCATCCAGTGCGACGTATGACGCTCCCTCACGACCTCCGAGGAGTCCAATCATGAATTCACCCATCGTCCTCATCCACGGCCTCTGGCTCACCCCGCGCAGCTGGGAGGGCTGGAAGGCGCGTTTCGAGAAGCGCGGACACGAGGTCCTCGCGCCGGCCTGGCCCCGCATGGAGGGCGAGGTCGAGGCCCTCCGTCGCGACCCGTCTGTCATGAACGGTCTCGGCATCACCGAGGTCGTCGACCACTACGACCGGATCATCCGCGGCCTAGACACCCCGCCGGTGATCATGGGGCATTCGTTCGGCGGCCTCATCACCGAACTGCTGCTCGACCGCGGTCTCGGTGCAGCCGCGGTTGCCGTCTCGCCGGCGCAGATCAAGGGCGTGCTGCGTCTGCCACCGGCGCAGATTCGCACCGTATGGCCGGTGCTACGCAACCCGGCGAACAGGATGAAGACCGTCCCGTTGTCGCCCAAGCAGTTCCACTTCAGGTTCACCAACACCATGAACGACGCGGACGCCGCGGCTGCCTACCAGCGCTACTACGTGCCCGGTCCCGGGCAGGTCCTCTTCCAGGCGGGGTTCGCCAACTTCAATCCGCACGCCGTCACCAAGGTCGACCTCCACAAGGACGACCGCCCGCCTCTGCTCGTGCTCGGCAACGAACGGGACCACACGGTGCCGGCCTCGGTGAGCAGAGAGGCCGCGAAGCTCCTCGGCAAGTCGAAGGCCGTCGTGGACTACAAGGAGTTCGCGGGACGACCCCACTTCACGGCCGGCGCTCCCGGCTGGGAAGCCGTGGCCGACTACGCGCTCGACTGGGCGAACCGCCACGTGGGCGTGCCGCGGGCGTGACGTTCGCAGCCAAACAAATACAGGCGGCCACTTCTTCCGTTGCGGTCGTGCCGTTTTCAAGAATCGAGGAGACAAAAATGAGCGTGGACAACATTTCCCACCTCGGCGGAGAGGGGCTCGACGAGTTGGTACCGTCGCGCTACGCGCTGCACGTCGGCGAGATCGAGGTGCTGGTGATCAGCGACGGGGTCCTACCAATCACAGGCAAGACGATCGCCTACAACGCTGACTCGGCCGACCTGGCGTCCTGGCTCGATGACATGTTCCTGCCGCCGGACGTACTCGAGTGGCCGCTGAACGTGTGCGTGGTGCGTAGCGGCGATCGGACCATACTCATCGACGCTGGGCTAGGGGGGGAGTTCCCGGACTTCCCGACTGCCGGGCGGCTGGCCCTGCGACTGGAGGCCGCCGGCATCGACTCCGCATCCGTGACCGACGTGGTGCTCACCCACATGCACATGGACCACATCGGCGGGCTGCTTGGCGACGGGCTGGGGAGCCGGCTGCGTCCGGACCTGCGGGTCCACGTGGCCGCCGCCGAGGCCGAGTTCTGGGAGTCGCCCGATTTCACCCATACCAACATGCCGGAGGGGGTGCCGGACGCGCTTCGATCGGCCGCCACGCGGTTCCTGGACGAGCACCGCGGCCGGCTGCGGCCGTTCGAGACGGAGTACGAGGTGGCACCGGGTGTGCTTGCCAGGCGCACCGGTGGGCACACCCCCGGGCACAGCGTGGTCCGCCTGGCGTCCGGCGGCGAGCGGCTGACGTTCGCTGGTGACGCAGTGTTCCAGGTCGCGTTCGAACACCCCGACTGGTTCAACGGCTTCGAACACGACCCTGAGGAGGCGGCCCGCGTCCGGGTCAAGCTCTTGCAGGAACTGGCGTCGACCCGTGAAGCGCTGGTGGCCACTCATCTGCCGTTCCCGTCCGTCTGCCACGTGGCGGTCGCCGGCAACGCCTTTCGTGGCGTACCGGCCGTCTGGGACTACTGACCGGTGCCGGCAGGGTCGCCTTGGTGACGGACAAGCCATCGGCTCGGGCACGGCCCTTGCCCAGCGATTGGCCGTGAACGAGCCTGCGTTGGGCTGACCGCGTGCAATATGGCGCTCGAGGTCCGGATGAGTCGTCGCTGCTGTCGCTCCAAACAACCGGCGGGCGACTGCCCGCGCAGTTACAAGGAGGAAGGGTTGTCTGATGACTGAGACCACCCCGAACAAGACCGCGTCGGCGCAGAATTGGCCGTCATTGCGGGTCGACGAGTGGACCGCCTCCCGTGACACGCTGCACATGTGGACCCAGATCGTCGGCAAGATCCGACTCGCACACGCGCCGATGCTCAATCACTGGTGGCAGGTCACCCTCTACGTCAGTCCCCGAGGTTTGACCACATCCGCGATTCCGTACGAATCGGGCATCTTCGACATCGAGTTCGACTTCATCGAACACCGGTTGCACATCCGATCCAGCGACGGCGGCGCCCGTCGGATCGCGCTCGAACCCAAGTCGGTTGCCGATTTCTATGCCGAAACGATCAGTGCGCTCGACGAGCGCGGCATCGCGGTGCAGATTCAGGCGAGGCCCAATGAGGTCGATCCCGCGATCCCGTTCGCCGAGGACCACACGCACGCCTCCTACGACCCACACGCCGTGCACCTGTTCTGGCGCCAACTCGTGTCGGCCGACCGCGTCATGCGCGAGTTCCGCTCGCATTTCATCGGCAAGGTCAGCCCCGTGCACTTCTTTTGGGGGGCAATGGATCTGGCCTGCACCAGGTTCTCCGGCCGCGCCGCGCCGAAGCATCCAGGCGGGGCACCCAACTGCGGTGATTGGGTGATGGTGGAGGGCTACTCCCACGAGTTGAGCAGTTGCGGTTTCTGGCCGGGCGGCGGCGACGAAGGCGCCTTCTACGCTTACGCCTATCCCGAACCCGACGGCTTCGCCGACTACCCCGTCGTACCCGAGCAAGCCTTCTACAGCACCGACAATGGCCAGTTTCTGCTGCCCTACGAGGCGGTGCGGACGGCAGCCGACCCAGACCGCACCCTTCTGGAGTTTTTGCACACCACCTATCGGGCGGCCGCTGAACGCGGCAGATGGGACCGATCCGCGCTCGAAGTCGATCCGCACCGGTGGAATGAGAAACGGTGAACACCAACGATCGATGGCGGCGAGAACGACACCTGACATGACTGGTGAGAATATGACATCGATTGTGAGGATCTACACCTACAGCTACGTCGGGGTTTAGCTGGCGAGTTGCAGCGGACATTGACCTAAAACGGCGGGCTATTTTGACATCACTTCGGCGTGTCGAAAGAGCTCGTCAATCTCGATTCGCGACTACGCGTTGCCCGCGGCCGATGGGGAGGTTTCGGCGGCTACGACGTCGAGGAGCGGCTTCACTCCTACTCCTGTCTTGTTCCTGTGAGAACCGACAGAAATGCTTAGTTCAGGTAGCGTTTCAAGAGTCGCGCGAACACTGACGACGCGGGCTCTCGCACTTCAGGCATGCCGCGAAGGTCGACGGGGAAAAGAGGAGCGACAGGGTGAATCTCGGTCCGTGGGGTGATCTCACGATCCTCGCTGCCGTGATGGAGATCGTGTTCGCCACTTGCGTATTCACCTACATCGGCCGGCTGGAGAAGCGGACATCCCATCCTTTGGGTGAACAAGTGGGCGCCCACAAGGCGGTGCTGGCCAAAGTCCGCAAGCGCGAACCGATGTCGCAGGATGAAGTGGATTACGCGAGGGAACTGGTTTCCGACGCCCGATCACCGCTCGCGTACGCGATACCCGCCGCCCTGTTCACCATCGGATTCTTTTACGTGGTCGGCTGTCTCTACATGCTGCACAGAGATGGCGGCAATCCCTCCTTTAGGACCTTCATCGGGGGGATCCCGATGTTGACCTCCATGAACATCGTCGCTCAGCTGCGCAGGGTCGCGGGGTTGAAAGGGAAGCTGCGGGACGTATCGGTGACGGCGCCCAAGCCGGACGACGAGCTCGCCACCGCCTAGCCGCGTCGGGGCAGCTCGGACGTCGGTGCGGAGTCTCCGTCGTCCCACAGGGGTAGTTGTCGCTCCCGTTGGTCGGGTAAGGCAAACGCCTGGGGTACCGGGCGTTGACGCACCTTCAGCGGCCACCAGAACCAGCGTCCGAGCAGCGCTGCGATCGACGGCGTCATGAACGATCTGACGATCAGCGTGTCGAACAACAGACCGAGGGCGATTGTGGTCCCGATCTGCCCGAGAATCCGCAGATCGGCGAAAATGAACGATGCCATGGTGGCCGCGAACACCAGCCCGGCGGCCGTCACCACCGCGCCGGAGCCGGCCATCGCCCGGATGATGCCGGTGTTGATGCCCGCATGGATCTCTTCTTTGAACCGTGAGATCAGCAGCAAGTTGTAGTCCGACCCTACGGCCAACAGCAGAATGATGCCCAGCGCCAGCACGATCCAGAACAGTGGGATACCGAAAAGGTCCTCCCATATCAGTATGGACAGCCCGAAAGATGCGCCAAGCGACAGCGCCACGGTACCCACGATGACGATGGCGGCGACGATGCTTCGGGTGATGAACATCATGACGAGCAAAATCAAGCAGAGCGCGGCGATCCCCGCGATCATCAGGTCGTATTTGGCGCCGTCCTGAATGTCCTTGTAGGTGGCTGCCGTGCCCGCGATGTAGATCTTGGATCCGGCCAGGGGGGTGCCCTTGACGGCTTCCTGCGCTGCATGCCTGATGGGGTCGATGTGCGAAATGCCTTCGGGCGTAGCGGGAATGCCCTCGTGGGTGATGATCATCCGCGCGGCCTTGCCGTCCGGCGACAGGAAAAGCTTTAGCCCGCGAAGGAATTCAGGGTTGGCGAACGCCTCCGGCGGAAGGTAGAAGGAGTCGTCGGTCTTCGACGCGTCGTACGCCTGGCCCAAAGCGGTGGCGTTCTGCAGTGCCGCCTCAGTCTGGTCGTCGATGCCTGATGTGGTGGCGTAGTTCGTCAGGGTCAAATCACGGTTGGTCTGCTGACTTTCGATCTGTGGCGGAATCAGCGCGAGCAGCTTCGGCTGCAGCGCGTCCAGCTTGGCGATGCTGCCCGAGACGTTGCTCAGCTGATCGGTGAGCGCGTCAATGCCGTCGAGTGCGTCGAACAGGGATCGCAGCGCCCAGCAGATCGGGATGTCGAAACAGTGTGGCTCCCAATAGAAGTAGTTGCGCAGCGGCCGGAAGAAGTCGTCGAAGTTGGCGATCTTGTCGCGCAGGTCCTGCGCCGTGGCGACCGTCTGTTGGAATGCCTTGGTCTGCTCGTCGGTGGCGGCGCTGGACTGTTGTTGCAACGCATATTGCTGTCGCAGAACGTCGATCGAGTTGTTGATCACGTCGACCTGTTTGAGCAGGTCGGCGCCGCGGGCCTGCTGAAATGGCAGATTGTTGATCTGAGACGCGCTGCCCGCGCTGATCTGGAACGGTATCGACGTGTGGTCCAGGGGCGTGCCGAGCGGCCGGGTGATCGACTGCACCTGTGCGATGCCGTCGGTGTGGAAGACCGCCTTGGCGACGCGCTCCAGCAGGATCATGTCGGTGGAATTACGTAGATCGTGGTCGGCTTCGATCATCAACAGTTCGGGATTCAGCCGCGCCTCCGAGAAATGGCGTTCGGCGGCCGCATAACCAACATTCGCAGGCGCGCTGGCGGGCATGAAGGGGCGGGCGTCGTAACTCGTCTTGTACCCCGGCAGGGAGAGCAGACCGATCGCGGCAATGGCGACCGTCGCCAAGAGGATCGGAACGGGCCAGCGGACGATGGCCGTGCCGATACGCCGCCAGCCCCGGGTACTCATGGGGCGGCTGGGTTCGAACAGCCCGAAATGGCGGCCGATGACCAATAAGGCCGGTGCCAGGGTCAACGCCGCCACCACTGCCACGGAGACGCCGATACCGGCGGGAACGCCAAGGCTGTTGAAATACGGCAGCCGGGTGAACGTCAGGCAGAGCACCGCGCCGGCGATGGTCAGGCCTGAACCCAGGATGATGTGCGCGGTGCCGTGGTACATCGTGTTGAACGCCGAGACGCGATCCTGCCCGGTGTAACGCTCTTCGTGAAATCGCCCGAGAATGAAGATCGCATAGTCGGTTCCCGCGGCGATGACCAGCAGCGTCAGCAGATTGGTCGAATACGTCGACAGCTGGATGATGCCGGCGTTCGCGAGCACGGCGACGACGCCGCGGGAGGCGGTCAACTCGATCATCACCGTGAAAATCACGAGAAACACCGTGGTGAGGCGGCGGTAAAGCGAGAACAGCATCAAGGCGATCACCCCGATGGTGATCAGGGTGGTTTTCAGGGTGCCGTGGCGGCCTACCTCGAACTGATCGGTGACCAGGGGAGCGGCGCCGGTGACGTAGGCCTTGATACCCGGTGGCGGCGGTGTGTGATTGACGATGTCACGCACCGAATCGACGGACTCATTGGCTAGCGATTCGCCCTGGTTACCTGCTAGGTACAGCTGCACCAGCGCCGCCTTGCCGTCGGAGCTCTGCGAGCCGGCGGCGGTCAGCGGATCGCCCCAGAAGTCCTGAATGTGCTGGACGTGCTTGGTGTCCTGACGGAGCTTCTGAATCAAGCCGTCGTAGTAATGGTGAGCGTCGGCGCCGAGCGGCTGGTCACCCTCGAGGACGATCATCGCCGAACTGTCTGAATCGAACTCGTTGAACACCTTGCCGATCCGTTTTGCGGCCTGCAACGACGGCGAATCCTGGGGGCTCAGCGAGACGTTATGCGATTCGGCAACCGTCTCCAGCTGCGGCACGAAAACGTTCGTCAGCACCGCCAGGCCCAGCCAGAACAGCGCGATGAGCACCGAGTACCGCCGGATGAAGTCCGGAACCCGCTGGGTGCTCATCCGGACTTATCCAGGCAGTAGGTGAAGGGGTTCAGAGTGTTCACCGATCGCTCGTCCTTGACCACGTCGTCGATCTTGATCCGGCAACCGATGGAGTCTCGGTCACCCTGGGCGGAGACGTTAACGAAGACGGCCGGCTGAGTGGTGTTGGTGTCGTAGGCCCAGGGCAGCGTGGCGGCGTCGACGCGCTGCGGTTGGGCATTCACGTCGAGGTAGGTGATGGTCGCCACCGTCCCCGGCGGGCCGAAAACCTCCAGAACCACGTGCTTGGGGTTGAACGGAACGATGTCGTTGTCGGAGCCGCTGGGTGTGGACGTGACGTCGTGAGAGGCGAAGATGCCGTGCAGCCGATACACAGCGAACCCCGCCAGTGCGACCACGATCACCGCAACCAGGAGCATCCAGCGCTGGCCGAGTCGACGGCTGATCGAAACCCGTTGCATCCGTGACCCTTTCATGAGCGGCGACAGGCGCGGACGGTAGGGAAATTCCTCTAGGATGGCTAATCAACTAGGTTGACGGTACGACACGGGACGAGTCCCCACAACACTGGGCGAGTGTCCGACACGGCAAGTGAGAATGCCGCGCCGAATTTAGGAACCCACAGGGAACCCACAGATGGAGCGGCGGCTGTGGCGTTGGCGATAAGGAACGTCATGACGTTCGGTTTGGCCTGATTCGTGGTCGACGGCGAGAACAAGCGGCGCTTGGATTGCCGCTCATGCGTCTACAACGTGCCTGTCCTCAAATCCGCACTACCCTTGAGGATCGCCGAGTCGATGGTCTGGTTCTCGGGCTGGACCCTGTCCCAGAGAGTCCCCTTGCCGAGCTCTCGTCCCAGCTGATCTTCCCGCCTGAACCATTGCTCAGCACTTCTGATCCGGTTGGGGTGGATTTCGTCGAGCAGATCGTAGTTTCTGGAGACCTTGCCGTACTTCCACACATTCCAGAAGCCGGTGAAGTTGTCTCGGAAGCTCATGGTGCTCTTGTCGTTGGGGTCGGCGTTGTACCCGGCAGGCAGATCGGCAAGCCCTTTGAGTGGGCCGTTCCAATACGCATCCAGATCGGTGTCGATGTATTGGGCCGGGTGCCCGGTGACTTTCTGGAATGCCTCGGCGATGGCGGTGTAGGTCATGTGTGCGATCGCCACTTCGAGATTCATGCCGTTCGAGCGCTCGGGGTGGTCGAAGATCCAGCGCGCGTAGTATCCGCAATCCTCAAGAGCGACATGGGGAATGGCGCCCTGGCCGAGCGGTACCCGCCACGTGACGACGCCGTCTTCAATGGTGGGTGTCATGGCCGTCAGGGGTGAGATCACCATCTCGATGTAGGGACCGGAGGTGAAGACCGCTGCACCCATCCTGTCGCTGTTGTCCTGATTCTGAAACAGGATCCATTCGCCCATACGGCCTTTGCCGTCGTAGTGGCCGCTGCGGAACTTGGAGTCGTAGCCTGATTTCTTGAGGGCGTAGTCAAGGTTTCCGTAGACGAAGAACTTGATTCCTTCTTCGATGGCTATCTCGTAGCTGCGGATTGCCCAGTAGGTCTCGGTCTTCTCGCCGGTGTTGAACCCGTCGATGTTGACGTAGGCCCCGTCGCAGCCGCGGAATCCTTTTCGCAGGATGGCTTCGTCGGCGAACGAGCCTTCGAGCATGGAGACGTTGCCGAGCGCAAGGAGGGCCTGGGCTCGGGGGGAGCTCGCGTCGCGGGTGAGGACGCGCACGGAGTACTTCTTGTCGGCGACCAGGGCGGCGACGATGGGCATTCCTTGCGCCCCTGTGCCGCCGATGATGAAGATGGTGGAGGTGGTGTGAGAAGACATGGCTGTTGGCTCCCGGGGGTTGAGGCGCACACGATCTGTCCGCGGTGAGCGTGGTGTGGTCAAGGGGCGATGTCGGGTCGGCGTTGTTGCTGGGGCTCGACGGTGATGTGTCCTGCAACGATGACCATAGGTACGAGCCTCCTCTTCTGACGTTCTCGTGTCGTGCCGAACCGGCACTTTGCAATCCATGTAGACCCCGCGACTGCGCAAAACTCATCGGCTGTCGAGTCCACTTAGCGGCTCGAGAGGCTCCACAATGAAGACTTCGACGTCGCGAGCTAGCAGATCTCCCAGGGCTCAGCGCACCTTCGCCGCCGCGTCGATCCATTCGAATTCCGTCCAGTCGTCGCCTGTGTCTAGACGTCTAATCGAGCGTTTCGCCCTCAGGTGGGGCGACCTGCTCCAGCGAGCTGTCGGATGAACCGAATCTCGTTGTCGTCGTGTGGCCGACCGTCGGGATGAATTAGATCGCTGAACCACGTTTCGGGAATCGAGGTGTACGGGCGCTTCCAGGAATCCCACGGCAGATACGTCTGCGTCCGCCCAGCGACGAAGCCCCAGTTGTAGGCGCCGACGTTGCGCCTCTTGGCGACCGGAAGAATTCCTTCCACAGTGCTGCCCAGGCGCCGCGCCAGATACTCGGTGCAGAGGATGGGTCGTCCCAGAGGAGTGAGTTCGTCGATGCGGGCCTCGAATTCGGCCGGATCCCCGTAGTTGTGGAAGCTGATGACGTCCGAGTGCTCGAGCTGCAGGCTGCAGATCGCGCTGCGGCTTCCGGGGTCTTTCCAGTGGCCCTGCCATACGCCGCTGGTCAACGGTTGAATCGGGTTGACGGCGCGCACCCACTGGAACACGTGTGGGAGGAACGCGGCAACCAGTTGCTGCTTGTCCTCGTGTTCAACCTTGCGGTAATCGCGCGACGGATTGTCCGGTTCATTCCATACGTCCCAACCAAGGACGCGAGGATCGTTGCGGAACAGGCCCACCACTCCGGTGACGTAGCTCTGCAGCACGCGGGTGTAGGCCGGGTCCTGTAGACGGTAGGCGCCTGGGCTCTGCACCCAACCGGAGTTGTGCACTCCTGCTATTGGCGCGCGCTGACGGCCCGCCCTGGGCAACGGGTCCCAGCACGAGTCGAACAGGACGAAGAGCGGTTTGATGTTGTGACTCGCCGCGATGGCGACGAACTGGGAAAGCCGGTCGCTGAATCCCGCCCGGTCGGCAGCCCACAATTGGTCGTGGAGAAACACCCGCATGGTGTTCATTCCAATTTGCTTGGCCACACTGAGCTCGCCCGCGATGCGGCGCGGGTCAAAGGTGCCCGCCTGGAACATCTCCAGTTGGTTCACGGCGTTCGAGGTGACGTAGTTGGCGCCAAGCAGCCACCCCTGGTTTGCATACCAGGCGTTGGCGCGGTCAGCCGACCATCGGCCCGTCTCAGCAGAGACGAGGGGCAACTTGGTCAGTGCCGCGGCTGCTGCCAGGTACAGCGGGATCTTGAGGGCGGTTCGCCGGTGCACCACGTGACCATAATGTCTGTGGCCAAAACGTCACTGCTCATGTCTCATCCTGCAACACAACAGGTTTCGAATCGTTATTCATCAGGCTGATCTGCGGTGGTGATAGCGCCAGTAGTCCTCCACGCCGTGGCAGCGGTGTCGAGCTGCAGCGCAGATTGACAAGACGCGCCTGGCTACTTTTGACCCCGGCGTGCCGTAGGAGCCTGTCAATCTGGGCTGCGCACCGAGCACCCCGCCAGCGGTCCAGTCGACGAAACAGGTCCGAATCGAGGGCGGATGAACCACAATTTGATCTCTCAGTTGGCCTACGAACAGCCTGGCAGGACCAACGTGGCACGTGACGTGATCGCTTTCGACATGACACTGGATCACTCATGTCTGGAAATCTGGGGCATCCTGCAGGCACCCGACTGGTACCCGCGATTCTTCCGCGGACTCGGGTCGTGCGAGCAGGTTTCCGGCGACGCGCAGGAGTTCGAGGTCCGTCTGTCCACACCCCGCGCCGCCGTCATCGCTCACGAGATGCGCCAGACCCTCCGCCGGTCGAGCATGCTGATGTGGTTCCACGCAACACAGGTGAGTCACTGTTTCGTGTCGATTCGCCTGACCCCCGAAGAGGGCGGCACTCGGATCGCGGTGAGGATCTTCGGGGTCGGCCTTCTCCACCCGGACCTCGCGAAAGCCAGCGACGGCGCCGTCCGGAACTGGGTTAGAGAAGGCTTGCTGCGTATTTCGGACTATCTCGAAGGCAAGCAGTCGTCACTGCTGGTCAACATGGGCGACGGGCATTCTCTGCAACTCAGCGTCTTGAAGACCATGATCGTCAGCGGTGTGGTGCGAGCGTCCCGGCCGGATCGTGGTCTTCGGCAACTCAATTCCCTTGCCAAGTGGGGATTTACGCTCGCAGGCGGTCTCGGGGCGGCCGCCGCGCGATCACCGCACAACGTAGCTTCGGTCGATCGGTACGGGACGACGACTTACGCGGACATGGCCGAGCGCACCGCATGCATAGCGTCGGGCCTCGCCGCAGGCGGCTTCACCGGAGACAGCAAGTTCGCGGTCCTCGCACGCAATCATTCAGCGATGGTCGAGTGCATGGTGGCTGCGAGCAAGTTGGGTGCAGACCTGGTGTTGCTCAACACCGGCCTTGCAGCCCGCGCGATCGACGAGATCGTCAAACGCAACCCGGTCGACGCCATATTCGTCGACGACGACCTCGAGCCGCAGGTGCGCTATCTCCCCGCGGAAGTTCCGCGAATTTCGACGCACCCCAATTCGATAGTGCCGCAGCGGCGTTCGATCGACGATCTCATCTCTGCCAGCGCCGGCGCGGAACCGGTGGCGCCGCCGAAACGACCCGGCAAGCTGATCGTTCTCACCTCGGGTACCACTGGCACGCCCAAGGGCGCGCGCCGACCCACGCCACCCGGCTTCGGCGCAATCGCCGCGATGTTGTCGCGGATGCCGCTGCGTCGCGACGAAGTGATGTTGCTGTCTGCGCCGCTGTTTCACTCCTGGGGCCTCGCCGCGCTGCAATTGAGTGCTCCGCTACTCGCAACGGTGGTGCTGATGGAACGGTTCGACGCCGAAGAGTGTCTCAAAACCATTGCGCTGCAGCGCTGCACCGTCCTGATATTGGTTCCAGTGATGTTGCAGCGCATGCTTGAGTTGCCTGCCGCCGTGGTCGACCGATACGACACGTCGTCGCTGAGGGTGGTCGCCAGCAGCGGGTCGCCGATTTCCGGCGCATCCGTCGTCAAGTTCATGGACACCTTCGGCGATATTCTGTACAACTTCTACGGCTCCACCGAGGTGTCGTGGGCAACGATCGCCGATCCCACCGACCTGCGCGTCGCCCCGACGACCGCAGGTCGACCACCCCTCGGTACTCGCATCGCCATACTCGGTCAGGACGGCAATCCTCTGCCGGTGGGCGCCGTCGGTCGCATCTTCGTCGGCAACGACATGCTGTTCGACGGCTACACCAACGCGGCGTCACCTGCCATCGAAGACCAGCTGATGGACACCGGCGATCTCGGGTACCTCGACGTCAGCGGGCGGCTCTTCGTCGCCGGACGCGACGACGAGATGATCATCTCCGGCGGCGAGAACGTGTTTCCGCGGCCTGTCGAAGAAGCTATCGCCGTCTTGCCACAGGTCGCGGACGTGGCAGTGGTCGGCGTTCCCGATTCGGAATTCGGTCAACGCCTC
>Ga0075428_100002711_pt1 | contig 19287 bp, 16 predicted proteins | sample RhiMetdeltSRZDD2_FD_75291 | JGI IMG/M metagenome (GOLD analysis project Ga0075428, IMG submission 75291) | Populus rhizosphere microbial communities from Tennessee, USA - Rhizosphere MetaG P. deltoides SRZDD2 | ecosystem: Host-associated > Plants > Roots > Rhizosphere > Soil | place: USA... | reverse complement strand
TCACGGAGGTTCCAACTCAACAGGAAGATCCCCGTGAGTGCGACGACGCAGCCGTTAGCGGCGAGCCCACGGAAGACGGCGATACCACACGCCAGCGTTACCAACCCGCGGAGAGAACGCAGTAGAGAGTAAACGCAAAGGACACTGGCAACGTGAGGGTTGTCGGCAAAAACGCGCGAGTTGACGGCATCGAACCGCTACGGGAGGCACACTGGGAGTTGCCACGCGGTCCGAGCGAACGCAGGTTACTTTTGATTTCTGTTTTTGGCGACCACGAGATGTGGGCTTGTCATCAATCCTTTGCCGTCGAGTGAGTTGAAGCGCAATTTCGATCGCCGGTAGCGGCCTTCTCTCCTGGCTACGCAGCAACCCGGGAGGGCGTGAGGCGGTGATTACTTTTTCAAGGGTTTCTTCGTCTTGCTCGAGGTTTGGTTTCTTCCTGCGTTCGTGGATCCTCATTTGCTCTAACAGAGACTTTGATACTAGCCGTGGAGCAATGAGCATCGGTGATGATGATCCAGCGATCACCGGTCTGAGCTTCGTCGCTTACTTCGAGCGAGAGCTCCAACCTGGCACCGTTCACTTTTCCCTTAGTGATTGTAATGCCGGGCCCACCATAGGCTTTGATCGGTTCCTTCACGGTCCCGGTGACACCGACTATAACGTCACGGGGCTTTCCTTGTTGCAATTCGATGGTCTCTTGCTGGACCGCGAACCCGCAGGTGCATTTCCACCACCAGGCAGCCGTAGAGATTACAAGTCGGCGGCAGGCGCAGTTGTCGATCCCTTTGATCTGACCGTCGGATCCGATATCAATCTTCGCAAGCACGACCCATGGTTCCTCGGGGCAGGGCGGACAGTCCGGGTTGCATTGTTTGAAGAATGTCTCGAAACGGGTCTTGAGATCCGGCGCATCGCCGCACACGTCCTGCTCATGTGACGTTGGACAGGCGGTGAGCAATCCGAACTCGTAACCGTCACAATAACGGGAATACTCGCACGCCTGGTCATCGCAACCGCAGCCCAGTGGTTGAACTCGCACAGGACGGTTCCGGATTTCCTTGTATTTGACGGCGAGGTAAACCGGGCCGGCCGGGGTGTCAACGTCTGCACACGGGTCTTCACACCACGGATCAACGGGTTCACCGCAGCGATCGGCGGGTTTCTTTTCCTCATTGGGTTTGCGCAAGTCGATTGTGCGAGCGCATTCGATCAGGATCTCGTCTCCGTACGGGCCGAGAATGTAGCCGGGCTGCACTGTGACCTTCCATGGCTCGACTAATTTGTCCTGGCATTTCCACACCGGACAAACCAGCGCGCCGCAGACGACGCCCCAACCGTGAAGGAGGCGATTGTGACGCCGCAGTTTGTTGCGGAAGTAATCCTGCTCAAGCGTCAGGTCTTCAGCGGTGATGATCTGACGCGGGAAGTAACGGGGACGTTCCGCCAGGCAGTAATCGCCCGGCAATTGATGGCATGCGCATTCGGTTTTCATAAGGTGAAGGGGGATCAATCAGGTTTGCCGCCGCGAGGTGTGCCTTCTTCGTCGCGCAAAAGCCCGACGATGATTTCGAACAGGAGGTCGTTCGTATAGACAATGGGCCGGACAGTGATGTCAACGTCTGCTTCCGACAGTCGGCTGCCTTCACTGGGGAGACGAATGTTCGCCAGCGTAATGCATGGATCGTCGGTGCAGGCGCGACAAGGCATGGAGATGTGCCGTGCCAGAACGCCGTAATCAAGTCGGTCACCGCAGACGAGGTCCGGGATCGAACACTCCAGGTGGATTTTCGGCGCCTTGCCTTCCTTGACGCAGATTTTATGACGCTCCCGAATCGCACCGGGCGTGCAGCGTTGCTCTGTACTGCAATCATCGGCCAGAGCGGGGACCGGATCCGTCAAGCACTCGTGATAACAAAGGCGGACGTGCACCCATGCGCTGTCATCAGGGTCGCAGCCGCGTGATTTCTCGGCCGTCTGCTCCGGAGTTGCCGGCGGGAGAGGCGACGGCGGCAGTGACACGCAGATCGAGGGTTCGCCAACGATGATTTCGCGGCCCCATTTGTCCAGCGCGAGGCCCGGTAGCACGACAAATCCCGTGCCGTCCTTTGCCGGCTTCACGTCCAGGCCGCAGATGACACCGTAACCCGTGATGAGTCGATTGAGCAGCCAGCGTTTTTCGTTGAAGTACTTCTGCTCCATGTCGACGTGATAGACATCGAGCAGCTTGCCGTAAAAGTAACGGTTCCTGATTGGGGGATGCAAACCCACGCATTGCGGTTCATGATGATGATGAGACATAACGGACACTCCTTTCTGGTTTAGTGAGCGGAAAAGCGATGTGCTCGGAGCAGTTGTGACCTGTGGTACGATGACACGCGCTCTCGCTTTCGTGATTAACTGGCCAGTTGGATGAAGCCCACTCGTTCCGGCGTAGATGGGCTGCCGGCTCCTGCAGCACTCCCGGTCGTGACCACGCCCAACACAAAGTTTTCGTCCAACTTGCCCGGAGGCGTTGGCCCGGCGACGATGGCATCCATGCCGACGCGTGCCTGCCAGCCCAGTCGTAGCTGCGGTTCGATGAGGCAAAGATGATAAGCAACGTGGGCCGGCTTTTCTCGCTCGATGACGGTGCGGATGAGTTGTCGCCGGGCTTCGCAGTGGGCCAGACCTCGCGGCACGAGCACGCTCACCTGATGTGCGATCGCTTCAAACAGTGGCACACCGAAATCCTCACCATCAATTATGTGCGATTGATCCAACGTCGCGCTCGTGCCCAGCACTGCGCCCTGCGGCGAGGCAGACGCCAGCATCGTCGTGAAGCCGAGCACGGAATCGCCGCCTGCGACCGGTGCGGCGGACTCTTTAGCGTGACAGGCGCACCCGGCCTCCGGGTTTGATCCTGAGGGCAGTATCCACCATGCCGCGTTGAGAATCGGTTCTTCAATGACCGCATCCACGCCGGCGAAAACGCGAAGCGCCTCGCGGAGCCCTCCCGCGGTGCCGCGTCGCCCCGCGCGTGCGAACGCATGGCGAACGGCGTCGCGCTGGCGCGCCTCGTCCCACGTTTCATCCAGGTCGACGGCGAACCACGACGCGAGCCAGAGCAGGAATTCGTGCGGCACGGCGGCCACATCGAACAGCATAGCCAGACTGTCAATCTTGTCCCGGACTTCGCCAAACGTTCCTTCGAGCAGGGAGAGCCAACGCAGCAGGAAGGTCCGAGTTGAGTCGACGTTGACCTGCGAGTCCAATGAAGGTGGCGTACTGCCATTAATTGTAACAGCCCCGCGCGCGTCCACTGTTCCGCGGCCGTGTGGAGGCCGGTAAATCGCGGGCAGGTGTTCGAGATACCCGCGGTGGTTGTATTCGACGCGCAACTGGCGGAGGACGGGGGTTTTGGTGCCGTCGCCGGAAACAAAGCCTCCCACCCATAAGTGCGGTGTGCCGTCTTTGCGAAACGAGTTCCCGACCGCGGCTTGCCGGACGAACACCTCATCAACATTCAAAAAGGGATCCGGCGGGCCGAGTCGCGGACGCCATTTCGGATTGGCGAAGGGATTTTGCGCCGTCTGGTCTACAGGTGGTTCGTCGCTCGGTTTCTGGGCGGTCGCCACGAACAGACGCAGCCGCGCTTCGTCCGAAAGGCCGCGGGCCTGGGCGACGACGCGGTGCCATTCGGCATTCATGGGGCTCGCCGAGACGGCATCGCTCCAGAAGAAACCTGACTTGCTGTAACCTTTGTCCAGGGAAAGCCGCAAGGGCTGCGTCACCGTGCCGGTATAAAGTAACAACCCACCTTTCAGATCGACGGCTAGTGCCGCCACGGGACCGGAGTACCCGATGGCTTCGCCGATCGCTTCGTATTCAATTGCGTCAGGATACGCCGCGTCATAGCTGCGTTTTCTCGAAAACTGAACAACACGCCGGCCGCCATTGTCGCCGACGAAAAGTTTCGAGCCGGCCACGGCCAAACCCATCGGATTCGAAACGCCGTCCAGGTCGATCGTCAACGCCCCGCCCGTGCCCTCATTGGCAACCACTGCGTGGCCCTGCGCATCGAACACGGCTACTTCTTGATTCACGCCGTCCAGGATGAAAATGGAAGTCTCGCCCGCCTCGGCTGCGATCGCGATATCGGCGGGCTGCAGGTCTGGCCTGGCAGCCCGAATGTTTTCCGCGAACGACGGCACGACCTGCCCGGTGAGATCGAACTTCTGGACGCGTTGGTTGCCATAATCCACGACGTAAACATTTCCGTCCTCGTCGCCGGCAAGAGTCCACGGGGTATTAAATTGGCCCGGCGCGGTGCCGGCTTGTCCCCACACGCCTATTAGTTGGCCCGTGGCAATGTCGAACAACTGCAGGCGATGGTTGCCACTGTCTGCGACGAACAACGCCGCACGCTGTTGGGGCACGAGCAAGCCGCGCGGCGTTCGAAATTGTGTCGGCGCGTCGCCGTGGTCACCCGCGCAAGGTAACGGAGCGACGGCCGCGTCACACGCGTCAAGCCTGAAGACTTTGTCTTCGGAGGGCGCGCTGAAGTAAATATTGCCAAGCGCATCCGAAGCAACACCAGCCGGACCATCGGACACTTTCAAGGCGGCGAATTGCGCCGGCAAGTCGCCATCCAGCACGGGCAACGAGCAAAGCTGAAGCGCGCCGTCGGGCCGCAGTTCCAGTCGACGCCAACGGAAACCGGGCCAGCGATTCGCCACGTTGAGGTGAAAGAAATTGGACGAGGGCGGATTCATCGCTTGCTAACTCTCGACGCCGAACCACGCGACCTGCCAGAGCCTGCCAAAAGACTCAATATTTTTGTCCCTCTGCGCCTTTGCCGCTTTGGCTTTGGAAGACGAGAATAGTCTCTTGAACTCGCCAAGGGGCCGGCCGGCGGAGTTCGCAATCAAGCTCAAGTAGGGCGCGTACGCTTTGACGGTAAATCCATTGAGTGTCGAGTTTGCGATTTGCACCACAAAAAACGCGCGAAGAGCGGACAGCAATTGCTCCCTCTCGTCGGATGGCGCTTTGACATCTTCCAGCCGAGCCAGGTAGCAGGGGGTGATGCGAAATCTCGCGTGGGTTGTATCAATGTCCGCCTGAATGCCAATGATCTCTCTGGCGGTCGTCAACCAGGCCCAGTCCGCGTGGCTGCGGCCACACGCGATGTACGGCTGAGTGGCCGCTCGCGCATTTCGACGCTGTGCCGTGCAGAGATCGCGTTCCAACTGGCAGTTGAAGACCTCGGCGCGGGCGATCACGATTCGCAGGCCGTCGCGAATCTGCCGGGCCAGCCGCACATCTCGCGGTTGCGCGTTTCCGTTCTGATCCACGGTCAACTGCACCCAGCAAAACACTGGCTCTTCGCGCAGCCGCACCACGCCGCGCGGCAGGCAAATCCCTTCCCGCGTTTCGCTCGCCGACAACTCGGCGTCGGACGGATAGGAAACCGTCAAATCGTAAAGCACCGGGTTGCCCTCGTCGTCATCGGCCACGGGTGGGACCGGTTCGGTATGGGTTTGTGTGAGGACGATTTCGCGGCCGTAGGCATCAAGGGCGTAGCCGGGGTCGATAGTCACTTCGCGGTCTCCTTTTTGTCCATTCGGCACGTAGCCGCTGCCGATGCCGGGCTGGTGCAGGCTTTGGTTGTGGAGCCAGCGCATCTCGCGGTTGAAGGCTTCCAGCTCTTGAAGATCCGATGCGAAGAGCCGCTGGCCGTTGAAGAACTGCGAGCGTTCGACGAATTGTGTGGTGTTAATGAGCATGATGGTTCTCCCTTCCCTGGCTGGGGGTTGCAGTCTCTTTTGCGGACTGCCGACAATCGCACACTTCCCGGCACACGGGAGCTTCGGGTGTGTGTTCGCAGCCCAGCCAGCAGACGCGCATGCCTAGCTTTCGCGCGCGGAGGGCAAACGACCGCGCCAGCTCCGTGACTTTCGCTGCGCGCCGATCCACGAGCCGCCGAGGTGACAGGATACGAAACGTGAATCCGGTTGACGTCGCCTCAGCAATGTCAGCGGGCAGGCTCAACAGTCGAACAATGAGGTCGTCGTCGTCGCCCCCGGTTTCCGCGGGCGCGAGCCACGCGAAATAAACTGGTGTCTGGACGAATCCCGCCGGCGTCGTATCCACGTGCGTTTGAATTCCATTAGCGATTTGACCGATAAGCGAAAATTCTTCCCAAACCATCGTCCCCGGTACCGTGATGCTGTGGGCCACGCGCGGTCGGGCCAGCGCATGGGCAATGGGCCAGGCGAAAAACCGGTCAAGCCCCGGTTTTCCGGCCTGGAGAGAAATGCGCGCCAGGGGCACACCGTCGGCAGTTTCGCACTGGCCAGGAAGTTTCCACACCAGTTCGGTTTCGGGCTGCCGGCCTGATACAGGCGCGCATTCGGGCCGTTTTCTTGCCGCGCGTGATCGCGTCTGCCTTCTTCGGAGCAACAACAACAGGCCCTGGAGTCTGAAGTGCTCGGGCAGCGTGATGTCGCCGCCTGGACACAACAGCAACTCGCGCCCGAAACAGTCGTAAGCAATTCCTTCGCTGACGTGCAGGCCAATGAGTTGACCCGTGGCGTCCGTGATGGGGGAAACACGCAGCCCGTCCCTCACCCCGAACACGCGATGCAATGCGCGGTTGTGCCACCACCGAATTTCTGCATTCAGCGCCGCTTGATCGTTGAGGTCGCGACTGCGAAGCATCTGGCCTTCCCGGTAGCGCAACCGCTCGAATTGGAAATAAATGGAGTCCATCTTAAATCACTTCGATGCGATGCTCGCTGGCGACCGTGAGCCACGTGGGAGCCAGGCAGATGTTCCCGCACTGCGGTTCGCCGCCTTTGATCACGAGATCGAGCGACAGCACGTGTTCGACTCCGGCAATCTGATCTATCACTTGCAGCACCTCGGAGCGGTAGACGTCACGGCCAAACGGCCAGCCAGTGCCATCCGGGCCGCCTCGTAGCGGATGCAGGAATTTGTCGAGCGCGTCCACGATGGTTTGTTGCAGCACATTTTTGTCGGCGGTCGGGGCGACGCGCACCCTGGCCCGCACGCCTACCTCCAGGTAGGTGGGAGCGACAATCTCGACGCGCGTGCCGAGAAGGCGGCGACCGGCCAGATACGCGGCCAGCGCCCGGCACAGCCCGGGGCTGGGCATCGGTTTCGCCCGCGGCAAGTACGGCAGAACAATGAGGGTCACTACGCCGGTCGCTTTCACACAGGGGAAACTCGGGTGAGAGTTCGCGAGCGCTTCGACGCGGGCCAGTTGCGTGCCCGGCGTCGCGAGTGCCAGCGACTTGAAATCCGACAGGGTGACCGCCCGAAGGGGCGCTTCCCGCAGTTCGATGGCGCGGGCTTCCGCCGCCGACAAGGATTCCGCCGCCGCACCGCCGAGAGCCGGGACCGAATTAGTGATTGTGGCGAAGTGCGTGCGCATTTGGAGGAGTGCTTGCTCACTCCCGAAAAAAGCGCGGTTATGCAAAGAGTTCACCACCGTCCGTATGGCGCCAGCAGCGAGTTTGCCCGCATCCGCCCGAGTTGCGCGATAAGCGGCGTAGATCACGGCCCCCCGGGCCGGCACCTGTCCATGCCCGCCATCGCCGAACGTGATCGTGCCGGTGGCGGCATCGAGAACGTAATGAATCGCGTCCCGGCCCGAGGCATCGAAGTCCGCACGCTTCTCCCATTCGATCCATGTGCCAGAGGACAAAGTGAATAGACGGAAACTGATTTCCTGAACCGGGGTGAACTCTCGGAAGCCGTCTTCCTGCGCCGGCAGGTCGGACAGTTTGAACTCTTGCCATGGCGTTCCGTCGCTCACACCAAGGCGCACGGCCTCGATATTCTCCTTGCCGATGCCAGTCGCGGAGCCGACGGGCACGGCTTGCTCCGCGGCCACACCATTCAGGCACAGATTGAGTATCACCGGTGCGGCGTCATACGAACCTGCTTCCAAACGACAGCGAATCAAAAATGAACCTTTGGATTGGGAGGCCATCACCCCGGGCACTGTGAGGCGCACCCGGCCGTTCAGCGTAAACGCGCGCGTATCGTCATCGAGTTCACCGTGCCCTGGGTTGAGGGCTACCCATTCCGTGCCGCCCCTGGCCTGGCGGGGGTATTCCCAAACGAGCCGGACTGAATGGTGGGGCAGACCTGCAGGCCGTTCTTTCACCGGCGGCGGATTCTGTGCGCATGCAGGGCCCCGGCTGGAAGGACAGCGGCGCTCGTGCTCCTGAACTTCGAGCGCAAGACGATCGCGCGCTTCGGCGCTTGCATGGTCCCCTTTAAACGTGAAAAACAAGTTTACTGGCTGGCCGATCGGGAGCGCCTGGTTGAAAACGAAGTAACACTCGGTGCCTCGGCGTGCTTCCGGGCCGAATGGTTCGAGCGTTGCGCCTCGTTGCCATCGCTCGGTCAAATCCTCCCGGTTTTGGCGTTCGACTCGAAATACGCTCACCAGTTCCGCGCGGGTGATCGCAAGTGATTCGAGAATGCGAAATCGTGTTTCAATTCCAAACGCATCCTGTCCGGCAAACTCCGTTCCCTGGGTTAACAACAACGGTTCAGGGGCGGCGGCGCTCAGAGCGAAGCTCAAAACCGTCCGCGCCGCGCGCGGTGAGGCGGGCACAATGCCGGCCAGCCGTAGGAATTTCAGTTTGTGCCGCTCGGGAACGCGGTTCAACTCGTAGATATCCATTTCCGCGACCCAGGCCAGCAACTCGACGAGTGTAATCCCGGGATCGTGGACGTTGTGATCGGTCCACTCCGGCGCATGAAGCGGGATGAGCGCGCGACCTTCTTCGACCAGATCGCTCCACCGGCGATCGTCAAGATTGGGCAAAGGGATGGACATGCTGCAAGCGAGATTCAGAGTTGGAACGGACCGGTGATTCAATCCGCCGCGGCTTCGAACTTCAGTCGGATTTCTCCAGCCACGACCAGGCGATCTTCGGCAACGCGGACGCTTGTTCCCTGCGGGTTGCCTTCGATCAGCAGCGTCAGTTCTTCGACGTAATCGACACCAGAGACCCGCTCCAAGACCGCCGCCACGTCAGAAATAAATACGTCGCGTCCCGGCATCCAGCCGCGCCGAGACGGCCCGCCTCGCAACGGATGCAGAAACTCCTCCAGTGCTTCCCGCACGGCTTCTTCGACAGCACCGACGTCCGTTTCGCCGTTCAAAGGCGCGATCGTAGCGGCCACGTCAACCGGCAGGTAATCCGCTCCGGTGACGTAAATGCGATGGACAGTGGCGACATCACATGGAGCGTGTTGCTCGAGGTAATGTCGAACCTGTTCGCGCAGTCCAAACGACGGCCATGGTCGGGCCTCCTGGCTTTCGGGAATCAGAATTACCGTCACGCACCCGGGCAGGTTTTGGCCGGTCGTGTTGCGCGTCGGAACGGCGCGGGCGACGGCCACGGCGGGCGACGCTTCGAGGGCCAGTGTCTCATAATCCATCAACGAGACCGCGCGACCGCGGTGACGGACCGTGGCCGGGCCGCGCTCATGGAACCGTTCCAGCGTCTCGCCGTCCGCGCCGCCCTCGGCCGCGCGTGGATTGGACACACCTTGTACGCCGCTCACTCCGCCGAGCAATTGACTGATCGCGCCTGCGGCCACGTTGCCGGTTTTGCCGCCGCCGGCGCGATAGTGCCGGCCGAGGACCGTCGCGCCCAAAGGCAACACCTTGCCCATCGTGCCGTCGCCGAACTGGAGCCGTCCACTGGCGCGGTCAATCGTGAAGTGCCGATCCTCCGTCTTTGAGGAGAAGAGGTGCGGTTGCTCCTGCCAGCGGACCCACACTTCGGTCACGTGTTTTTTGCGATCGCGCCGGAGGCGCAGGTCGCCGATCTCCATGTCCGTCTCGCTGCCTTCGCGGCCCAGCAACTCCTCCAGGTCGGTCACGAGGCGCGAATTGTTGGGTGCAATCTCTCGCGCCAAAATCCGCCACTCGACGTTCGCGCGGGCCCCGCGCAGTTCCTGCACTTCGACACGCGCGCCTTCGAGCACGGGAGTCTGTGGAAATTTGAAAACCTGGTTCGGCTGGCCGGTGCTAACGCCGAGAGTTGCGTTCGCGAACGTTTGACGTTGGGAAACCCAGACGGCGTTCGGAAAAACTCCCACGCACTCCGGTTCGCCCGGAGGCGCGTCCTCCTTGAGCCGCCCGCGCAGCCAATGAAGCTCGGCCCCGAACCGTGCGAGTTCCTCGCTGTCCTCTCCGCCGATGAAGGAGACCATGCCGGGCACGCGCAAACGTTGGGTTTCGTCTTCGACAAAAACCTCGCTCCACTTTGCGCCATTCCAATACTCCCAGACCATTTCGTTGCCTTGCGTATCGCCGCGCACTTCTGTTATGTCGAAGAACATGCTGAGGCGGTCCACAGGCAGTTTTTTGTCGAAACCCAGATAAAGCGCCGGCGTGATGTCGTCGATCTGCGCGAAGGGAGCAAACGTTTTGCCCGGCCAGGTGGCTTCATAGGTGCGCTCGGCGTATTGGAAATCATTGTAGGTCCAAACCTGTTCGGGCGCGTACGGGCCGTGCTGCCAGGTGTAGCCAAGACGAAAAGCGGCGAGCGACGGCGGTTGAGTGACGACGTAACTAAACGTGTTGCGAAGTTTCGTGTCCCTCGGGTCCGTCCAGATAACTTCGTTGATAAAGCCGAACCCTCCGCTCACGAGTCGCGCGCGCATCCAAAGCGCTTCCTGGTCGTTAACTTTCGTCGTGGTCATGTCCGCGGGCACGGTCAGTTCGATGATCTCGGTTCTGTTCAAGTCACCGCTGTCGTCCGAAGATTGCAGCAGGATCACCCACTCCCGCCCGTTCCAGTATTCCCATGAAATAATGTGCGACAGCGCCTGGCCCGAATCGGTCTCCGTTCCGCTCTCGATATCTCCGGTGATCGCAGTGGCTTTCAGCGAGTCCTGCGGATTCGCTGCGCGAGCCATGAAGATTTGCAGCTTTGCATGGGGTTTGCTGAAGACTTCCTCGTTGGTGAAATAAAAGGTGGAGCCAGGCTGCGGCTGTTGGCCGAAAGGATAAAAGGGCTTGGTGACATCCAGCTTTGAGTCGTTGGCGAAGGCGTCGTCTGGATCGATGCCCTCGACGCCAAGCGTGAAAGTAAACTGTAAGAGTTTTGTTGGGTCCTGGTAGTTCGCACGAAACGATGTTTCCTGCTCAAGGAAAAGGATCTCCGCTTCGCAGTCACCTTGGACGGCCGAGGAATTAAATTTACCTGCTGCATCTGTAACGCCCCGCGAGGACGTGCCGTCTGGCTTTGTGATCACGGTTGGTATGCCTTGCAGCGGATGACCCGCCTCGTTAACAACCAGGACGCCCACCGTTTCACCGTTATCCGACTTCTCTTCTGCGTCGGTTTCAAATGAAATCTTCAACGGCTGCTCAATGATCGTGCTCAGTTTGATTTGATCCACTACCGGCAACACGACGGCCGGATCGGGCGGCAACGTTTGCGACAGCAAACCGCGAATCCAAAACGCCTCGATGCCCTGCTCGGCGTGCTTCAAAACGGACGACTGGTAAGTGCTCAGCGCCGTGCTGCCAGTGAGGGCTTCCACCTCGGCTAGAAAACGGTGCTGTCCCTGGATGCGCTCGCCTTCCAGCTTGCCCAACGCTTTCAACACGTCGTCCGGCACCCCCTCGGATTTGAGATCCTCCAATGTTTGTTCCGTGATACGAAAGCTGGCCGAGTTGATAACCGTCTTCGCCGTCTCGGCACAATCGCTCCTGAGATGAATCGTTCCGCTGCCCGTCAACCCGTTCGTGCCGTCGTCGGTTTTTTCCTCGATGCCCTGACATGCCGGTTTCATGCCTTTGAACGGTCGCCACACCTCGCCGTCCCAATACTGCCACACGATCGCCAGCGACGCGGAACCGGGCTGGGAGAGTTCGAACTCGACTGCCACGTCCGCCTCGCCCGACAACGCCAGCAACGTGTCGTGCGCGATATAAATCGCGTGCGGCGTGTCCTCCAGCTTCAGTTTCTCCCACAATCGAAACGGCGCGCCGGCAGTGAAATCATCCGAATGGTCGATGTATTGATCGCGTCCGGGCCAGAGACTTACCACCTGGGAGATCCTGGCCGCCGCCAGACCGGTGGCGCGTTCCGTTTCGAAGATGATCTGGCCGCTGCTTTCGGGCGGGGGCGGCGCGGCGAGCTGCGTGTTGGCCGGTACGCTTGTGTCGCCAGACTGTTCGCTCAATTCAAACACGACCGGCGCGCGCGCGGCCCGGGCGGGCACGAGCGACAAACCGAGCATGCCGAGGAACGCGAGTTTGTTTTTATCGGGCGCGCGATTGAGTCGCTGCACGATCGCCTGCAGATAGCGCGCTGCGATTTCCGTCAACGCCCGGCTCGGTCCGGTCCTGCCAATGTCCAGCTCCGGCACGTAGCCAAGCCGGCGGGCGATGAGCTGTCTTGCGAACTGGCCGGCGTCGCGTGCATCAACCACGATCTGGGGGCGAACGATCATTTGCCTTCCTCGAAATAGAACGGATAGACGAGGTTTTTCACCGCATTCGTTGTCCGCACCCGGTAACGGATTTCGATCAGCAGTTTGCCCGGCTCGGCGCGGTCCGTCGTTGCCTCGACCTTTTCGACATCGATGCGCGGCTCCCAATCCACCAACGCCTCGCGAACTCGTGTCTTCAGCGACTCAATGGTGCTGGTGTTGATTGGCTCGAAGACGAACGCCTTGAGCCCTGCTCCAAAGTCGGGGCGCATGACGCGTTCACCGGGATTGGTGCCAAGGATGATGTGGATGGCTTCGGCGACATCCTGCTCGTACTCTGCCATGGCGATCTCACCGTCTGCTTCGACGCGGACGGGAAAGGCCCAGCCCACGCCGAGAAACGATTTGGCCAGATCAGGGGAAGTTCGATTCATCTTCAGCCGCCAATTAGCACGGTCGGGAAACCGACCGTGATCACTCCTCCATGCGCCGTTTGATCGCCCATGCGCGCCGCGGGCATCCCGCCGATGAGCACGGTGGCGCTGCCCTTTATGATCGCATCCGGCGGGCCGGCACACACGGCTGGTGTGCCGAGGGTCGCGGCCGGCATTCCGCCGATGAGTACATTGGGAACACCCGGCCCGGCGATGGGGCCGCCGACGTGCGGCTGCGGCCCGTTCGAAACGGGGCAGGTGTGCAAATCTCCAACTCGCGCGGCGGGAGGCATAAACTGTTTTCAATTAATGGTCACCAGGGCCCCGCTCACGGTGACTTTCGTATTGCCACTGAGGGTGAGCATTGGCCCTGAAATCTCTGCGCCGGCCGGCGTGAGTTTCAGGCTCGTGGGGCCACAACTCATTTCAATGCCCGCGGGTGACATCGAGATCTTGCTGATGCCGGCCTCGAGCGTGATTTGAGGCGATTGCAACTCGATCGCGCCCGTTTTGACCGTCAAGGTTGAATATGGCCCCACAGGACTGGCCGGCGTGGGCAAACTCGCGGGCGGCGTTGGCGAACTTTGCAGCGTGATGGCGGGCGGCGTGTCGGTCAGCACCACTTGATTGCCGAGTTGCGTGCGGATAGCCCACAGGGTCGGCACGGGCGATTGCACCGGCGGCGGTGCCATTGCGTTCCAGAGACAACCGATGATATACGGGACGTTGATGTCGCCTTGTTCGAAGGCCACGAGCACTTCGTCGTTAAGGCCTGGGATGAAGTACATGCCGCGAAGCATCCCGGCCATGGGGACCGCCACGCGTGCCCACGGACTCAGATCGAGACTATCGATGAACGGCAGTTGGACCTGCACGCGCCCGAGCATCAAGGGATCGGTCACACTGATGACTTTCCCAACGGCCACACCGTGAAAGCGACTTGTGCCCTGCTCACCCGACTCCGCTCGATCCAGCGTTTCTTCGATCATGGGATAATTTCCTTAAAAACTTCGAAATTGGTTTTGTAACCACCGCTGTCGATCGAATGCGTGGCACTGGATACCCGGTAATCGCCGCTGAAATCCGGTCCCAATCCTTCGAGACGGATCATCGCCCCGGCCCGGATGCGCGGATCGCCAATGGATGAACCGCTGCCTGTCAGGCGTTGGTTCAATTTGTTGCGAAGCGTCCGCAGAATCACCAGGGCGCTGTTTGCGATATCGGCGGGACTGCTAATGGGTCGATCGACAATCGTGAACGACGGTCCCGAGAACGCTTTGGCCCCTTTCGCTGCTTCTCCTGGAACGACGGAGATGCCAACGGTTTCTTTGTCGAAGTCGTAAAAGACCGACACAAGAAAATTCAGGGGGATCTCGCGCAGCGTGAACTTCATCGATACGCCGGCCACCTGGCCGACAGTGCTGACCTTTGGCGTGAAATCGAGCAACGATTCGCCCCAGACCAGCGACAAACGAGGCGAGTACTCTTTGATGAAGCGCGAGAGATAAAGAGTGTTGCCATCGACCCAGAAATCGGCGTCATACTGTTCGGCGATTTGCTTGAGCAATTCGAGATCACTTTGGCCGCTGCCTGGAGCTCCCTGCTTTGTCCCAGTGCCCTTGAAGATGTAGTTGACGGCGCTCAGCGCCGCAGACACCGCTGTGATCGCCGGATCAATGGCTGGCAACAGCAGATTCTCCGCGCTGAGAATCATTACCACCAGAGCATCAGCCAGTGGACCAAAGCCACGGGCATAACTGCCTTGCGCCAGCCGGTTCAAGTAGTCGTGGGCGACCAGTGACATGCTGGGCATGCCGCCGTTGGGAAAACTCGCCTCCACGCCGGTTACTTCGCCGAGAAACATTTCTTCGAGTTCGGCACCCGCGTAGCCCATGCTCAGGCTGAGTTTGTTATCGAGATCGAAAGTGCCTTCCGGCGCCGCATCCAGACGACCGATCGGTCCGAGCTTCACTCCCGTTGGAAACGGCTGGAAGCCAAGACCACGAATGTGCGTTTGCAACCAGCGCAAATTGGCATTGGCAAAAGCCACTTCCACCCGGTCAGCGGCGTTCCTGCCATCCTGGTATCGCACGCTGCTGATCGAAGCGCGCAACCCGCTTGGGATCTTAGCGTCGTTGATCCGGAGTTCGAATTCCGGCGCATACTGCGGATAGCGGGCCATGATCAGTTCAATATTTCGCCGGTATCTGGATCGGTGAACGGCAACTTCGGAATCTGCAATTGTTGCCCAACCGTCAGCGCACGCGGATCGTCGATCCCATTGGCCATCGCGATCGGACGCCACTGCCGCGGATTCTCATAATGGCGCGCCGCGATTCCGCTCAAAGTCTCGCCCTGCGTGACAATATGCGCCTTTGTCATGTCGGACGTCTGGCGGTTTACTTCTCTGGCCTCACGATCGGCGTCGATGAACTCGTTGAAGGTGACGTTCAGCTTCGCGCGGACGGGGCGGCCATCCGAAAGAAACATGATGAACTTCTGACTGGCCCGAGCCAGCACACCGCGAAATTGAAGCGACCCCCACGACACCTGGACCACGGGCGGGGCATGAAGCTCGCCATCGATGTCGAGTAGTTTGAGCACGCGGTCTGTTTCTTCGCGCACGTCGCGAATGGACCGGGCGTCCGTGGTTATCGGGAGGTAAGTGTCGAACAACAGTTCCATTTCCAGTGTGCGCAAATTGCCGTTCACGAACTGAAGTAATGGCGAACTGAGGCCGGGGACCGTCTGCGAAGCAAAGTTGTTGTCCTTGTTGAGCGTGTACTCCTCCGGATTGAACATCACCGGGATCTTTTCGCCCGTATGTTCCACGAGAATCTGTGCCTTGGTCAAACCCATACACTGTTACCTTCGGCCGGTGCGTTCCCGCCAGGCGACAACTCGCCGGTCAATGCGCTGCATGACTTGATCCGTGAGCGCTTCGACGTTGATGGATCGTAGTTGGGGCGATGCTTGCTGCCGGCGAGAACGCACACTTCTTGCTTCGAACACGTCACCCGGTTGCTCCGTCGCAACGGGAGCCCCCGTTTCAGTGGGGACGATCTTTGGTTGAGGGCGGGACGGAATCAGGTTTGGCTGGGTAACGTATTGCTCCGATCGCCGCAGTCGTCTGACGACGTGATCGGAAAGAGCGAACACGCGTTGCGAAGCGGCCAGACTGTGATTACGCGTTGTGACCAGTGCAGTTGGTCCGGAGAAACGTTGCAGCACAAATGAAAGCGGGGCAGGCGCGACCGTCTCCGACAGAACGAAAGAATTTCCTGGGGCGACCCTGGCATCGCCAGGCGTCAACGCCGTTTTCATCCTGGAAAGTGCATGCTCGCCGGGCCGATTGTCGCGAGACAGCAGTTCTCCGACTGACAGCCTCAACGAATCTTTCGAAAGCGGGCCTGCAAACGGAGGCACAGCCAATTCTTTCACAATCATCTCACGCAACCTGTCGCCCCGGAGCAGCGGATGGATGGCCAATTCAACCCGCGGGCAGATCTGTAACGCCGGCATCAGCCAGCGCTCGCGCAGGCGCTGCACGAAAGCGATGGGCTGGACGAGAGCCATTGCCGGACTTCGCCACGTCGGCACCATGCGCCGCCAGCGCGCCGTCCAGCGCAAGAACCATGTCAGCCAACGATTCGCCGACAGCTGCTTTCGACGCTGCGGCTGCCAACGTTTGAGTTCTTGCAACAGGCGATTCGTTCCTGCCGGCTGCGAATTTCCAATTGGTGCCATATTATCCATCGCCATTGATGCGCTGATTGATGGCTGAAATCTCCTCCACCCAGCGGCGGCGCTCGTTGTGCTCCAGATTCAGCACCGCTTCAGGCGCCCAGTGGAAGTGATAGGCCAAAAAGGCTACCTCCTCGTACAGCGATTTGATGGGGTAGCCTACGACCCCCCCGGCGCACTCACCTCCACACCAAATTCGTGAGCACACTTGGGGCATACAGCGCTAACCTTCGGCTGCCCGTTCCGGTTGATGCAGTTGTAGAAATCCTGCAGGAAAGCCAGGTCGGCAGCGTAAAGATTCTCGATGACCTTGGGATTGATTTGCGCCACCGAGCCCAGCCGCGTAATCACGCGCGAAAGAAGAATGACGATCAGGTAAGCCTGATTGCTCTGCACTCGCGGATCTTTGAGCGGCAGGATCTCATCGGCCGCCGTCGCGAGGCGCATCACACCTTCCCGATGCAACGTGCCTTCGCCATCAGCGTAGCCCATCGGCAACGTGAATTCGTATTCGGTTTGCAACATACGATTGCTCCTTTTACGCGCGTTCGAGGCCTTCGTGCGCCAGTTCCAATGTCTCAATCGCCACGTCGTTGCCCTCAGCGCTGAAGCTGGGCCCGACCCACTTGACCGGCCAGGCATTGAAGAAATTCCAGCGCACCTTCTCCTGTCCCTGGCGATCCAGAAGAACCACCGAGCCGTTCTTTCGTTGCGCGGCGGGGTCGCCCGTAATCCACTGCCGATGCCAGTCATAGAGCTGCCGATCGTCCGTGGCGCCAAACTTGAGGCTGATGTTCGAGTACTTTGTCATCGCCGGAAGTTTGCGTAATGTAGTGTTGTCGCCTCCCTCGCGATGCTCTGTCACGTCGATGGTTGAATCAAATCCGCTCGCTTCGTGAAACGCTGCTCGCGTGATGCCATCAATTTCCACGAGGAAATTGAAATTGCCGTAAGGATCCACTCGTTGTCCGTTAGCCATAATTTTGCTCCTTTCTCAATCAAGCTTCGGTGACTTCTGAACCGCCCTGCCAAATGCCGATTCGCACGATGATGAACTCCGCTGGATAGGTTGGACGCATTCCAATTTCAATGTTCAAGCGACCCAGCGCCTGTTCGGAGAATGGATTCAGCTCTTCGTCGATTCGGACATAGAAGGCATCCTCCGCCTTCTCGCCGAAAAGCCCTCCATCACGCCAAATCCGCGTGAGAAAGTCGGTGATGGTCCGGCGCAGTTTTTGCCAGAGCGCAAGGTTGTTCGGTTCAAAAACCGCCCACCGGATTCCCTCCTGAATGGATTCCTCCACGAAGAGGAACAGGCGCCGAACGTTGACATACTGCCAGTTAAGGTCGGTCGCGGTCGTGCGGGCGCCCCAGAGGATAGGCCGCCCGCCATCCTGAAAAACACGAATAATATTGATGCCTTGCAAATTCAACTGGCCCTGGTCGATGTCGCTCATGGTCCGTTCCACGCCGAGGACGCCGTTGACAATCTCGTTGGCAGGCGCTTTGAACACCCCGCGGAAATTGTCGGTGCGCGCAATAATGCCAGCCACATGGCCCGACGGCGGAACGACTGTGGTGACAGAACTGCCAGCCATCTGCACCTCAAGCCACGGGTAATAGAGTCCCGCATAGCCGCGAGTCGAATCCACCGCGCGCCGTTTGCCTTCGATGCCCGCCGGATCAAACAGATCCTGATCCGGAACCGGCGTCGCGGCATCCAGGATGGCGAATCGGTCCTGCAGTTGTTCGCAGTGTGCAATCATCGCCTGCTGCACCGCATCGGTGGAAGCATCGGGGATCGCGACGAGATTGACGTCGTCGATTTCGCGCAACGTATCCAGCGCGTCGATGTAGTCCTGATCGACCATGGTTGCGAGGTCTTCGTCCGTACCACCGGTGAGGTTTGTTGCTCCCAGGTTGACCGGCAGATTGTCCGGTGGCGCGTCCGGTGGAGGAGGATCCAGAAATTCGACCCTCACCAACCCTGTGGTGCCCGTGATCACTTTCGTCAAGTAACGCGGATGAGCGGGGTCAACCGACAAGTTCTGGTAGACGACGGACGCCCCACCTTGAACCCCAACCGTAAGGTTGAATTCTTCCGACTGGACCGTAGCGGCGGCGGCCATGTTAATCGGATTCTCCAGCCCCTGGCGAAATGTCACGCGATAACTGGCTGGCGCCGCGAGCAACGGTTCAAGTTGAACGGACTCGACGACTTGAGAGTCGGTCAGTGCTCCCTGGGCGATAGTGAGGATGCTCCCGGCAACCAAAGTGCCCGCGGCGAGCGCAGCGGCCGGTCGAATTCGAATGGTGCGAGTGCCGGCCGGCAGATCCGCCAGGCGGACCGCGTCGTTCGCGTTATAGGCATTGGCCAACGCGCTTCCGAGGCGCAAGTCGTTGCCTGTGACGCTGACGATCTGCAATCGTTCGCCCGCCGCGGCGACAGTAATGACATCGCCCGGTTTGAAATTTCCGGCTTGATTGGCGTTGAGTGTAAGTTGGCGGACACCGGCGGCAACGGCGGCGCTCAACGCACCCGTCGGCTGATAGACGGCCGTCGTGTTCGGAATCAGACTGGTGCCGGCAATGGAAGCCTGGATGGCCTGCGCTGCGGCGACATTGTCGCCGGGTT
>Ga0075428_100002708_pt1 | contig 19290 bp, 12 predicted proteins | sample RhiMetdeltSRZDD2_FD_75291 | JGI IMG/M metagenome (GOLD analysis project Ga0075428, IMG submission 75291) | Populus rhizosphere microbial communities from Tennessee, USA - Rhizosphere MetaG P. deltoides SRZDD2 | ecosystem: Host-associated > Plants > Roots > Rhizosphere > Soil | place: USA... | reverse complement strand
CAGGGGCGGGAGCTGCCAACGCATCGCTCGGCCTTGACAGGCAGAGAGGCGCGTCGGATAGTAGCGCCCTTCACCGCCGCTCTGTCGAAATCGCGGCAAAGAAAAGCCATGCCGATCCGTCACGCGCGCGCCCGAAGCTCGCTCCTTCTCGCAGCGCTCGCCGTGGGCGTCGCCTCCGCCGACGAGCAGTGGCCACGCTTCCATGGGAACGAGGGCGGTGTCGCCGCCGACGATCCGCGTCTGCCCGACGTCTGGGGCCCGTCGACCAACGTCGTGTGGCGACTCGACGTCCCCGGATGGTCGTGGAGCTCGCCCGTGATCTGGGGAGAGCACGTCTTCGTGACGACGGCGATCAACACGGCGGATGCCAGCCCCTCGCAACCGGCATCGGCATACACGGCGCGCACGGGCAGCGGCAAGCCGCTCACCTTCCAGGACATCTCATCGTCCGCGGCCGAGCATCGCTGGGTGCTGTACGACATCGACGCCGCCACGGGCCGCATCCGATGGGAACGCGAGGTGGCGCGGACCGCGCCGGGGCGGCCCAGACACTTGAAGAACACCTATGCCTCGGAGACGCCGGTCACCGACGGCGAGCGCGTCTACGTCTACGTCGGGCACCTGGGACTCTTCGCCTTCGACTTCAGCGGCTCGCTCCTCTGGTCGAAGCCGATGCCCGCCCTCCGGATGCTTACGGACTTCGGCACGGCGAAGTCTCCGGTGGTCGACGACGAGCGTGTCTACATCGTGAACGACAACGAGGAGCAGTCGTTCATCGCGGCGTACGACAAGAAGACCGGCACGGAGCTGTGGCGCCAGCAGCGGAAGGAGACGAGCAACTGGACGACGCCGTTCCTCTGGAAGCACGAGGGACGCACCGAGATCGTGACCGCCGCCACGGGCGGAGTGCGATCGTACGGGACCGACGGCAGGCTCCTGTGGCAGCTCACGGGCATGTCGAGATGGGCCATCCCGAGCCCGATTGCAGCAGGCGGGCTGCTGTACGTCACGTCGGGCTACACCGGCGATCCGCTTCGCCCGGTGTACGCCATCCGCCCCGGGGCGTCCGGCGACATCTCGCTCGGGAAGAACGAAACCAGCAGCGAGCATATCGCCTGGTTCCAGCCCACCGCCGGACCGTTCCACCCCTCCCCGATCGTGTATCGCGGGTGCTACTACACGCTGCACGATCGTGGCTTCCTCACCTGCCACGATCCGGCAACGGGCAGGGAAATCTACGGCCGGCAGCGCCTGTCCACGGACGTCGTCGCCTTCACGGCATCTCCATGGGCGTACAACGGGAAGGTGTTCGCGCTGACCGAGGACGGCGACACCTACGTGATCCAGGCCGGACCCGAGTTCAAGGTGCTGGGCCGGAATTCGCTTGGTCAGATGAGCCTGGCGACGCCGGCGGCAGCCAACGGCAGCCTCTTCATCCGCACCGTGTCGACGCTCTACCGGATCTCGGCCGCTCGCTGAGCCCCATTCGCTGATCCAGCCGAGCCTTCACTTGCGGATCTGGTTGGGGATGAGCGTGTAGAACCCCGAGAGGCTCACCCGCACCACGACGGGGCGCGCCGTGTCGTTCTTGAAATACCAGCCGTGCGTTCCGTCGAAGGGCGCGACGAGCGATCCGTTCTCACTTGCCCCTGTGGCCTTCCGGTAGAACACCAGCGTGCCGGTCGTGCCAGGCGCCCGGTCCGTATGGCCATGAAACTCCGACGTGAGCTTCGCCGCGTCGGCGATCTCGATCGCACGCCAGGAGTAGACCATCGTGTCCCCCTGCTTCATGTTCACCATGTACTCGATCTCGCCGCCGTTGGGTGGGACAGGAACATCGACGCTCTCCGCCTGGTGAGTTGCCTGGTGCTGTCGATAGATGCCGGGCTGGAGCGGCACCTCCTTCCAGGCGGGTGGCGGGCTCGGTTGAGCGGCCTGGTTGCCGAGGGCGACGGCCCCTGGAGCTGATGACACCATCAGCAGGGCGCACAGAAGGCCGCCCGTCATGCGACCACGTCGGCTTCGTCTGGACACTCGCATTTCAATCTCCCCCGAATTTGGACCGCCATGCGGCCCGGAACGCGAATCGCCTACTCGTGGCGTCGACCGCATAGCGGTCCTGGCCTGGCGGAGCGCCGCAAGAGAGATTCTGCTCCTTCTCGGCTCAAAACGGCTGCAGGATCGCCACACCGCCGCAACGGCCGTCAAACATGCCCTGGACCCTCGGTCCGGCCTTGCGCCGGGCACAGGGTAGGCCTATCAGCAACCGCTGGGCTCGCGAAGCCGCAATCGCCCCAGTGAGATGCTGCCCAGCGTGTCGCTGTTGATCATCGCGATGGATCCCGCGTCGGTGATGCCGTTGACGCGTGCAGCAGATATCGCGTGGGCACGCCATCCACCACCCATGACGCGGATGCGTCAGAAGCGGCGGCGGATGGCGATGCCGAAGCGCGCAGTTCCACACATCATCGGGTGCTCGTTCGACCATGGCCGGCGGTCCGGCAGCCCGAGCTCGAACGCGAGTTCGGGTCCGACCACCCACTCTCGGACTCGGCCCTCAATGCCCCCCACGAGGTGCACACCGTGATAGGGCCCTGCGACGCTGCCGTGAGGCAGAAACCTGGCGTAGCCCACGCCGCCATAGGACCGCACCGATTCTGCCGGCCGGGGCCGATTGAAGAACAGCGCGGTAATGCTGACACGGGTCATGCGCACGCCCTGCAGCCGCTCGTTCGCGTCGACCCAGCGCCCGTGGCCGATCGAGGTGCGCACGCGAGCGCGATTGTCGAACAGTCGACTGTCGAAGGAGACCTCGGCGTCGATAGTGCCGCCTTCATAGGCGATGACACTGCCGACGCCCCCGGGCTGGGCGCGGGATGGTTGAACCTCCTGGGCTCCGAGAGAGGTGCTCACGCAAGGGCCCAGGGCCACCAGGACCAGCACGCGGATGCTGTGCACGATCGTTCGTTTCATGGACCGTCACGGTAGCACCCGTTTTCTTCGGAGTCCTGACGCGAACCCTGAATCCTCCTGATTTGTACCGTCAGCCGCGCGGACGTGGCCGTCGGCGCACAGCCGTTCCACGACCTCCCGCCATTGCCGGCACGTCGACCCTGGCGTGAGAGCCCGCAGGTTCCAGGGCGTGCGCGGTGAGCCTCTCCGTATTACGATTGCCCCGCTGACCGCCAACCAGCTGCAGGGCTGGCCACATAGGGATCCAATTCGCCGATCGGGCCACTCAAGGAGATCGCCGCATGCCACGAAGATCTGTGGCGCTCGCAGCCGCCGCCCTCGCCATATCGACATCCGCCGTGGTGCTCGGCCAGAGCCCCACTCCGTCGGCCCTTCACGATTACCGTGTGGTGACGGTAGTCGACGCGCTCGTGCAACCGTGGGCCATCGCGTTCCTGCCCGGCGGGGATGCGCTCATCACCGAGCGTCCCGGACGCCTCCGGATCCTGCGCCAGGGTAAGCTCCTCCCGCAGGCCGTCGAGGGAGTGCCCGCGGTGTTTCAGTCCACGCAAGGCGGTCTGCTGGAGGTGATGCCACATCCGAACTTCGCGCAGAACCGCCTCATCTACCTGAGCTACTCGAAGCCGGGTGCAACAGAAACCGAAGCGCGGACTGCCCTCGTGCGGGGCCGGTTCGAGAAGGATCGCCTGGTTCAGGTCGAGCAGATCTTCGAAGCCGTCGCTCGCGGGCGCAATCACTTCAGCGGCAAGATCGCCTTCGACCGGAACGGCTTCCTGTTCCTGACGCTCGGTGATCGTCAGGTCCCGCCGGAAGGGAACCTCGAGGCGCATCCGGCACAGGACCTGACGAACCACCACGGCAAGATCGTCAGACTGCACGACGATGGACGCGTGCCCGTCGACAACCCTTTCGTCAAGCAGTCAGGAGCGCGGCCCGAGATCTGGAGCTATGGCCACCGCAACCTGCAAGGGCTGGCCATTCATCCTGAGACCGGCGACGTCTGGACCAACGAGCACGGGCCGCAGGGCGGCGACGAACTGAATCTGATCCAGCCGGGGAAGAACTACGGCTGGCCGGTCATCGGTTTTGGCGTCAACTACACGACCGGCCTCACCATTCACTCCGGCACGCATCGTCAGGGCATGGAGCAGCCGGTGCGCGTCTGGGTGCCGTCGATCGGCATATCGGGCCTGATGATCTACACCGGCGATCGTTTCCCGCAGTGGCGGGGCAACATGTTCGTCGGCGGTATGGCCGGCCAGCGTTTGTCGCGCCTCGTTCTCGACGGGCAGCGCGTCGTTACCGAGGAGATGCTGGTTCAGCAGCGCGGACGCATCCGCGACGTGCGGCAGGGACCCGATGGACTCATCTACCTCGTCACCGACGATCGCGACGGCAAGCCGACACCAATCCTCCGGATGGAGCCGGTGGAGAGAACGGCTGCCCGCTAGCTGCCCGGATTGTTCATGCGCACACGTCGGGGAGGCGCCTTCGCGTAGAAGAGCGTTCGGAGCAGGCCGTTCCGATCGCACGAAAAACGCGGCGCCGACCTGCGACAGGGCGTGGGGTTGGGGGTCCCCACGCCTGTGTACTGGACGTTAAGTCGAAGCAGTGTTTTTCCGGCCTGCGCTGTCGCGTTTCGGAACGAACGTGGCTCCCCGACGATTCGCTTTCACGAATAGGCGAGCTCGAACGTCGGATTGAATGTCGTGCGCGCTGGATGCAGCTCCTGCGCGGGAATCAGCGGCGGCCCGAGCACATATCGTCAATTGGCGTCGTCCCACCTCGCGTAGCTCGCCATGAATGACGCAGTCTCGAAGAAGATGTCGCGATATGTATCCAGTACTAACCGAGCTGAAGCTCGGTTCTGCGACGGACCGGCCCAGCGGATGCTCGGTTCTGCGACGGACCGTCCCCAGCTGAAGCTCGGTCCTGCGACTCATTGCGGGAGCGATAGACGAGCTCGGCCAGTAAATCGGATGCGGCTGCTGCCAGATCAGAAACACGCCGACGGTCGACGGGCTCTCCCGGCCGTCCGGACCAACCATCTTCGGCCAGCGCGCGCCGGCGTAGCCCTGCCGTCTCGCCGTGGCCTGCACAGCGCAGGATCGACCGGTACCACGGCAGGCTCTTCTCGAGCAGCGGCACTCGATCCCAGAGCGCGAAGCCGATCCGGGCGAGCGAGAGGCGATGTGGGTTCTGACGAAGCCATGCTCCGGCAGGAGACCCCTGACGATCGGGATACGTCACCGAGCGTCCGTCCACCTCGAACGGCGACATCGCATCCTCGAGCCGATATCCGTTCGGGTTCGGCAACGTGTGCCAGGCCCAGGTCGCCTGCGTCGCCAGCGGAACGTCCCGATAGGCATCGGGGAACGTCTGCAGGCCGGTGAGGTCGGCGGTGAACGCGAAGTCGCCGTTGCCGACGCTGAGGACCGAGAACGAGTCGACGCCGCGGACAACCGGCGCATGGCGATCGACGAGCGCGCGCCGGTCGATCGTTGGCGCAGCTGCCGACGTGCATGCCGGAAGCAGGACGCCCGGCAGCGCACCCCCGAGGGTTCCGGCGGCGATCCCAGAAGCGCGACGGAGAAACGTGCGGCGATCCATGTGATCGATGGCGCTGGAGCCGCGGCCATTATCTCGAATTGCGCCGGCCGTCTCGATATCCGGGAATACCCAACTGAAGTGAGCTTTGGGATTAGTCTGCTGTCGTGAGCTGAACCCCATCGATAACGAGGAACGTAACCGGCGCTCAGGGGATCGGCGCCACCCTCAACGTGAGGCGATACGGGATCGGGCGGCCGTCGATCGATGCCGGCGCGAACATCCACGTCTTTGCCGCGCTCAGGATCATCATGTCCGTCATGCGCGTCGCTGGCGACACCAGCTTGGCGCGCTCCACTCTGCCCGCTGCGGAGATGTCGAGCTCAAGCACTTGCAGCGATGCGTCGAGGATTGGTTCTGCCTGCGGCGGCAGCCTGACGGGATCGAGCAGCCGCGGCGGTACGACTGAGGTGCTCTCCCGGTCCGGAAGAGGCTCACCCACTTCGATGCCGTCCGCATCCGCGAGACGTGGAACAGACCCGACGGAATCATCGAATGGTGCTGCAGGGGCCAGCACTTCAGTGCTCGTGGGAGCGGCGGCGGCGACGGCGTCTGGCCTCACCGTGGTGGCCACGGCTCTCTGCCGGCTGGAGCGGGACCGCCCGGCCGGCGGCTGCGTCATGGTTGGCGCCTGGATCGCCTCCTTGCCTTCGCCAAGGCTGAATGGCAACTCTTCTGCGATCGCATGCGCCACATCACTGCCGGCTTCGGAGACGTACGCCACGAACTCGTCAACGGCGCCGAAAACGTCCGCAGAACGACCGGACCCGCGATGGCCCACGGCCACGACGACGGCGATCGCACAGGCACACGTGGCCAGACCGGCCACAACGAGCCATCCACGCCGGCGCGTGGGACTGGAAGGTCTCTCCGGTACCTTCTCAATCTCCGGCCGCTCGAATCCTTCCAGCGGGGACGACCCTGGCAGCGGAGGCGGCGTTTCGAGACACTTCTGGCGTGCGGCACGGATCAGGCGTCGCGTCCCGGCCGCTCGTAGTATGCGAGCGCCTCTCCGAACGTTGCTGGCGATTTGTCGACGTCCGACGAGATCGCATGCAGCACGAACAGGCGGAGCCCCGCTGATGGTGGCGCGACTTCAAGGAGCGCGTGCAACAGTCGCGGAAGCGTCGCTTCGTGGCCTGCGCGGCCAGGCCCTGCGAGATTGATGGTCCCTTCCGTCGTCAGCACGATGTCTCGCGGTGCCGGCACTCCCGTCGCGTGGTTCTTCACAAGGGCCGAGCAGAGGCCGGCAACGATTGCGACCGGCTCGAACCACTCGAGTGCGACGCGGCGGTTGAGGATGTCGGCAACGGAGACGATCTCCAGGTTCGCATCGACCGCCCCGCCCGTTTCGCGATGAGCGCCACGAGAGGCGTGCATCTCGGCCATGCCGCACGGCAACGCAAGAAACGGCGCGCTCAGGAGTGCACGGATAGGGAACGTTTGGCCAGAAATGATCTCACCGGGGACAGATGAGAATCGGCGACGCGGAAGACGTCATCGGTACCGACCTGGGCGTCAAGTCGCCAAGCCCGTTCCGATCCGGGAGTAGACTCACCGGTATGGCAGGACGGACGGTGCTCGCCGCACTCCTCGCCGTGATGGCCGCATTCGCCGGCGGCGGCAGTGCCGCTCAGGAGCGGGCTTCGGGTTCTGGGCTGCAGGCTCCGGATTCCACGCTTCTCGCTTCGAACACACGGAAGCCGTGGGTGCGCTGGTGGTGGCCCGGGAGCGCCGTAGATCGGGAGAGCCTGACGAGGCAGATGGAGGAGTTCGCACGCGTCGGCGTGGGCGGCGTCGAGATCACACCCATCTACGGCGCGCGCGGGTACGAGTCGCGCTACATCGAGTTTCTGTCGCCTCAGTTCATGGCCATGCTCGAGCACGTCGGTCGCGAAGGCCGGCGCCTGGGCCTTGGCGTCGACATGGCCACGGGCACCGGCTGGCCGTTCGGCGGTCCATGGATCGGTAAGGAGCACGCGTTGAGCAAAGCCGTCCTGCGTGACGGCAAGCTCGCGGGCGAGCCAACGGGCATGGTGGTCAAGCGCGCGGCACCGGGCGGTGAAGGGCTGGTCGTGAACCCGTTCTCACCCGAGGCGATCAGGGCCTACCTCGCACGGTTCGATACCGCGTTTGCCGGCTTCCCCACCGGGCTGGTGCGGGGACAGTTCCACGACTCGTTCGAGTACTACGACGCAAGCTGGGCGCCGGCCCTGCCCGACGTGTTCCGGGAAATGCACGGGTACGACATTCAGCAGTACGCCGCCGAGCTGATGGGCAGGAAGGCGATCGACGCGGACGCCCTGGGGCGCATCAAGGGCGACTACCGCGACACCCTGAACACGATGCACCAGCGCTATCTCGCCGAATGGAAGCGCTGGTCGCACGAACACGGCTTCATCGTTCGCAACCAGTCACACGGCGCGCCGGCAAATCTGCTCGACCTGTACGGCCTCGTCGACATCCCGGAGACGGAGGTGTTCGGCTCGACGCCGTTTCCGATCCCCGGACTGCGCCGCGATCCGGCAGCCGTGCGTCACGACCAGGATCTGCCCGAACCGCTGGTGACGCGCATGGCGTCTTCGGCGGCACACGTGATGGGCCATCCCCTCGCCTCGTCCGAGACCGCGACATGGCTGCGCGATCACTGGAAGGAAACGCTCGCCTACGTCAAGCCCGAGGTCGATCGCATCTTCCTCGATGGCGTCAATCACGTCTTCTACCACGGCACCGTCTTCTCGCCGCGGAACGTGCCGTGGCCCGGCTGGCTGTTCTACGCGTCCACGCAGTTCAACCCGAACAACACCTGGTGGGACGACTTCGCCTCGCTCAACGCGTATGTCGAACGCGTGCAGACCGTGCTGCAGGGCGGCCGGTCCGACAACCGCGTGCTGCTCTACTGGCCGATCTACGACGTCTGGGACGATCCGCAGGGGCTGATGCAGCAGCTGGGCGTCCATGACGTGAAGTTCATCATGGGCTCGCGATGCGGCGCGCTCGCACGTTCGCTGGACGAGGCGGGCTACGCGTTCGACTACATCTCGGACGATCAGATCGCGCAGACGCGCGCCACGGGCGGCACGCTGGCGACGCCCGGCAACACGTATGACGTCCTTGTCGTGCCGCGGGCGGATCGCATGCCGCCGGCCACGCTCCGGAAGCTCGCCGAGCTGGCGCGTGCCGGCGCGACGATCGTCTTCGATGGCCTGCCGTCAGACGTGCCTGGATACGGGAACCTCGCGCAGCGACGCAAGGAGTTCCAGGCCGTGCTCGGCGGGTGGCGGTTCTCGGCCGGTCCCGTCGCCGGGGTGGAACGTGCGACGTCGGGCCGTGGGGTCGTGTTGCGAGGCGACGTGCTCGCCGCGTTGAAGTCGAACGGCACGGTGCGCGAGGCGTTCGCAGATACGCCGATTGACTTCATCCGCCGCAGGACGGCGTCGGGATACGACTACTTTCTCGCAAACCTGACGGGCGAAGCCTTTTCGGGATCGGTCACGCTGGGCGTGGACGCGGCGGCCGCGACGATCATTGATCCGCTCACCGGCCGGTCGGGCGCTGCCGCGCTGCAGCGAGCAGACGCAACGCATGCCCGCCTCTACCTGCAGCTGAGGCCGGGAGAGTCGTTGCTCGTGTCGACGTCCACGCGCGCTGCCACCTCGAGCACGCCGTGGGCCTGGCTGGAACCGGCCGGAGCGACGGTGCCAATCGAGGGCACCTGGAGCATCGAGTTCATCAAGGGCGGGCCCGAGCTGCCTCCCGCCATCTCCACGAAAACGCTCGCGTCATGGACCGAGCTTGGGGGCGAGGCTGCGCAACGCTTCGGAGGCACCGCCCGCTATCGGATCGAGTTCGATGCGCCGGTCCGGGGCGCCGACACGTGGGTGCTTCGTCTGGGAGATGTGCGCGAGAGCGCACGCGTGCGCCTCAATGGACGGGACGTGGCCACGGCGTGGAGCCTGCCGTTCGAGGTGCGTCTGGGCGACGAGTTGCGGCCGGGCCGCAACGTGCTCGAGATCGAGGTGACCAACGTGGCAGCCAATCGCATCCGCGACATGGATCGCCGCGGCGTCGAGTGGAAGATCATGCGGGAGATCAACTTCGTGAACATCCGCTACCAGCCCTTCGACGCCTCGGGGTGGCCGCTCGAGCTCTCGGGTCTCCTCGGCCCGATAGAGCTCGTGCCGATGCGGCGTGCGCAGCCCGGACGGTAACGGAGCTACTCCTCCAGAATCTCGCTGACGGTGCTGGTGAAGCCGGGCAGCACGTGCGAGCGAATTACGCGCTCCTTCAAGATGTGCGCCCGCGCCTGCGAGACGAAGAGCACATCCGGCTGCACGATGAGCGCGCGCTCGTAGTCCAGTACGACGTCGGTCGGCGAGAGCATGCGCCCCAGGCGCCGTTCGCGGACGTGCGTGGAAAGCGCCAGATGGAACGCGCCCACGGCCTGCTGGTGCGGGACGCTCGGCGCTTCGGCCACGCGCAATGCACCATTCGCCAGCTCCGCCGGAAGAAGGGTCTCTGGCGTTCGGAAATACTCGTCGACCGTCATCACGGGAGCGGGTGCCATGACGCGCGCCTCCATACGACGACGATGCCACGTCGTTCGCGCATTGCAAGTCGAGACGCGCAGGGTTCGCGGGAATGTATGATCCGCGTGGCTGACGGGAGGAACGCGCGATGAGGATCGGGCCGGGCAAGGTGCTACTGGCAGCGGCTGCCTTGTTCACGCTGTTGAACGCCGTCGATCGGACGCACGCGCAGAGCGATGGCGATGCCCTTGCCAGAGGCTTCCGCACTCCTCCGGATTCGGCGAAGCCGCGCACCTGGTGGCACTGGACCGGCGGCAATGTCACGCGCGAAGGGATCACCAAGGATCTCGAGTGGATGAAGCGCGTCGGCATTGCCGGCTTTCAGCTCGCCGACGTCAGCGCGGGCGGCGGCCAGAGCGTCGAGCGCACGATCGACTTCGGCACGCCCGAGTGGTTCGACGCCGTGCGGCACGCGGCCGCCGAAGCCGACAGGCTGGGGCTCGAGATGGCGCTCTTCAGCTCGCCAGGCTGGAGCGAGACCGGCGGACCATGGGTGACGCCGGAACAGGGCATGAAGCGGCTGGTCTGGACCGAGACCCGCGTCGACGGCCCGGCTCGCTTCAACGCTGTGCTGCCGCAGGCGCCGGCGAATCTCGGCTTCTATGCGGACAGCGTCGTGCTGGCCATGCCGCTCCCGCAGGGGGAATCAGACGCGAACGCGCTGAAGCCTGCGGTGTCGTCCAGCGGCGGCAAGGGCGACGCCGCTGCGCTCTTCGACGGCGATCCACGCACTGCGATGACTGTCTCCACTCCGGGCAAGGGCCAGCCTGCCTGGGTGGAGCTGCGCTTCGAGCGGCCCTTCAGCGCTCGTGCCGTGACCATCGCGGCACGCGCGGGCGGCCGAGCCGGCATTCCGGTCGGGCGCGTGCTGGCTGGTGACAGCCCTGACTCGCTGCGATCGATCGTGTCGCTCCCCGGCGCCCAGCTCTATCGGCAGGGCAGCATCCGCACGTTCGCCTTTCCCCAGACGACCGCGCGTATCTGGCGCATCGAGATGACTGCCGCTCCGCTCGATCCGGCGCTGACGATGAGCCAGGACCCGCCACGCGCGTCCGACAGCTACGAGCTGGGCGAGTTCCTGCCGCATAGCGGTGCGCGAGTGCATCACGCCGAGGAAAAGGCCGGCACGAGCCAGTTCCTCTTCGAGTACGAATCGGTCCCGACGCCGGACGTGCCCGCGGAGGCTGCCATCGATCGGGACCGCGTCATCGATCTGACCACGAGGATGGCAGCAGACGGCCGGTTGCAGTGGGAGGTGCCCGCGGGCCGCTGGCTGATTCAGCGCCTGGGCTACGTGCCGACTGGCGCGCGCAACCGCCCCGCGACGGGACCGGGCTCGGGGCTCGAGGCCGACAAGCTCAGCGCGAAGCACATGGAAGCCTACTTCCACGGCTACATCGACCCGATTGCCGAGAGGCTCGGTCCCCTGCTCGGCCGCAGCCTGCAGTTCCTGGTCATGGACAGCTGGGAGGCCGGCATGCAGAACTGGACCGACGGGATGATCGGCGAGTTCCGCCGGCGCCGCGGTTACGACCCCACGCCTTATCTGCCAGCCATGGCGGGCTATGTCGTCGGCAGTGCCGATGTCAGCGATCGCTTCCTCTGGGACTTCCGTCGCACACTCGCAGACATGTGGGCCGAGTACCACTACGGGACGATGACCCGGCTGCTCGGGGAGCGCGGGATGGGCACATATGCGGAGGCTGCCGGTGTGTCGCTCGAGATTCCGGAAGACACGCTGCTCAACAAGAAGCACGTGACGATTCCGATGGGCGAGTTCTGGGTCAGGGATCTGCATCCGCGCCTGATGTACCTGCAGGACGTGCGTGGTGCGGCATCGGCGTCACACGTCTACGGCAAGCCGCTGACCGCCGCCGAGTCGTTCACCGGTGGCGGCTACGAGTCCCCCTTCACCCTGAAGAAGGTGGGGGACTACTGGCTCGCCCAAGGCATCAACCGGATGGTGTTCCATACGTCGGCCCACCAGCCGCTCGACACCAAGCCGGGCAACACGATGGTCGGCACCCACATCAATCGCAACATCACCTGGGCGGAACAGGCCGGGCCGGTGATGACCTATTTCGCCCGCCAGCTGTTCATGCTGCAGCAGGGCCGCTTCGTTGCCGATCTCGCGTACCTGCTGAACGAAGGTGCGCCGTCCACGCCACCGATCTGGGGTGCCGGGACGACGCCCGCGCCGCCGAGCGGTCATGACTTCGATTTCATCAACGCCGACGCGCTGCTCACCCTCGCGAGTGTCGATGACTCCGGCCACATCGTGCTGCCGAGCGGCATGCGCTACAAGGTGCTCGTGCTTCCCGAGTCCAGCCGCATGCGCCCCGACCTGCTGCGGAAGATCCGCGCGCTCGTCGAGGAAGGCGCCACCATCGCCGGTCCGCGGGCCGACGCGTCCCCCAGTCTGTCCGGCTATCCACAGGCAGACCTCGAAGTACGCGAGCTCGCCGCGGCGATCTGGGGCGACCTCGATGGCGTCAGCCGGACGATTCGATACGTCGGCAAGGGCAGGGTGATCTGGGGCCGCTCGCTCCCCGAGATTCTCCGCCTCATGAACGTGCCGAAGGACTTCGAGTACGGCGGCGGGCGGGTCGGTGCTGAACTGGCCTGGCTCCATCGTCGCGCCGGCGACACGGACATCTACTACGTCGCCAATCTGACCGACGAGCGGCAGGACATGGAGATTCGCGTCCGTGTGGCGAACCGGGAGGCCGAGCTGTGGCGGCCCGACACGGGTGGTGCCATCGGGCCCGCGAGCTTCGTGTCCGAGGGAGATCGTACGCTCGTGCCATTGCGGCTCGAGCCACGCGAGATGCTGTTCGTGGTCTTCCCGCGGCCGGCGTCGAACACGTCGCGCACCCTGCAGAGTCCGGTGCCCACGACGCTCGCGAGGATTGAGGGGATGTGGCGCGTCAGCTTCCCAGCGAGTCTCGGCGCTCCGCCAGAGATCACGCTGCCGGCCCTGCAGCCGTGGACGAAGCATGGGGACGAGGGCGTACGGTACTTCTCGGGGACGGCGACCTACACGAAATCGGTGGACGCACCGCGTGAGTGGTTCCGGGCGGGTGCCAGGACGCTGCTCGATCTCGGACGCGTCGCGGACATGGCCGAGGTGTCGGTGAACGGAAAGCGCTTTGACCTTCTCTGGAAGCCACCGTATCGTCTCGATGTCACCGATGCCCTTCGTGCCGGCCGCAACGAGATCGCGATCAAGGTCACGAACGAGTGGACCAACCGCATTACAGGCGATCGGATCGCGCCGGCCGGGCGGCGGGTCCTGAGCCCGGTGACGGGAGGCCGCGGCGGAGGACCAGCCGAGCCCCCCGAATCGGGCCTGCTGGGTCCCGTGACCGTGATGCTGCAATGAAACGGCCACCCCAGGGCCACGCGGATCCAATGGTCACGATGTGGCTGTTCGGCGTCGCGACAACAGTCGCCCTGGGGTGGTACTACTACAAGCTCGATCGTTGATTGGGAGAACACACATGCGACACCTTGCGCCCCTCGCAGCGGGCATCCTGATCGGCGTCGCGGCGACGACAGCCGCAGCGCAGCTGAAGCCGGCGCCGGGAGGGTACGTCGTCGAACAGGACGCCACCGTGGCGCGCGAGGAGCCAGGCCCCCACGCCGGCGGCGGACAGACGATCGGCTATTCGTTCTTCAGGAGCACACCTGGGCTGAAGCTGGTGTTCCGCAAGCGCGTGCTCAAGCCAGGATCGGGCATCGGCTATCACGAGCAGGCGGAAGACGAGATCTACTACGTGCTGAGCGGACGCGGGCGGATGACGCTCGATGGCAGGATGGTCGATGTCGGTCCCGGCACGGCGATCCTGACGCGCACCGGCAGCGCACACGGCCTGAAGCAGGTCGGGACCGATGACCTGGTGATCCTGATCAATTACGAGCAGGCGCCGTCGTCGCCGGAGCCACGGCGGTGACCGCGCGGATGATGCCATCGGCCTTGCTCAGAATGTAGAGCTCGCCCGCTGCGTCTACAGCGAACCGGATGTCGGCGCGACCGGGCCCTGAGACCGTCGCACGGCCCGGCAGGTCGGCATCCGTGCCACCCCGCGCCTTGTACGCTGCCAGCACTACCGGAAACATCGTCGGGAACAGCTGCGGCCCGCGGTCCGGCGAATCGGCGGGATCGTCCCAGCGCACCTGGAGCGGCTGTATCCGCGCCAGCGTCGCCGGGTTCGTGTCGTCCGCGGCGAGCATCTCCTTCAGGTCGGCGAACCAGATCCTGCCGGTCGTGATGTCGCCGAACACGTACTTGCCCACGAGTGAAGGGAGCTTCGTGCCGCGGTACACGAAACCGCCGCCGATCGCGTCGCCGCCCTCCTGCATGTGGCCGTACTGGGCGGCGGGGTACGTCGGCACCACTGTGCCATTCCTCCGCGTATCCGAGACCTGGACAGGGATTTCATCCGGGGTTGGCAGTGGTGCGGTCTTGTTGTCGGCCTGCAGCAGTTGCGTGCCCTCTCTTGCCGGATAGCCGTAGTTGGCGCCCTTGCGGACGATGTAGACCGTCTCCCACGTGGCGAGCCCGATGCTGGCGGCGATGAGGTGGTTGGCACCGCTCGCCGGATCGACATCCCACGCGAGCCGGTGGGGGTTGCGGAATCCGTACGACCAGATTTCCTGCCGCGCGCCGGCAACGCCGGCGAACGGGTTGTCACTCGGGATTCGGTAACGCCCGTTCTCGCTGAGCGTCGTGGTCCGCGGGTAGAGCGAGAGGTCGGGGACGATGCGGAGGATCTTGCCGACGAGCGTGTCGAGCCGCTGCGGGTGCTGCCGGATCGCACCCGCCTGCTCCCCTGCTCCGCCGTCGCCGCAGCCGATGTAGAGCACGCGCCAGTCGGCATCTCCAGGCCGCGCGACAGGATTGAAGATGAGATCGCCACACGGGTGGATGCGCGTGTTCAACGCGAGGCGCAGGACCTCGCGCGCGGTGCCTTCGAACGTCGTGTTCCCGATGTCGGTGTCGGTCCACTCGATCAGCACGCTCTCGCGCTGGATCTCACCAGGCGTCCTGATCGCAGTCGTCGGCGTATAGCCGGCGAGCGTCAGGCCTGGAAACGAGGTCTTGTCGGGAATCATTCCGCCCGGTGCGCCGGGCTCCTCCATGTGGAGGGTGTAGAAGATGCCGTTGCGCGGGTAGTCGGGATCGAACGCGAACGTCATGAAGCCGTTCTGGTAGCCGGCCGTATACGGCAGCCGCTCGAACAATCCGGTCTTCTCGCCGCGGCCGTTGAAGTCGAGATAGGTGGCGAGAGCTCCTGTCCTCTTGTCGAGGATGTAGAACGGACCGTTCAGGTCGTTGACGAAGAGCCGCCCTGTCCCTCCGGGCTCCTCGCGCATCACGCTCACGCGCGCCAGCGAGCCCGGATTGCCATCCGCGTCAGGCGACCCGGTCATCGGCAACGTCACGAAGTCACGGATGACGAGCGCCAACTGGGACTGCGCCACCGCAGGTGCGACGAGCCCTGTGCTGACCGCCAACACGGCAGCCACCGTGGAGAGAGTGCTAGATCTCACTCGCATGGGACGTAAAATCTCGGTTCCTCCCGGGTGCCAGCTATTGCCCTGCGGACGAAGGTTACCGCAATCGACCTCATGCAATCCGCCGATGTAGCCGGTCCCGCTGGGTAGCGGCCAACCGCTGCCAGGGGCCACCCTCGGGCAAGTCATACGCGACGCGAGCGCACAATGGCAATGCCACGCTCGTGGGCGCGCACACGATGCCGCATCGCGGTCCACTGCAGCTGCGTGTTAGAGGGCCCGTTGCCCAAATAGCCGAACATCGAGCGGCGCGCCGTCGGCGGTCTTCGGATAGATCTGCACTGGGCGACTACTCGTTTTCTATCCCTCCACACGTCTTGCCCATCAGATGACGTGCATCCTTGACTATATCCATTGATGATATATCATCTGGTGAGTGACACAGCCGCCTCCCGCCCTGACCGCAGCTGAATTCCAAGTGCTTCTTGCGCTCGCTGACGGCGAGAAGCACGGATATGCCATCGGCAAGGAAATCGCCGCGCGCACCGACGGCAAGGTGGAGTTGCGCGCGGCGACCCTTTACACGGTCATCAAGCGGCTTCTCGCCAATGGCTTTATCGACGAAGACGCGGCGCGCCCCGATCCCGAGCTGGACGACGATCGGCGCCGATACTACCGCCTCACCATGCGCGGGCGCAGGGCGGCCGAGGATGAGGTGCGGCGCCTCGAAGCAACTGCAAAGCAGGGCCGCACGAAGCTGCGGCTGCGAAAGGCATGAGCGATGAGTTGGCACGACCGTGTCTTCAAGAAATTGATTCGTGTGCTGCCGGCGGAGTTCCGCGGCGAGTACGAGCACGAAATGGCGGCGACCTTTCGCGCCGAGCGTCGATCCGCTGACGGCGCAGCCAGCCTCACGCGGGTGTGGCTCGCGACGATTGCGGACGTTTTCCGCACCGCCCCCGCGGAGCACCTCGACATCCTGCGGCGCGACCTCGCGTACACGTTTCGCATGCTGGCGCGACGACCCGTGCTGACATTCACGGCGGTCCTGACGTTGGGGCTGGGCATCGGAGCCAATACCGCGATCTTCTCCGTGGTAAACGGCGTGCTCTTTGCGCCGTTCGACTACCGCGACGCCGACGAGCTCGTGCTGGTCGAGGAGCAATCCGCCGGGAGGGAACCCGGCACGACCGGATACCCGACCTATGCCGATCTACGCGACGAGAACCTGACTATCCAGTCCATGTCCGCACTCAGCGGATGGGCGGCGACCCTCACCGGCGACGGCAGGGACGCCGAGCGCGTCGAGGGCGCACGGGTCACATGGGAGTACTTCCGAACCGTGGGCCTCACACCGGCAATTGGCCGCGACTTCGAGCAGCGCGAGGATAGCCCCGCGGGACCTCGCATCGCCATCATCAGCGATTCGCTCTGGCGGCGGCGGTACGGCGCGGATCCGAACGTCGTGGGCCGCCAGGTCACAGTCAACCAGCAGACCTTCACGGTCGCGGGCGTGCTGCCGCCGACTGCTGATGACATCATTACCGCGCGCAAGTTCCCGAACACCGAGATCTGGACGCTGCTTCAATACTCCGAGCAGATGGGACCGCCGGCATGCAGGGGGTGCCGCCACATTTTCATGGTCGCGCGCCTGAAGGACGGCGTCACGCCGACCGCCGCGAAAGCCGACTTTACGCGCATCTTTCAATCGCTCGCGATGCGTTTTCCGACCGACTACGATCGACCGCGTCCCGCGGTTACACCGCTGCGCGACTACTTTCTTGGACCTGTGAAGACACCGCTGTACCTGCTCTGGGGAGCGGTCGCTCTGCTGCTGTTGATTGCGTGCGCGAACATCGCGAACCTGCTGCTGATTCGCGCGAGTGAACGGGCCGAGGAGATGGCGATCCGGCGCGCGCTCGGCGTGTCGCCCGCGCGCATGCTGCGGCAGTTGTTGACGGAAGCCAGCGTGCTCGCGGTGATTGGCGGTGCTACGGGAACGGCGGTGGCATTCTGGGCGACGGCGCTGCTGACCACGATCGGGCCGGCCGAGATCCCGCGTCTGAGCGAAGTGTCCCCGGACGCGCGTGTATTGGCCTATGCGTTCGCCTTGAGCCTCGCAACGGGGGTGCTGTTCGGTCTTGCGCCAGCGCGGATGCTCGTCGCGCGTCCCAACGGCGCGGGCATCGGTTCGCGGCGCGCGACCTTGGGACCCCACGCATGGCGCTACCGTGCCGCACTGATTGCGGGAAACGTCGCGCTGTGTGCGCTGCTGCTTGTCGGGTCCGGGCTGCTGGTCCGCAGCTTCGCGCAGCTACTGACCGTCGATACCGGCTTCGCACCGCACCAGCTCCTCACGTTCCAAATCAACCTGATCGGAGAGCGGTATCAGCAGAATGCTGCCATCACGCAGTTCTTCGACGACCTGACGGCTCGGCTCCGAGCGACGCCAGGCGTCGTGAACGTCAGCGCGTCGTCAATGCTGCCACTCACGGATTCCATGGCCCAGATGACCGTTCAGATCGAGGGCCGTCCTATCGAGAATCCCGCGGCCGCGCCGAGAGCGGATACCTATGCCGTCCGCCCCGATTATTTCGACACGACGGGCGTCCCCCTCCTCAGGGGCCGCCGATTCGAATACGCGGACGGAGAGCGCGCAGCCCCCGTCGTCATCATCGGCAAGACGATGGCGGAGGAATTGTGGCCGGGCGAGGATCCCATCGGCCGCCGCATCCGCGTTCCCGGCGCACCGGTCTATCCGCTGCGCACCATTGTCGGTGTCGTCGGCGACGTGAAGCATTTCGGCCTGCACCTGCCGGTGACGCCGCAGGCCTACATCCCGCATGCCCAGCCGCCGTGGCGAATGCCCGCGTTGATGGTGGTCGTCCGGACGGATGCGGAGCGCGATCCGCTGTCGCTCGTGACGGCCGTGCGCGAGCACGTTCGGAGCATCGATCCGCTCCAGCCGGTGACGCGCATCCAGTCGTTCGACGACATCGTGGCGCAGGCGCTGGCGACCCGGCAATTCACGCTTGTGCTGCTCGCCTCGTTCGCGGGCACAGCCGTGTTGCTCGCGATCGGAGGTCTCTACGGGGCGCTAAGCTATGTCGTCAGTCAGCGGTCTCGGGATATCGGCGTTCGTGTGGCGTTCGGCGCCAGCGCGCGCGCGATCCGCGGCCTCGTGATGCGGCAGGGGATGACGCCGGCAATTGTTGGCCTGGGAGCGGGCCTGCTCGTCAGTCTGGCGATCGGCCGCGTCATCGAGTCCATGTTGTTCGGCATCTCGCCCCGCGACCTCGCGACGTATGCGACCGTAATCACGATGATTGTCGTCGGCGCGCTCGCCGCGTGCCTCTTCCCGGCGCGTCGTGCGGCGTCGGTCGACCCCATCGTGACACTGCGAGCGGAATAGCCCCTCGCGCAACCTGCTGCGCTGACGCGAATCTTGCGTTTGGTCGGGGCTACCGCTGGGTGGTTCGTGCCCGCACTGACCGATGGCTCTAGTTGGCGCGAGAGTGGGCGTCACCCATCAGTCCTGAGTAACGCCGTAGTGGCTACTGAAGGATTGCCGGCACACGGCGGACAAAGGGCATTCTGGCGAGAT
>Ga0075428_100002707_pt1 | contig 19291 bp, 10 predicted proteins | sample RhiMetdeltSRZDD2_FD_75291 | JGI IMG/M metagenome (GOLD analysis project Ga0075428, IMG submission 75291) | Populus rhizosphere microbial communities from Tennessee, USA - Rhizosphere MetaG P. deltoides SRZDD2 | ecosystem: Host-associated > Plants > Roots > Rhizosphere > Soil | place: USA... | reverse complement strand
GCGAACCCGTCGTCGTCGGACCGACTTTCGAGCTGCAGGACGGACAGCAGCTCGACATCGGCGACGTCGTGACCGAACCCGGCGGCACGCTGCGCGTCGCACTGCGCACGAACGACGGCGCGACGATCGACAAGCCGGCCGCGGATCTCGACTCCAGCTACCGCCGCCAGCGCCTGAAGTGGGACGGCACGCACCTCGTCGCGACGAACGCGACCGTCGGCCGCCACCGCGTGCAGCTGTCGACGCCGGGTTGGCACGCGCCACCGCGCGACGTCGAAGTGACGGCCGGCGGCGACTCCGTCGTCACGCTCGACGTGGCGCCGGCATCGCATCGCCGCTTCCGCTTCACGATGCCGTTCCCCGACCAGTGGCAACGTTGCGAGTTCGCGCTGCGCGACGCCGCGGGCAACGTCGTGTCGGCGGACAGCACGACGACGGCCGCCACGGGCATCGAGCCGCATTGGTGGCAAGCGCCGCAGCCGTTCGGCCAGTTCACGCTCGAGGCAGTGGTCGACGGCGTCCGCCGTGCATGGCCCGTCGACCTGCGCGACGCGGGGAGCGCCGGCGAGCCGCTGCGCTTCTCGCTGCGGTGATGCGGCCTTCTGAAGCGCCTGCCGAGAGAAGCAGCATCGCGAACCGGGGTCTCCCCGCTCCGGTGACGCCGCGTTATCGTTCACGGCCCATGCTCTCCCTCCGCTCGTTCCTGGTCGCGTTCGCCCCGGTCAGCTTCGCCGCCGCGCAGACGACACTGGTCGTGCCGACGACCCACCCGACGATCCAGGCGGCAATCAACGCCGCGCTTCCCGGCGACACGGTGCTCGTGCTGCCCGGGACCTACGTCGAGCGGATCGACTTCCTCGGCAAGTCGATCACCGTGCGCAGCACTGCGGGAGCTGCGGCGACGACGATCAACGGCAACCAGGGCGGAAGCGTCGTCACGTTCGCCGCGAACGAACCGCCGACCGCGACTCTCGAGGGCTTCACGATCACGAACGGCCTCGGCGTGCTCCAGTTCGCCGCGATCCTGCCGCAGGCCGCCGCCGGCGGCATCATGTGCGTGAACGCGTCGCCGACCATCCGCCGCTGCGTGGTGCGCGGCAACCAGGGCGGCACAGGCTCGCTCGCGACCCCATCGATCCCCGTGGGCGGCATCGGCGGTCCGGGCGGCATCCTCGCGAGAGGCTCCGCGCTGCGCCTGATCGAGTGCGAGGTGATCGACAACGTCGGCGGCCGCGGCGGCATGAGTTCTCTCGGCGTGGCCGGTGCCAGCGGAGGGCGCGGCGGGCCCGGAGGCGCCTACCTCGGATTCACGGCGGCCGGCTCGACGCCCGAGATCCTGCGGTGCCGGTTCGCCGGCAATCGCGGCGGCGACGGCGGGGCCCTCGTGTTCGTCCCGGTCGGGACGGCCGGCCGCGGCGGCGAGGGCGGCATCGAGGTCTACACGAACGTGCCGCTGCGCCTGTCGCATTGCGTTTTCCACGGCAACCTCGGCGGCAACGGCGCCACGCCGGCCGCCAACGGCGGTTCCGGCGGCCACGGCGCGTTCGACTTCGCATCGAACAGCTTCACTCCCCCGGCTGTCCTCATGAGCAACTGCGTCGTCACGGGCAACACGGCGGGCAATGGAACCGGCGTCACCAACGCCATCGGCGGCGACGGCGCCGGGTCGGTCGGCGCGATCGCGTTCACCGCGCTGTCGACCACGATCGCCGGCAACACGTCGGGCACGCCGCTGGCCCCCGGCGCAGTGACCGGCGGCCTCGAAGTCGGCGGCTGGATGGTTTCCTCGGCGTCGCTGCGGAACTGCATCCTCTGGGGCAACACGCGCGCCGGCGCGCCGTCCGATCTCTATGTGAACGGCATCGCCGCGGCTGTGAACACGTGCGACATCGGCACGACCACGGGCACGACCTTCGGCGCCGGCAACGTGAGCGTCGACCCGCTGTTCGCGAGCCTCGCGGCCGGCGACGTGCATCTGGCCGCGGCCTCGCCGTGCCGCCACGCGGGCAGCGCGGTCGCGAACCTGCCCCTGTTCGATCTCGACGGCGATCCGCGCACGGTCGGTCCGGCGACCGACATGGGCGCGGACGAGTGGGATGGTCTGGTCGGTTCGCGCGAGGACTTCGTGCTCGACCTCGCGGTGAACGGCACCTATGCGCCTGCGGTCGTGACGTCGACGGCCGGGGCCGGCGACGTGGTCGCCGTTCGCGTGCAGTCGCCCGGCGGGTCGTTCGCGAACGACTTCGCGCTCGTAGGTCTCGAGCCGTGGCTGCCGCCGTTGCAGCCGAGCGGCCCCGCGTTGCTGCCCGAGCTGCACCTGTCTTCGTCGGCGAGTGTGCTCGTGTTCCTGGGTGGCGGCGTCGGTTCGACCGGCGTCACGCTCGCCACGGCACTGCCGCCGGGCCTCTCGGGCTTTGCGTTGCGGCTGCAGGCGTTCTCTCTGACGGGCGCCGCCAAGAACGGCGCCTTCGCGGCGACCGCTGCGCGCGACCTGATCTTGTAGCGCAGCTGCTCGACGAGCCGCCTCTGTCCCGCGCTGCCGCCGACAGCCCGGCGTCCGAGCCGTACATCCCGATGATGCTGGCCGCCCGAGGCTGAGGCCACTCCTCGGTGACCGCGAGAATCGGTGCAACCGCGGCGCGTTCCGGTGCACAGGGCCGGCGTGCGGGACTCCCCTTGCTGGCCACGGCCTTGTAGGCCAGGCCGCGGAACGCCTCCTCGCCCCGGTACTCGAAGCTGTCGAGCGCAAGGACCAGGGCGCAGCACGCCGATTGCACGAGGTCTTGCGACGACTCGCGCGCCCGCAGCAGCGGACTCATGCGCAGCCGCGCGAAGGCCCGCAGCGCCGGCAGATGTTGCTGCAACAGGGCTTCGAGCGCGGTACGATCACCCGCCTGGGAAGCGAGCCACCCCGCTGTGACGTCCGACATTGGGCGGAACGGTCATGGCAGTGGCAGCATACTTACCGCGGCGTGCGCCGTGTATGGAGGCCCGGACCTTGAGAACCACGGACGACGGACAGGCGCCGGCTCCCCGGGATGGCGCCGAGAAGATGCTGCTCGCCTGCCTGCAGGCCGGCGCGGGGATGGCGTCGCGACTCGCCGAGCTGCGGGCCAGCGACTCCGACGACGCACGCCGTGCCATTCGCATGCTGGCGCTGCTCGACGAAGTCGGCTTCCTGCGCGAGCCCGTCGCGCCGGACCCGCGCCTGCCGGAGCGGCCTGACCAGATCGGCCCGTACCGGATTGTCGCCATCCTTGGCGAGGGTGGTATGGGGGCGGTCTACCTTGCCGAGCAGCACGAGCCAGTGAGGCGGCGCGTCGCGCTGAAGCTGATCAAGCTCGGCATGGACAGCAAGACAGTCATCGCGCGCTTCGAGCAGGAGCGGCAGGCGCTCGCGTTGATGCAGCATGACGGCATCGCGAAGGTCTACGACTGCGGCACGAGCGAACGCGGCCAGCCGTTCTTCGTGATGGAGCTCGTGAAGGGCGTGCCGCTCACCACGTACTGCGACCAGCACCAGCTCTCGTTGCCGGCCCGCATCGACCTCGTGCAGCAGGTCTGCGCGGCGGTGCAGCACGCGCACCAGAAGGGCGTCGTGCACCGGGACCTGAAGCCCGGCAACGTGCTGGTGTCGGACGACGGCGGCAAGCTGCAGATCAAGATCATCGACTTCGGGCTCGCGAAGGCGATGGGCAAGAGACTCGTCGAAGCTTCGCTGTTCACCGAAGCGGGGCAGGTCGTCGGCACACCCGAGTACATGGCACCCGAGCAGGCCGATCCGACGAACCAGGACATCGACACTAGAGCCGACATCTACTCGCTCGGCGTGATGTTGTACGAACTGTTGGTGGGGGCCTTGCCGTTCCCGAGTCACGAGCTGCGCATGGCCGGCATGCTCGAGGTGCAGCGCATCCTGCGCGAGGTCGAGCCGCCGAAGCCGAGCACGAAGCTAACGTCGTCCCCGGCCACGGCGGCCAGGATCGCGGCAGCGCGACGCATGTCGACGAGCGCGCTCGTGAAGGTCCTCGAGCACGACCTCAACTGGGTGGCGTTGAAGGCGCTCGAGAAGGATCGCAACCGCCGCTACGAGACGGCCAACGCGCTGGCCGCGGACCTGCAGCGGTTCCTCGACCACGAGCCGTTGCTGGCTGGTCCGCCGAGCGCGGGTTATCGGCTCCGGAAGCTGGTGCGGCGTCACAGGGGGCAGTTCCTCGCGGCGAGCGCGGTGTTGCTTGCCCTGGTCGGCGGCGCGATAGGGACGTTCGTGCAGTTCCTGCGTGCCGAGGACAAGGCCGCGGACGCGCTGGTGCAGAAGGGTAGAGCCGAGGAACAGGAGCGTGTCGCGACCCAGCGCGCCGAGGAGAACGCGAAGCTCGCGGATGAGAAGATCAAGCTTGCGGAGGCGGAAGCGACTGCCAAGGAGCAAGCGCAGCAGAGTGCGGCTGCTGCCGAACTGCGCGCCAAAGAACTCGAGCAGGTACTGTCGTTCCAGGAAGCGCAGTGGAAGGAGGTCGACAGCAAGAGCATGGGTGTGCAGCTGCGCCGCTCATTGCTCGAAAGCGCCAAGGAAGCACGCCGGACCGACCTCGAAGCGGGCCTTGCGGGCGTGAACTTCACGAGCCTCGCTCTCGGCATGCTGCAGGAGAACCTGTTCGACCGGTCGCTCGCGGCGATCGGGAGGGGCTTTGCCGATCAGCCGCTCGTGAAAGCGCGACTGCTGCAGACCGTGGCAGAGACTCTGATGGGGCTGGGTCTGTTGGAGCGCGCGTCTGCAGCGCAGACGGAGGCGCTGGAGATCCGGCGCCGGTTCCTCGGCGACGAGCACCCGGACACGCTGATCTCGATCAACAACATGGGCTATTCGATGCGGGCGCGCGGCAAGCTCACCGAGGCAGAGGTGCTCTACCACGAGGCGTTGGAGAAGCGCCGGCGGATCCTCGGCGACGACCATCCGGACACGCTGGGCTCGATCAACAACGTGGGCTTCCTGCTGCATGCGCAGGGCAAGCCCACCGAGGCAGAGGCATTCTTCCGCGAGGCGCTGGAGAAGCGCCGACGGATCCGTGGCGACGACCACCTGGACACGCTGGGCTCGATCAACAACCTTGGCATGCTGTTCCTGGAACAGGGCAAGCTGACGGAGGCAGAGCCATTCTTGCGTGAAGCGCTGGAGAAGCGCAGGCGGATCCTCGGCGACGAGCACCGGGACACGCTGACTTCGATCGGCAACATGAGCGGTCTGCTCAAGGCGCAGGGCAAGCTCACCGAGGCAGAGCCGTTCTTCCGAGAGGCGTTGGAGAAGAGCCGGCGGATCCTCGGCGACGAGCACCCGGACACGCTGATCTCGATCGACAACATGGGCTTCCTGCTGCAGGCGCAGGGAAAGCTCGCCGAGGCCGAGCCGTACTGTCGCGAGGCGCTGCAGAAGAGCCGGCGGATCCTCGGCGACGAGCACCCGCACACGCTGACTTCGATCAGCAACGTGGGCGGTGTGCTCATGGAACAGGGCAGGCTCACCGAGGCAGAGGCGTTCTTTCGCGAGGCGCTGGAGGGGCGCCGGCGGATCCTCGGCGACGAGCACCCTGACACGATGGGCTCGATCAGCAACGTGGGCCTCGTGCTGCGGGCGCAGGGCAAGCTCGCCGAGGCAGAGCCGTACTATCGCGAGGCGCTGGAGAAGCAGCGACGGACTCTCGGCGACGAGCACCCGAACACGCTTCGCTCGATCAACAACATGGGCTCGTTGCTCCATGCGCGGGGCAAGCTCACCGAGGCAGAGCCCTACCATCGTGAGGCGCTGGAGAAGCGCAGGCGGATCCTCGGCGACGAGCACCCGGACACGCTGGCCTCGATCCACAACATGGGCGTCCTGCTGAAGTCGCAGAGCAAGCTCAGCGAGGCAGAGCCGTTCTTCCGAGAGGCGTTGGAGAAGAGCCGACGGATCCTGGGCGACGAGCACCCGAACACGGTGCGCTCGATCAAGAGCATGGGTGTCTTGCTGAGGGACCAAGGCAAGCTCACCGAGGCGGAGGCGCTTCAACGCGAGGCGCTGGAGAAGCACAGGCGGATCCTCGGCGACGACCACCCGGACACGCTGGCTGCGATCAACGACTTGGGTGCCTTGCTGAGGGAGCAGGGCAAGTTCGCGGAGGCCGAGCTGCTCCTCCGCGAGGCGCTGGAGAAGAGCCGACGGATCCTGGGCGACGAGCACCCGAACACGCTGCGCTCGATCAACAGCATGGGTGTCTTGCTGCAGGTGCAGGGCAAGCTCACCGAAGCCGAGTTGCTGTTCCGTGAGGCGCTGGAGCAGCGCCGGCGGATCCTCGGCGACGACCACTCGGAAACGCTGAATTCGATCTTCAACATGGGTGCCTTGCTGAGGACGCAGGGCAAGCTCGCCGAGGCAGAGCCGCTCTGGCGCGAGGTGCTGGAGCAGCGCCGGCGGATGCTCGGAGACGACCACCCGCAGACACTGATCCACATCACCAACATGGGCCGCCTGCTGGTGGAAGAGGGAAGACACCACGATGCGGTGGCATTGCTGTCCGCAGCCGAAGCAGCGGCGCGCAGGGTGTTCACCGGAGGACGTGCCAATCTGCTGGCTCTCTTCCTGTGGACTCTTGGCAATGCCCACGCGGGGCTGGGACAGCCGCAAGAGTGGGGATCGGCTGAGTCGCAGCTGGTGGAGGCACACATGTTGGTTGGGAGGTTGCGCGGACCGGAGCACAAGGACACCCGCGACTACGTGCAGGCTCTCGTCGATCTCTACGAAGCCTGGCATGCCGCCGAGCCCGCCGGAGGCCACGACAAGCAGGCGGCGGAATGGAGGGCGAAGCTCGCCGTTGAGCCGCCCAAGGAGGTTCCGAAGTGACCGACGGCGCCGACCGCCCGCAGCAGATCGGTCCGTACCGCATCCTCGACGTGCTCGGCGAGGGCGGCATGGGCACGGTCTACCTCGCTGAGCAGCGGGCGCACGTGTCAGCGGGCCACGACAACACTCTCGGCATCCTTCGCGCCGGCGCCTACAACACGTTCGGAGCCGGTTGCCCGGGCAGCGCCGGCATGACGCATCTCGAAGCAACCACGTTGCCTCGCGTCGGAGCGACGATGACCGTGCGCGTGGAGCCGCTACCGCTTTCCGTCGCGGTGATGATCAATGGCCTCAGCAACGTGAGCTGGGCCACCGCTCCGCTGCCGCTCGACCTGTCGCCGCTCGGCCTCACGAACTGCTGGCTGCGCGTGAGCCTGGACGCGAACCACGCGCTGATCGGAGCCTTGGGCTCGGCCACCTATTCACTGGCGGTGCCCGCGAGCGCTGCGCTGGCCGGATTCATACTGCACCAGCAGGCACTCGTGCTCGATCCTGCGGCGGGCAATCCTTCGGGTCTCGTGATGTCGGACGCGGCGACGGCAGTCGTCGGCTTGTAGCAAGCTGGACCTCCCGCCGCAGTTCGAGCACCGGCACCCGCCGACCTCTCCCCCTGTCGGTTTCGAGGGCGACTGTTAACCACGATCTCTGCTCTCCGAGAGTCCGTACGGAGAGCACGGACCGGTGCTGATCCCAACTACCCCGAAACGGAGTGGGGGACCCACACCCTACGCTCTCGCGAACTTCGCGACCGCTGCGACCGCCACCGCAAGCCGTGGCCGTCACGCCACCCACGCGCGCCCCCCCAAGCGCAGCCGCCCCGCGGCTCTTCACCGGCCGCGCCAACGGCCGCGCGGTATCATCCGAACGTTTCACAGATCGCCAACCTCATGAGGTGCTCCATGATCTCGCGTCCTTCGCCTGCGCTGCCCTCAGCTGCTGTCGCGGTCCTCTTCGCTCTGGTCACCAGTACTGTGTCGGGGAACGCCGCAGCCCAATGCGCAACGCAGTGGGTGGCGGCTTCTGGTCTCGCGGGGACAAATCTCAGGGTCTTGGCCACGACCATGTGGGACCCTGACGGTGCCGGCCCGATGCAGCCCATCTTGGTTGTGGGTGGCGAGTTCACGGTCGCAGGCACGGTCGTGGGGAACCGGATTGCTGCATGCGATCCGGTGACCGGTGCCTGGTCCGCACTGGGTTCGGGGATGAACGGCTTCGTGTACGCGCTCGCGACGCTTCCGAACGGGGACCTCGTGGCGGGTGGTAGTTTCACGACCGCCGGGGGCGTGAGTGCGAACAACATCGCGCGCTGGAATGGCACGAGCTGGTCGGCGCTGGGCTCGGGAACGAATGGCGGTGTCTACGCCCTGACGACGCTGCCGAACGGGGACCTCGTGGCGGGTGGTGGTTTCACGACGGCGGGAGGCGTGAGTGCGAACAACATCGCGCGCTGGAATGGCACGAGCTGGTCGGCGCTGGGTGCGGGGGTGAGCAGCACCGGACTCTTCCCGTGGGTTTGGGCCTTGACGGTGCTTCCGAACGGGGACCTCATGGCGGGTGGTTGGTTCACGACGGCGGGAGGCGTGAGTGCGAACTACATCGCGCGCTGGAATGGCACGAGCTGGTCGGCGCTGGGCTCGGGAACGAATAGCAGTGTCTACGCCCTGACGACGCTGCCGAACGGGAACCTCGTGGCCGGTGGTAATTTCACGACCGCCGGGGGCTTCAGTGCCAACGGCATCGCGCGCTGGAATGGCACGAGCTGGTCGGCGCTGGGTTCGGCGCTGGGTTCAGGGATGTTCGGTTACGTGCAGGCCCTCACGACGGTGCCGAACGGGGACCTGGTGGCGGGTGGCCAATTCACGTTGACGGGACCTCAGAGTGCGAACAACAACATCGCGCGCTGGAATGGCACGAGCTGGTCGGCGCTGGGTTCGGGGTTGAACGGCTACGTGCAGGCCCTCGCGGCGATGCCGAACGGGGACGTCGTGGCGGGTGGTCCGTTCACGAACGCCGGGGGCGTGAGTGCGAACTACATCGCGCGCTGGAATGGCACGAGTTGGTCGGCGCTGGGTTCGGGGATTGGCTACATCGTTTATGCCTTGGCGGTGCTTCCGAACGGCGACCTCGTGGCGGGTGGTAATTTCACGACTGCCGGGGGCGTGAGCGCGAACAACATTGCGCGCTGGAATGGCACGAGCTGGTCGGCGCTGGGTGCGGGGTTGAACGGCTGGGTGGGCGCCCTCGCGGCGATGCCGAACGGCGACCTCGTGGCGGGTGGTGATTTCACGACCGCCGGGGGCGTGAGTGCAAGCTACATCGCGCGCTGGAATGGCACGAACTGGTCGGCTCTGGGTTCGGGGATGAACAGCATCGTGCTCGCCCTAAGGACACTGCCGAACGGGGACCTCGTTGCGGGTGGTGCGTTCACGACGGCTGGAGGTGTGAGTGCGAACTACATCGCGCGCTGGGATGGCACGAGCTGGTCGGCGCTGGGCTCGGGAACGAATGGCAATGTCTACGCCCTGACGACGCTGCCGAACGGGGACCTCGTGGCGGGCGGTTATTTCACGACCGCCGGGGGCGTGAGTGCAAGCTACATCGCGCGCTGGAATGGCACGAACTGGTCGGCGCTGGGATCGGGGATGAACATGTACGTGTACGCCCTCACGACGCTGCCGAACGGCGACATCGTGGCAGGCGGTTACTTCACGGCCGCCGGAGGCGTGAGTGCGAACTACATCGCGCGCTGGAATGGCACGAGCTGGTCGGCGCTGGCTTCGGGGATGAACGACGTCGTGCGCGCCCTCACGACGCTTCCGAACGGGGACCTCGTGGGTGGCGGCGGCTTCACTGTCGTCAACGGCGCCGTCTCCGCATACGTGGCGCGGCTCACGACAACGTGCCCTGCCACGGCTGTCTCCTACGGCGCCGGCTGCACTGGCTCCGGTGGCCCCAACGTGCTGGCCGTCACGTCGCTGCCGTGGATCGGGTCTACGTTTCGCTCCGTCGCGACCGGGATGCCGGCGCCTGCGCTCGCAGTCGGTGTGCGCGGGTTCAGCACCATATCGATCCCCATGCCGTCGATCCTGCCGCAGGGTGTGCCGGGTTGCACGCTGCTCGTGAGTCCCGACCTGCTCGATCTGTACGTGCCTGCGGCCGGCATCGTGCAGGCGCAGCTCGTAATTCCAAACAGCGTCGTGCTCGCTGGCGTGGTTCTCCACCAGCAGGTGGTGCCCATCGAGCTCAGCGGCACCGGCAGCATCACGGCGCTGACCGGTACGAACGCGTTGACCCTGACGATCGGGAGCTTTTGACCGGCTGGGAATTGTCCACGAGGAGTGTGTCTCGCGATCGTGCCCGTGGAGCTTGCACACCTGCCTTGCTTGTCAACTGGGAGGCGTTTAGCAGTTCGTGCTGCACACGATCCGGCCGGGTGGTTACCCGCGCTCGACGACGCCCGAACACATCCACGTGCACGTCGACCTCGGCACGCAGAGTTTGTTCGTCGGGGGGATTGTGTTCGACGACGATCCGCGTCTGACGAAGGAGATGCGCGAGCAGCCCGGGCGCGACCTGCTGGTCAAGGTCGAGAAGGAGGCGGGCAAGCAGATCGTGCGGCCAGAGTTCCAGGTCGACGTCGCTGCGGTCCCGCCGGAGAAGGGCGCGCCGAAGAAGTAGCGGACGCCTCGGCTCGTGTGGCTGCTGATCCGCGCGCGCTTCGAGGCGCAGCCCGCGGGGGCTGTCCTCAGTTGCGGCGTCCGAACAGCCGGCGCAGCGCGCGCGGCGCGGCGGCGCGGAACACGGTGTCGTGGAACTCCGCGGGCATAGGGTGGTACTCGAGCGTGATCCCCGCCGGGAGCTGCTGGCGCAGCACGCCCACGAAGTCCTCGACGGCGCCGACGATGTCGGCTTCGTCGGCCGTCGCCAAGTACACGTTCGCCTTCGCGTCCGCGAGCGCCGGCAGGCGGTCGCGCGCGCGGCGCACGACGGCGCGGCCGTTCCACCCGAGGCTCGGGGACAGCGCGATGTAGTCGTCGAACAGCTCAGGCGCTTCGACGAACGTCGCTGCGACGAACAGGCCGGCGAGCGACTCGCCGATGAGCGCGTCGCGGCCGTCGGTGGGGAAGCGCGCGCGGACCGCAGGCATCAGCTCGGCGCGCAAGAACTCGCGGAACCAGGCCGCACCGCCGGCGCGCGGTACTGCCGCGCGCTCGGCTTCGACCTCGGTCGGCTCGGTCAAGTCGCGGCGGCGGTCGGTGTTCTCGATGCCGACGACGAACATCGGCTGCAGCAGGTCCCACGTGCAGCCGAAGTGCACGGCTTCGACGACGTGCACGAGATCCTCGTCGATACCGCCGTCGAGCAGATACAGGACCGGATAGCGCGCCGTTGCGTTCGCGTCGTATCCCGGCGGAGGCGCGACGAACGCGCGGCGGCGTTCGCCGAGCACGCGCGACTCGATCGTCCACGCGGTCACCGCACGCAGCGCGGCAGGCGCGGGCAGCTCGGTCGGAGCGAGCCCCGGGGCGGCCGGCTCCGGCGCGCCGTGCGGCGGTGCCGCGGCCTGGGGCGTCGCGGTGACGAACTTCGCTTCTGCCGGGAACACGCCGGCGAACTGCGGGTGATGGCTCTGGTCGCGGCTCTTCGCGCGCGTGACGGCGAGCACGTGGTCGACGAGCTCCTGCAGTTCGACGCGGCCATTGCGTTCGCGGCCGGAGCAACCGTCGGCGGCGCCTTGCACCGCCGTGATCACCGCGTGCGTGAACGGATTGCCGATGCCGGGCTCCGGCGACGGGCCCGCGTTCTGGCTCGCGTCGACGGGTGTCAGCACGACGAGGCTGCGGCCCAGAGCACGGCGGCCTTCCCACTTCGCCTTGCGGGCGAGCAACCTGTCCGTCAGCATTCCCGACTGGCACGACATCGTCAGCACGATCACGTTGCGCGCCGGCAGCGCGAGGATGCGCTCGGCGAACCACACCCAGCCGCCGAAGAACGTGCCGAGCGGTCCGCCATGGCTGTGGGAGTAGAGGACGAACGTGTCCTCCTTCGTCAGCGTGCGCTCGTACTCGGCGAGGCGCTCTCGAACCACGCTGGCGCTCAGATCCTCGGTCGGCACGAGATCCACCTCGAAGCCGTGGGCGGCGAACGCCGCTGCTACGCCGGCGATCGACCGTTCCATCAGCGCCAGCTGCTCAGGCGGGCTGGACTTGCTGGGGTCGCCGAACACGAGCAGCCTGCATCGTGCAGGCGGCACTGTGGGCGGTGTCGCGATGTCGGCCTGACCTCGGAGTTCCAGGCTGCAGGCGACCATGAGCGCGAGCGCCGCGGCGCGGCGGAGATGTCGTTGCATGGTGGTGGGGAGCATAGCCGTCTCGGCTCGGACTCGATCTTCCTCGGCATCACATGCGCGAGGGCAAGCTCTGCTGCGAGCGGATCGCGATCATCGCGTCGCCTTCGCGGACAACCCGGCCAGGCTCGCCGAACAGCTCGTCGACGAGGGCATCGAGTAGCCAGGATCCTACGGGCCGACGACGAATGTGATCGCGTCGGACATCACGAGACCTGCGGGGTTGCCCGCGGCGGGGTCGAACACGATCGCCTGGCCGTGCGCGATGAAGCCCACGAGTGCGGGCAGACCCGGGACCGTGAGCGTGTAGGTGGCAGTACCGCCGGCGCCCTGGACGAGCGCCGAGCAGTCCAGCGATACGCGGGCGAGGCAGCCCGGCATGCCGAAGCTGGTCAGGTCCAGCGGCAGCGAACCGAAGGCGGAAGTCACGTTGCTGAAGCCCAAGACGAGCACCGCCACGTTCTGCGGTAGCGGTTGGAGTGCGATGTTGGTGGTGGCTCCAACGCGCGGCGGCGCGGCATCGAGTCGGGTCACGCCGGCGCTGCCGGGACAGCCCGCGGCGAACGTGTTGAAACCGCCAGACTGGATGATGGCAGCGGACTGCACTCGGCCCGCCCCGATCCGCGAGACGGTCATGCCCGGCGGCAGCAGTGGCACGTTGCACTGACCCGCAGAGTTGGCGCCCCAGGCGGCGACGCTGCCGTCGCTGCGTCGTGCCAGGGCGTGTGGTGCGAAGCCTGTCGTCACTCCGACATAGGTGAGCCCGGGCGGCAGTGCGGGCTGCACGCTGAGAGTAGATGAGCCCCATGCCACGACTGTGCCGTCGCTGCAGCGCGCGACGGTGCAATTGTAACCCGCCGCGATCTCGACGTAGGTGAGTCCAGGCGGCAGTGCTGGCACGTTGCACTGGCCAGATTGGTTGTGGCCCCAGGCCAGGACGCTGCCGTCGCTGCGTCGCGCCACAGTATGGTCCCAACCCGCCACCACCTCGACGTAGGTGAGTCCGGGCGGCAGCGCCGGCACGTTGCACTGGCCGTAGTAGTTGAGGCCCCAGGCCAGGACGTTGCCGTCGCTGCGTCGCGCTACGGTGTGTGCCCCGCCTGCTGCCACCTCGACGTAGGTGAGACCGAGTGGCAGCGCGGGCACGGTGCACTGGCCGTACGCGTTGTAACCCCACGCCACGACGCTGCCGTCGCTGCGGCGGGCCACGGTGTGTGTGCTTCCCGGCGCAACCTCGGCATAGACAATGCCGGGCGGCAGCGCCGGCACGTTGCACTGGCCATAATAGTTGTCACCCCACGCCGCGAGGCTGCCGTCGTTGCGGCGTGCCACGACGTAGAACTCACCCGCCGCGACGTCGACGTAGGAGAGTCCAGGCGGCAGTGCCGGTGCGTTGCACTCACTGTTCTCGTTGCTGCCCCAGGCCACGACGCTGCCGTCGCTGCGTCGCGCCACGATGTGGCTCATGCCCACCTCGATCTCGACATAGGTGAGTCCCGGCGGCAGGGCCGGCACGTTGGACACACCGGAGGAGATGTCACCCCAGACCAGGACGCTGCCGTTGCTGCGGCGTGCCACGGTGATGTCCTGACCTGCTGCCACCTCGGCGTAGGTGAGTCCAGGCGGCAGTGCGGGCACGTTGCATTGACCAGAAGAGTTGCCACCCCACGCCAGGACGCTGCCGTCGCTGCGGCGCGCCACGATGTGGGAGTAGCCTACCGCCACCTCGACGTAGGTGAGCCCAGGCGGCAGTATCGGTACGGGGACCACTACATAGCCCCACTGCACGACGCTGCCATCGCTGCGGCGCGCCACGGTGTTTTCGCCGCCTGCGGCGACTTCGACGTAGGTGAGGCCCGGCGGCAGGGCCGGCACATTGCACTGGCCACGGGTGTTGCGCCCCCAGGCCACGACGGTGCCGTCGCTGCGGCGCGCCGCGGAATGATCGTCACCCGCCGCGATCTCGACGTAGGTCAGGCCGGACGGCACTGCCGGCACGTTGCACTGGCCATCGAAGTTGAGGCCCCAGGCGACGACGCTGCCGTCGCTGCGGCGCGCTACGGTGTGTCTCCCGCCTCCTGCCACCTCGACGTAGGTGAGTCCGAGCGGCAGCGCCGGCACGTTACACTGGCCGGACGCGTTGGCGCCCCAGGCCGCGACGCTGCCGCTACCGCGCAGGGCAACGCAGTGCCCCCAACCCGCTACCACCTGGACGAACGACTCTGCGTGCAACCGACTGTCCGCCACCGTCGCACCCCAGGTGATCAGGTGTGTTTGCGTCCTCGCGGTTGCCACGCATGCACACGCGAAGCCGACGAGCAGGAACGATCGCGCCACGGCTGGGCGCGTCACGTTCGTCAGTGTGGTGAGCATGGCAATTCCTCTCCCGGCGATTAGAGACGAGGCCGGCCGAGGCTGCCAGGGCCTGGTCGCGTCCGCTACGCGCTGAAGCGGCGATGGAAGGACGGGACGGTGGCGGTGGTCGTTGATTTCGTGGCCCGCAGGCTGCGGCAGGCCGGCGCCGTGCGGGGGCCGTTCGCCGTCACGCCGACTCGAGCGCCTGCAGTTGCTCGGCCTTCTGCTCCCACTGCGGCGACACGACGGCGAGCCGCGCGGCATTCTCGTCCAGCTCGCGCGACAGCGCCGACGAACGCGGGACGTCGTGCCAGATCTCGGGCTGCGAGAGCAGCGACTCGATCTCGGCCTTGCGCGTCTCGAGCCGTTCGATCTCCTGCTCGAGCTTCTGCACCGCCTGCTTCAACTGCTTGATCTGGCTCGTGCGCGCGCGCTGCGCCTCCTTCGTCGCAATTGCCTCTGCAGCAGCCGGCGTGACCGGCTTCGCCGCCTTCGCGGTCTTCCCGTCCTTGCCCGTGCCGATCGCGCCGGCCGTCAGCGCGGCGCGCGCCGAGGCCGCCTTCGTCTTGTGCAGGTAGAACTCGTAGTCACCCTGGTAGGTCGTCAGCTTGCCGGCCGCGACGTGCACGACCTTGTTGGCGAGCGAGCGGATGAAGTGCACGTCGTGGCTGATGAACACGAGCGTTCCCTCGAACTGCTTCAACGCGTCGACGAGCGCGTCGATGCTGCCGATGTCGAGGTGCGTCGTCGGCTCGTCCATCAGCAGCAGGTTCGGCGGATTCAGCAGCAGCTTCACGAGCGCGAGCCGGCTCTTCTCGCCGCCGCTGAGCACCTCGACCTTCTTGAACACGCTGTCGCCCGAGAACAGGAACGAGCCGAGCAGCGTGCGCACGAACTGGTCGCTGATCTGCGTGTGCGTGTCGCACGCCTCGGCGAGCACGGTGCGTTCGGGCTGCAGCATCTCGATGCGATACTGCGAGTAGTAGCCGGCCGTCACGTTGTGCCCGAGGCCACGAGCGCCCTGCTGCGGCACGACCTTCTCGGCGAGCAGCTTCAGCAACGTCGACTTGCCGGCGCCGTTCGGCCCGACGAGCACGATGCGTTCGCCGCGTTCGACCTCGAAGTCGAGACCGCGATAGACCTGCGTCGGCCCGTAGGCGAAGTGCACCTTCTCGAGCCAGACGGTGCGCTGCCCGCTGCGTGGTGGCTGCGGGAAGCGGAAGCCGACCTTCTTGTCGTCGGCAACCGGCGCCTCGATCTTGTCCATGCGTTCGATCTGCTTGAGCTTGCTCTGCGCCTGCGTCGCCTTGCTCGCCTTCGCCTTGAAGCGGTCGGCGAACGCCTGCAGGTGCGCGATCTCCTTCTGCTGCGTCTTGAACGCGGCGAGCAGCTGCGCGTCGGTCGCTTCGCGCTGCACGACGTAGCGGTCGTAGTTGCCCGTGTAGCGGATCAGCTTCTGCTGGCGGATCTCGACGATGCCCGAGACGAGGTGGTTCAGGAACTCGCGGTCGTGCGAGATCACGAGGATCGCGCCCGGATAGCCGACGAGGTGCTCCTGGAACCACAGCAGCGACTCGAGGTCGAGGTGGTTCGTCGGCTCGTCCAGCATCAGCAGGTCGGGTTCCTGCGTCAGCAGCCGCGCGAGATGCGCGCGCATCACCCAGCCACCGCTGAGCTCGCGCGCCGGCCGGTCCATGTCCGCGTCGCGGAAGCCGAGGCCGCCGAGCATCTGCCGCGCCTTGGCCTCGATCTGGTAGCCGTTCAGCTCGTGATACCGCTCGTGCGCGTCGTCGTGCAGCTCCTCGGGGTGCTGCGCCTCGACCGGGTGTTCGCGGTCCCACGCGAGCACCTGCCGCCGCACCCGCAGGAAGCCGGGCGTGATCGCGACGGCGATCTCGAACGCACTTTCGTCGCCGACGGGCGCGTTCTCCTGCGGCAGGTAACCGATCTTCGCGTCGCGCTCGCGCGTGATGCGGCCGTCGTCGGCGTGCTCCGCGCCGAGGATCAGCGAGAACAGCGTCGACTTGCCGGCGCCATTGGGCCCGACGAGGCCGATGCGGTCGCCGCGGTTGACCTGCAGCGCCACGTCGGCGAACAACACGCGTTCGCCGTAGGACTTCGTGACGCCGGACAAGGTGAGCATGGGGGGCGAAGAGTATGCCGAGCGGCGCGGCGTCGCGCGAGGGCGCCGTGGGTGCGCGCTTCACTTGCCGGCCAGCTTCTGCAGCACCGTCTTCACTGCCTGCGGATCCGCGGCGCGCAGCTCGATCACCTGTGCGTCGACGAACGTCGCCGCGAAGAGCTCGGCCGGCGCGAGGTCGATCGCGTCGCTCTTCACGAAGTGACCCAGACCGGAAAGCCAGGCGTCCATGCCGACCTCCGAAGCCGGAAACCCAGCACGCAGGACCGGGCCAACCCCTCCCGACCGCCAAGCCTGGCGATACGCCGACGGAATCGCAGCCTGTCCCACCTATCCTCACGGGTCGTGGAGCTTGGCGGTGCCCGCGAACCCGGCGCTCATCGGCTTCCAGGCCTGCAACCAGGCCGCGGTGCTCGATCCGGCCGCCAACCCCTTCGGCTTCGCGCTCTCGCGCGCCTACGGCTGGGTGGTGGGGAACTGAAACGGAGCGCTCTGCAAGCCAAGCGCATCAAGGGCTGGCGGTCGGTGCGTTCTACGATAGGTTTTGTGCCCCGTGGCGACTTGCCCCACGGCCAACTTGGAGGTTTCTCCATGCGATTCGCAACTCTCGCAGCCGCTGCCACGATCGTCGCGACCGCAACCGCGCAGACCACGTTCGTCATCCCGACCCTGCCAGTGTCGTCGACTAGCACCGAAGGCGGGTTCAACACTCAGTATCCCTGGGGCCTCGGTGCGGCCCAGCTTCGCGTGCAGTACATCTACGACTCCACGCACTTCACCCTGCAGGGCATCACGTACCCGATCGTGATCTCGAACCTGCGCTGGCGTGCGAACGGCGGTGCAACGCAGGCCGGCGGCACCTACAGCAACGCGACGATCATGATGTCCGACGCGGCGGTCGACCAGGCGGCGCCGTCGGCGACGTTTGCGAGCAACCACGGCCCGAATCTCGCCACCGTGTATTCGGGGCCGGTGACCGTGGCGACGGGCGCGGGGACGACGCCGAACAACTGGTATGTCAGCGTTCCGATCACGCCGTTCCAATACGACCCGATGGCCGGCGACCTGTGCATCGACATGATGCACGACGGCGTGGGGCCGACGGGCACGACACCCGCGCTCGATTGCTGGACGACGGGCACGATGTGCTCGCGCGTCCACAACCCCACGAACTACCTGTCGCCCACTGGCACGACGCAGGCGAACGTCGCGATCGTGACCGAGCTCACGTTCACGTCGGCGAACCCACTCGTCGCCAACTTCAGTGCAAACGTCACGGGCGGCGCGTCGCCGCTCGCGGTCAACTTCACGAGCAGCTCGTTCACGAGCGCTCCGGGTGGGATCACGAGCTACGCCTGGGACTTGAACGGTGACTCGCTGATCGACTCGACGGCGCAGAACCCGTCGTTCGTCTACACCAACTGCGGCGCCTACACGGTGTCGCTGACAGTCACCGACGCGACGAACCCGCCGAGCACCTTCACGCGCACGAACTACATCGTGACCGACGCCGTCACGGCGAACTTCACGTCGCAGGTCATCGGGCCGCTGCTCGTGCAGTTAACGGACACGACGAGTCCCGCCGCCACCGCGTGGGCGTGGGACTTCAACGGCGACACCATCATCGACAGCACCGCGCAGAGCCCGGCGTGCACGTTCGCCAGCTTCGCCTCGCAGAACGTCACCCTCACGGCGAGCCGACTCTGCGGCGCTCCGTCGACGGTCACCAGGTCGGTGAGCCCGCTGCTGCAGCTCACGACGAACCTCGCTCACAACAACAGCCTTGGCCCGCCTGTGACCATCTACTACGACCTCGACGTCCTCAACCCGGCCGGCGTTTCGATCTACTCGTTCGACTCGATCACGCCGAGTGTGAGCGCGCCGTTCACGGTCGAAGTCTTCCTGAAGAACGGCACCTACGTGGGATCGCAGTTCACCGCCGCGGCGTGGACGAGGGTCGCCTTGGCGATCAGCACTTCGAACCCGGTCGCGAACCAGCTGTCGAACGCGACGTTCCCGCTGCCGCTGCACATCCCGCAAGGTTCCTACGGCGTCGCGATGCGCTACCTCGGCATCGCGCCGCGCTACGTGGCGACGACCGCTCTGACCACATACGCCAACGGCGACCTGTCGCTGACCCTCGGTGCCTTGTCGACGACGCCCTCGGGTCCGTTCACACCCTTCGGCCTCAACAGCCCGGGCGTATGGAGCGGCACCCTTCACTACAGCACGAACAACGTGACCACCCTCGCGGGCTACGGCTGGTTCGGCAAGGGATGCCCCGGCACGCTCGGCCTCACGAGCGTCGTCAACACCAACGAGCCGACGCTGGGCAACACGCTGCACACCAACCTCGGCAACCTGCCGTTCGGCATCGCCTTGATGGTGGTCGGCCTCAGCAACACGCTGTCCGGCGGCGTGCTCCCGCTGCCGCTCGACCTCGGCTTCCTCGGCGCGCCGGGCTGCAACCTGCGCGTGAGCCTCGACGTCACCCAAACCGTCGCCGGCGTGCCGCCGAACGGGTCGTGGAGCTTGGCGGTGCCCGCGAACCCGGCGCTCATCGGCTTCCAGGCCT
>Ga0075428_100002706_pt1 | contig 19292 bp, 16 predicted proteins | sample RhiMetdeltSRZDD2_FD_75291 | JGI IMG/M metagenome (GOLD analysis project Ga0075428, IMG submission 75291) | Populus rhizosphere microbial communities from Tennessee, USA - Rhizosphere MetaG P. deltoides SRZDD2 | ecosystem: Host-associated > Plants > Roots > Rhizosphere > Soil | place: USA... | reverse complement strand
CGCGAAGTTCCCCGCGACGCCCGAGGGTCGCAACTTCCCTCAGTTACTGCCGGCCAACGGCACTGGTACCCTCTACCATCTCGCCTCCGGGCTGCCGAGCGAAGGCGTGGTGCGGGCCAAGACGGGGACGCTCGCACAGGTCGCGAACGTGGTCGGCTATCTCGGTCGGGATGACGGCGTGCTGCTGGTGGCCCTGCTCTACAACGGCTCCCGACCCTGGGCGGCGCGCAAAGTGGAATGGAAGCTGTTCCGCGATCTCGGTGCGCATGGCGTCGTCATTCCGAGCGACACCTTGCCGGAGTCGGTCCTTCCGCATCTGGGGGGCGAAAACGAAAGCGATTTCGTTCCGGCCTGGAAGTCCGATTCGACAGACACCACCGTCGTAGACGACGACTCTCTCCCCGCCTTGACGACGCCGGACTCGACCCTCCAGCACTGAGTCTTGCCTCTAGAACTGCACGTGCGCCAGCTCGAGTCCCCGCGGCTCGGGAGAATGACTTACCGCCGGCTCGATCGTCAGGGCGGCCCCCATGACAGGCCCCGGCGTCTTGGGCATGTCCAGCGTGGCGAAAGCCGGCCGATTGGCCTCGCAACGAAGCTCTACTGAACGCACCATCCCGCTCCGCGTGATGAACCAGAACTGGTAGACGGAGTCGGTCGGGGCTGCCGGCAGGCCGTGCATGACGACGTTCCACCTGTGAGTGGTGGGGTCGTCGAAGATCAGCAGCCCACCCTTGTGGTTCCCCATCGCGATATCCCGCTGCACCACCCGCTGCGATTCCCGCCAGATCGACAGGGTATCACGGAGCGCCGACAGCTCGCGCTCCCGTTTGGCCAGGGTGGTCGCGAGCACGGATTGGTGCGCTCGCTCGCGTAGCCCGAAGCCAATCGCCAGCATGAGAACCGCAGCGGCTGCCAATGCCGGCGCTGCCCGGCGCCACCACACTCGCCGGTTGAGGACCGCGTCTGCCAAATGATGGACCAAGCCGGGCCGCGGCGCGACCGGCATCGCCGCCATGGGTAAAGCGCCCAGATCCCGCTCGAGCCGAGCGACCTCCCGGCGGCATTCGTCGCAGCGAGGCAGGTGCTCGGCGAAGAGCCGCTCCTCCCGGAGCTCGAGCGTACGCACGACAAACGCAGTGCGATTCTCCACGTACCAGTCGTGGGGGGTCATTGAACCCAATCCCCGATCGGTGCGAGCGCCACCCGCAGCTTGTCAAAGGCGAGGCGCAGCCTCGTCTTCACGGTTCCCATCGGAATGGCAAGCTCCTTCGCAATCTCCGAGTGCGTGAGTCCGCCGAAATAAGCAAGCCGCACGACTTTCTGCTGCTCTTCGGGTAGCGCTCGCAGCGCCGCGTGAACCGACTCGTGAACATGCCAGCCGGGGTGAGCCGACTCGTCAGGCTCCCGGAAGGGTGCGGTGGCCGGGCCGATTGCGCCGAGCGCCTCGGCTCGGGCGGTCTTGCGCCGCCAGCGGGCCCGGCGGCGGAGCCGGTCGATGGCGCGGTTGCGCGCCACCCGAAGGAGCCAGGGCATGAGCTCCTCATGCTGGTCACCGAGTGTCGCCACTCGATCCCACGCGATCCGGAACGTTTCCAGTACGACCTCCTCGGCTTCGTCCTGATCCTGAAGCATCCCCTGCACCAGACCCAACAGCCACGGGGTCGCCGTGTCGATCAGCTCGACCAGGGCCCGCTCGTCACGCGCTATGAGCCGATCGCGGAGCGATGACTGGCCGGCGACAGTGAGGGGCGTGGAGGGCCCCGTAGGCGGGCTGGGGGGAGGCGATGGCTTCGGGTCGCGCGGAGGTGACACGCTTCTAGTAATGCATCATCGCGCCACGGCCCGCCAGCGTCTGTTCGTCGCGGGCGCCGCTTTGTATCAACGCTGCTGGAATTGGGGTGGTTTTCTGGCTGGTAGGGTCAGCGGGCCTTCCGGCTGCTGGCTACGATGAGAACGACCCCAGCGACGACAGCGAGACCGGCGACGATGGTTGGCACCGGAACGGAATGCTGCTTCTCGGTAGTCACTTTCACCGGGCCCACTTCGGCGACTTTCTCCCGGCTGGTGAAGGAAAACCCCCCTACCGACAGCGCAACCACGCCGGCGAAGATGAGCAGTGCTCCCAGAACAGTCCCAGGCCTCATGCTCCTTAAGGTAAGGCCCATCACAAAGGGGGCAAGGTAACGCGTCGCTCTAACTGGACGCCTGCGGTGCTTCCGCTCTACACTTCTCCCGTCGTTCGCCCACCCCATCCAGGATTCTGCATGGCGACTACTTTGCCCCCCGAGTCCGATCCCATTGCCGTCGCGAATGGGTAAGTGATGACAGTGGTCCGTCGAGTCGTGACCTTGGTGCCTGCAGCAACTGAAATCGTCGCTGCGCTCGGCGCGGGGTCGAGCCTGGTCGGCGTTTCCCACGAGTGCGACTATCCGGAATGGGTGACCACCCTTCCGAGGCTCACGGCGACGCCCGTCGACCCGAACGCCACCGCGGCACGGATCGACGAGGAGGTTCGCCGGCTCCGTGCCGAGAACCGTCCGGTCATCGGCGTGGATGGCGAGGCATTGCGGAGGCTCGGCCCGGATCTCATCCTGACCCAGGGTCTCTGCGAGGTCTGCGCGGTTGCCCATGGGGAGGTGCACCGCCTGGCCGCTCTATTCGACCCCGCTCCCGATATCATTTCGCTCACCGCTACGACGCTCTCCGGTATTCAATCCGACATCCGCAGGATCGCTGAGGCACTCGGTCTGATTGGCTCAGCCGGGCGGCTGATCGAATCATTGAATCAGCGCCTGACCCGGCTCAGCACGGGAGCGCCAACCCCGCCGGGGCCTAGGGTCGTCTGCATCGAGTGGCTCGAGCCGCTCTATCTGGCGGGACATTGGGTTCCCGAGCTGGTGGCCGCAGCGGGCGGCCGGGATGTGGGCGCCCGGGCCGGCGATCACTCGACCGTCCGCAGTTGGGGCGACGTGACCGCGCTCGAGCCCGACATCCTCCTGGTCATGCTCTGCGGCCTTGGAGTGGAGCGCGCCACGCGCGACCTGAACGCTGTAAGCGATGCCGCTGCGACGAATCTGCTCGACCGCGTGCCGGTATGGGTGCTCGACGGAAACGCATACACGTCTCGACCAGGGCCGCGCGTGGTGGACGGGGCGGAGCGGATCCAGGCAGCGCTCCAGGGCCGCGAGATGTCCGGGCTCCGCCGCTGGCATCCGGCCCAGCAGGCGGCATGATTCCAGATCTCAACCCGGTCGAGCTGGTCGCGCTCCTGTTCGTCGCCGTGATCGGCGTCAGCGTCGTGGCTCGTCGGCTCGTCTTGCCCTATCCGATCCTGCTTGTGATCGGCGGTCTCGCACTGGCGCTGATCCCGGGTCTGCCAGCAATACGGCTCGATCCCGATATCGTTTTCTTCGTGTTCCTGCCGCCGATTCTCTGGGCGGCGGCGTACGTCACTTCGTTCCGCGACTTCCGCGCGAACCTCCGGCCGATCGGCTTTCTCGCAATCGGGTTAGTTCTGGTGACCACGGCGTCTGTGGCCACGCTGGCTCATGCCCTCATCCCCGGCATCAGCTGGGCTGCTGCCGCCGCGCTCGGCGCGATCGTCTCGCCTCCCGATGCCGTCGCCGCGGTGGCAATTCTCCGCCATCTGCGGATTCCGCATCGGGTGCTCGTGGTGCTCGAGGGCGAGAGTCTGGTCAACGACGCCACGGCCCTGGTGCTTTACCGCGCCGCGGTGATTGCCATGGTGAGCGGGGCCTTCAGCCTTAGTGAGGCCGCAGAGACATTCGTGTTTGCAGCGGTAGGAGGACTGGTCATCGGGCTCCTGGTGGGCTGGGTGTCCGGCCTCGTGCTCCGGTGGTCCAAGGACAGCCTCGCCGACATCGCGATCACTCTTCTCGCGCCCTACGTCGCCTGGTCGCTGAGCGAGCGAGCCCATACCTCTCCGGTGCTGGCCTGCGTCGCCGGCGGGCTCCTGGTACGCCGTTTTTTCAGCCATGCCGTCTCACCGGCCACCCGACTTCAGGCCACCGCCGTCTGGGGTCTGCTGATCTTCGCCCTGAACGGCCTCATTTTCATCCTGATAGGCCTTCAACTGCGCACCCTGGCTCAGTCGGTTCGGCCCGGTGAGCTCACCTCTCTGGTATGGCAAGGGCTTCTCGTCAGCGCTGTCGCGATTCTGACCCGGCTCGTCTGGGTTCCCATTGCCACGTGGCTGCCGCGTCAAATCCCCAGCATTCGCGCCCGCGATCCAATGCCCCCTTGGCGGGCCATTGCGCTGGTAGCGTGGGCCTCCATGCGGGGTATCGTGACGCTGGCCGCGGCACTCGCCCTGCCGCTCACGACTGCCGACGCCAAGCCGCTTCCTTTCCGCGAGCATATCATCATCCTTGCGTTCATCGTGATCCTGGTGACTCTCGTCGTGCAGGGGCTGTCGCTAGGGCCGCTGGTGCGCTGGCTCAAAATCCCCGACGATCAGACGCTCGAGCGGGAGGAGATTCAGGCCCGTGACCGCGCCGTACAGGCCGCACTGCAGCGAATCTCGGAAATCGAAAGCCGACGCGGCGGACCCGATGAGCGGCTGGCGGACCTGCGGAAGCATTACGAGGATCGCGCCCGAATCATCGCCGACCGGCAGGCCGGCGTTCCGCCCAGCTCGTCGCTAGCTGATGCCGCCTTCAAGCGCGTCCGCCACGAGACCCTGAACGCGGAACGCCGGGTACTTATTCAACTGCGGGACCAGGGCGAAATCAGCGACGAGGTCCTGCTCGAGCTCGAGCGGGAGCTGGACATGGAGGCATCCACGCACGGCCTGGCGGATTTGCAGGCCCCGCTGGGAACAGGTTCGCTAGGCTCGCGGGTTGGTGGGAGAGAGTGAGCATGATGACGCGCGACGTCAATCGGGATTTGGGCTTCGGCTCGGTAGTTTCCCAAACGAGCCGCCAGCGACTCGTGAACCGGGACGGCAGCTTCAACGTGGTGCGGGAGGGTCTGCCCTTCTGGTCCTCGCTCAGCCTGTATCACGCGTTGCTCGACCTCTCCTGGCCCCGATTTCTCGCGTTGGCCGCGGTCAGTTATCTGGTCATCAATGCAGGATTCGCCGAGCTCTATCTGCTCTGCGGATCGGGCTCCCTGCAGAGTGTGGAGCCTCTGCCCGTCGCGAGTCCGTTTTTCCGGGCGTTCTTCTTCAGTGTCGAGACGTTCGGCACGATCGGGTACGGGAACATCATGCCCGTGGGTGCGCCGGCGCATGCGGTCGTAACACTGGAGTCATTCCTCGGTCTCACCTTCCTCGCGGTCGCCACCGGAATCATCTTCGCCCGCTTTGCTCGACCCACCGCCCGCATCATGTTCAGCCGCTCGGCCATCGTCGCGCCGTACCAGGGCATCACCGCCTTCGAGTTCCGCCTGGTGAACCTTCGGCGGAGCCAGTTGCTGGAAGTCGAGTGCAAGGTGATGCTGAGCTGGGTGGAGCCGCGCGAGGGCAAGCCCTTCCGGGAGTACTACAACCTGCCGCTCGAGCGGACCCGGGTTTCATTCTTTCCCGCAGCCTGGACGGTGGTTCACCCCATCACCGACGACAGTCCGCTGCGCGACGCCACCCGCGACTTGCTCCTTGCCAAGGACGCCGAGTTCATTGTGCTCCTGACCGGGTACGACGAAACCTTCGCCACGATCGTTCACACTCGGACGTCGTACAAGCCCCACGAGATAGTCTGGGGAGCGCGCTTTGCCGACATCTTCAATCACGGCGATCCGCGCGCCGTCCTCAGCATCGACGTGGGTCGGCTTCATCACGTCGAGCCGGCTCCGCTGCCTACGGCCGCGCCCACCAGTGGCGCAGCCGGCTGAGGTCCGGTCTATCTTTTCTCTGCTATGAACCAAAACACGCGACGATTTCTCGAGGCCCTCCTCGATGCGCCGGGCCCCAGTGGGTTCGAGACCGGCCCCGCCCGGGTGTGGAGGGCGGAAGCAGAGCGCTTTGCCGACCGTGTGACGGCGGATGTTGGCGGTAATTCGCTCGCGACCATCAATCCGGATGCGAACCCTCGCGTCATGTTCGCCGGCCACATCGATGAGATCGGGCTCATGGTGGTCCACATCGACGACGAGGGATACGTCCACTTCGAGCCGATCGGCGGCTGGGATCACCAGGTCTTCGTGGGACAGCGAGTGGTGCTGCTCGGCCGCGACGGTGCTGTCCCCGGCGTGATCGGCAAGCTCGCCGTTCACATCCAGGAAAAGGAGGACCGGGACAAGGTTTCGAAGCCGTCCGACTTGTGGATCGACATCGGCGCGGCCGGCCGGGCCGACGCCGAGGCCCGTCTCCGGGTGGGCGATGCAGGGGTTCTCGCCTCATCGCTCCAGGAGTTGCCCAACGGACGCATCGTCAGCCGAAGCCTGGACAACCGCATTGGCGCGTTCGTGGTGCTCGAAGCGCTCCGGCTACTCGCGGCCGACCGACCCACCGCCTCCGTAACCGCCGTCGCGACAACCCAGGAGGAGATCGCCTACACCACCGGTGGAGGTGCGCGGACGACGGCTGTCGGCTTGGACGCGAAAGTGGCGATCGTGGTCGACGTAACACACGCGACCGATCACCCGGGCGCGGAGAAGAAGCGGCACGGCGACATCAAGCTGGGTGGGGGTGTCGTTCTCGCACGGGGCTCGGCCGTCAATCCGGTGGTCTTCGATCGCCTTGCCGCGGCCGCCGAGCAGGAACACATCCCGTTCAGCATTCAGGCTGCGCCGAAATACACCGGGACGGATGCGGACGCGATCTATACCGCGCATCAGGGCATTGCGACCGGACTGGTGTCGGTGCCCAACCGGTACATGCACAGTCCGAACGAGATGGTGGCGCTGGAGGACCTGGAGCGCGCAGCACGCCTCCTCGCCGCGTTTGCCCGCGGCATTGCGCCCGACGCCGATTTCGTTCCTCGTTAGCGACGACCCTCGTGCCGGTGATAGGCTCTCTCAAGCAAGCTACGCACACCGCTGCGCTGCTCGTACTTCAGCTGGCTGTCGCCTCGTCGGCTGCCGTCGCCCAGACCCCCGATCGCCTGCTTGACGACGTCAAGTATCTCAGCGCCGACCGCCTCGCTGGACGCATGACCGGGACGCCGGGAGCCGACTCGGCTGCGCGTTACATCGCGCGCCGGTTTGCCGAGTCAGGTCTCACACGGCCCACTAGTGGATGGCTCCAGGATTTCACTATCTCGGTCCGGGCGCCTGCGGCGCATCATGCCGGTGTCGGGGAGCTGCACGGCAGCAATGTCGTGGGGATTCTGCGCGGTGGAGACCCCACTCTCCGAGCCGAGGCCGTCGTCCTCGGAGCCCATTACGATCACCTTGGCATGGGCGGTCCCTTCGCCCTGGACCCCGACAGCGTCGGCGTGGTGCACAACGGCGCCGACGATAACGCATCCGGCGTGGCCGCCCTGATTGCGATCGCGCAATCGCTTGCCGGGCGACGACCGGCACGCACCGTCATCTTTGTGGCCTTTGCCGGCGAGGAGCTCGGGCTGCTTGGTTCCGCCTACTACGTGAAGCATCCGGTCATGGCGATGGCGCAGACTGTTGGGATGGTAAATCTCGACATGGTGGGGCGGCTGCGGAACAACCGGCTGATTGTGTATGGGACGGCGACGGCGAAAGAGTTTCCCGCGCTGCTCGACTCGCTCGACCGTGTCGCGGGTTTCGATCTCAAGGCCCGGGGCGACGGCTTCGGCCCAAGCGATCAGTCATCGTTCTACGCAGCCGGGAAACCGGTGTTGCACTTCTTTACCGATCTGCACGAGGACTATCATCGGTCTACCGACGACTGGCCCAAGATCAACGCCCAAGGTCTGCGCCAGGTGGCGGGCTTCGCGGCTGCGGTCGTCGCCGCGCTGGCAAATCGGAGGGAGCCGCTGACCTTCGTAAATGTGCCGGTTAGCGCGCACCGAGGCGGTCCGGACCTCACGCCTGGATACGGCGCCTATCTGGGAACGGTGCCGGACATGACCGATACGCCGGGAGGCGTGCGACTTTCTGCGGTTCGCTCCGGGAGCCCTGCCGAGCAAGCCGGGTTGCGCGGCGATGACATCATTACCCGTATCGGCGACATGGATGTCCCGGATCTGCAGGCGATGACCGACGCGTTGAGGGCCCACAAGCCCGGCGACGTGGTGGACATCGTTATCCGGCGTGGTGACTCGACCGCAACCGTCCGCGCAACACTGGGCCGAAGGAGCTGATAATGGCGATTCTGGATGGCGATAAAGCAGTGGCCGCCCTTCGCGGCGCTTTCAGCCGGGACGTCGGCAGGCAAGCGCTCCTCACGCTCGCCGCGGAGCGGATCCGGGGCGCGGGCGCACCCTACACCTCAGTCTACCTCTACATGCTTCACGGCGCCGATCTCGTACTCGAGGCGTACGCGGGCCGGGAGACCGAGCACACCCGAATCGCGGTGGGACGGGGCGTGTGCGGAACAGCCGTCGCAACCGGCCAGGATCAGAACGTTCCCGATGTGACTGCCGTCGCCAACTACCTCGCGTGCAATAGCTGGACCCGATCCGAGCTGGTCGTCCTCATTCGCCGCGGAAGCCTTATCCTGGGTCAGATCGATATCGACAGCGACGAGCCTGACCCCTTCACCGCGGATGAAGAAGAGGCAGTACGCAAAGTGGCGGACGCGCTGGCGGTTCTGCTTTGAAAGCCTGGTCTTCTGCCCGCTTCACGGTGGACCTCCCTCCGGGCCACCGATTTCCCATTGCCAAGTATGCCATGGTCCGGGACGGAGCTGTGGCTCGCGGGGTATTCGACCGATCCGAGATTCATGAGCCCGAAGCAGTCGACCGCTGGGCTCTCGAGCTGGTGCACTTGCGGAGTTACGTGGATGCGGTATTCGAAGGCAGGTTGACTCTGCCCGAGACCAGGCGGTTGGGTTTTCCCTGGAGCGAGCAGTTACGGGAGCGCTCACTGCACACCGTGCAGGCAACCATCGAGGCCGCCCGAGACGCGATGAATTCTGGCGCCGGGGCTACCCTCGCCGGCGGCACCCATCATGCCTTCGCCGATCACGGCGAAGGTTTCTGTGTGTTCAACGACGTTGCGGTGGCGATCCGCCTGTTGCAGCGGGAGGGCCGACTGCGCCGGGCGGCGATTGTGGACCTCGACGTGCACCAGGGCAACGGAACGGCGCGAATCTTCGCCGGCGACGCCGACGTCTTCACCTTCTCGATGCATGGCGCCGGCAACTTTCCGTTTCATAAGGAAGAGAGCTCGCTCGATATTGCGCTTCCGGATGGAACCGGCGACTCGGCATTCCTGGCGTCGCTCACGGCGCATCTCGAGCACGTAATTGCCACGGCGCGGCCCGAGTTGGTGTTCTATCTGGCTGGTGCCGACCCCTATCGCGAGGATCGGTTCGGCCGACTCGCGATGTCGGTCGACGGCTTGCGGGCGCGCGATGCGCACGTCTTCGATTGCTGCCGGCGGCACGCGCTCCCAGTCGTGGTTACGATGGCAGGGGGGTACGCCCGGGCGCCGGCAGATGTGGTCACGATCCACACCAACACCCTCACCGAGCTGCGGAGGGTGTACGGCTGACGCCACTGAGATTGTGCCGCGCACCGCAATGCGCCAAGTGCGGGGCGTTTCTCTCTTCGAGCGCCGGGTGGGCTCGGGCGATCCAGTGGCGGTGCTCCATGGGGGCCCCGGGGCCGATCACGGTTACCTGCTCCCCGGCTTCGATCTTCTCGCCGAAGGGCGGGAGCTGATCTACTACGACCAGCGGGGTGGGGGCCGGTCGCCCGTTCCGCGCGATACCAGGGTGGGCTGGCGGGAGCATGTCGCGGATCTGGATGCGCTGCGTGAGCTGTGGGGGCTCGAGCGCCTGGTCATCGTCGGGTATTCCTGGGGCGGCCTGCTCGCGCAGTTGTACGCCACCGAGCATCCGGCCCGGGTCACGCGGCTCGCGCTGGTCTCGCCCGGGCCGTCATGGCGCGCTGCGCGCGATGAATTCGAACGCCGTTTTGCGCAGCGAAACCTGGCCCCGGAGCTTCAGGCCGAGCGCGAGGCGGTCCGGGCAAGCGATCTGCGAGTCCGCGACCCAGAAGCGTTTCAGCGGCGCATGTTCGAGCTTTCGGTTGTTCCGTACTTCTTCGATCCCGGAAAGGCGCGGGAGCTCACTCCATTCCGGGTGGTCGGCCGCACCCAGGAAGAGGTCTGGAAAAGCCTGGGCAACTATGATCTGCGATCGAGGCTTCCGGCCCTTCGATCCACTCCGTCGCTCATCCTCCACGGTGAAGACGATCCGATTCCGATCGAGGCCTCCCGCGAAACGGCGAATCTGCTAGGGGCTGCGTTTCATTCGCTCGACCGCTGCGGTCACTGCCCCCATGTCGAGCGGCCCAGGGAGTTCAAGGAAATCGTAAGCGGGTTCTTGTCAGGATGACCCGAATTCGTGTCGCGTTCGAAACCAACTTTCCTGCTGACGCGTAAGCGAGCCATGCCCTTTCGTCTCATGCGATTTCTCTGCCTGCTGTTGCCCATCGCCGCCACGCCGGTTCTGGCCCAGCAAGACTCCGTATTCGCGCCGCTCCACGCCGTGGACCGGGCCAATTTCGATACCACGTGTGCGCCGTGCCGCGATTTCTTCGGCTATGTCAATGGGGGCTGGCTCGCTCGCACCACCATTCCGCCGCAGTACTCGATCACCGGCGTCGACCGCGACATCCAGGATCGTACGGAAGCGCTGCTGCGTCGGATCCTGGATAAGGCGGCGCGGGATGCGAAGAACGCGACCGACGCCGACACGCGACGGATCGGCCTGTTTTACGGAAGCTGCATGGACTCGGTTCGAGTGGACCGGGAAGGGGCGAAGCCGCTGCGAAGCCGGCTCGACAGGATTGCCGCAATTCGGTCCCGGGCCCAGCTGGTGGGCGTCATGGCCGAGCTCGAGCGCGAGGGGGTCAACGGCCCAATTCCCTACCTTGCGTACCCGAATTTCAAGAACAGCAGGGTGATGGCCTTCCATCTCTACCAGGGCGGCCTGGGACTCCCGGATCGCGACTTCTACCTGCGAAACGATTCGCAATTCACCGCGATACGGCGGGAATACACAGCCCATGTGGGCCGTATGCTCGCACTGCTCGACTCGCCTAAGGACTCCGCTGATGCTGACGCCAGGCGCGTCGTGGCGCTCGAGACCGCGATCGCGCGAACGTCCATCCCGGCGCAGGATGCGCGGGCGTTCAGCCGTCTCTACCACCCTACCGCGCGAGCAAGCTTGCTGCGAATGGCGCCCGATATCGACTGGACCGGATTCTTCAGCGCGACCGCGGTCGGCGCGCCAGATACGATCAACGTGGCGATCCCGGGGTTCATCCGAGGCGTCGACAGCCTGATCCGCACTGCGTCAATTGCCGACTGGCAAGCCTATCTGCGCTGGCAGCTGGCCACTGCAACGGCACCGGCCTTGAGCACCCCCTTCCAGCAGGAGGCGCTGGTCCTTCGCCGCCTCACTCGAGGCGAGACCCAGCTCAAGCCGCGATGGCAGCGCTGCCAGCAGGCCACCGACCAGGCGATCGGCCAGGCGCTCGGCAGGGAGTACGTGAAAGCAGCGTTTCCGCCCGAGGCAAAGGCGCGGACGCAGGCAATGATCGCAAATCTGCGAGCCGCGATGCGGGATCGGCTGAACACGCTCACCTGGATGAGCGACTCCACCAAGGCCGAGGCGTTCAAGAAGCTCGATGCGGTCTCGCCCAAGATCGGGTACCCCGACAAGTGGCGGGACTACTCGAAGCTCGTACTGGTCCCCAGACCGTACGTCACCAACTATCTCGCAGCGCAGCGGTTCGAGACCGACCGACAGCTGGCGCAGGTGGGCAAGCCGGTGGACCGGACCGAGTGGAGGATGACGCCGCCGACGTATAACGCCTACTACAATCCCGCGTTCAATGAAATTGTTTTCCCGGCCGGCATCCTGCAGCCACCCTTATTCGATCCCACCGCAGACGATGCCGTGAACTACGGCGCCACCGGCGCCACGATTGGTCACGAGCTTACTCATGGATTCGACGACCAGGGCCGCTACTTTGACGCAGTCGGTAACCTTCGGAACTGGTGGACAACGCAGGATTCGGCGCAGTACGAGAAGCGTGCGCAACTGGTAGTGGACCAATACAACGGATACATCGCGGTCGACACGTTCCATGTGAACGGCAGGCTCACGCTGGGCGAAAACATCGCCGACATCGCCGGGCTGACCATCGCGTACGACGCCTGGAGAAGGTCACTCGCCGGCAAGCCGGAGCCAGCACCCATCGACGGCTTCACAGCAAAGCAGCGGTTCTTCATCGCGTATGCCGTGTCATGGCGCGAAAAGGTGCGGCCCGAGATGGAGCGCACGTGGGCAGTCTCCAACCCGCACAGCTCGGTGCGCTGGAGAGTGAACGGCGTGGTAGGGCACGTCCCAGCGTTCGCCGAGGCGTTCGGCTGCAAGGCAGGTGATTCCCTGGCTCGGGCGCCGGAGCAGCGAATGCAGATCTGGTAAGGTCCAGACTACACCGAGACAGCGGTGGACGATGTCAGAGTCGCCGGAGCACCGCTCCCATCTTTTCCACTCCCCGCCGGATCGCCCGCCGATCGAATGCCGCATAGCCCAGGAGAAGTGCCTCTCGCTCCGTCGATCCGATGTAGTGCGGTGAGAGTGCAAGGGCCTCGATGCCCTCCTGCTTGAGCGCAGCAGCAGCTCGACGGTCGCTCACACCAGGCGGCAACCACCCGACCAGGTGCAATCCGGCTTCGGCGGGCCGAATCTCGATTAGGCCCTCGACGGCACGTCCCGCTTCTACCAGCGCAACCTGCCGCTCTTCGTACAGCGTGCGCATTCTGCGAACATGGCGCCCGAAGTGGCCCTCGCCGATGAAATCGGCAAGCACCGCCTGATCGATGGTGGGAGAGTGCCGATCGCACACCGCGCGAGCCGCACGAAATGCATCCGCCACATGTAGGGGAACGATCAGGTAGCCGAGCCGGAGGGCGGGGAAAAGCGTCTTGCTGAAGGTGCCGATGTAGACCACGCGCCCCCCGGCGTCCATACCCTGCAGGCAGGCGAGCGGCCGGCTCGCATAGCGAAAATCGCTGTCGTAATCGTCCTCCAGTATCCAGGCATCTGCGCGCGCAGCCCACTGCAGCAGCGAAAGCCGCCGCCCCGCACTCATGGTCACTCCGGTCGGATACTGATGCGATGGAGTGACGCAGACCATTCGGGCTGAAGGCGCGTCCCGCTCGCCCTCGGTGACGCTCAACCCTTCGCGATCGAGCGGGACCGGGACGATGCGCGCCGCTGCGCCGAGCAACGCCGCCCGAGCACCGAGATAGCCGGGCTCCTCAAGCCACACGGCGTCACCTGGGTCGAGCAGCACCCGCGCAGCCAGATCCAGGGCCTGCTGCGAGCCACTCACCACGAGCACCTGCTCGGCGGTGCAGTGCGCGCCTCGCGCCGCCGCGACATGCCCGGCTATGGCTTCCCTGAGCGGGCGAAAGCCTGCTGGATCGCTGTAAGCGAGGGGCAGGTCGTGGCCGCCGCGCCAGCGGCGGTTCGCCAAACGAGTCCAGAGCCGCCGGGGAAACGCGTCCAGTGCCGGTAAGCCGGGACGGAAAGCTCTCGGCGGTTTGGGAGCGGGCTCTTCCGAATGGAGGCCTGTGCCGGCGAGCGCCCTGCCCCGAGCCGACAGACCGGCCCGACCCGATGATGCCGTTGCCCGATCAGCCGGTCGCCACTGCGCGCGCAGCAGCGCATCCGGAACCGTTCGCGAGACATAGGTTCCCGAGCGCAGCTGGCCTTCGATATACCCCTCCGCGTGGAGTTGCGCGAAGGCAAGGGCGACCGTGTTGCGCGACAGGCCCAGCTCCCGGGCCAGGAGCCGCGAGGATGGAATCCTTCCCCCAGGCGGCAGCCGCCCGGTCAGGATCGCATCCCGGAATCCGTCGTACAGTTGGCGGTGAAGCGGAACGTCGTCTTCCGGATCGATGGGGACGAGCGTGAGGGGCGTGGGACGGCTGGGCATGGGACGAACTCGGGCGGCGGTATCTGGCACCATAGCTCGGCACGATCTGGCTCTTTTAACAGGGCCAGTTTCGACCTAATATATCGCCATGACGGCCGTTCCCCACTCCGACACCCGCATCCGGGTTCACCCCGAGCGATCGGTGCCCGAGGAAGCACTCGAGATTCTCGTTGCCGGGTTAGTCGCCCATGTGGGGATCGTCGAAGACGGTCAGCCGGTCGTCATCCCGATGACTTATCAGTTCGACCCCGCCGAGCCGGACGTGTTATACCTGCACGGAGGGCCGAGCAGCCGGCTCCTCTCTCATCTTGCGACCGGAGCGCCGGTGTGCGTCACGGTGACGCTGCTGGACGGATTGGTCTACTCGAAGACTGCGCTGTACCACTCGGTGAACTACAGGAGCGTGGTGTGCTTCGGGCGCGGGGCCCCGACGCCTGCGCCCGAGCGGGCTCGTGAGATCCTTCACGCCATGGTTTTGCGCTGCTTCCCTGACCGCGTCATCGGGCGCGACTTCGCCCCGATTCCCGATACACACCTCGACGCCACGGCGCTCGTGCCGCTCCGAATTGATGCCATGAGTGCCAAGGCACGTCGGGGTGGTCCGAAGGGGCCGGGCGACAACGATCCGACCAAACCAGGCACTGCCGGCGTGATTCCGCTTAAGGCGACGCCGTGAATTGCGGGATCAGCCCGTGAGCCGCGCCACGTTTTTCGAGCAGCGGTGCCGGACCTGGCGGTTACTGAGCAGCGATCAGGCGCTGAAAGCGAGGGTTCTTCCGAAGCGGTGCGAAATTGGGATCGATCCGAAGCAGACCTGGTGAGAGGTTGTAAGGTACCTTGAGCAAAGCCTCGAGCTGATCGATCGCCTTGTCAGGCTCGCCCGTCAGGGTGTAGATCCGCGCGAGCTGATGCTGGTGGTAGGGTCCCGCGAAACCATCCTGGCTGGTCGGACTGAGCTCTACGGAGCGCTGTCCCTCTCGAATCGCCTCCGCTTTTCGGCCACCCATGATCGCCAGGCTTACCCCAAGAAGCGCATGCTGCTGCGCGTCGTTAGGGGCGCCTCGGATGTGGTCCTCAAACGCCATCCGGGCCGAATCAGCATACGCTCTGGCGTTGGCGAAATCACCGCGCAGATGATAGGTCTGGGCCAGTACAATACCCCAGTTGGCGCGATCATCGTCGAATGCGCTCGGCGGCAGGCGCAACAGCAACAGCTGCTGAGCATCATCGAGCACCCAATACAGGTCGGCGTACACACCAAAGAAGGCCGCGAGTGCGGTAGGCTCAACCTCGGGCGGAACGCCCGCAATGACCGCCCGAGCTCCCGCCAGATCACCTTGAGCCAGCGGGACCATGGCTCGAAACTCAATGACGGCAAGGTTCGTCGGCGCGAGTGCCAGCGCCCGGTCCGCCGCCGCGAGCGCTTCGGGATAACGACGGAGCCATATGTATGCAGCAGCGAGACGGCGAGCCGTCAGTACTGCCCGGGGATCGATGGTCTGTGCGCGCTTCAGATGTGCCACCGCCTGGTCCCAGCGACCCAGGGTTTCCTCCACTAATGCTGAGGCCGTGAGCAAATCAGCATTGTCCGGTGCGCCCTTGAGCCCTGCTTCGTATGCCGCCAGGGCAGCTGCAGGCTCGTTGCGCACCAACGCGTGATAGTTGCCGAGCGCAAGCTGGCTCTCCGGCCGGTCGGAACCGAGCTTGATGGCACGGTCCGAAGCGCGCTTGGCTCCCTCGGCCGCAGAGGGGATTGGCGTACCGGCCGAGTAGTACCAGGCGTTCGCCCGCGCGAGCTGAGCCCACGCGAGCAGGAACGTCGAATCGAGCGCCACCGCCTGCTCGTAGTATGCGATTGCTTGTCGCAGGCTTGGAGGATCGTTGACTCCGATCCCCTGTGATGCTGCTTCGCCTTTCAGGTAAGCATCGTAGGCAGCGAGGTTGGCCGTGGGCTTTTCCTTGAGCGTTTCGCGCTGGGTCGAGCCCATCGCCAGATTCAGCGCGTCGGCCACTCGGCCGGCGATGTCACCCTGGACCTGAAAGACATCCGTCAGGCTCGCGTCGAAGGGTTGTTGCCATTTCGTGGTGGGAACGCCACCCTCAACTGCCACTAGTTCCGGGCTCACGCGCACCCGACTTGCTGTGCCCGCCGCTCCCTTCTCCCAGCGCACTTTCCCGATCAGCACGTAGTCCACGCCGAGCTCGCGGGCGATGTCGGGCAGCCGCTTCGACGTGTGCTTGTACTCGCCCGAGCTGCGGCTGGCGATCACCTGAAGGCCGGGAAGCGCCGAGAGCTTACCCCGCACCTCATCGGTGATCCCATCAGCGAAGTATTCGCTCGCCGAGTCGCCCAGATTTTCAAACGGAAGCACCGCGAGGCGCTTGATACCGCTAACGTCCGTATCTGCAGCCGTATGCCCTCGGCGCCAGGCGAAGAGAACACCCAGACCGATGGCGAATCCGCCGAGCAGTGCAAAGGTGATCGCGTAGCGGCGAGCGACGTTGGGTCGGTGAGCCGGTGGCGCTGCCACTGAGGCGGATGCCACCGTGGCGCCCGGGGACGATGGGTGGGTGGTCACGATCGGGGTCGCCCCGGTCGCTTCCAAGGCCTTACCGAAGTCGGCGGCGGAGGCCCATCGGTCTGCCGGGGAACGCGCGAGTGCCTTGGTCACTGCGTGTTCGACTGACTCTGGCACCGTGTCCCGCACCGCTCTGAGAGGCCGTGGTGTCTCGGTAAACTTCCGCAGGAGGATGGCTTGTCCCGAGGGCCCGGTGAAGGGCGGCTCGCCCGCGAGCATCTCGTACAGCACACAGCCAAGCGAGTAGACGTCGGTTCTGGCGTCGATCTCCCGATCGCCGCCCGCCTGTTCAGGACTCATGTAAGCCGGCGTACCGAGCGACATGCCGGTTTCGGTCAGCGGAGCCTGCGACCCCTCGGTGGCGCCCCCGATTGATCCGCCCAGTGCCCTCGCAATGCCGAAGTCCGCGACCAACGTGTCGCCGTCGCGAGTGAGCAGGATGTTTTCCGGCTTGATGTCGCGGTGAACCACTCCCTGTCGGTGGGCGTAACTCAAGGCCGCCGCAGTCTCGCGCGCGATGCGGAGAGCCTCGGGAACGGAAAGCTGCCCTTCTCGCCTAAGCCGGGAGCGGAGGGTTTCTCCGTCCACGTACGGCATGGTGAACCAGAGATGGCTCTCCGTCCCGCCAGAATCCAGAACCGTGAGGATGTGGGGGTGCTGGAGGCGTGCAGCGAATCGGATCTCCCGCTGAAAGCGTTCGGGACCCAGTGTAGCCGCGAGCTCCGGATGAAGCACTTTGACCGCCACCGGGCGGTCGTGCCTCAGATCCTGAGCCAGAAAGACGGTCGCCATCCCGCCGCGACCAAGCTCTTGCTCGACGCGGTAGCGATCGGCCAACGCGACTTGGAGTTGGGCCCTGAGATCCACCGGGATTTTCCCGTTATCGAGAGAAGGGGTGGCCTTGCCGGCCAGGGGAAGCATAGCCCGGGTGCGAGTTCCGGGCCAGAGCGAGGCGGCCTCGGCGTCAGACCGAGCTACCATTCTCCCCGTGCCACCACGCCCGACCCCCTACGACCTCGTCTTCGCCCCATTGGCGGAACAGCGGTTTCCCGCCATTCGAGCCGCTCTTTCCGACACCGGCAGTGACCCGCGGGATCGCGATGCTTTCCTGCTGACCGCTGAAGCTGCCCGGCTGATCCATGACCTCCGCCCCGACGAGGGCCTGGGCGAGGACATCGACCGGCTCGCCGCGCTGGTGCATCACGCCTTCCTGTTCTGGGAGCACGGGAGCGAGCTGGTCTCCCTCGACCGGACACTAACGGACAAGCTGCTGGGATCGCCGCCGCCGTCTGCCGAAGGCACGCCCGCCCAGGCGCCCTACGTTCAAGTCCCTGAGCGGCAGATCTGGGCTCGCCCGGTGGAGCAGGAGGCCTACGAACCACTCGACGGCTGGTTTGCCCATGTGGCTCCGGGCAGCCTCCTTCGCGTGCTTGCCGTCTTCGGCTTGCACCCAGACAGGATGGGTTTCACCGTTGTGGAGGCGATCGGACCCCGTTCGACCAACCTGCTTCGGCCGGACGGCTCTCCGCTCTTTGCACCCACCCTTCGCGGTGGCGATGCAGCCCGCCTGCGCGAGATCCTCGGCGGTGAGGAGCTAGTCGAGCTGGGTTGGCGGGTACGCGACGCCGGAAAGACGCCTTAATGGAGACCATGGATAAGAAGGCGGTTGCTCAGGTCCTGGAGCAGATCGCCTCTTTCATGGAGCTCAAGGGAGACAATCCCTTCCGAATTCGAGCGTTCCGGACGGCTGCCCGGGCGCTTGCCGGCATTCCGGGTGAGCTTGGCGAGGCCCTCCAAGACGGGTCTCTGGCCAGCACCCGCGGTATCGGACCAGCCATCCTCCAGATCATCGGTGAGCTTGCCTCCACCGGGCGCTCGTCCATGCTCGAGGAGCTGCGTGAACAGGTTCCGCCCGGCCTGGTGGAGATGTTGTCCATCGCGGGCCTTGGCGTGGCCAAGATTCGCCAGATTCACGATCTGCTGGACATCGACTCACTCCCCGAGCTGGAGGCGGCGGCGTTGGACGGGCGGCTGGCGAAGCTGCCGCGCTTCGGTGCCAAGACCTCGGAAAACATCCTCCGGGGAATCGCCTACCTCCGCCAGGCGACGATTTATCGCCTCTCGCATCACGCCGCCGAGGAGGCTGCGGCACTGAAAGAGGCGCTGGAAAAGCTCCCTGGCGTCCTGCGCGCGATCATCGCCGGCGACGTGCGGCGACGAGCCGAGCTAGTGAAAGACGTCGTACTCGTGGTCGAGGCAGAGGTGCCGCCCGCCGAGCTGTTCGAGCGACTGGGAAGGCTGCCCGGCGTACATGAGTTTGCCGGTCAGGACGAGCGCCGGGTTACTCTGCGATTCGCCGGCGGCGCCAGCGCGCAAATCATCGTCACCACGCCGGTCAACCTTGGCGCGGTGCTGGTCCAGGCGACCGGGAGCGAGACACATCTCGAGGCGTTGGCAAAGCACGCCGCCGCGAAGGGCTACGATCTGAGCGGTGCGGCTCTGTGGCGGGGCCACGAGTTCGTGCCGACGCCATCCGAAGGTGAGCTGTACCGTGCTCTCGCATTGGCTGAAATTCCGCCGGAGTTGCGGGAGGGGCGGGGCGAGGTCGAGGCCGCCGCAGCCGGCGAGATCCCTGTGCTGGTCGAGCGCGCTC
>Ga0075428_100002703_pt1 | contig 19306 bp, 15 predicted proteins | sample RhiMetdeltSRZDD2_FD_75291 | JGI IMG/M metagenome (GOLD analysis project Ga0075428, IMG submission 75291) | Populus rhizosphere microbial communities from Tennessee, USA - Rhizosphere MetaG P. deltoides SRZDD2 | ecosystem: Host-associated > Plants > Roots > Rhizosphere > Soil | place: USA... | reverse complement strand
GTCGATGATTTGGCGCGCGCCGGCCAAAGATTAGAAGAATTGCTCAAGGCTGATCCCAATTCGGCGCTCGGTCACTACTATCTGGGTCGAGTGCGCGCCAAGAGCAAACTGTATCTCGCCGCCGAGCAAAGCTACCGCAAAGCGCTGGAGCTCAATCCCAAATCAGAGGCGGTCCTGCTGGATTTGGCGCTCGTCTACGAACTCGAAAGCAAAACCGAAGACGCGATCCAAACCTATCAGCGGCTTTTACAGGTCAACGCCCAAAACGCCTGGGCGCGCCGGCGCTTGGGCGAGCTTTACGTGGGCCAGAACAAGCTCGACGAGGCGCTGCGTCAATTTGAAACGCTGCAAGGCAGCGAAAGCGATCCGCGCGAGACGCGGATTAAAATCGGCCTGATCTCGTTTGAAAAAGGCGATTTTGAGCGCGCTGCGACGGAATTCAATCTGGTTCTGGCCGGTGATCCGGATAACGATCGGGCGCGCTATTATTTAGGCGCGACCTATATCGAAATGAGGGCCGACGATAAGGCTCTGGAAGCTTTCGAGCGCGTCTCGGAAAAAAGCGAGCTTTACGTCGATTCGCGCGTGCAGGCCGCATATCTTTACGATCGTAAAGAAGAGACGCAAAAGGCGATCGAGCTGGTCCAGGCGGTGGCCGCGAAGCGTAACGATCGCAAGGAAATCTATGCCTTTCTGAGCTCGCTGTACCGCAAGACCAAGGAATATCCGAAAGCGATCCAAGCAATGGAAAAGGTCGTCGCCTTGGATCCCAAGAACGATGAGGCCCATTTTCAGCTCGGCGCGCTTTACGACGAAAACAAAAATAAGGAAAAATCCGTCGCGAGCATGAAAAAAGCCATCGAGCTCAATCCGAAAAATGCCGCTGCGCTCAATTATCTCGGCTACACCTGGGCCGAGATGGGCGTGCAGCTCGATGACGCGGAAGATATGATCCAGCGCGCTCTTAAGATCCAGCCCAATGATGGCTTTTACATCGACAGCCTGGGTTGGGTTTATTATCAAAAGGGCGATTATCCGAAGGCCGTCGAACAGTTGGAACGGGCGGTCGAGATCACGGTCGACGATCCGACCATTATCGAACACCTCGCCGACGCCTATGAAAAAAGCGGCAGGGGCGATCGCGCCTTGGCCCGCTACCGAGAGGCGCTCAAGCGCACCAAAGAAAACGAGCAGATCAAGCGCCTCCGCGATAAAATCCAGCGCCTGGAGAAAAAGATTTGACCCTGGTCCATCGGCGCGCCGGCGTTGCCTCGGTTACCTCGTTTAAAATTCTGATTCTTACGACCGTCGCGTTCGCGCTGTTCGGTTGCGCGACGGTGACGCCGCCGCCGGAAAGGAAGCTGCCCGCGCCGGTCTGGGAAGCGGGCAAACTGATCGAGTCGATCACCCAACGCGACCGCCAGTTCCGCTCTCTGCGCGCGCTCGCGCAGATCGATTATGCCGGACCGGAAGGCAAACACGGCTTTCAAGAAGCTGTTCTCGTACAGCGGCCCGATCGGTTGCGTTTGGAGACGCTGACTTTTTTGGGCGCGATCCTGATCGTTACGGCCAACGATAAGGAAATTATCGGTTTGCATCCGCGCGAGGGGGTGTTCGTGCGCGGCGCGGCCACGAAAGAAAATTTGCGCCGCTATACGCAGATTCCGCTCGAGCTCAAAGAGATCACCACGTTGTTGAGCGGCTTGCCGCCGGTCGACGTCAATCCGACACCGAGCCTCGACGGCAACACGCTGATCTTTGCTCAGAACGGGCGTAAGCGCGATGCGTTGACGTTTGACTTGCAACAACCGGTGCCGAGCAAATGGGAGCGTTTCAACGCCGAGGGCAAAGTCGAGCTGAGCGCTCAATTCAGTAATTACGTTTCGACGCCGGCCGGGCTTTTTGCCCAGCGCATCGTCTTCGAAGCCCCGCTACAAAAAAAGAAAGTCGAAATTCGTTACCAAGAGCCGGAAATCAACGGCTCGATACCAGCCGAACTTTTCTCGCAGCAAAAGCCCGCCAACGCGCAGGAAGTGCCGATCGAAGCGGTGGGGAGTTGACGATGCTCCCGAAGATTTGGCGGTTCACGCTTGCGCTGCTCTTGCTCACCGGATGCGGCGATAAAACCGAAGTCAAAGTATCCGACGCGCCGCCGCCGGCGCAAAAAGATGTGGGCAAGCCGGTGACGGGAGACTGGCTGGTGATTCACAGTTTGAGCGATCCGGAGCTGCTCAATCCGCTGACCAGCAGCGACGCTTCGTCCAGCGAAGTGCTGAACTACGTCTTTGAGACTCTGCTGACGCGCAATCCAAAAACCTTGGAGCTGAAACCCGCGGTCGCGGCGACGCGGCCCGAAATATCTCAGGACAAGCTCATTTACACTTTCAAGATTCGCCAGGATGTGCGCTTCCAGGACGGCCGGCCGGTCACCGGGGAGGATGTGCTTTTCAGCGTCAAGGCGATCAAATGTCCGTTCGTCAACGCGCCCTTTCTGCGCGTCTATTTCAATTCCTTGATCGACGCCGAGCTGGTCGATCCGTACACGATTCGTTTTGTTACCAAGGAGCCCTATTTCCTCAACGAGAGCGTGCTCGGCGGCATCACCCTGCTGCCGCGCCATTACTACGATCCGGAAAATCTTTTGCAGCGGATTAGCGTCCGACAGCTCGCCCAGGACCCGGCGAAACTGCCGGCCGAGGCGAAAAAATTCGGCGAGCAATTCAATCGCAATTTTAACCGCAGCCCGCTCGGCTCCGGCCCGTACAAGTTCAGCCACTGGAAAACCGGCCGCGAGATCGAGCTCGCGCGCGACCCGAACTACTGGGGCAACGGCAAAGAAGGCATCGATCAGCCGCACCTCGATCGGCTGAAGTTTCGCATCGTGAACAATATGGACGCCGCGCTGACCCTGCTCAAAAGCGGCGGCCTCGATTACATGGAAGTCTTAACTCCGGTGCAGGTGGTGCGCGGCACCAACAGCGAGCGCTTCAAGCGCGAGTTCAAAAAATATGAATACTACGCGCCGACCTACACCTACATCGGCTGGAACAACGACCGCCCGATTTTCCGCGACAAAAGAGTTCGCCAGGCGATGACCTACTTGACCGATCGCAAGCTGATCGTCCAAAGCGTGCTCTTCGGTCTCGGCGAAGTGGTCGATAGCACCATTTATTTTTTCCGGCCCGAGTACGACAAGGATCTAAAAAGCTATCCTTTCGATCCGCAGAAAGCGCTGGCTCTGCTCCATGAGGCGGGTTGGCAGGACACCGACGGCGACGGCGTGCTCGACAAAGTCATCGACGGGAAAAAGACGCCGCTGCGTTTCGAGATCAAGGTCAACTCGGGCAACGCCGTGCGCAAGAGTGTCGCTCTGGTGCTGGTGGAGGAGCTTCGCAAGCGCGGCATCGACGCGCGCGTGCGCGAGCTCGACTGGACGATTTTTTTAAACGACGTAAAAAATCATCAATTCGACGCCGTCGTGCTGGGCTGGCAGATGCAGACGACGGAGCCCGACATGTATCAGATCTGGCATTCCTCTCAGGCGGCCAACAAAGGCTCCAACGCGATCAGTTACAAGAACGCGCGCGTGGATGAAATATTGGAGACCTACCGGCGCGAGTTCGACCCGCAGAAGCGCATTCAGCTCTACAAGGAATTCCAGGAGATCTTGAACGACGAGCAGCCCTACACGTTTCTCTACGTCGGCAAGCGCGCCTCTGCATTGCAGCGCCGCTTCGAAGGTGTCGAAGTTTTTCCGGACGGTCTTCGTCCCATCGACTGGTGGGTCCCCGTGGGGCGGCAGAGATACACCAGCGTGGCAAGCGCCCAATAATTCGAGCCATCATGACAAGCTACTTGGCGCAACGTCTGCTGCTGATGATCCCGACGTTCATCGGCATTACCTTGATCGGCTTTCTGATCATGCGCCTGGCGCCCGGCGATCCCGCCGAGCTGCGCGCAGCGGGAGGACTCGGCGCGGCCGGCGGCGCCGGTATTTCCCTTGAAAAGCGCGGCGCCGTCGACGAGGCGATGGCCCAGTGGCGCGCGCAGTATGGCCTCGACAAACCGCTGCACGTTCAGTACCTCGTTTGGTTGCAGAATCTCTTCACGCTCAAATTCGGCGATTCCTTCAAGGACAGCCAGCCGGTTTGGGATAAGATCGCCGAACGGCTTTCGGTGACGATCAAATTGAATGTCTGGTCGATTCTCGTCGTCTACCTGGTCGCCATTCCACTGGGTATTTATTCCGCGACCCATGCCAATTCGTTGGGTGATCGAATCACGACGGTCGTCGCCTTTGGGCTTTTCGCCGTGCCCCTGGTGTGGGCTGCGACGATGGCGATCGTATTTATCTGCGGCGGGGATTTTTACTACCTGTTTCCGCCGGGCGGCGTAGAGTCGCTGGATTTCTCTGAGCAGTGGCCGCTGTGGAAAAAAATCCAGGATCACGCCTGGCATTTGTTCCTGCCTGTCGTTTTGTTGTCGTACAGCGGATTCGCCGCGTTATCCCGCTACATGCGATCGAGCATGCTGGAGGTGCTCGGCCAAGATTACGTTCAGGTGGCGCGCGCGAAGGGACTGGGGGAAAAGATCGTTGTCTTCAAGCACGCGCTGCGCAACTCCTTGATTCCTCAGGTTACGCTCCTGGCCGACATTCTCCCCGGATTGATCGGCGGCAGCGTTATCATTGAAACCATCTTTTCCATACCGGGTCTGGGGCAGTTGGGTTTCGAGTCGGTGCTGGCGCGGGATTATCCGACAGTGCTGGCGCTGTTTACCGTGAGCGCGGTGCTGACTCTGATCGGCATTCTGCTTTCCGATCTGCTGCTCGCCGTCGTGGATCCGCGCATCGCCTTCGGCCGCCGGCAGCAATGAGCCCCCCATCGACAGCTCAGCTCCGAGCCATAGAGAAGCCGGCCGGTGCGGCAGACGCCAACCTCGCCGAGGGACTCTGGTCGGATGTCTGGAGGCGCTTCAAACACAATCCGATCGCGCTCGCCGGCTTCTACGTCGTCTGCCTGCTCGTATTCATGGCGCTGTTCGCGGATTTTATCGCCAACGACAAACCGTACTACCTCAATTACAAGGGCAAGACCTATTCCCCCATCCTGCGCAGCTATCTCGTCGGCGCCAAGCTCGGGCAGTGGCCGGCGGAACTGCTCAACGTCGATTTCAAAAAGCTCGAAGGCGCCAAAGCTTTGTATCCGCCGATTCCCTATCGGCCGACTAACATCAATTTGCTCGAACCGCTCGAACCGCCGTCGGCGAAACATCCGTTCGGTACGGATAAATTGGGCCGCGACGTGGCTGCCGGCATGATCCACGGCTCGCGCATTTCTCTCTCCATTGGCTTTGTCGCGGTCGGCATCGCGCTGTTGATCGGCGTTGTCCTCGGCGCAATCGCCGGCTATTTCGGCTCGTGGATCGACCTGGTGATCTCGCGGATCTTCGAGATCATGCTTTCGATCCCGACCTTCTTTTTGCTGATCACGATAGCGGCGCTGCTGCCGCCGAGCCTCTACTTGACCATGCTGATCATCGGCGCGACCAGTTGGGTCGGCATGGCGCGCTTTACGCGCAACGAATTTCTCAGGATCCGAAATCTGGATTACGTCACGGCTGCGGTCGCGCTCGGCGTTTCCGATCGCAAAGTGATGTTCAAGCATATTCTTCCCAACGCGCTGGCGCCCGTTATCGTCTCGGTGGTGTTCGGCATCGGCGGGGCGATTCTGGTCGAATCGAGCCTGAGCTTTCTGGGCATCGGCGTGCCCGCCGAATTGGTGACCTGGGGATCGATCCTGCAGGAAGGCAGCACGACCACCTTTGCCTGGTGGCTCGCGGTGTTTCCCGGCTTTGCGATCTTCATTACCGTTCTTGCCTACTACCTCGTCGGCGAAGGGCTGCGCGAGGTTCTCGATCCGCGCCTGCGGGGCTTGCGCTAGGTGAGCAGTTTCTGCGTAAATGGACTGTGTCGATCATGAAACGCACGACGAGAGTCATCATTGTGATGGTGACTTTGTGTCTGGCCGAAGCAGGCAAGGCACAATCGTTTGACTATCCGCCGAGCAGGCAAGTCGAAATCGTCGATGATTATCAGGACGTAAAGATTTCCGATCCGTACAGATGGCTGGAGGATCTGAACTCAACGGAAACGAAAGCATGGATAAATGCGCAGAACGCGATCGCCATCAAATACCTTGAGTCGCTGCCCCTCCGTGAAGTTTTTCGCAAGCGTATCACCGAGCTGTGGAACTACCCGAAAGTCAGTCTCCCCAAACGTGAAGGCGGTCGGCTTTGGTATCGGAGGAATTCCGGTCTCGAACGCCAGTCAGTTGTCTATTCCCGAAGAGACATAAATGCGCCACGGCTGGTGGTGATCGATCCAAATCAGCTTTCCCCAGATGGCTCGATTTCGCTGGCGCAAATAGCTCCCTCACCGAACGGAAAGTTTCTCGCCTACACTCTGTCAGAGGGAGGAGCGGACTGGCAGACCATCCACGTCCGCGACCTTACAACCGGCCGCGATACCGCGGATAGAGTGGATTGGGTACGCTTCTCGAGGATCGCGTGGACTCATGACGGGAAAGGCTTTTTTTACAGTCGCTTTCCTGCCCCGCCGCAAGGAAAACACCTCGAGGCGGCTCTCGGCATCCATTCGCTTCATTATCATGTCGTCGGCACGCCGCAATCAAAGGATCGGCTGATCTTTGAGCGCAAAGCACAGCCCAAATGGTTCGTCAGCAGCTCGGTAACGGATGATGGACGTTATCTGATCATCCGCTTTTCACCGGGCGCCACTCCGCGTAACCGTCTGTACTACGTCGACCTTGGCAGCCCGAAACAACCAAAGCTAGAGGCGCCGATCAAAACGATCGTCGATACCGAGGACGCGGCTTACTGGACGTTGGGCAACGTTAACTCGAAGCTCTACCTGGTGACCGATCTCAACGCGCCCAAGCGTCGGGTTATCGCTGTTGATCTAAAAGCCCCTGAGCGCTCAAACTGGAAAACAATTATCCCTGAGGCGCCCTACGTCGTCCAGGATTCAACGCTGGTCGGCGGCAGAATTGCGCTGCAGTATCTGGTCGACGTGGAAAGCCGCATCAAGCTCTTCACTATGGATGGCAAGGAACTTTCCACTGTAACCCTCCCAGGAGTGGGCACGGTTGGAGAAGTGAACGGGCGTTATGATTCGCCAGAGCTGATCTATAGTTTCACGTCGCCACTCTATCCGTCGACGGTCTACTTTTGCGAGCGGCTCTGCCGCACCAGCAGGACGTTCGAGGATGCGAAACCGGCGTTCGACCCGATGAACTATGAGATCAAGCAATTTTTTGCCGTGAGCAATGACGGCACCCGGGTGCCGTACTTCGTGACGGCTCGAAAGAATATCGCGCTCAACGGGGACAACCCAACGCGGCTCTATGGTTACGGCGGCTTCTCGATAAACTTGATGCCGTCTTACTGGGCTGATGTTCCAGCATGGCTTGAGCGCGGCGGCATTCACGTCACGGCAAATATCCGCGGCGGCGGTGAGTACGGGGAAGATTGGCATCGCGCCGGGATGCTCGACAAGAAGCAGAACAGCTTCGATGACTTCATCGCCGTGGCCGAAGATTTGATCCAGCGCGGTTACACTTCGCCGGCGAGATTGGCGATCCAAGGCGGTTCCAATGGCGGACTCCTGATCGGCGCGGTCATGAACCAGCGGCCGGATCTCTTCGCAGCCGCGCTACCGGCTGTGGGTGTGATGGATATGCTGCGCTATGAAAAATTCACCGGAGGAGCCGCGTGGGTGGTGGAATACGGCTCCTCATCGGATCCCAACATGTTTCCAGTGCTGTTCAAATATTCGCCGCTGCACAATCTGAACCGGAATGCTTGCTATCCAGCAGTGTTGGTCACGACCGCGGACCATGATGACCGCGTGGTGCCGAGTCATTCGTTCAAGTACGTCGCCGCGTTGCAAACCGCACAGGGATGTGGAAGGCCTGCGCTGATACGCGTAGAGACGCAGAGCTCGCATGGCTATCGGCCTACTGACAAAAGAATCGCCGAGCTCGCCGACATGTGGACGTTCATTGCGGCGCAGACTGCGGCGCTGAATCCCTAGAGCCTATCACGCGGCGAGCCGAATTTTTCCAGGCCAAGAATGGAATAGTTGGAACGACGGCGGCACAAACGTCGTCTTAAATGGTCGACCCACGTCTCGCCTAAACTACCGCCGCGACGTGTTCGAGCCCGCGCCTGCGGGGCTTGCGCTGATCGCGCACACTCTGTTAATTCGGTTAGCTATAGCCAGTCGCGGGAGAAAATGATATGAAGCGAATACCTAGCTTCGCCCTCGTCCTGACGGTCGCTCTTTGCTCGTCACCGCTACGCGCGCAAATCAACAAACCGATCTATATCTCGTTGCCGGGGCCGGGCAATATCCAGCACTTGGCCTACGTCGTCGCCAAAGAAAAAAAATTCTACGACGAAATGGGTCTGACCAACGTCAACATCGTGGTGCTGCGCGGCAATGCGATGAACGTGCAGGCGCTGCTTTCGGGTAGCGTCCATTATTCATCTGCTTTCGGGCCGTCCATGCAGGCGATGTTCAAGGGCGAGCAGATTCGCGTGCTCTTGCAAATCTTCAACCAGATTCCGTTCGGCTTGATTACACGGCCAGAGATCAAACGGCTGGAAGATCTCAAGGGACAAAAAATCGCCGTGACTTTCGGCGGCTCGACCTACAGCGTGCTTCAGGCGCTGTTTGTCAAATATGGCCATAGCGAAAAATTCGCCGAGTATTTAAATATTCCCGACAACGAAGGCAAGGCGATCGCACTCCTGCAAGGTCGAGCTTCGGCGGCGCTGATGGCGCCACCGACGGATCGGCCGCTGCTCAAGGCCGGCATGAAGCGGTTGGTTTATCTCGGCGATGAGTTCAAAAACGTTCCGTTCAGCGCTTTGCAGGCGATGGCCAAGCATGTTCAAGCCGAACCCGATATGACGGAACGAATGGTGAAAGCGGTGACGAAATCTCTCTACTGGATTCGTGCCAACCGCGAGGGCAGTATCGATATCGTCATGAAGAACGGCCGATTGGATCAGCGTGAGATCGCGGCTTCGCTTTACGATTTGATGCGCGATGCCTATATTCCCGCGCTCAGCCCCGAGGGCTTGTACAAACGAGCCGAATTGGAATTTGCCGTATTGAAAGAGAAGCCGAACTTCAAACCGGAGCAATTTATCGACGATCGCTTCTACAAGACGGCGCTCAAAGCGTTGGCCAATGAGCCGGGCGCAAAATCGTAAGAGGAGTTCCTGGCATGGCCGAAAAAACTCTCGAAGCAATCAAAGCCGATATCTTACATCGCGCCGGACGGATCAATCCTTTCGAGCGGGTAAAAAAGGAAGACGTCGAGCAGGTGGTGAGAAACCTCACCAGCCTCGATGCCGATCTTTGGGGCCGGGAGTGGGGCAAAGTCGGGGTAAAATATGAAGCGCTCGCCGCCGAGCAAGAAAAATTGGGCAAGAAAAAAGACGCGGGTGAGACTTACTATCTAGCTTACGAGTATTACCGCATCGGCCGTTACCCGGTGCCGAGCAGCCCGGAAAAAATGAACTGCTACAAGGGCGCGCTGCGTACTTTTCTCAAAGCGGCGCCAACGATGGAGCCGCCGCTGGAGCGAGTCGAGATTCCCTTCGAGGGAAAGAAAGTCGTCGGCTATTTACAGATTCCTAAAGGCATCGACCGCCCGCCAGTCGTGATGCATTGGGGCGGCGTCGACGGCTGGAAAGAAGATCGGCGCACCAACAATGACGTCTTGCTCCAAAATGGCCTTGCCTGCTTTACCATCGATATGCCGGGTGCCGGGGAAAATCCATGCCTCGGGAGCGATCTCCACGCCGAGCGAACTTTTTCCGCGGCGATGGATTATCTTGAAAGCCGCGCCGATATCGACGGCAAGAGGATCGGCTGCATGGGCGGCAGCTTCGGGGGCTACTGGGCGGCAAAGCTGGCGCATACTGAGCCCAAGCGGTTGCGTGGCGCTGTAAACTGGGGTGCCGGCGTGCATCGGACTTTTCAAGAAGAGTGGCTGCGCCCGGCTTTGACCCTGACCGCGTCGCAGTATCTCATGGGGCCGGCAAGTCTGCTCGATGCGCGCTCCTACATATTCGGCGTCAAGACGCTGGAAGAAACGCTGAGGATCGCGCCGACTATATCCCTGGTGACGCAAGGCCTGATCGATCAACCTTGCGCGCCGCTTCTCTGCATCAATGGCAAGGAAGATGATCAGCACCCGATCAGCGATCTCTATCTGCTCGCGGAGCACGGGAGTCCGAAGGAGTTGCGGATTATGGCCGGGGCAGGGCACATGGGGCGCGTGAAAGGCCAATCGAACGACGAGGTCGTCGACATCGTGACTAACTGGCTCAAAGAAAAACTCGCTTGATTTAAACGGAGGAAGAATGGCACGCATCGCAACTATCGCAAAAAAAGAAGAGCTGGCGCCGGAGCATCAACAAGTTTATGACGCCATCGCCCAGAGCCGCGGCGTTGTCGGCGGGCCGTGGCTGGCGCTGTTGCACAGCCCGGAGTTGGCGGCGCGTACGGCTCATTTGGGCGGTTACGTCCGCTTCGAATCTACTTTAGATCACAAAGTCGTCGAGTTTACCGCGCTTGTCTCGGCGCGGGAGCTCGACTGCAAGCACGAATGGGCGGCGCATATCATCCATGGGCAGAAAGCCGGCATACCGATGGAAACGATTCGCGCCGTTTATCAGAAAAAAGGTACGGAGAGTTTTTCTTCCGAAGAGGCGGCGATCGTGAGCTTCGTGCGCGAGACGATTCACGCGCATCGGGTTAGCGAGGCGACGTTTCAGGCGATCTACGGCCGCTTCGGCGAAAAGGGCATGGTCGAGCTCGCCGCCACGATCGGTTACTATGCGATGCTGGCATGCACGTTGAATACTTTTGACGTCTATACGTTCACTCCTCCGGAAGATCTCAAGATTTGAGTGAGACGATGCCAGCGCACAGGCAAGGCCAAAGGATCTACGAAAAATGATTCAGGGAAAGGAATTGTGGCAATGAAACTCAAAGGACAGGTCGCGATTATCACCGGTGCGGGCAGAAACATCGGCAAGGCGATGGCGAAACTGTTTGCTTCGGAAGGCGCAAAGATTGCGGTGGCGGAAATGCACCAAGGGCGCGGGCAGGCGGTCGTCGATGAAATCAACAAATCGGGGCAGGAAGCGATGCTGGTTCTTGGCGACGTTGCCAAATCGAGCGATGTGCGCGAGATGGTCAAAAAGGTCGTCGCGAAATTTGGCGCCATCGACATTCTCGTCAACAATGCAGCATTGACCGACCACGCGAATATTTTTGACAGCACCGAGGAGGAATTTGATAAAGTCATCGCGGTCAGCCTCAAAGGCCCGTACCTCGTCACCAAGTATGTCGCGGAGCAAATGCGCCAACAAGGGCGCGGTGGAAAGATCGTAAATTTTGGTTCGACCTCGGGCATGATCGGGCGCTTCGACGGCATCGCCTATGCTGCGGCCAAGGCCGGCGTCATCAACATGACGCGCGCCCTCGCAGTCCAGCTCGCGCCGTACAAGATCCGCGTCAACTGCGTCGTGCCGAACCGTTCGGGCTCGCCGGTCGGTTTCGACGACGACGTGGCCGGCAGTCGCACCTTTGAAAATCTCGCGGGCCGTTTGGGCACGGCGGATGACCAAGCGAAAGCCGCGTTGTTTCTGGTCAGCGACGATTCCGATTTCATTTACGGTCATCCCTTGGTGGTCGACGGCGGCGTGATGGCGACGGCGAATTTTCCCAAAGAGCAGTTTCAGAAATAGCTTGAACAAATTCGTTAATCTTTTAGGCCGCACGCGAGTGATGCACAAATTGGTCATGTCGTTCATCGCTGCAATATGGGGGAATCGCCCACTGTGTTGAGCGGCACGCTGCAGCGCCTCGCCCAAAGCGCTATCGGCCATGCCGCGATGAATGCCCGGGTGGCGGCGATTTTAGAATCATCGCGGCGCGGAGTATCGAAGCGGCGAAAGATTTGCGCGGGAAAAGGTTGGCGTCCAGACTCTAGCGGGCACGGTCTGACTCGGCGCGATGCTCGGTCTCGAGCATCGCGGCTTGGAGCCGCAGCGGGGACAAGATTACTTTTCTGGGGATCGGCGACCAGACCATTGCGGTGTAGTCGTTGGAATCCGCGCGGATCGATATTACCGTGCTCGACGGCTCAAGCAGAAGGCTTTAACATCCTCGCCGAATTGTCCAAGGAAAAGATTCCATTCTCCTTGCCCGGCTGGTCGTCTGAGGCAGTAATCTTCTGAGCGCCGACAAAGCTTCAACGGTAGAGCGACAAGGCAGCGACCCGGCGCTCGATATCGGTCATCATTTTTTTGTAAGGCGGCGCGTCAACTCCGCCGAAGCGCCGCTGGAATTCGCGCTCAGGCATAAATTCCGGCAGATCTTCGGTCGCGGGCATGAGGTCTTTTTCCTCGATCCTGGCGCGCATGCGTTGCTGCAAATGCCGGGCAGAAGCGGGATCTGCGGCATATTCGCCGAAGCGCGTGCCAGCACGATCGGCGGCAATGTCGTTGAACGAAAAGCCGCTGCCGCCACGGGAGTCGTCGATTTCCTTGTAAACACCGACGGCGTCGGCGAGGGGCCCGCCGGCTCTAGCGGCTAGGGCTGCCGAGATGATGAAGGCTTGGGAAAGTCGTCGCGGCGGTTGAGCAATGCACGACGCATCTCGGGCTGCGGCCAGCTTTTCGCGTCAGGTAAAATCGTCTCCAAGCTTTGTCCATTGACGTAGAGGGTGAGCAGAAATATCGCGGCGCGGTTCTCCGCAACGGCATCGCCATCGGTCGAACGGTCCGCGGCGAGCATAAAGAGAGGCGCGAGCAGTTCCGTCAGTGAGATATCCTTCGTTTTCAGTGAATAGCTTATCGAAGCGAGGCGTTCTTGATAAGCCCGCAGGCGCGCCCGTTCTTCCGCCGGCAGCAAGGCCGTGCGCAATTTATTCGGCAGGTCGGCTTGCCATTCATAGGTCAACGCGATCCGTCCATCCTGGATCGTCACCTTCTTGATGACATTCTGGAAAGAACGAATATCCGCATCGTTGAACGCGTAAGCAAAAAGTCGTGGAATGATCCAATAGGCCAGCCAGGGCGGTAGGGAGATTTGACCTAACCGCAGCGTCGCTAGTTTTGGCAAGGCGCCATTTTCCGACAACACCGATTCGAGATTTAAATAAATAGGCAAAGGAATCATCGGCGCCCTCAGGCTCGCGCCGATGTGCACGGAATTACGCTTCAATTGTACGCGCGCGCGTCCCGCGAAGTACTGGCGTGCCAGATAGTTGGCGGCTAGGTCGATATCGGCTTGGTCCACAGTGATGGTCCGGCGGGCACCGGGGGTCAATTTGCGTGGATCATTCTGATCAAGAATGCGCTTGGCCCTTTCGATATTCCAAGGCGTAATTTCGGCGGCGCGATTAAGGCTCGGTTGGGTATCGACGGCGAGGTAAATCACTCCGGCAAGGGCGAGCGGGAACGCGAAGAACAGCGGAACAAGCAGTTTCAAAAATAATCGCATCGCGAATCCTAAAAATTTTAGCCGATGTCGAAGCCGATTGCGAATCGGCGTGTGAAAATTGCCCGTGCTCTAACCGCCTCAATGTTAAAAAACTTTGTCGGGACTGGGATGGTCTCCCAGAACTTGGACACGGGCCGATTTTTTTTGGGACGCACCTTTGTTGGCGGTGAAAACGTTCGCTTGTTGGTTCGGTGCATACAAGTGCGAGTCCGTTCATGGCCAAGTCTTTGACGAGCGGCGTATTGCTCTACGCGCAGCCTAGGGATAAAGTCGATGGAGTCGGAACTCATGACAAGCGTAAACGCCATCCGTTGGATTGACCGTTGGATCGGGATACCCGTTTGTTTTGTCTTGACGGGCGTGCGCCGATTGACCGAGCTCGGCAAGCACCCGCATGTGCCGCGGCTGCGCGCTATCCTGTTTGTCAAATTAGCGGAGCAGGGTTCGACGGTGTTGGCGTGTGCCGCGATTCGCCGCGCCGTCGACCTGGTTGGGCGGAACAACGTCTATTTTCTGGTGTTCGAGGAGAATCGCTTCATCCTCGACGTGATGGCGCTCCTGCCCAGAGAAAACGTGTTGACCATCCGCCACGACAATCTATTCACAGCAGCTCGCGACACGGTCCGAGCTATCCGGTCCTTGTATAAACGGCGTATCAATGCGGTCATTGATTGCGAGTTTTTTGCGCGCTTTTCGGCCGCGATCAGCTTTCTCACCGGTAGCGATTATCGAGTTGGGTTTCATTCTACGGGAGGCGAGGGACCGTACCGCGGCAATCTGATGACCCATCGGTTGCGTTACAATCCTTATCTGCATACCGCTGAGACTTTTCGCTTGATGGTCGAGGCGCTGACTTTTGCGCCGACTGATTTGACTCCTTTGGATATGAAACCGGCTTTGGCCGAGGATCCGCCGCCAATTTTTGAACCGACTCGAGCAGAATTGGTTGAAGCTCAAGCCCTGCTCAGCAAAGCGGCGCGGGTTGAAACGCCGCTGTCGCTCATCTTGCTGAATCCCAATTGCAGCGATCTGCTGCCGCTCCGGCGCTGGCCGGCTAAAAGCTATGTTGAGCTGGCGCGGCGGCTCACGGCGCGTTATCCGCGCTTGCATGTGGCGCTGACAGGACAGCCGTCCGAAGCGGAAAATGCGGCTGCTTTGGTGCAAGAGATAGCATCAGAGCGCTGTTTTAGTTTGGCCGGCCGGACCACGCTTAGGCAACTCTTGGTGATCTTCGGCCTGGCCGACGTGCTGGTCACGAACGACAGCGGCCCGGCTCATTTTGCTGCGCTGACCCCGATCGACGTGGTTACGCTCTTTGGGCCGGAAACACCCGAGCTTTATCGGGCGCGCACGCCGAGGAGTCACGTGTTCTGGGAGGGGCTCGCTTGCAGTCCGTGCGTCAGCGCGATGAATCAAAAGCAGTCCTTTTGTCAGAACAACTTGTGCATGCAGCACATCGAAGTCGACGCCGTCTTCGACAAAGTCTGCGAAGTCTACGAGGCGAGATTCAATGCGCAGGCTTTGTCTAACCGCGAGGATCGAGTCGGTCGTCTACGAGCGAGCTCGTAGGACACCACTCGCATGTCGGATCAGCGTCTTATACGGGCAACAGCCCTGCTTTTTTGCTTGCGATTTCTTGCCGCCTTTCTAATCGACCTCGCGCCCCAAGAGACTTACTACTGGAATTACGCCGAGCATCCGGCGCTGAGCTATTTCGATCATCCGCCAATGATCGCGTGGGTCATCGGCGCGGGTCAATTTTTCCTGGGTAAGAACGCGCTCGGCGTCCGGCTCGGCGGACTTTCATTAACGCTTCTTTCAACTTGGCTTCTCTATACGTTGGGCAGGTTTTGGTTTAACCGCAGAGCGGGCCTCTGGGCTGCGTTGCTTTTCCAATTGATACCGCTCTATTTCGTTTATGGTTTACTGATCACGCCCGACGTGCCGCTGATTTTTTTCTGGCTGCTGACGCTCTACCTGGTTTCGCTGGCCGTGCGCGAGGAAAAAAAATGGGCGTGGTACTTGGCCGGGGCTGCGCTAGGGCTTTGCCTGCTGTCCAAATACACGGCGATCTTTTTAGTTCCGTCGACATTGCTATGGCTTATCTTAGACCGCTCTCATCGCCAGTGGCTCGTCAGGAAAGAGCCCTACCTAGCTCTACTTATCGCGGCGCTGTTCTTCACTCCGGTGATTCTTTGGAACGTCGAGCACGACTGGGCCTCCTTTAGCTTCCAAGTGAGCGATCGATTGAATCGCGCGCCTAGCCACCCAGTCAAAACCTTGGGGGAATTTTTGCTCATGCAGCTCGGCGTGACTTTGCCCATTCTTCTGGCAGGCTTACTCATGATCCCGGCGCTTCCTGTGTCCTACGCTTTGAGCGACCGGAGCCTTCGCTGGCGGTTTTGCTTTCTTTTCTCGATCCCAATCCTCGCCTTCATGCTGCTTTTCAGCATTCATTCAGGGGTCAAGGCCAACTGGACACTGCCGGGGTATCTATCTCTGCTCGTCGCCGCTTATCCCTGTTACCGCTATTTTGGTTTTAATAGCGGTCCTCGAAAGAAACTCGTGGCCAGATATATCTTGATCACTGTTTTTTATGCTTTGCCAGTTCTGTATGTCGTTGTGGTTTACCACTTAACTCTAACGATACCGGGAATTGCCACGCACAGTTTTACGACCGGTTGGAAAGAGTTGGGACAGGCCGTCGGCCGGGAAGCACGAGCCTTTGAGGTCGCCGACGGAAAAAAGGTGTTCCTTCTGGGCTTGGATAGTCATTACATCGCTGCCGCTCTTGCGTTTTATAGCGATGACAGCCGCGAAGTTTTCTCGCGTAACGTCGTCGGCAAACACGCGTTGGCCTTTGAATACTGGACGCCAAAAATAGATCTCGCTGGTTTCAACGCGCTCGCGGTGGATGGCAATCCGCCCGAACTTGAATCGCTGCGCAAATATTTTGTTCGCGTGGATGAAAATATAAAACGGATTCCGGTTGTGAGGGGGGGCAGGATTCTTGACTATTTTTATGTCGTGAAGTGCTTCGGTTATAGGCGGCCAGATGCTGAACCGATGATGCTCAGCGAGATGATCGGAGGAGATTGAATTTGCGATGTCGCAGAGGGCTCACGACAATTCGTTTTTTAACCAATCCACGATCGTCGGAAAGGTTTGCGGGGTTTGGCCCATGTGACCGCCGGGGAAAACGCGCGCCGATTTCGGCGTGCCGTATTCGAGCAAGATATAAAGATCGCCGATCGGAGTTTGTAGATCGTTTTTGCCGTTGACGATCAGCATGGGACAGGAAGGTTTTTCCAACCAGCCCTGGTCCTTAAGCGAGAGCGCGGTCCAAGGCTCGATAAGTTCTTCGACCGAATCGACGCCGAAGAGCCGGCAGCGGGCGATGTCATGATCCATTAAATAGCTGTCGGCATTGGTCGATTCGCGCAGCCAATCGGCTTGGAAAAAATAATGCACGCCGCCGCCCCAAACCACCGTAGCGCGTAAGCGCTTGGCTTCGACGTGAGCCATCTTGGCGGCCCAGTAGCCGCCGAAGCTCCGGCCCATGATGGCGATCCGTTGAGGATCAATGTCGGGGCGGTTTTCCAAGTAATCGATCACGGCTGTGAAAACCGAATCCGCAGCCGGCGATGCTTTGATGGGACATTCGCCCACGCCCGGCATGTCCAGGGCGCAACTGGCCATGCCGGCTTTTTGCAAGCCTTCATCGTACTCGTAGCTTTCCGCCTTGAACGAATCGATGCCGCCGAAGTTGATCACGATCGCATGTTTTTGCCGGTCACGCGGCACGCGCAGGTAGATCGGAATTTTCTTGTCTCCGAAAGGAATATCGAGCCGCTCCAACGGCGGCTCGAAGTATTGGCCGGCCTTCTCGTACACTTCGAGGCTCTTTCGATAGCATGCCATCTTTCCCGGTGTATGCGGCGTTGGATAGCGACCGGTGGCATAGTAAGCGTAGGCTTGCACATAGGCTTCCCGCGCTTCTTTGAACTTGCCGGCTTGCTCCCGCTTCATGCCCGCTTCTTCGTAAGGCTTGGCGATGCGCGACCATTCTTTGGCCCAGAGCTCCGGATCTTTGCTCGTCAAGTTGGCGAGAACCGACTCGACATCTTCCCGTTTGGCGTGGCGAAAAGTATTACGTTTGCCGACGCGCTCGCGAATCATCGTCTTGATTTCATCTAAATTTTTTACTCCGCCCATAGGCGCCTCCTTCGGAGTCGTTCAAGCCGTTCAAGAAGTTTTAGCCGCTCTATCAGTTTTGTTGAAGCTCTACCGTCGTCTATTCCACGTTGGCACCGACTTCAAGCGCGATATATTTTCGTCCTTGATCAGGTCTTGGCGATGGTCGCACCATGTTGGCAGTGCTTGGATTTAATGCTATTGGAGATGCTATCCGCGCGATTGTAAGGGCGCGGTTGAGCGAGCTAGTGGAGGCCGAACCACCGAAAAGCATTACCCAACACCACTCCAATCATGGCTGATTTACTCCAGGTTAAAAATTTGCAGACATCGTTTTTTACCCCCGAGGGCGAAGTGCGCGCCATCGACGGCGTGAGCTTCGAGATCGGCGAGGGCAAAACTCTCGGTCTGGTCGGTGAGTCGGGTTGCGGCAAGAGCGTGACTTCGTTGTCGATCATGCGCCTCATTCAGTCGCCGCCGGGAAAAATCGTCGGCGGTGAAATTATCTATCGCGGGCGCGATCTCTTGAAGCTCAACAACGAGCAGATGCGCAAAATCCGCGGCAACGAGATCTCGATGATCTTTCAGGAGCCGATGACCTCGCTCAATCCGGTCTTCACCGTCGGCAACCAGATCGGCGAGGCGATCAAGTTGCACCAAGGATTGGGCAAACGAGAAACCCGTCAAAAAACTATCGACATGCTGCGTCTGGTGAAGATCGCCGATCCGGAGTCGCGTGTCGATTCCTATCCGCACCAGCTGAGCGGCGGCATGCGCCAGCGCGTGATGATCGCCATGGCGCTATCTTGCAATCCCAGCCTGCTGATCGCCGACGAGCCGACCACGGCATTGGATGTGACGATCCAAGCGCAGATTCTAGAGCTGATGAAAGAGCTCCAACAAAAGATCGGCGGTATGGCGCTGTTGCTGATTACCCATGACCTTGGCGTGGTTGCCGAGCAGGCCGACGAAGTCGCGATCATGTACGCGGGCAAGATCGTCGAGCGAGCGAACACCAAGGCGATCTTCAACCATCCGTTTCACCCTTACACGGTCGGTTTGTTGAACTCGCTGCCAGGCGTCACCGGGCAAAAGAAAAAACGGCTGGATGCGATACCGGGTGTGGTGCCGAATCCGTTGCATCTTCCGAGCGGCTGCCGCTTCCGCGACCGCTGTCCGAGAGCTGCAGATCTGTGCGCTCAGGTTGAGCCCCCGCTGGAGGAAAAAGAGGCTGGACATCCCGCCGCATGCCATTTTCCGCACACGGAGACGCGTATCGCCTGAGGGCAAAATGAAAAATTACCCGATGGACTTTTTTTCGGTTTTTCACTTTGAATTGAATTAGCCCATGAGCCTTCTAGAAATCCGCGATTTAAAAAAATACTTTCCCGTCGGCGAAGGTTTGTTCTCGCGTAACAAAGGCAGCGTCAAAGCCGTCGACGGCGTTAACTTAACCGTCAACGAAGGCGAAACGTTGGGCTTGGTCGGCGAGTCGGGCTGCGG
>Ga0075428_100002698_pt1 | contig 19313 bp, 13 predicted proteins | sample RhiMetdeltSRZDD2_FD_75291 | JGI IMG/M metagenome (GOLD analysis project Ga0075428, IMG submission 75291) | Populus rhizosphere microbial communities from Tennessee, USA - Rhizosphere MetaG P. deltoides SRZDD2 | ecosystem: Host-associated > Plants > Roots > Rhizosphere > Soil | place: USA... | reverse complement strand
GATCGAAGTCCATATCGTCGCGTCGGGGAAGACGACCGTCCGACAATCGGCGCGCGGAGTGCAGCCGCAGCATTGCTAGGGCTGATCGAACAGGCAACGAACGGCGACCTCGAGCCCCTCGTGATGGTGCGCGGCGCGTTCGCGGAGTCGTCGCGAGTCTTCGAGATACCCGTGGACGCCAGCATCAACCGCCTCGTCGTGTCACTGGAAAATGACCCAGCCGTCGAGGCGACGCTCTTTAGACCGGACGGCGCGCCCGTGAGCGGCGCCGACCGCGACGTGAAGCTGACGGGCGTGAAGCAGGTTGAGCTCGGACGCACGGCGATTTCGAGTCGAACCGGGTTCACCGTCAACGCGCCGCAACCGGGGGTCTGGCGACTTCAACTTGTTGTCGCCAATGCGCCGGCGCCGGCGACGTTTTCGGTCACAGCGCGCGGCAACACACGGCTGGCGTTCCGGGAGTTCGAGTTCGTCAAGTTGCAGGAAGGTGTACACGGCGGTTATTTCGGGATGGACGAGGCGCGGCCCATCGCCGGTGCCGCGGCAAGCGGGAGAGCACGGTTGTCCGAACCCGTAAAGGGAGCCACGTTCCGCCTCGTCGACGAAGCGGGATCGACCTTGCAGGTGCTCGCCTTGCGCGACAACGACGATCGTACCTTGCCGTACGAGCCGGTTGGCGAACTAACGGTACCTACAGTCCCGTTTTCGGTCGTCCTTGACGCGACAGATCCGACCGGTGCGCCGATCCACAGACAGTCGCCCATACTGATTCGCCCGCAGACCGTACTCGTCTCGTTCGCATTCGACGAGACGCAAATACCGTCGGTCGTCGCTGGCTCCACGAAACGATTCCGTTTTACGGTAAAGAACTTCGCCGCTGCCCCCGCAACGTTGACGTTGGCGGCGACGACGGAACGCGGTGAGGTTCGTGAGTTATCGCCAGGCAGGATTTCCCTTCAGCTAGGAGAATCGGCGACGCCGTCGTTCGCTCTGAACGTTCCTGCAGATGCGTCGCCACTGGATTACATCGATATCCGGCTATCCGCGACGAATTCGTCCGACGCGTCGCTCGCCAACAGCACGACGTTTCAGCTGGAAGTCGCGCCGCCGGATGACGTCGACTACGACATGATTAAGAACGACGTCGACAACTGCCCGGAATTCCCGAACGGCGGTCAGGAGGACTCAGACAAGGACGGGATCGGCGACTTCTGCGATCCGACGCCCGCCAGTCCAGTCGTTATTGTCGACTTCCATCCGAAGCGTGGCCCTGTCGGCACGAAAGTGACGATCTCCGGTAAAGCGTTTGGTGCGAAGGCAGCCGATAACACCGTCAGCTTCGGCCACGTCATTGCGCCGATCCTCTCCGCATCGAGCACCAGAATCGTCGTCACGGTTCCAGCCGGAGCGCCAACGTACATGATCATCCTTCGCACGCCGAAGGGGGATGCGGTGAGCCTGGTGCCGTTTACGGTTGAGAATGCCAAATGATCGTACGTCTCCGAGTGGTTCTGCTTGTCGGCGCTGCCACGATGTGCGTGGAGAGCACATCGATTGCTCAGGATCCGGATGTCACTAAGCCGCCACCCGTCCTGACGTCAGCAGGTCAGTTCACCGCGGTTCGCTCGAGTCAACCAACCGTCATTGACGGACGAGACTGGATCGCCGCCGAAGCGGAGCCGACATATTCTGCCGGTGTCGTTTCATTGCGAACGAAAGTGTTCTCGCTCACGACCGAGGATTGCGGGGATCACGGTGGCGATTTCGAGCGCTGCCGGCTGCTGTTTCATCGGGGCCGTGCGACGCCGGTGCGAGTTGACGCTGGCTACACCGGTTGGGTCTTCGTCACGCCGGATGCGCGCTACATCATTCAGGAGCCGCTCTACGTGCTCGACGTCCGCGAATGGAAGCAGTATGCGCTGTTTGACGCGTTGCAGATCCCGAACTACACGACCATCTACGGGATCTCGCGAGATGGCAAGCGCCTCTTGATCTCTCGAAAGGACTGCGCGATGGACTGCAAGAATGTGCCGGTCCAGTATTACCAGCTCACTCTGCCTTAGGCAATCGCGCCGCCAGGGCACTGCCGGTGTCCAACATTCAGATGACTGCAGATGTCGGGCGCGTCCCAACCGTCCTCGGCGTCATCGCTTCGTCGGCCCTGGTGCTCTTTGCCGCCGTGGTCGTCGCATCGATCGTCGTGCGAGCGCGCAAGTCGACCACTACGACAGTACTCGCGACTGCCGTTCTGGCTCTTCTCGCAGGCGGCGCGGTGGTGGCCATCCGAGCGACTGCATGGCAAGTGGCGCGCGCCGTACCAATAGATGTCGCATACGTCGATCCAGGACTCGTGGGGTACCTGGCGCCGCTGTTGTTTGCGGCGTTCGCTTTCTTAACTGGCGAGCGGGTACTGAATCGGGTCTGGACGAATCGCCGGGCCTTGCTGTTCTGCGTCTGGGTCACCGCGTTCACCGCACTGAACGTCGTCAACTACTGCTCGCCGGGCTGGTGCGCAACGATCGGATTCCCGTTCCCCTGGTTGACGTGGAGTGATTCGATTCTGACGTTTGGCGATTCCAGCGTGATGCAGACGCTCGCCGTTACCGACAACGCTGCGGCCGTCGTGGCTGCGCTACTGGACCTGTTCGTATTCGTCGCCGTCGCCCGTCTGATCGGACGGAATTCGAGAAGCGTGGCCCCTAACTCGTAGCTCCTGGGAGAAGCGTGTCAGCGATCTCGCGCGCTGCGCCAGGCCGTCCCAGCCGCCTGGCCCGTTCCTGCAGCGTTGCCAGGCGCGCGGGATCGTCGAGAAGGCGATCGATCTTCCAGGCGATGACGGGCAGGTTGTTACAGCGAATCGCCGCGCCCTGCTCGAGCAAGTGATCCGCGTTGCGCTCCTCCTGTCCTGGAATCGGGTTGACGATGACCAGCGCGAGTCCCCGGGCAAGAGCCTCGGATGTTGTCAGCCCGCCAGGCTTCCCCACTAGCAGGTCTGCCGCCGCCATCAGTTCGTGCATGTCTGACGTGAATCCGATCACCTTAATCGTGACGTTGCCGCCGCGGGCCCCTGTGGCCACTTTCTCGACACGCCGCTTGAGGTCCTCGCTACGTCCGCAGATGACCACGACCTGAGCCCGGTTCGTGAGCTGCCGCATGCTGCTGACGATATGTTCGACCGGGCCGACGCCGAAGCCTCCGGCAGCAATCAGGATGGTCGTGCGGTCCGGTTCCAGCCCGTGCTTCAGGCGCAGCGCCTGCTTGTCGAAGGGTGCGGCGAACTGCGGATCGATCGGAATGCCGGAAACCGTGATCTTCTCGGCGGGAATGCCGAGGCGGGCGAGATGCTCGCGCGTCTCCTCGAGGGCCACGAAGTAGCGGTCGACGTGGCGGTAGAGCCACATCCCATGGACGTCCAGGTCGGTGACGACAACCGCCAGCCGTGCGCGGAGCCGCCGCCGCGCCTTGAGCCACGAGACGATTCCGGCTGGCAAGAAATGCGTGCAGACAGCCCACGCAGGATCGTAGCTCTTGATCATCTCGACGAACGGTCGCGTGTTGAGTTGATCCCACGCCAACCGCCGGCGCTCGTACTTCCAGGGTTTGTCGAGGTGATCGTAGAGCAGGCCCAACGCTTGCGGCGCGCGGTTCACCAGGTCGATATAGGCCTTCTGATACAGGCGGCGGAACATCTTCGTGGTGTGGTCGAGCGCGTCGACGTGGCGAACCTCGCATGTGCTGTTCGCGCACAGGGCTTGCTCAATTGCCTGCGCCGCGCGGAGGTGGCCGGCGCCCGCTGATGCGGACAGAATCAGGATTCGTGAAGGCTGGTCCATGCTATGCACATAATCTCATCCGGTCGCCTATGAGCTCAAACGACAGCGTGGGCTACACGATCGAGCGTGTGGACGTCGGTGTAACCGTCACGGGCTACTCAGACGGTTCCCAGTGGTCCTTCCTTCCAGAGTTGCCACCGGAGAGCGTCGGCGTGGCTGGACCAGAGCACGTCTGGTGCTGTGACCGCCGCGGCATGCTTCACGTGCTGCACGCGCCGGCCAGAACCCTGGTCGCGACTGTTGCCTTGGGTGAGGTGCAGCGCACACCCGGAGCGATCTGGGTCAGTCGCGACGGCAAACGCTTGTACGCCCTTGTCCGCGACGGCGGCGACACTGCGCTGACTGTCATCGACGTCGCAACGGGACACGTGGACGCGAGACACACCGGGCTGCCCGCGATTGTATTGGCCGGCCCCGTGGAACGGCCCGACGGTCGCGTTCTCTTGAGCGCGCTCGGTCTCAGAATCGTGTCGGTGGATCCACACACCGGCGAGCAGCAGGAGTCGACCATTCCCGATGATCTTTCGGGAGAACCCGGCTTCGTTTCCGGCAGCCCTGACGCGCGATGGTGGCTTCGGTTCGATCGCGCGGTACTGCCCATCCATGACGACGTGCCTGGATTGGTCGGCCGGTGGTTGGGGCGCAAGCCGGCACAGCGCCGCTACGGGCTGACCTTTCAACTCTGGGAAGCATTCCCGCTCCGCTTCGTACGTCGCATCGTCGTGGCATGGCTTGCGCCTGACGAGATGCCGAAGGCCGCGTCGCCCCGCGGAGCTCCACAGCGGGCGCGGCTGTGGGACCCGATCGCCGCCGTTCGTGGCTGGCGGTTGGACGACCCGCTCGTTGCCCAGCCGCCCCGATCTGCATACCCTGCCAACTTTGTCGCTACCGACGCGCACTGGGAGGGAATACAACGGAGTCTCGACGAACTATCGAGGTGGGCGCGTGTCGAACGCTGGACACCCGACTGCGATGCGTTCTGGGTCGGAACGAATGGGTTTCTCTCGTGCGTCGGCGTGGACGGGTCGGCGTCGCCGCGGCTCTACACGGAGCGACTCGGGCTTCGGACCGGGACATGGCTTCCCGCCGCCGTGTCGTACGTGCAGATCGAACCGCTAGAGTCCCGCCGTGCCCGCATCATGTATCCGGAGGGCTCCGCCATATTTGACGGCACTCCACACGCCGCGCCGTACGAGCCGCAGGCGATTCCCACCGCCCGCGATGGCTGGGTTCCTCGGAGTAGAGATCCCGTGGGCTCCACGGCGGCACGGCACGATATCGAGAGGCTGATTGCCGCTCGGCGTCAAACGCAAATCCCGCTACGAGAATGGTCGGGAGCCGCGTGCGTCGCTGCGATCGATGCCTTGGCCGCTCGGATCAACGCCGACATGTACCAGCGCGCTGTCCACAACGAGCTGCGCATCGTGTTCGAGCTGGACGGACGTGCGATCGGCGAGGCACAGTTCTTCGCCGACGTTCAAACCGGTTATCCAGGCGCCGCGCCGGCCATTCGTCGACTCGTTGAACGCTACTGTGATGTGGCGCGTCCGCTCTCCCCACTCTACTCAGATGCTGGGGAAGGACATGAGTTTCTTGCATACGCCGCGCACGCGCTCGGGGTGCTCGATCCATCGGCATTACCGATCCTGCGACGCTACGGCGCACTCGTCGACGTGGAGCATCAATACCACTTCGCGTCCGTGACGGTGCCGGCCATCATCGCGACGCATAGCTGGACCGACGCCACGCTTGATTTCGTGTTCTGGGTCTTGGCGTGGGACTTCTACAACACCTTGTCCGACTACGGGAAAGTCTGGAATTCATGGGGCATCGGCGACGCTGTCAGACGTCACGAACCGCGCGCGTTCGCGCGTCGACTTGCTGCAGGCCTCGCTGACACTATCCGCGCAAAGGACGATCCTGGGTACTATGGCACCGGCGGTTTCGACCGCCTCGCCCGTGAGATCCCTCCGCCGCACGACGCGTGGCTCACGGCTTTCTTAGAGGAGCTGCACGTGCTAATCGGAGACCCGGAGGCAAAGCGTCCCCCGGTTCGCCCCACTCTCCAATGATCGTGAGCCGGAGGCACAATCGCCGTGTTTATTGACAACTTCGTGCGTGTGTCGCGCGGTGTGCTGATCGATCCAGTGCTCCGCGTTACGATGCAAGCCGGCAGGTTCGATCTCGGGACGTCAGAGCAGGTGGTTCAACTGCTGTACGATCCGGAGATCCGCCCGGATCGTCTGACGCAGCCGCTGACGTCCGATCAGCAGCGCATGCGTCGGATGCTGGGGGCGCAGGGCGACGCGACGACGGCGTTCGAGTCTCCGCGAGCCCGCCATTTGTTCGACTTCATTTTCCTCCTGTCGCGCGATCGCGGCGTGTCCGAGCTTCGCCTGGGTACAGACGCCGATCACCTCCCCACGATCTATCATCTGCTCGGGAAATTGGGCCCTCCTGATGTGGCCGCCGATCCACAGGGCTTTTTGCGTTACGTACTTTCGGCTGTGCTCCGGTTGGAGACATGGGATGAATGGACCGGCGGTCCTGACGCTACACGCCTGACGCTTCTCGTTCGCGCGGAGGTCTACCGCGCCCTCGTCGGACCGCACACCGGCGCCGTTGACGCAACCGGGTACGTGGTGATTCACTCGCGGGACGTGACTGGCGGCGGCGCGCAGCCGGTCCCTCAGATGATTAGCGAACCACTCGAGCTGCGGCTCGCAACAGACGCCGGCCGGCGCGCATTCGACCGAGAGATGGCGCAAAAGATCCGCGTGGGACATTTCGACGCCGCGGACACCTTTCTTCGAGAACGGCTCGCCGGTCTGCGAGGCAGAATCGCGGATGCCGCTCGTGCATCCACGGCCGATTCCGTTCGGATTGACGGCTGGGACCTCGTGAGTCGCGAGTGCGCGCGCCGCCTCGCGGCAGGTGTCCCGATCAGCGCCATCGGCCTGAACTTGTCGAATTACAACGACTCGTCGACGAGCGTTTGGCACGACAAGGAGCCGGCCATCGAGTTCGCCGTTTACGGGAACGATGCGTTCGACTTCTACAATGCGACCATCGAGGAGATCCTGAGGGCCTGCGAAACGCCACCGACGCCGTGGCAGGGACTGATGATCGGGCCCCACCCGCCTATCGTGCCGGAGCTCTCCGGACTGCGCTCGCTGAACAGCACGTTGCTCGAGTACGAGAATAGTGCACCATGGAGACCGTCCTATTCCGATGCAACTGAAATCGCTGCTCCCGAAGAGTACGTCGCATTCGCACTCGGTCAGTGGACGCTCCATTTGAGATTTCATCAGGCCGTTGCGCGCCACATGAAGGAGGAAGGACTTCCCGTGAGCGTGCCGGTCCTCGTCGGCGAGCACGACGTGTTGCCGTTCATCAGGTCGGTCGCGCCGCCGGGGAAGTGGATCGATCTGCGGAGTAAGGACGAGATACGGCGCGTCCTCAATAAGGACGAGCCTTCCGATCCAACCTGCGACGCATACGTCGCAGAGCTCGACGCCATGCGACGAACCATCCAGAGCCTCGGATTCTTCTCTCGTCGTCGACGCCATGCGCTCATCGAACAGAGTGAGGCGCGCGAATCGCAACTGCTACAGAGCGTCGGCGGCCTCGCCTGGCCGCGGCGGACCTGGACGATGTCCGACACGCAGTTTGCGGCATTCGCGTACGCGTTCCGTATCGCGTACCAACTGCCCAGTGAACCGACCAAGGCGGAGGGCGGATCCTAACTTGCCGCGAGGCCGGTGCGATGTTGATAGCGCCGTTCGATCGAGCCGGCGAGTGTATGCATCGCTTCGAGTACGCGCTGACATACCTCGGTGTCGAGGCCAGGCGGGTACTTGAAGTCGAAGTTGAAGAGCGATGCCATCTTCTGCGGCACCCACCGCGCCTTCAGGCAGCCCTCCTCGTGTCTCAACTTGAACTCGTACTTCACCTCGAGCGCAAACAGTGCCAGTTCGCCATCCCGATCGGACCAGCCAGTGAACTCGTAAGACTCGATCGCCACCGGAGCGTGTGTCTCCATTGACACGACGAAGTTTCGAGAGTACTCCCGTTTTCCGTTCTGGAGCATGACGACGACCTTCCGACCGCGGAACTCGCCTTTGAGGAACGCCCGTCTCGCCAGGTTGTTCTGGAAACCATGGACGAACTCTGGCCGGTCGACGAGCGTCGCAACGTCGGACAGAAAGCCCCTGAAGGGCTGCCCGTAGGCCCAAAGCGCGTACGCCACACCTAAGGCGACCAGGAAGAGAAACATGGAGCTTTCTAGGGGGAGACTACGATTGTGGGAAATCGCGCTGATCCCGTCAATAGACAGAACCGTGATTGACACGACGGAACTGTCATAATCATGACTCGATGTCGCCCGGTTGGGAATGGGGCCCGCCTGGCCTCGAGACGCCGACGAAACGGCCCATCAGGAAGGGGCCTCTCATTGGTGTCGCCTTCTGCCTGGTGATCGTCTTCGGCGTCCCATGGTGCCAGAACACGTTCGGCTCCCGCGATCTGTTTACGGGCAATCGGTCGTGCCCAGTCATCCCGTCCGAGGTGCGGAGCTGGTCGGTGTTGGGTGATAGACGCAACGATGGAGAAACGGACACTCTTCAGAAGTGGATCGCGCGGCACCCACACCAGATCAACAAGCAATACGGTGCGTTCTGCGACACCCTGCTTCATGTCGCCGCAAAGTGGGGACGGGAGGATCTTGCGGACCTCCTCATCGCCGGAGGTGCGGACCTCGAGGCGCTGAACGAGATCGATGAGCGGCCGCTCCACGTCGCGGCAAAGCACGGACGTCATACCGTCGTGAAACTGCTGTTGTCGAAGGGGGCTGATGTCAGCGGGCGTGGCGGGAACGGGGACACGCCGCTGCACGCCGCTGCGTGCGGCCTTGGCGGTCAGTCGAACAGCGAGGGCCGCCTCGAGGTCGCACGGCTGCTCCTTGAGGCGGGCGCGAACGTGAACGCGAAAAGCTCCAGCGGCTTTACGGCGCTGCGATGCGCCACGCACTACGAAAGCCGGAACGAGGCGATGCACAGGCTGCTCGCCTCGCACGGCGCCGACCCACGTGGCGCCGAAGAGCCGCCAATTCCCGGCAACCCCCGCTGAAGTAGCCAACGCGTTTACTGCAGCGTCCCGATCACGAACCCCGCATCCGTCACGAGCAGTTGCGCCGCGTGAGTTGCAACGGAACGTCCCGCGCGACCGTTCACCTGGTCGATGAACTCCCGAAGCTTGTTGACCGCGACGTTGTTCTTGCCTTTATCAATCGCGTCCTGTGCATCTCTCAGCTTCACGAGAAGCCCGTTCGCCGTATTCGAATCGGTGATCGCGCCGTCCCCGACAAAGACATTGACTGCCGCAATCAGGCTCCCGACATTGGCAATGACTCGGAAAGCGACTGGCTGACTCACGGTATTACCGGCCCCGTCCACGGCAGACACCAGCAGGCTGTGTTGACCTAGCGCAAGCGTCAACAGGGCAATGCTCTGACCGTTGGCGACGGCGGTGCCATCAAGAGTCGCCCCCGGTGAACCAGACGCCAATCCCGAACCGGCATCGGCCGCCGAAACATCGACCACCAAAATCTCCGAATGCAGGTAATCCCGAGGTTGTGGTGACGTGACGGTCACACTCGGTCGCGTTGTGTCAACCACCGTGACGGTTGTGGTCGCGCTGGCTCGATTGCAATGCGCGTCGCAGGTTCGGAACGTCACCGTCGTCGAACCTGGTGGGAACATGACGGGCCCTGGCGGCGAGACTGGGGACACATCGATGCTCACGAACAGCGGGCCCGGACAATTGTCGATTGCGGTGGCGAGCGGTACCGTGACCAGGGTTCCAGCAGGGCTCGACTGCTCGACCGTGATTGGCGCCGGAACGCTGGTGAATACTGGTGGTGTGGTATCCCGCACCGTCACGACGACAGTGTCTGACGCACTTCCACCGCGCCCGTCACTCACCGTCAGCACGATCGTGTAGACGCCGGGCGCCAACGGTGCGGCCGGCGTCGGGCCCGTTGCTGCGCCACCGCCTTCCGAGAGCACGATTGGCGGAAACGGCGGCGAACCCGCGCTGGTCCAGCTGTAGGTCAGCGTGTCGCCATCAGGATCGCTCGATCCGGATCCGTTCAACGTCACGGGCGCCTGACACGTCGCACCGACCGACACCAGCTGATCGAGCCCTGCGTTCGCCACTGGCGGTCGATTCACCGGCGTCACAATCGCGGCGTCGTTGTTGTTGGGATTGGGATCGTTGACGCTGCTCCACACAGATACGCGGTTGCTCTCTGATCCATACCTGACGACGTTCACGACCACGGTCACGCGGGCAACCGCGCCGGCTGGGAGCGATCCAAAGCTGCAGTAGACAAAGGAACTGGCGCTGTCACATCCGCCTCGGTCTGTCACCACAGACGCGAGCGCCTCCGAGTCCGAGAGTTCGTCGCTCAAAAAGACATCAGTCGCTTCCGCTGGACCGTTGTTCGCGACGTCGAACGTGTACGTGAGCGTATCTCCCACCATCACGACACTCTTGGATTGCGAGTGACTGATCGAGAGGTCCGCGTGCGCTTCTCCGAACGTCGTCGTCAACGTGACTGAGTTGTTGATCGGGTTGTAGTCCGGGGTTCCAGACGTCACTGTGCCCGTACTAATCAGCGATCCAGGACCAGCGGGCGTGATGACGACCTCAGCGAACGCCGTCGCGCCGGCCGGCAGCGTGTCGACGCTGCACGTCACGACGCGCTCCTCGACCCCGCAACTCGAGGTCACCGGCCCCGCGGGCGAGTCGAGGCCGAACAGCGCGGACCTTACAGTCGCGCCCTGCGGCACGACGTTAGTAAAGCGGACGACGTTCGCCCGCCCCGGTCCGAAATTCGCAAATCGAAACAAGTAGTGCAGATCGCTGCCGTGCTGCTCTGCGGAGCCGCCCATCGCAACATCGGGCATCTGCCGGGTCGACGTGACTTGGTTGTTACTCGTGTCAGGGTCCGACTCGGTGGCGGTGACGAGGGCAAAATTGATCAGTTCAGGCTGGGTTGGCGATGTCATAGTCAGCCCCACCTGCGCCGACGCGCCGACGGGCACCGCCCCGAGATAGCACGTGATATGGGAGTCCAGCGCACAGGTTCCCGATCCGCCCCAAGCCGTGACGATAAAGGCGCCAGTGGGCGTCACACCGAAAGGCAGATCGTCATGGAACGTGACTTCGGAGGCGGCTGACGGGCCATGATTCGTAATGGTGAACAGATACCGGATCTCACCCTCGCCTTCCTCTACCTCCATCTCAGCCACTGAAAGATCGGCTCTCGCCTCACTAGTTCCATCGTCGAAGATCTTCGCGACGACCGCGTCGACTGCACCTCTCAGGGCTGGTTGAAAGATGGCGCCCGTCGAAGGAAAGTCAAGCGACGACGTGGCGCCGGCCACGTACGCGGTGCCTGCGGAGTCGACGGCAACGGAAGGCCCGCGCGAGATTCCACCGTCTGCTCCGATTTCAACGCCCTGTCCGCCCAGATATGTGGAGTAAATGACCTCGTGCGCGCTGTTCAACTTTGCAATGAAGAAATCGTCATTGCCGCTGTGTTCCTGGATGGGATGTCTCAGCGGAAAGTCTGGCGAGCGCGTGACCCCGGCGACGTAGAAGTTCCCGGCAGGGTCCACGGCGATTCCCAAACCCTGCTCCTCGAATGCTCCGCCGAAATACCGGCCGTAGCTTAGCAGCCCTTCAAAGCTGACGATCGCCACGAACGCGTCCGAAAGCCCGTTGACTGGTGGACCTTCCGTCACCGGAAAGTCGCCCGACGTCGTACCTGTGACGTAATAGTTGCGATCGAGCACGGCAAGGCGCCATCCCCAATCAAACCCCGGCCCACCGAGATAACTCGAATGGACGAGGGCCGTGCCATCAGGAACCACTGTCGCGATGAAGGCGTCATTGCCTCCCTGCAGCATCGGCTGAGATGCGTTGACCGTTGGGAAGTCGATCGACGTGGTCTCGCCGACAATCGACGCGTGCCCCTCATCGCTGACGGCGACATCGTTTGCGATGTCGTATCCCTGCCCGCCCAGAAAAGTGGCATATGCGAGGGCTGAACCGTTCGGTGTCAGCTTCGCAACGAAGGCGTCCATGCTCCCTGCCGGCGCCGATTGCAGCGGGCCCGCCGTCGGGAAATTGGCCGAGCCTGTGCCGCCGGTGATGTACGCCGCGCCTTCCTCGTCGACGGCGATTGCATTTCCACGGTCTTCGTCGCTGCCGCCCAAATACGTCGAGTAGACCAACGCCGACCCGTCTTGACTGAGCTTCGCGACGAATGCATCACCGAGATATGTCGGATTGCTGCGGAAGTCAGGTTGGATCGCGTTGACGGTAGGAAGGTCTCCCGACCACGTCATGCCCGTGACGTAGGCGCTACCAGATCCATCGACCGCGATTCCGTTGCCGACGTCCGAGTTCGTACCGCCGATGTACGTCGAGTACTCGATAGCGGTCCCGTCGGGGCTCAGCTTCGTCACGAAGACGTCATCGCATGAGGCGTACCCGGGCATCTCGAGCAACGTACATGTCGGCTGCGCGGCATTGTTGACCGGAAAATCGGGCGACTGCGTGTTGCCGACGACGTAGGCGCTGCCAGTCGGGTCCACGGCAATATCGAGCGCTAAATCGTAGCCGGTGCCGCCGAGATACGTGGAATACACGAGGACGGGATCGATGACGAGCGGTCGCGCCGTATCGTACGCACCGACCTGGAACGTGACGTCACCGGTGTCCTCGAGCACATACGCCCCGGCAATCTGCTGTCTGCGGCCGTCAACCTCCTGGTAGATGACAGGCTTCTGCAATCGGACGGGATCGGTGCGCGTTTCGAGCACGAGGTCGCCGCGGTCGTCGATTCGCCGCGCGTGCACGCCTTCGAATGCCAGACGGATGTTCTCCGGATCGGCGCCAGGCGAAACGATGAAGTCGTATTCGAGCTGACGTTGGTTGCTGTAGTAGACGAGGTTTATACCGCGATAGACGTTCTCGTATTCAACCCTCTCGAAGCGAGTCACTCCCCTGCGCCACTTCGCAGGATCGCGACCGTTCAGATAATTGATCTTGCCCCGCAGCTCACCTCGTCCGCTTACTCGCGATGCGGATAACCCGCCGCGCAGCTTCATGCGGACGACCGTCTCTGCACGATCGTTGTCGTGTGACGCTTTGCGAAGCCTCAGCACCGCCTCGTCGGAAGTGAGGAATACGGTGTAGCCGGCACCCCGGGACAAAAACTTCACTTCTTCGGCCGTCTGTCCTTGATTCTCCTCAAAGGCCAAAGGCAGTTGCCCGTAGGCGGCCGCCAGGTGAGTTTTTGTCGCGGCCTCGATCGATGAACGAGTGCTCGCCGGTTGCGCAGCGACGCGAATGCGCGGTTGATGGCTCTGGAGGGCCGAAATCGCCACCACGGTGCTGAGAACGGCAACGTACCGATGACAAGACCGATTCGAGAGACGCAGTTTCATTTTTTCTTCCTCACACCGGAGTCTTCGGGGCTGGAGTCGGCGCCGCTTACAAAATTCGGTCCAGCAGATAGCGGCGGGTGCGAGTGGAAAAACGTTCGAATTTTCGCGATCTTTTGGGCCGCTGGCCAGCGTGGCCGATCGCAAGCGGAGGGTGTCGATTACGATACCGTGAGGGCCGTCTGGGCCACGGACAACACGACACGACGGGTTCTACACGACGGGTTCTACACGACGGGTTCTACACGGCGGGTTCTACACGGCGGGTTCTACACGGCGGGTTCTACACGACGGGTTCTAACACGACGGGTCTTGCCTGTCGTGCGCGTCGTCCTGACGGAACCAACTGGCCCCTCTCCCGTCTACGTCCTAAATGGAAACCCTACTCGCCGATCTGCGTTACGCCCTGCGCACGGGCCGCCGGAACATCGGCTTCACCGCCATTGCGCTGGCCGCGCTGGCCCTCGGTATCGGCGCCAACACGGCGATCTTCACGGTCGTGAATGCTGTCCTGCTCCAGCCACTCCCCTACCCCCAGCCCGACCGAATCATGAAGCTCGGCCGGCAGTTTCGCACCGGTGTCGGCAATTCGAATTCCATCCCCAAGTACATGGCGTGGCGACAGAACGAGGTGTTCGACGCCTTGGCTCTGTACGATTTCGGGGCTCTTGCCATGAACGTGGGCTCGGGCAACCCGCCACAGACGGTAAAGGCTCTCCACGTCTCCGCCGAGTACTTCAAGGTCTTCGGCGTTTCGCCAGTCGCGGGTCGCACATTCTCGCAGGCCGAGGATCTGCCCAACGGACCGGCAGTGGCCGTGATCAGTTATGGCGTGTCGCAAACTCACTTCGGCGGCATCGCCGACGTGCTCGGACGGCCAATCCTGTTGAACGGCGCGCCCTACACAGTTATCGGCATCCTACCGAGGGGCTTTCAGCCTGACCCCGAAACGGACCTGTGGATTCCGTTGCAGGCGGACCCGAACAGTACCAATCAGGGTCACTACCTCAATGTTGCCGGGCGGCTGAAGCCAGGGGTGACTGTTGCCGCCGCGCAGGCACAGATGAAGATCGTCGGAGAGCAGTTTCGCAAGGCCAACCCGAAGTGGATGGATGACCAGGAAAGTGTTGCGGTCGTGCCGATGCGAGATGCAACCACCGGCGAAGTGAAGACCGCGTTGCTGGTGTTGTTCGGCGCGGTCGCCCTCGTACTTTTGATCGCGTGTGCAAACGTCGCCAACCTGCTGCTTGCGCGGGCCGCAGGTCGTCAGCGCGAGCTGGCGATCCGTTCGGCGATGGGTGCCGATCGCCGACGGGTTGTCCGCCAACTGCTCACTGAGAGCGTCCTGCTGGCGGGGGTTGGCGGAATACTTGGTCTGCTCCTCGGAGCGGCGGGCGTTCGCGCGTTGCTTCTCCTCGTGCCGGGAGACATTCCCCGCGTCACCGACGCAACCGGCGCGGCCATCGTCGTGCCGGCGCTGGATTGGCGAGTGATGGCGTTCACGATCGGCGTCTCGCTGCTGACCGGGCTGCTGTTTGGCCTCTTTCCAGCGCTGCACACGTCGAAACCGGATCTTGTGTCGACGCTCAAGGAAGCCAGCAGCCGCTCCGGCACCAGCCTCCGGCACACGCGCATACGTTCCGGACTAGTGGTAGCGGAGATGGCGTTGGCGCTCGTTCTCCTGGTCGGGGCGGCGCTGCTCATTCGCAGTTTCGTGGGGTTGCGTTCGGTCGATCCTGGTCTCGATCCGCGCAATGTGTTTACGTTCCAGACGTCGCTGGCCGGCAGTGCGTACTCGACAACGGCGAGCGTGACCAATTTCACGACGCAAGTGATCCGTCGCGTCGAATTGTTGCCAGGTGTGGAAGCGGCCGCGTCGACCATTGCTTTGCCGGTCGAGTCAGGTATCGATCTCCCGTTTACGATCGTCGGCAAACCGCCTGCCAGTGGCGAGTACAACGGCGATGAGCAGTGGCGATCCGTGTCGCCGAACTATTTCCGGGTGTTCAAGATCCCTTTATTACGCGGACGCGCGTTCACCGAGACGGACACCGGCGCCTCCTTACGGGCCGTCATTATCAATGACGCGATGTCGAAGAAATACTGGCCGAAGGACGACGCCCTCGGCCAAATGATTGTGATCGGCAAGGGACTCGGTCCGCAATTCGAGGAGCCTCCCAGACAGATTGTCGGCATCGTTGGCAACGTGCGCGAGAACGGGTTGGGGAATGCGGGCGTGGGCGTGATGTACGTGCCGCAGAGCCAGATGACGGAAGGCCTGACGGCGCTCGCTAACAGCGTGATTCCACTCTCGTGGTGCGTTCGAACGGCGAGCGATCCGTCATCCCTCCGTGTGACGATCGGGCGCGAACTGCACGCCGTCGACGGTCAGCTGCCGATCTCGCGCGAGCGGCTCATGACCGAAGTCCTCTCCGCCGCTGTTGCGCGGCAGAGTTTCAACATGGTGCTGCTGAGCATCTTCGCGGGCATTGCGCTGATGCTTGCCGCAATCGGCATCTACGGGCTGATGTCGTACTCGGTCGATCAGCGAACGCAGGAAATCGGTATCCGCATGGCGCTCGGGGCCGACCGTGGCAGGATGCTCAGAGTCGTCTTGCGCGAGGGTATGACGCTCGCGGTCGTCGGTGTCGTGCTCGGCCTGTTGCTCTCGTACGGCCTAACTCGTCTGCTTGCGAGTCTGTTGTTTGGCGTGAAAGCGACCGATCCCGTCGCCTTTGCCGTCGTCGCTGGCATTCTGACGATGGTTGCTCTCGTCGCGACGTACATCCCCGCGAGACGGGCGACGGCGATCGATCCAGCGAGCGCCCTCAGGTACGAATAAGGTGCGATTGCTGGTCATCGCATCCTCCTGGCTCGACGGTACCTGTCGACTTCCATGATATGGTCGGGCGCGGCGGTATGCCCAGACCACCCAACAGTGATGCGTCAACCCCGTTGTATCACTGTCCAAAGTGCCGGCAGACGTTGACGTACCACAACACGCGAACGGACCGAAACGCTGCCGGCGAAGCCGTGACGGTCCTCGTGTACCTCTGTATTCATCACGGGTTCTACCACGTAAGCGACGAAGGAAGGCTGACACCCGGGATGTAGTGTGCGCCGGAGGATTGACATGGCGAAACCACCTCTCACCTTCACCTTCTATATTGCAGCCCCGATCGAGCAGGTGTGGAACGGGTTTGTATCGAAGGAAACGAACCAGACAATCTTTATGGGCGCGGACTTTGAGGTGGACCTCAGGCCTGGCGGCGCGATGACGTGGTCGGGACCGGGTAAGGATGGACAGCCGATGCGCTATGTGACGGGTGAGGTGCTGAGGGTGGAGGCACCCACGCGACTCGAGTACAAGTTCGGCATGGGCAACGGCGCAGTGATGTCCAGAGTGAAGATAGAGTTGACTCAGGAGACAGAGGCTGTGAAGGTCGTCGTGACGAACGATGAGTGGGTTGACGACGATCCTGCCTATCTACAGAATGCGGACGGCTGGCCGCGGATTCTTTCGCGGTTGAAGACGCTCCTCGAGACGGGAAAAACCTTCCGACCGCATTGATCGCTGAGTCGAAAGGCCCCGAGTAAAAGTGAACCACGGCACGGACACCGCCCGGCCGTACTGTTGTCCATGAGAGTGGCCGGTGCGCGCGCCGATAGAATGAACGGATGGGGTTCCGGTACATGTCTGGCGAAACGATCCAAAAAGGCGATCGAATTCTCTACGCGCGAGGTCCCGGCATCGTGGCGTTCGTCGCGGATCGCGAGGTCTCCGATCCTGACACGGCTAACTTCGTCGAGGAGTTCGGCGGCGGCTGTATGATTCTAACCGAGGCCTTCGGCAGCATCTTCATCGACGATCCGCAGGATGACGAAGACCTAACGTTTGTGTCGCGCGCCGCCCCCTGAAGTCGTTCGCCTTTCGAAACCCTATCGAGCGAGTGCTCGCTGCCGCGCCGATTTCCACGACGCGACTCCGAAGCCCGGCAGCGGTCTCATGGCACACGCCTTCACATTAGCCCACAGATCGTAGCGCGCGCGGCCACCATGAATCGCGACATGAAAGACGTACGCCGTCAGCGCGCTCATGACCAGCATCTCTCCGCCATCTTCGACGACGAGGAGCACCTGAGCCAGCAGCGAACCCTGCAAGTAGGCCACGACGTGGAGCATGTCGACGAACACACCCGGAACAGCGAACAGCACCAGCAGGCAGAGGACATTGGGCGAGGTTCGCCGTGATTGCTCGCAGCCGCGCCAGTATGACAGTCCGGCCAGACCAACCACGAACGTTCCAAGCATCGCCGCGAACAGCAGTTCGCCAGCATCGTCCGGACGCAAACCGAGCACGCCGGGAAGCGCATATCGATGTGCCAGCCAGGCGCCCACGCGTTCGTGGATCTGGCCGGCGTCATCGAGCAGCAGGAACGCGAACACGATCGACCAACCGACATAGGACCTGACGCCCGTGCGCCAGAACAGGAACGCCATGCCGACTGCCGTCCAAAATTCCTTGATGTATTGATAGGTCTCCGGCAGTCCGCGCTCGGCTTCGAGAGACACGCCGACCCCACGCAGCCAGCCCGTTTCGACCGTCACCAAGTGCACGAGGATGAAAGTCAGATCGGTACAGATCAGGAGCAGCAGCAGCGTCGCCGCCGGTGTCATATTGTCCCGCGCTTCGTTGTCAGTCAGCGTACGTACGTGTCGCCGCATTTTTTGTTATTGGATCTCCCGACTTCCGGGGTGCAAGAACCCGACCAGGGCGTTGAAGCGAGAGCGGGATTCTGGAGGGCCGTAGCCGCAGGAGCGGCCCCCGGTTCGGCTGACAAAAGTCCGCGCCGGCGCTACATATTGAGCCCCGGTGACGCAGTTTGGGGTGGTTTCTTACCGCTCGGCGATAGCACGACCGAGGATGAGACGCCGAGGTCTCGCGGCGTGTCCCACGCACGGGCGAATGGAATTCGCCGATGCGTGGGACATTCGGGCTCTGCGCCTCGACTTAGGGTCGATAGTCCGGCGCCGACTCGGACGTGCTGACGACGTCGCGGCCGCTGGTGGCTTCGAGGATCTCCTTCGCGCGCCGCGCCCAGTCGCCGTCGTCGCAATGAACGGAGATCAGGTACCCTCCCTCGCGAATGCGTCCGGCGTATCGCTTCGCCTCAACCTCCGGCATACCGGCACCGATTAAACCGCCCACCAGGCCACCGGTTGCGCCCGCTGCCCCCGCGCCGGCGAGCGCAGCGACGACGGGGCCTGCTGCGACGAGAGGCCCGATGCCGGGAATTGCGAGTGCCCCGATGCCCACGAGCCACCCGAGTACGCCACCGACGGCCGCCCCCGTTCCGGCGCCAACCGCCGCACCTTCGGGTGCCTTGGTGTTGATTTCGTGCACGAGATCTTTAGTGGTGCGGTCCCGCTCGGGCAGGATCGCGGAGATGTCGCTGTTCCGGAATCCTGCCGCGCGAAGCGCTTCGAGCGCAGCTTCGAAACTCGTCCGGTCTGGATAGATGGCATATGCCACAAGATCGGTAGTCATGATCGCTCCTTCGTTTTTTTCGCCGCTTTACCCTTCAGGTGCCATAAGGTTCAGGGCTCTTCTTTTTTTTCTGAAGAGCCACAGATCGTTTCACCATGGATGCTGCAACCTGCGAGCCGTCCCGAGAGCTTGTGAGTAAGCCCGACGGAGGTAGCGATGGCTGGAGTGCACGACGCGGACTCTGCCGCCAAAGGGTTCAGCTGAAGAACATCAGAGCCGATCGCCGTCGACTTCGCGCATTTAGTTGCAGGAGTTGATTATGGCCATACACATCCGGCGGGAACCTGGCTGGTCGGCCACTACTGCTCTACTCGTTCTGTGCTCTGTCGTCGCGGCATGCGGCATCCGTACAGGCAGATTCGAGGTTTCTCCAACCGCGATTGCGGACCGGAGCGTCTATCCTTTGCGCGTGGGTGT
>Ga0075428_100002697_pt1 | contig 19313 bp, 18 predicted proteins | sample RhiMetdeltSRZDD2_FD_75291 | JGI IMG/M metagenome (GOLD analysis project Ga0075428, IMG submission 75291) | Populus rhizosphere microbial communities from Tennessee, USA - Rhizosphere MetaG P. deltoides SRZDD2 | ecosystem: Host-associated > Plants > Roots > Rhizosphere > Soil | place: USA... | reverse complement strand
GCTTCGATGTGAAGCGAACGTCGCCGATCTGCGCACGAATATGGTTACTACCGATGGTGATCTGCACGTCGCCCTCGGTGCCCAGGAGTCGCTGCAACTCGAGAACGCCTTTGCGGGGAACAATGACCTGCTGGCTACCGGATTTCGACGGAAGGTCCATCTCGCACAATGCCAGACGATGGCCGTCAGTCGCCACCGTTCGCAGCATTTTCCCGTCCGTTTCCAGCAACATGCCATTGAGGTAATAGCGGACGTCTTGTTGCGCCATCGAAAAATGGGTTTTATCGAGCAGGCGGCGTAGATCTGACTGGGCAATCTTCAGCGACTGCTGCTGCGCAAGCTCATCGATCACCGGGAAATCCGCGGCTGGCAGGGTCGCGAGCACAAATCGGCTCTTGCCGGCTTTGACCGTCATCCTGTCCCCGTCCTGCGAGAGCGTCAGCGTCACTTCTTCCGGCAAGGAGCGGCAGATGTCGAGGAGCTTGCGGCCAGGCACCGTCACGCGCCCGTCGACATTCGACTTGATCGTTGCCGATGCGACGAGCTCGACCTCCAGGTCCGTGGCCGTCACTGAAAGTTTTCCCTGCTCTGCGGACAGCAGGAGATTCGCGAGTATCGGCATTGTCTGCCGGCGTTCCACGACTCCGATGACGGACTGAAGGGCCGCGAGCAGGCTTTCGCGTTCGGCGCTGAATTTCATCGGTGCACCTGGATGGACTGGTCGTTGTTCGGATCGAGCAGGAATCACGTTGTTCTATTGACTGTAGTAGTTATGAGGCAGCGCATTTTCCGTGGAAAAGCGTGGAAAAGCGACAGGTGAGAATAGCTTGCACGAAGCATAAGCCCGTGTACCGACCGCCGGCTTCCTATGCTACCTCTGTGGAATCGCTGTGGAGCGAAAAACGCGCCACGGCGCCGCACACATTATCCACATCAGCTCGTCAGGATCCGCAATAGGTTGAGGTAGTCCTCGCTCGCGCGGCGCTCGATCTCGCGCAAATCCTTCACGCGGTCGCAGGCGTGCATCACCGTGGTGTGATCGCGGCCGCCGAACGCGTCGCCGATCTCGGGCAGGCTGTGATTCGTGAGCTCGCGCGCGAGCGCCATCGCGACCTGGCGCGGCCGCGCGATCGAGCGGCTGCGCCGCTTCGAAAGGAGGTCTGCGACCCGGATCTTGTAGTACTCGGCCACGGTTTTCTGGATGTTTTCGATCGTGACGAGGCGCTCTTGCGCGGCGAGCAGGTCCTTGAGCGCCTCGCGGGCGAGCTCGAGCGTGACGGGGCGGCCCGTGAAGCGCGAAGTCGCGAGCACGCGGCGGAGCGCGCCTTCGAGTTCGCGAACGTTCGAGCGGATCCGCTTGGCGATGAAAAACGCGACTTCCTCGGGCAGGTCGCCGCCGGCGGCCTGCGACTTCGCCATCAGGATCGCCACGCAGGTCTCGAGCTCGGGCGGCTCGATGGCGACCGTGAGGCCCCAACCGAAGCGCGACTTCAAGCGCTCTTCGAGACCCGTGACTTCCTTCGGGTAACGGTCGCAGGACAGGATGATCTGCTGCTGGCCCTCGAGCAGCGCATTGAACGTGTGGAAGAACTCCTCCTGCGACTGGTTCTTGCCTGCGAAGAACTGGATGTCGTCGATGAGGAGCGCGTCGAGCGTGCGGTAGGTCTGCTTGAACTCCGCGATCGTGTTGTGCTGCAACGCCCGGACCATTTCGCTGACGAAGCGCTCGCTGTGCACGTAGGCGATCCGCGCTGCCGGGTTGCGCTCGCGCATGAGGTTGCCGACTGCGTGCATGAGATGGGTCTTGCCGAGACCAACGCCGCCGTAGATGAAGAGCGGGTTGTATGCGCGCCCCGGATTCTCGCCGACCTGGAAAGCAGCGGCCTTGGCGAGCTGGTTGCTCTTGCCTTCGACGAAACTCGTGAAGGTGAAATCCGGGTTGAATCGGCTGCCTATAACCTGCGGTTCGCGCGGTTTCTCCCCGGAAACAGTCGCATTTTTCGGATCAGGCGCCGCAGGCTCGTCGCGGCGCGACCCGACCTCGATCCGGACGCGCGGGCTGCCGCCGTTGCGGGCGACGCTGACGAGTTCCTCGATGCGACCGAAGAGGTTCTGCTCGATCCAGGAAACGACGAAGCGGTTCGGCGCGAGGAGCTGCAGCTCACCGTCGCGCTCGACCGCCTGCAGCGGGCGAACCCAAGTGTTGAACTGCTGCTCCGGGACTTCGCTCTCGAGATGCTTGAGACAGTGATGCCACAACGTGCCCTGCACGAGCCGTTCCCCGCACTTTGTTGTCGAACCCGGAAAGGGGAGGAGTCTACGGCGGCGAAGTCGGCCGCGCCAGAGTTATCCACAACCCCGCGCGGTTGACAGGACAAACGACGCTCCGTAACCTTGCCGCCCTTTGCAGCGTCTGTTGTTCCTTTAATTTCAAAGGTTTGGATCATGGCCACGAAGCGCACCTACCAGCCCAGCAAGTTGAAGCGCAAGCGCACGCACGGCTTCCGTGCGCGCATGGCCACGAAGAACGGCCGCAAGGTCCTGAAGCGGCGCCGCGCGAAGGGCCGGAAGCGGCTCGCCGTCACCGAACGCCGCTGACGAGCGACTTACGCCGCGGCGTTTCGGATTGCGGGCCGGCCACAAGCTCCACACCGCCGCCGAGTTCGAGCGCGCGCGCCGGACGCGCGAGCGTCTCACGGATGACTTGTTTGTCGTCCAGTGTGTGAAAAGTGAAAAGCGCGAGGCGCGGCTCGGCATGGCCGTCGGCGTCCGCGCGGCGGGCAACGCGGTCAGCCGGAACCGCCTGCGGCGCCTGATTCGCGAATCCTTCCGGTTGCACCGACAGGAGATGCCCGCGGTGGATGTGCTCGTGACGGCGCGCGCCGCGGCGGCGAAGGCGGGGAACCGCGCGGTCTTCGACAGCCTCGCGCGGCATTGGCACGCGATCAGGCGGCCGGAATGACGCGCCGGCTCGCGCAGATTCCAGTCCACCTTTATCGGTGGTTCCTGAGCCCGTTCATGGGCCGGCGCTGCCGTTACCACCCGACCTGCTCGGCCTACGCGCTCGAGGCCATCGAAAAGCACGGCGCAGTCCGGGGATGGTGGCTCGCGGTGAAGCGCATTGGCCGCTGCCATCCCTGGGGCGGAGCCGGCTTCGACCCGGTGCCGGACGAAGCCCGCCGCGCATGAGCAACACGCGGATCATCCTCTGGGCGGCGCTCTTGCTGCTGGCCTGGTTCAACTACAACGCCTGGGTAAAGGACTACGGCCCGGTCACTCGCGAGACGCCGGCGGCACCGGAGCAGCCGGCGAACACGCCCGCCGCCGGCGCGAATCCGCAGGACGGGCTGTCGTCCGAAGTTCCCGTGGTGACCGGCGAAGCCAGGCCTGAGACGCCGGCCCCGCCAGCGGTCGCGCCGGCTCCGGGAGCGGAAACCGTCGCCGGTGCGATCCAGGAGTCGGGCAAGGTCCACATCGTCACCGACGTCCTCGACGTCGACGCGAGCCTCTCGGGCGGCGAGCTGATCCGCGCGGACATCGTCCAGTACCCGCAGCACAAGGACGACCCGAATAAAACGCCGGTGCGACTCTTCAACACGGACTCGCCGCAGACACAGTTCCTGTTCCAGTCGGGGCTGACCACGGGGGAGGCCGGACGTGCGGAGCCCAACCACAAGGCCGGGTTCAGGAGCGCAGCCGCCGAGTATCGGCTCGCGCCGAACTCGAACACGCTCGAGGTGCCGCTCACCTGGACGGACGGGAGCGGACTCACGGTGACGAAGACCTTCATCTTCCACCGCGGCGTGTACAAGGTCGACCTGCGCTACCACGTCGCGAACACCGGCGCGGCGCCCGTGAAGCTCGCTTCGTACGCGCAGCTCCTGCGCCACTCGCCCGGCAACAAGCGCTCGATGTGGGATCCGGAGACGTACTCGTACCGCGGGCCCGTCTACTACGACGGCAGCAAGTACGAGAAGCTCAAGATCGAGGACGAGGACAACAACAACCTTTCGCTCACGGTCACCGACGGCTGGATCGCGGCGCTGCAGCACCACTTCGTTGCAGCGGTCGTGCCATCCGCCGGGCAGGCATACCAGTACGAGCTGCGCGTCAAGGACATGGACTTCCTGCTGCGCGCGGTCGGGCCCGCGCACGCGGTGCCGGCGGGCGGCGCGGCGGACTTCGCGGAGACGCTCTTCGTCGGGCCGAAGCTGCAGGACCAGCTGAAGGCGGCGGGCCCGCAGCTCGACCGCACGGTGGACTACGGCAAGCTCACGATCCTCGCGCGGCCGCTCTTCGACTGGGTCCTCTCGCCGATCCACCGCTTCGTGGGTAACTGGGGACTCGCGATCATCCTCACGACGTTCCTCATCAAGCTCGCCTTCTACAAGCTCGCGGAGACGAGCGGGCGCTCGATGGCGAAGATGAAGCAGGTCGGGCCGCGGCTGAAGGCCGTGCAGGAGCGCCACAAGGACGACCGCGAGGCGCAGGCCAAGGCGATGATGGAGCTCTACAAGCGCGAGAAGATCAACCCGGTCGCCGGCTGCCTGCCGATGATCGTGCAGATCCCGTTCTTCCTCGCGTTCTACTGGGTGCTGCTCGAGAGCGCGGAGATGCGCCAGGCGCCTTTCTACGGCTGGATCCAGGACATCTCTTCGCGCGACCCGTACTTCATACTGCCGATCCTGATGGGCATCGCGATGTTCCTGCAGTACAAGCTGAATCCCGCGCCGCCGGATCCCGTCCAGGCGAAGGTGTTCGCCTTCATGCCGGTGGTGATGACCTTCATGTTCATGTGGTTCCCCGCGGGCCTCGTGCTGTACTGGCTGACGAATACGCTGCTGACGATCGCGCAGCAGTGGAAGATCAATCGCGTCGTCGAGGCCGAGTCGAAGAAGCACCGCTCGAGCTAGGGCGCGCCGCGCATGGACACGATCCGCACCGAGGGGCTCAGCCGCCATTACGCGATGGGCCAGGCGACGATCCATGCCCTGCGCGGCGTCGACCTCGTCGTGGGGCAGGGCGAGTACGTCGCGATCATGGGGCCTTCCGGCTGCGGCAAGTCCACGCTCATGAACCTGCTCGGCTGCCTCGACACGGCAGATGCCGGGCGCTACTGGCTCGGCGGCCGGCTCGTCTCGGAGCTCTCCGATCTCGAGCTCTCGCACGTGCGCAACCGCGAGATCGGGTTCGTCTTCCAGGCCTTCGCGCTGCTGCCGCGGCAGACCGCGCTCGCGAACGTGGAGATGCCGCTCATCTATGCCGGCGTCGCGGCCGGCGAACGCCATCGGCGCGCGCGCGAGGCGCTCGAGCGCGTGGGGCTCGCGGAGCGCGGCACGCACCGGCCTGGCGAGCTCTCCGGCGGACAGCGCCAGCGCGTCGCGATCGCCCGCGCCCTCGTCACGGGCCCGAAGCTACTGCTTGCGGACGAGCCGACCGGAAATCTCGACAGCGCCACGGGGACGGAGATCCTCGCGCTCTTCGACGCACTGCACCGCGCCGGAAACACGATAGTGCTCGTGACGCACGAGCGCGCGATCGCGAGCCGCGCAGGCCGAACCATCCAGCTCCGCGACGGTCTCGTCGTGAGTGATACGCAAAACGGCGGGGGAACCCATGCGGCAGCCTGACCGATTCGCGGCGGCTGCAGCGCTCGCCGCCCTCGTCGCCGCGTGTGGCGGCGACCGCGAGCCGGCGCCCCGATACGAGTCGGCGACGGTCGCGCGCGGCAACCTCTCGGTCACGGTCGAGGCGTCCGGGACGATCGAGCCCGTCTCGACGGTCGAGGTGAAGTCGAAGGCCTCGGGCGAAATTCTCGAGCTGGGCGCGGAAATCGGCGACGCGGTGAAGGCGGGGCAGATGCTCGTGCGCATCGACCCGCGCACGCCGCGAAACCTCGTCGACCAGTCGCAGGCGGAGCTCAATGCCGCGATCCAGCGCGAGCAGACGGCGAAGACGCAGCTCGAGCGCGGCGACAAGCTGCGCGAGAACGCCTGGATCAACCAGTCGGAGCTCGAGACGCTTCAGCTCGAGGTCGCGAACACGCGCGCCGCGACGGTGGCCGCGCGCGTGGCGCTCGAGAACGCGCGCATCGGGCTCGAGGACACCGAGGTGCGCGCGCCGTCGCCGGGAACGATCCTGACGCGGCAGGTCGAGGTCGGCCAGGTGATCTCCTCGCCGACGCGCGACGTCGGCGGCGGCACGGTGATCCTCACCATGGCGGACCTCACGCACGTGCGGGCGCGCGTGCGCGTGGACGAGACCGACATCGGCAAGCTCGAGCCGGGCGTGCCGGCACGAGTGCAGGTCGCCGCCTTCCCGGGGCGGGAGTTCCGCGGCCGCGTGGAGAAGATCGAGCCGCAGGCCGTCGTCGACCAGAACGTCACGCTGTTCGCGGTGCTCATCGACGTCGGCAACGAGGACGGGCTCCTGCGTCCCGGCATGAACGTGGACGCGGTGTTCGACGTCGCAAGCCGCGACGGCGTGCTGCTCCTGCCGGTCATGGCGCTGCGGGCCGCGCGCGACGTGGAGGCGACGGCCGAGCTCCTGCACCTGGACGCGGATGCGCTGCGCAAGGAAATCGGCGCGGCACCGGGTGGGGCAGGGCGCGGGCGCGGACGCCCGGGCGGCGACGGAAGCGCTGCATTCGGGCTCGGGCGCGGCCTGTGGGTCGTCGCCGTGAGGGATGGCCGCGAAGTGCCGGTGGCGGTGCAGACGGGGATCACCGATTTCGACCGCGTCGAGATCACGGGCGGGCTCGCCGAAGGCGATCGCGTGCTGCTGCTCCCGACCGCGAGCCTCGTGGAGATCCAGCAGCAGATCCAGGACGTCGCGAGCCGGCGCGGCGGCATTCCCGGCCTCACGCAGAAGCCCGCGACGCCCTCGACGCCGGCCGGCCCGCAGGCCCAGCCTCCGCGGGAGCGCTGATGCCCTTCCTCGAGACGATCCGCCTCGCGCTCGACTCAATGCGCGGCAACGCGTTTCGCTCCGCGCTCACGATGCTCGGCGTCATCATCGGCGTCGCCGCCGTCATCGCGATGCTCGCGCTTGGCCGCGGCGCCAAGGCCGCGGTGGACGCGCAGCTCGCGACCCTCGGCGCCGACGTCCTGACGGTGACGACCGGCATGCGCTGGATGGGCGGCGTCGCCCGCGACCAGCAGACGCTCACGATGAAGGACGCCGACGCGCTCACCGAGGATGCCACGCACATCGCCACCGTGGTGCCCGAGCAGAGTGACCGCCAGCAGGTGAAGCTCGGTGCGCGGAACCTCAACATCTCGGTGATCGGCACTCTCCCCGAGCACGCGCGCGTGAACGGCTACCAGGTCGAGTACGGTCACATGTTCACGGCCGCGGACAATGCCGCGCGCCGGCGCGTCGCGGTGCTGGGCGGCCAGCTGCCGGAGATGCTCGAGGTACCGGCCTCGTCGCTCATCGGCGCGACGATCACCGTCAAGAACATGCCCTTCGAGGTTGTGGGGATCTACAAGCAGAAGGGCGCCTTCGGTTACGGCAACCCGGACGACGACGTCTACATCCCGCTCGACACATCGCGCTTCCGCGTGGCGGGGAGCGACGAAGTGCAGACGATCAATGCACAGGTCGCGCCCGGCCACGACCTCGCTGCAGCCATGGTCGAGATCGAGCGCGTGCTGCGTCGCGTGCACGCGCTCGCGCCCGGCCGCGACAATGACTTCACGCTGCTCGACCGCCGTCAGTTCCTCGCGACGCAGCAGGAGACGACGCAGATCCTCGGCTTCCTGCTCGCAGGCATCGCGGGCGTGAGCCTCGTGGTCGGCGGCATCGGCATCATGAACATCATGCTCGTCACGGTGACAGAGCGGACGCGCGAGATCGGGATCCGCAAGGCCATCGGCGCGACGCGCGGCAACATCCTCAGGCAATTCCTGGTGGAGTCGGTGATTCTCTGCCTCGCTGGCGGCGCCGCGGGCGTCCTGCTCGGCATTGCAGTCGCGTCGGCGCTCTCGCGCTTCGCGGGCTGGCAGACCGCCGTCACCGCGGACTCGCTGCTGCTCGCGTTCGGCTTCAGCGCGGGCGTCGGACTCCTGTTCGGCCTGTGGCCGGCCCGACGTGCTGCGTCACTCGATCCCGTCGAAGCGCTGCGCCACGAGTAAACGAATCTCGCGGCGTAAGGGGCGGCGGGATCAGTTGCGAAGCGACTTTAGGTCGCCGCAGGAGCGACCAACTGATCCCGCCGCCCCCCACGCCGCCTGTGGTTTAATGGCCCTCATGGCGGAAACCGGCACGGAAGCCCGGCCGCCGTTGCTTCCAGCCGACGCAGCGCTCTTCCTCGATTTCGACGGGACCATCGCAGCGTTTGCGTCGCGGCCCGACGGCGTGACCGTAGACGAGCAGCTGCTCTCGTTGCTGGAGCGGCTGTGCGTGCGCCAGGGCGGCGCGCTGGCGCTGGTTTCCGGCCGGTCGTTGGCCACGCTGGACACCATGCTCGGCACGCATCGCTACGCGGGCGCGGGCCTGCACGGCCTCGAGTGGCGCGTCGCCTCGGGCAAGACGATTTCCTCGGCGAACCCTGTAGGAGCCCGCCGATATGCGGCGGCGCTGCGGGAACGATTTCGTGCGGACCCGCGTCTCGTCATAGAAGACAAAGGCGCCACCGTGGCAATCCACTGGCGGCAGGCGCCCGAGCGAGCGGAGGAATGCGTCGCCGCCATGAGGGAGATCGTCGCGTCGCCGGATTTCGAGATCCTGCTCGGCCATGCCGTGGCGGAAGCGCGCCCACGGGGAGCCGACAAGGGTGCGGCGCTCCACGCGCTCTCCATGCACGCGCCGTTCAAGGGGCGCCGGCCGGTGTTTGTCGGTGACGACCGTACCGACGAGGACGGTTTCTTCGCCGCCCAGGCACTGGGCGGTCACGGCGTCAAGGTCGGGCCGGGCGCGACGCTAGCGCGCTATCGCATTGGAACTGTCGCGGGGGTTCGCGACTGGCTGGCGGCGAGCCTCGCGGCGCTCGGCGCGGGAACATCGCCATGAGCGCGCCTCCTTCGCTCGACCTCGGCGTTACAGGCAACTGTGTCGTCTCGGCGCTCATCGACCGCTCCGCGCGCATCGTCTGGAGCTGCCTGCCGCGCCTCGACGGAGACCCTGTCTTCCACGCGCTCGTCGACGGCAACGGAAGCGCGGACGCGCGCGGCTTTTTCGAGATCGAGCTCGGTGGCTTCGAGCACAGCGAGCAGGAATACCTGCGGAACACCGCGGTACTGGTTACGAGGCTCTACAGCACGAACGGCTCCGCGATCGAGGTCACGGACCACTGCCCGCGCTTCGAGCGATTCGGCCGCATATTCCGCCCGCAGGCGCTGGTGCGCCGCGTGCGCGCACTCGCAGGCACGCCGCGCATCCGGATCCGACTCCGGCCGTCCTTCGAATACGGCGCGCTCGCGCCCGTGATCACGCACGGCAGCAACCACATCCGCTACGTCAGCCCGGAGCGGGTGCTTCGCCTCACGACGGACGCGCCCGTGACCTACGTCCTGGAGGAGACGCAGTTCCTCCTGGAGAGCTCATTCAGCTTCGTGCTGGGCGCGGACGAGACGCTCGCCGATGGCCCTGAGCAGACTGCGCGCGACTTCCAGGAGTTGACGGAGACCTGGTGGCGGCAGTGGACGCGGCGCCTCGCGATCCCCGCCGAGTGGCAGGATGCGGTGATCCGCGCGGCGATCACGCTCAAGCTCTGCCAGTTCGAGGAGACGGGCGCGATCATCGCTGCGATGACGACCAGCATCCCGGAGGCAGCGGACAGCGGCCGCAACTGGGACTACCGCTACTGCTGGCTGCGCGACGCTTTCTTCGTCGTCCGCGCCCTCAACCAGCTCTCCGAAGTCGACACGATGGAGCATTACCTCCGCTACCTCGGCAACATCGTGGGCCAGGCGACGGACGGCCACCTGCAGCCGGTCTATGGCATCGCGCTCGAGCGCCAACTGACCGAGCGCGAGGTCACAACGCTCGCCGGCTATCGCGGCATGGGGCCGGTCCGCGTCGGCAACCAGGCATTCGAGCACCTCCAGCACGACGTCTACGGAAACGTCGTCCTCGCGACGGCGCAGTCCTTCTTCGACCGGCGCCTGCTGCGCCCCGCCACGGACCAGGACTTCGTGCGGCTCGAGCGCGTCGGCGAGCAGGCCTATCGCGTGTACGCCACGGCGGACGCGAGCATGTGGGAGCTGCGCACGCGCGAGCGCGTGCACACCTCGTCGGCGCTCATGTGCTGGGCGGCCTGCGACCGCCTCGCCCGGATCGCGCTGCATCGCGGTCTGCCGGAGCGCACGCGGGTGTGGCTCGACCGCGCGGCCGAGATCCGCCGCACGATCGAGCAGAAGGCTTTCGACGCAAAGCGCGGCAGCTTCATGGATAGCTTCGGCGGCACGGACGTCGAGGCCGGGCTCCTCCTCATGGCGGAAGTCGGGTTCGTGCCCGCAAACGATGCGCGTTTCGCGGGCACGGTCGGGGAGATCGAAAAACGGCTGCGCCGCGGGCGGCACCTCTTCCGCTACGCCGCCGCGGACGACTTCGGCATACCGACCACGGCGTTCAACATCTGCACGTTCTGGTACATCGACGCCCTCGCGCGCATCGGCCGGGCGGAGGAGGCGCGCGAGCTATTCGAGGGCATGCTCGCGAGCCGCAACCATGTCGGGCTGCTTTCCGAGGACACCGGCCTGGAGGACGGCCAGCACTGGGGCAACTACCCGCAGACCTATTCGCTGGTCGGGATCATCAACGTCGCGATGAGGCTGGCGCGCGGCTGGGAGGACTTCACGTGAAGAGGCCGGCGCGGCTGGTCGCGGTGTCGAACCGGGTCGGCCCGGTGCGCGGCGCGGCGGCGGCGGGCGGCCTCGCCGTCGGCCTCGTCGACGCGCTCAACGAGCGCGGCGGCCTCTGGTTTGGGTGGAGCGGGCACATGGCGTCGGCGGGCAGGGCGCGCCTGCGCACCGAGAAGGCGAACGGCATCACGCTCGCGACGCTCGACCTCACGCAGCACGACTTCGACGGCTTCTACAACGGCTTCAGCAACAACTGCCTCTGGCCGCTCCTGCACTTCCGCATCGATCTGATGCGCTTCGAGCGCGAAGAGTTCGACATCTACCGGAAGGTCAATGCGCGCTTCGCGGCGAGTCTCGCGAAACTGCTGCGGCCGAACGATCTCGTCTGGGTTCATGACTTCCACCTGATCCCGCTGGCGGAAGAGCTGCGGCGCCTCGGAGTTCGCCAGCGCATCGGCTTTTTCCTGCACACGCCCTTCCCGCCGACCGAGATCCTGGGGACGCTGCCCGCGCACGAGGCGCTGATGCGCGCTCTGTTCGCCTACGACCTGATCGGTTTCCAGACCGTGGACGATCTCGAGCGTTTCCGCGCCCACGTGCGCCGTGCCTACGACGGCATCCTGCGCGGCGAGACGACCGAGGCATTCGGGCGCGAGCTGCGCGCCGGGGCCTTCCCGATCGGCATCGACGTGGATCGCTTCCATCGCTTCGCGTTCACGTCGCCGGGCAGCCGGGAATTCGCGCGCATGCATCGCGTGCTGCGCGGCCGCGACCAGTTCATCGGCGTCGACCGCCTCGACTACAGCAAGGGCCTGCTGCGCCGCATGGACGCATTCGGCCGCTACCTGGAGTCGCATCCGAAGGCGCACGGGAACGTGATCCTCCTGCAGGTCGCCCCGGTGAGCCGCAGCGATCTGTCTTCGTACCGCAACTTCCGGCTGGAGCTCGACCGCGAGGCGGCGCGCGTGAACGGGCGCTTCGGCCGCTTCGACTGGACGCCCGTGCATTACCTCAACCGCGCGCTGCCGCGCAGGACCCTGGCGGGCCTGTACCGGGCGAGCCGCGTGGGCCTCGTGACCCCGATGCGCGACGGCATGAACCTCGTCGCGATGGAGTATGTCGCCGCGCAGGACCCGGCCGACCCCGGCGTGCTCGTGCTCTCGCGCTTTGCGGGGGTGGCGAACTACCTGCGCGAAGCCCTGATCGTGAACCCGTATGATGGCGAGGAGACCGCCAACGCCATGCACCTTGCCCGCGAAATGCGCATCCAGGAACGCCGGCAGCGCCACGAATCGCTGATGAAGAGGCTGCGCGCGCGCGACGTCGGCCGATGGCGCCGTGATTTCATCGCGGCGCTCGCGGATACGCCCGTCCGGCGAGGTGCCCGGAAGGCAAGATGATCCTCGTTTGCGACGTGGGGGGCACGCGCACGCGCCTCGCGCTTGCCGCGCGGGCGGATGGCTGGTGGAGCTTGTCCGGCCTGGAGGAAACCAGGACGACGCCGGATGTCCTGGCGAAAGTCTCGCGCTTCGCCGCCGGCAGGGAATTGGCGGCCGCGGGCTTCGGCGGCGCTGGCCCGGTCAGGACCGACGGCTGCATCGATCTCACGAACGCGGGCGTCTGCCTCGATCCCGCGGCGCTTGCGAAGGCGGCGGGCGTCGCCCGCGCCGTCGTCGTGAACGATTTCCGCGCGATCGCCGAAGCGATCCCGCACCTGCCGGAGGCTTCGCTCCAGCCCTGTGGGGGCGGCGGCGGGGTCGCCGGCGAGCCCGTCGTTGTGCTGGGCCCCGGCACGGGCCTCGGCGCGACGATCGGCGCCATGGGGCCGGGCGGCTGGCATGCTCTCCAGGGTGAAGGCGGGCACGCGGACCTCGCGCCGGTGGACGACGAGGAGCTCGAAATCTGGCAGCAGATGCGTCGTGCGCATGGCCGACTTTCGGCGGAGTCCGTGCTGAGCGGCCCGGGCCTCGAGCGCCTCTACGCCGCGATCGCGGGCCGCACGCTCGCCGCGCCCGAGATCGACGCCGCCGCCTGGCGCGGCGAGCCGGAAGCGACCCGGGCGCACGCGCTCTTCACGCGCTGGCTCGGGCGCGTCGCGGGCAACCTCGCCTTGATCGCGGGCGCGCGGGGCGGCGTTTATCTGGCGGGCGGAATCCTGCCGCGCTGGGGCGCGCATTTTGACGTCGAAGCGTTTCGCCGCGCCTTCGAGGACAAGGCACCCTACAACGCCTGGCTTGCCGCGATCCCGACCACGCTTGTCACGCATCCGCACCCCGGCCTCATCGGCCTCGCCGTACTCGCTGCGGCCGGCCCGTGAGCGCCACACCCGACACAATCGTTGCGAGCGCGACGCCGCCAGGCCGCGGCGGCATCGGCATCGTGCGCGTCTCCGGGCCGAAGACACGCGACATCGCGACGCAGATGCTCGGCAGCCTCCCGCCGCCGCGCCATGCGACGGTGGCCGTGTTCGCGGGCGCCAACGGGCTCACGATCGACGTCGGTCTCGCGATCTATTTCCCGGCGCCGAATTCCTTCACGGGCGAGGATGTCCTGGAGCTGCACGGCCATGGCGGGCCCGTCGTCATGGACCTGCTCGTCGCGCGCGCCGCCGAGCTCGGCGCCCGGTTCGCTCGCCCCGGCGAGTTCAGCGAGCGAGCTTTCCACAACGACAAGCTCGACCTCGTGCAGGCCGAAGCCATCGCCGACCTCATCGCCGCGGGCTCGGCGGAGGCCGCGCGCGCGGCGCTCCGCTCGCTCTCCGGCGAATTCTCGAGCGAGATACGCGCGCTGGACCTCCGCGTCATGCAACTGCGCGCCTACGTCGAGGCAGCGATCGACTTCCCCGACGAGGACGCGGAGTTCCTCGAGTCGCAGGAAGTGCGCGATCGCCTCACGGAGATCGGGCAGCGCTTCGCCGCGATCGGGGAGTCGCTGCGACAGGGCCGGGCGCTGCGCGACGGCCTGCACGTCGTGATCGCCGGCAGGCCGAACGCGGGCAAGTCGAGCCTCCTGAATGCGCTCGCGGGATACGACGCCGCCATCGTCACGGAGATTCCCGGCACGACCCGTGACCTCGTGCACGAGCGCATCCACGTCGACGGCCTGCCTATCCACGTCGTGGACACGGCGGGCCTGCGCGACTCCGACGACGTGATCGAGGTCGAGGGCCTGCGGCGCGCGCGTATGGAGATGAGCCGCGCGGACTTCGTGCTGTACGTCGTCGACGCGACGCGCGGCTATGGCCCGGGCGAAGTCGCGCAGCTGCCCACGGGAACGGCGACGCTCATCGTGTGGAACAAGGTGGACCTGCCGGAGGCGCACGCTTTGCCACCCGCCGAGGACCGCCCCGCCATCGCGGTCTCCGCGCTGTTGGGCGCCGGCCTTCCGGAACTGCGCGAGCAGCTGAAGGCTGCAGCGGGTTACCAATCCGACAGCAGCGCCTGGTCGGCGCGGCGCCGGCACGTCGATGCGCTCGCGCGTGCGCAGAGCCTGTTCGAGCTCGCGGAGGCGCGGCTCTCGGAGCGCGCCTCCTTTGAGCTGGTCGCGGAGGAGCTGCGCCAGGCGCACGAGGCGCTTGGCGAGATCACGGGCGAGGTCTCGAACGACGCGCTCCTCGGCGCGGTGTTCGCCACGTTCTGCATCGGTAAGTAGCGATGAAATGGCTCATCACGAAATACCTGATAACCGCCGCCATCGTTGTCGTCGTTTCGGAGGCCGCCAAGCGAAGCGACAAGCTGGGCGGATTCATCGCGGCACTTCCGCTCGTGACCGTTCTGACGCTGATCTGGCTGCACGTCGAGCGACAGCCCGAGATCAAGGTCGCCAACCACGCCTGGTACACGTTCTGGTACGTCCTGCCGACGCTGCCGATGTTCCTGGCATTCCCGGCCATGCTCCACCGGATGGGCTTCTGGCCGACGCTGGTCATCTGCATTGGAATCACGACGCTCAGCTTCGGTTTGCTCGTCGTGATCGGGCGCCGATTCGGCCTGGAGTTGATCTAGGCGAGTTCCACGCTGCGGGCTCGAATGCGTAAAGTAGAGTGCGCGGCCCTGGCGATCCTGGCGGGCATCCTGGCGATCCATGGGTCGGCACGATGCGAGGCGCCTCCATTAGCCGTCATCGCGAAAATTCCCCTGACCGACAGCAAGGGGCGCATCGACCATCTCGCCTTCGACCCGGATCGCCGTCGCTTGTTCGTGGCGGAACTGGGCAATAACAGCGTCGCAATCGTGGACGTGGCGCGGCAGCGCTTCGAGCGCCGGCTGACGGGTCTTGCAGAGCCCCAAGGCATCGCGTTCGTCGCAGAGACGGATGCCGTGTACGTCGCGACCGGGGGCGACGGCGTCCTCCGCGCATTTCACGCAGCGGACATGAGCGCGATCGCGAGCGTCGACGTGGGCGACGACGCCGACAACGTCCGCGTGGATGCGAAGTCCGGCCACATCTACGTGGGCGTCGGTGACGGCGGCCTGGCGGCGCTCCAGCCGCGCACCCTGGCGCGATTGCGCGAGATTCCCCTCAAGGGGCATCCGGAGGGCTTCCAGCTTTCGATACTCGGTCCCCTAATTTTCGTGAACGTTCCGGACGCGCGTGAAATCGCAGTTGTCGACCGTTCGACGGGAAAGCAGACGGCAAGCTGGTCGACGGGCGAGCTGCGGGGCAACTTTCCAATGGCGATTGACGACGTGAGGGGCGAACTCTTCAGCGCCTTTCGATCGCCGGCCAAGATCGTGGCCTATCGGGCGACGAATGGAAAAGTCGTCCACGAGGCGGAAATCTGCGCGGACGCAGACGACGTGTTCGTCGATATGAGGCGAAAGCGTCTCTATGTTATCTGCGGCGCGGGCGTCATTGACGTCCTGAAAAGCGCCACGCTCGAACGGATCGCACGGATAGCGACCGTTGAAGGCGCCCGTACCGGATTATTCGTCGCCGATGACGACCTGTTGTTTGTCGCAGCACGAGCCGTAGCGGACCATGATGCAGCAGTTTGGGTACTGAAGCCCAATGATTGATCGACAGTTCGACGGCGCAAGTCCGGGCGTCCACGCGCTCCGCTAAACTTCAGCATCATGTGGAGGACCATCCTGGCCTACGGACTCGCGCTCGCGGCCGGTGCGCTGGCGCTGCAGTGGTTTGAATACCAGATCTGGGCGCGCGCCCACGCGCCCGAGGTGTACCTGACGCTGCTCGCGGCCGCCTTCCTGGCGCTCGGCGTGTGGGTTGGCGCGAAGCTGTTCCGGCGGACCGCGACGACTGGTCCTTTCGAGCCGAACGAGCGCGTCCGCGCCTCGCTCGGCATCACCGATCGCGAATACGATGTCCTTCGCCAGCTGGCCGCGGGCCGCTCCAACAAGGAAATCGCGCGCCAGCTCGGGGTCTCGCCCAACACAGTAAAGACGCACGTCGCCCGATTGCTCGAGAAGCTGGACGCCGGTCGCCGCACGGCGGCCGTCCGGTCCGCGCGTGAGCTTGGCCTGATTCCCTAGCCTCGCCCCCGAACCGGGTGATCGGGACAGAATCACCCTTTCAGGCGATGGCCAGGTACCGGCGGAATGCGCTCGAATGCGCGCCCGCCCGCCTCGAAGGAGCCTACGATGCTACGCACGATCCTCGCCTTTGGCCTCGCCGCCGGCATTGTCGTCGCGGTCCCGATGTGCCTGATGGTGGCAAACAGCGAGCCCGGCTCCGCCGGCCACTCGTACCTCGCCGGATACCTGGTGATGCTGGTCGCCTTGAGCCTCGTCTTCGTGGGCGTGAAGCGCTATCGGGACCGCACGTTGGGTGGCGTGATCCGCTTCGCCCCGGCGCTCGGTATGGGTCTCGCGATCAGCGCGGTTGCGGGCGTGATCTACGTGATCGGCTGGGAAATCACGCTGGCGGTCACCGACTACTCGTTCATCGACAGCTACGCCGCCGCAGCCATCGAGGCGAAGCGCGCGGACGGCGCATCGGCAGCGGAAATCGCCGCCGTCACCGCACAGATGGCGGACTTCAAGGCGCAATACGCAAATCCCTGGTTCCGGATGCCGATCACGTTCGTCGAGATATTTCCCGTCGGCGTCCTGGTGTCGCTGATCTCGGCGGCGCTCCTGCGCAACAGACAGTTCCTGCCGGCGCGGCAGGCCACCGGCTGAGCGCCCGCGCGGCGGGCGATGCGGCCGCGGTCATGCGTCACAATTCCGTCATTGATACGGCGATTCATGGCTATTCGCGGTGACTGAGACCGATTCGTCACCGCGCCCCGACTGACGCCCTAACCGGCGCTGCCTAGCATGACTTCCCGACCCTGCACGCAACAGGACTGGGAGGTCCGTGAGTCATATGGGCAACAGCAAGCTGATACGCGCTGCCGTCGTTGCGGCCCTCGCACTGCCGCTCGCCGCGACGGCCGAAGAAGTCTCCAACGAGGAGCTCCTGAAGCGGATCGAGGAACAGGAACAGAAGATCCTCGTCCTCGAGCGCAAGCTCGAGATACAGGACGAGTCGGCGGCCTCCGCCAAGGAAGCGACCCCGGTGGTGAGCGCGGGGCCGAAGGGCTTCAGCCTCAAGTCAGCGGACGGCAAGAACCAGTTGAAGCTGCGGGGAACGCTGCACCTCGACGGCCGCTGGATCTCCGGCACGGATCCGGGCGGTACCTTCGACACCTTCACGGCGACCCGCGTGCGCCCGATCTTCGAGGGCACTGTCGCGAACATCTTCGACTTCAAGTTCATGCCCGACTTCGGCCAGGGCCGCACGGTCATCCAGGACGCCTACGTCAACGCCCGTTTTACACAGGCGGCGCAGCTCGAGGTCGGCAAGTTCAAGGCGCCGATAGGTCTCGAGCGCCTGCAGTCGGCGAACGACATGCGCTGGGTGCAGCGCGGTTTCCCGACGAGCCTCGTGACGAACCGCGACATCGGCCTCATGTTGCAAGGTGACCTCGGCGGCGGGCGCTTCTCCTACCAGGCCGCCTACCTCAACGGCTCGAACGACGGCAGCAGCAGTGAGACATTCGCGGACGTCGACATCAACGACGACAAGGAATACGCGCTCCGCCTGTTCGTGCAGCCGTTCGCGGAGAGCGAGAACTTCGCGATCCGCGGCCTGGGCTTCGGCATCGCGGGCTCCTGGAATGACCAGGTCGGCAACATACTGCAGCCTCTTCTGCCCTCGTTCCGCACGCCGGGCCAGTCGACCTTCTTCCGATATCGCTCGTTCGGCACTACCGCCGGCACCATCGCCGACGGCGAACGCACGCGCCTTGCGCCGCAGTTTTACTACTACGTCGGCGCTCTCGGCGTCCTCGGCGAATACACCGAGGATTCCCAGGATGTGTCGCGCGTGGTGGCAACCGGGGTGCGCGAGGCGACGGTCGACACCAACGCCTGGCAGCTCGCGGTCTCCTACTTCCTGACGGGCGAAGAAGCGTCTTTCAAGGGCTTCCAGCCCAAGACACGCTTCTCGCCGAGCGAGGGGACCTGGGGTGCGTTCGAAATCAAGGCCCGCGTGCAGCAGTTGAACATCGATGACAATGCCTTCTCCGGCGGCGCCGACTCGTTCGCCGACCCGCTGGTGTCCGCGAGCCAGGCCGATTCCTATGGCATCGGTCTAAACTGGTACCTCAACGAGAACGTCAAATGGCTGCTCGACCTCGAGCACACGACGTTCGAGGGCGGTGCAGTGACGGGCGACCGCAAGGACGAGGACTCGTACCAGCTCCGCCTCGCGATCGCTTTCTGAGAACAGGAGTCAAGCCATCATGAAGCCCAGGAATGCATGGAGCCGGCTGCTCGGCGTCATCGCCGGCAGCCTCGCGTTCGCCGGCCTGGCGAGCGCCGCCTCCGTGGAGCTGCTCAACGTGTCGTATGACCCGACGCGCGAGCTCTACACCGAGTACAACGCCGCGTTCGTCAAGTACTGGAAGCAGAAGAGCGGCCAGGACGTCACGATCCGCCAGTCGCACGGCGGCTCCGGCAAGCAGGCGCGGACCGTGATCGACGGCCTGCAGGCCGACGTCGTGACGCTCGCACTCGCCTATGACATCGACGCGCTGGCGAAGCAGGGCAAGCTCCTGCCGGCGAACTGGCAGACGCGCCTGCCGAACAACAGCTCCCCGTACACCTCTACGATCGTGTTCCTGGTGCGCAAGGGCAACCCCAAGCACATCAAGGACTGGGGCGACCTCGCGAAGCCGGGCGTCGCCGTGATCACGCCGAACCCGAAGACCTCGGGCGGCGCGCGCTGGAACTACCTCGCCGGTTGGGCCTGGGCGCTGAAGCAGCCCGGCGGCAGCGAGAAGACAGCGGAGGACTTCCTCGGGAAGCTGTACAAGAACGTCCCGGTGCTCGACACGGGCGCGCGCGGCTCGCTCACGACCTTTGCGCAGCGCGGCATCGGCGACGTGATGATCGCCTGGGAGAACGAGGCGTTCCTCGCGATCGACGAGATCGGCAAGGACAAGTTCGAGATCGTGAACCCGTCGCTCAGCATCCTCGCGGAGCCCCCCGTTGCCGTGGTGGA
>Ga0075428_100002696_pt1 | contig 19317 bp, 9 predicted proteins | sample RhiMetdeltSRZDD2_FD_75291 | JGI IMG/M metagenome (GOLD analysis project Ga0075428, IMG submission 75291) | Populus rhizosphere microbial communities from Tennessee, USA - Rhizosphere MetaG P. deltoides SRZDD2 | ecosystem: Host-associated > Plants > Roots > Rhizosphere > Soil | place: USA... | reverse complement strand
GCAAGCGTCTTCACGTATTCGGGATTGTTGAACGGATTGAAGAACCAGGCCGCCGTGTTCGTGATCACATAAAACAACACCGCGCCCAGCAAACCGCCGCTGACGATCTTCCAAAGCGAACCGCGCGGGTTGAATCGCGTGCCGAGCCAGATAAGCACAATGACCGCGACGTAGTTAAACAGGATTTCCGGTTGCCAGGCGTTGAAGCCCTGTGCGGTGTGATAAAAGTTCAGCAGCACATCGGTGATCACGAGCGTTCCAAGCGGCAACCACCACGCCAGCTTGCCCCGCAGGAACACCCCGCCGCAAAACGCCAGCGCGTAATACGCGCTAAAGTTCCACGGCAGCAATCCCGGCCAGCGCGTGAGCGCGAACGCGACCATCAGCAGGATCGGCAGCCACTTGTTCCATTTCTCGTTCACGCGTAACAATGATACCGCACAGCCGGACGCTGACAAGCAGCCGTGCGAGCCTGAAAACGCTGTTCGAGATCGTTCACGAAGACGCCGACCTGCTGGTGATCAACAAACCGGCCGGCCTGGTCTGCCATCCCACCAAAGGCGACGAGTATTCGAGCCTGATCAGTCGCGCGCGGCTCCACGTCGGCGCGGGGTCCGAGCCGCAGTTGATCAACCGGCTCGACCGCGAAACCAGCGGCGTCACCCTCGTCGCGAAGAACGCCGAGACCGCGCTGGAAATTCGGAGAATTTGGGAACAACGCGACGTGACCAAGAAGTATCTCGCGATTGTTCACGGCACCGTCGAACCTGACGACGGCGTCAGCGATGCTCCGCTGGGCAAGGACACCCGCAGTCCCGTGGCAATCAAGGATTGCGTCGTTGCCGACGGCGCCCCGGCCCGAACGCAATTTCGTGTGCTCCGGCGATTTTCACGAAGCGAAGGCGAGTTTTCGCTGCTCGAAGTGCAGCCGCTCACCGGCCGAAAACACCAGATTCGCATTCACCTCGCGCACATTGGCCACCCGATCGTTGGCGACAAGCTCTACGGATTGGATGAAAACATTTATCTCGATTTCGTGAGTTATCGCCTGACCGACGCGCAGCGCCAGCGCTTGATCCTTCCGTATCACGCCCTGCACGCCGCGGAGGTCCGCCTTGCGTGGCGGGGACACGAACGGCGATTTCTCGCAGAAGCCGAGGATTGGTTTCGAGGCTTCCTGGCGGGCACTTAGGAGCTATTAGCGCAATTTATGACGATTTTGCTTGAACTCGAGGTGACGCTTTTGTTACAAACAACACTCGCGGGGCAGGACACGCTGTCCAGAACCGGTTTTGAGGTCGTATGTCCGGAGCGTTGGACCTGCTAACAGCAGCAGCCCTCTTCAGGGCGCGCTAATCTCAACTTTTCCTGCCCCGCCCCTTCTCTGTACCAAAGAACTCCATAAGCCGGCGCGAAGTCGGGTCATCTCACGGCCTCCACGCGGAAAAAGCGTGTTGGACCGCCCAGGCCGCCCCATCGGCCGTCTTCGGTCCAGCGACAGAGTCCAGGCTCAGGAAAGCTGAAGGTCGGATCGATGATGAAGTGCCAGTCGGCCTGGCCCGAAGACCATTCGGCGAGGATGGGTGACCAGACGATGCGATACTGTTTCCCTTCCTGGGCTGGAAATACCAGGCTGGCTGCTCCATTGGCGTACGAGATCGAGGCTCGCAACACGCTTGTTGAGTTTTCGGGATCGCTCTCAGCGACAAATTCGTCGTAATTACTCGCGCCGTCGCCGTCCTCGTCGGCGGACTTCTCCCCGGGTGTTAATGGCGAATGGCCAAAGTGGCCGGTGGCCCATGCGTCTTCGATCCCGTCGCCGTCGAGGTCGGTGGAGCGATAGTCGCGCAGCGTGACTGATGTCGACGTGTATTCAACAATGAACGATCCGAGGTTGTCCGTGGTTTTTAGTCGGCCGCCATTGGTGATATTGCTGAAGGTGCCGGTCACCGCGGCCGTAACGATCGCGACCGTATTTGAAGGAGGGTCGGCGTCCAGGCGGAGCAGCAGCTTGCCGTTCAGGACAGCCACGTTGCTGACGATCAGCGTCGCCGCTCGTTGAAGACTAATATCAATCAACAGCGTGCCAGCAGGTTGCTGAACAAAGTTGCTGGTAACGATGGTGCCAAGAAGAAACGGCGACACAGTGCCGAAATTGGTGACATTGGCCGTAATTGGGCCGCGGCTTTCCAGCAGCGCGTGTTCGCGGACAATGATCCCCCGTGGCGCGGTAATGTCTCCGCCGTGGAATGACGCATTGTGGAGACCGTCGCCAATGACGAGCGGAAGGCGATTATCCACGAGCGCTTCCGAACAGAACAAAGTTCCGCCGAGAAGTTCCAACCGGCTCCATTGATTGGTCATCAGCAATCTGCCGGCATTGACCGCGCCGCTTCGGAGCCGCAGCGTGCCGTATCGCACTTCGAGCGTGTTCACGGCGTTCCTGTCGAGGTCGAGATTGCCGCCGGCGATTTCAACTTCGTTCAGAAAGGGGACACCGCCGCCCAAGCCGCATCCTGGATCGGAAAGCCCGCCGTCCGCTACGCCGATGGTAAGGTCGCGGGCAGAAACCCTGCCACCGTTGGTGATGAAAAGCGAGTTTATGATCGCATACTCCCCCACTACAAGTGAATCCGCGATGGCCCAAAGTGAATTGTGCCCTGTCACGTGTACCCTGGCGATGCTTGCCATGTAAGGACAACGACTGCCTTCACCGAAACGTGTCCCGATTGTTCCGAGATGCCCGGACTGGCTCCGCACCAAACCGCCATTTGAGACGACCAGGGAACTGCCCAACGCCCGCTGGCCCACGACGAGTTCGTTGGTTATGAACCATACTGAACGGGGGCCACTCACGACGGCGCAGTTTCGCAGGCCCGTATGCTCACCGATGACCCCGCCGCCCATCGAATGGATTTGCCCGCCATCAATTACTTCGAGGCGATTGGAGCGGCCTTCAAAGCCCACAACGACGTTGCTTTCAACCATCACGAAGGAGTTGCTGCCGGCAATTGAAACCAGGTTGAAGTCGCTGGGGCCCGCGGCGCCGGGGGAGGCCAGCGAACTGGCTCCCAAATGAATATTGCGGGCTTCGGCGCGCGCACCGCCGGAAACAAGAAAACGATTGGAATGGCCAAAGCCTCCGATGTTGAGATTGCTCGAGACACTCAGCCTGGTGCCATCACCGGTGAGTTCAACAGCGTTCTCGCGCGCATAGCTTTGTCGCCCGATGGTGAGTTCTGTGCTTTGGACCAAAGCTCCCTCGCTTACACGAAGGGAGTTGCGCTGGCCATCGTCGCCCACACGCATGGTCAGGTTGCTCCAGACCGAGCCTGCTCCGCTGACTAGCGCTAAGTTATCATCACTGATAGCGCCGAGCACGGCGCTATTGCCCTCGACGCGGCCCCCATCTGTGACCTTCAACACATTGTGAGTCCCCCTCCGACCCACCCAGAGGACGGCGGCGCGCAACAACGAGCCAGGACGGGAAATTTCAATTTTATTTCGGCCGCCACTCCCGAAGCTGCTCGTGAAGCTACTGCAGAGGACCTGCGCGCCGTCCGTGATCGTGAGGCTGTTGCTCACACCGCAAGAGCCGAGTTCAAGGATAGTATTTGTCCACACCGCGCCTACGCCTCGGATCAACGCGGCGTTGTTGTGTGACCCGCAAGAATAGCCAATCTGTGTCAGATTGGCCTTCAATCGCGCGCCATCAACGAGTAAGCGGTTGCCGGAACCGGATTCTCCCATGTAAAAGGGACACAATACGGTGAGCTTCGAGCCGGCGCCGGAAATTTCCACGGAGTTACCATGGCTAAACTCGAACCTCCCAACCCCTAACTCAGGATCGGTGGCAAGGCGGGGCGCACCGCCAACCTGGAACTCCGCGCCATTGAGAATGATGAGGCTGTTCGAAGCCCCTCGGAAGCCAACGAAAGTTCTGTCATTGGTTCCGCGCGCGCCCGGGCCATCGAGGGCTACAACGTTGAAATTGGCGTCGCTCCGGGCACCGATGGTCATGTTGCCGCCTTCGGGCCAACCGTCGGTCACGATCGCATCGCGAACGTTCAGTTGATTTGAGGAGGAGCCAGCGCCGACCGTGATGGCGACGGCACGCAGTCGCGCGCCATTGAGCACCGACACCTGGTTGAGAGCGCCGGTATTGCCGAGGAGAAAGCTGCCTCCGGTGTTCCAAACTGAATCGCTGCCCGAAACGACCGCGGAGTTGTTGTCTGCGCCGGCGGCATCGCCAACAATGGCGATTCCGTTCGTGAGCTTGCCGGAGTTTGTGACGAGCAGGAAGTTGAACGGACCGGTCGCACCAACCGTGAGCTGCGGGCCAGCATTGGTTTCGATTCCATCAACGATATTCGTGGTGAAGCTCTCCGCGTGAAGGCAGGGAGTTAGCGCAACAGAAATCGCTACGACAAGTCCCTGGATTTTCATGGCGTCTGAGTTTCTTCAGTCTGCAAAAACCTGCATGCTTGTCACGCAGGAAAGCAGCTGCGCTATCCTGTTTCGATCGGCACAAGCCGATGGCCGAGGATCGCGACCCTCGATTTGATCTCAGTGCATTCCAGTAACGGTGACATAAATTCATCGCGGCTGTTGCCGGCGGCCCATTGGGAAAAAGCAGGGAGAACGAGCAGGCCGTCGCAGATCATGAAGCACGGGTATTTTTCCCATGTCGCAACGCCGTCGCCGAGGGTCACCGACGGGTGTTCGTGGCCGATAACGATCCAACCCTGCTTCGCTTTTGTTGCCTTGATGTCCGCTTCCGCAACTGCGGCGGACGCCGCGTCGCCATGAACGAAGACGCAGCCGTTCGCCGAGAAATGCGTGACCGGCACGAAGCGGGTGTCGGCGTGCAGCAGTCGTTCAATGCTGCGATCGTGATTTCCGGCGATGGCGGTCACGGTCAGTTGGGGCGGCAGGCAGTCGAGGACGGCGAGCAGCGCTTCCTTGACCGGTTCGACCGGGACCGCTCGGTGCACGATGTCGCCGAGCAGGACCAACTGCTTTGGTTTGTAATCGTCCACGAGACCACGCAAGCGCTCTGGTGTCATATCGCGCGCCGTGATGGGCATCAATTGGCCGGCGTGCCGGTGCGCCCATGCGTAGCCCAGATGCAAATCGGCGATCGCGAGGAGCCGCGCTTCTGGCAGCCACAACGCGCGACGCGCGTCGAGCCACATGCCGGGCGCGAATTCGTATTTCGAATGGTCCATCTTAGGAGTTCCTCATGTTAGCTTGCTCGGGAGCGTTTTCAATGCGCGACCACCATAAATGGAACAGGCGCTCCATCGTTTCGCGCGGGTCCTCGACTAACAGCGCCTCCTTGATCTTCGTCGCGTACATCGCAAAGGAGAGCGGCGGGATGCTTTCGACCGCGTGGATGCGCATGGGTTTGCTGGCCGCGCTCTCAAGAAATCGCAATGCGCCCTCGACGTCGATGTAGGTGTGCACGGCGTCGCGCCGCGCTTCGCGCAGGAGCACGTGGTCGGGTTCATATTGCTGAAGCACGTTGAAAATCACTTCGCTCGACCACTGGAGTTTGCGCACGGATTTTTGCTCACCGAAATAATTGCGGTAAACCATCATTCCGGTCTGGGCGGCGTTGCGGAAGTGGTATTTCAGCAAGTCGGAGCGCGAGAGGGATTCGTCGAGATCTTTGGCGAAGTTCTCGGGCGAGAGAAGCTCTGGCAGTTCCTCGGCACTGAAGACCTGCGCGGGCGTGACGGTGAGCACGAAGCCGTAATCGTCGGGCGTCGCGACGGCGTTGCCGCCGCGCAATCGGCTCAGGCGCAACGCGAGGACGCGCGACAGCGCCTCGTTGCCGTTGCGCCCGATCAGGCAATGGAAAAAATAATGGCGCGCGCGCGTGGCCAGCCAGCGGCTGCGCATTTCCTGCGCCCGTTTGCTTTTCGTCGGCGACATTGCGCTTTCGATCTCCACAGGTTGCGCGAACAAATTCTCGACGAGGAGAAAATCAGCCGTGGGAATTTCCGAAAGCCGGTGTTGCGCATTATACATTTTGAAAATGATCTGCGCGTTGGCTTCGCCGCACTCCAGGCGGTGTGCAATCCATGAAATCAACTCATCAACCGGCTCGGGGTCGATCGCCTCGAACCTCTTCCGCAGCTCGCTGCGGAAGGAAACAATCTCCTCAGCGACTTTGTTCGTGAGGGGCATCTTGTTGGCGTTCCAGCGCGGCACGGTGGGCACCGCGCTGTCGGCGCGTGAGACAAAACATTCCATCATGCCGATGCGCTCCAGCCGCACGGGCCGGCCCGCAATGATAAAGATGTCACCGACCTGGAGATTGCGGACGAAGGTCTCCTCGATCATGCCGAGCGTGCGGCCCCTGAGCTTCACGCGCACGACGCCTTCGTTGGGAATCACTCCAATGTTTTGGAGCAGGTCGCGCTGCACGCGGCCGCCGCGTGTCTCGAACGAATCGTCGGTGAGGTTGATCTTGCCGAACACTTCGGTGTATTGCTGCCGCAGGGCTTTGCCGCCGCCGGCGAGGTAATCGAGCACATCGTCAAATTCCGCTTCGGCGAGATCGCGATAAGGATACGCGCCGCGCGCAAGCTCCAGCGCCTCGGCGCGCTTCCACGGGTGCGTGCAACCCATGCTGACGATGTGTTGCGCCAGGACATCGAGGGGAGCGCGCGGCAACCGCACCGGATCGAGCTGTCGTGTGCGGGCGAGCAGCACGGTGGCGCAACACTCGACCAGATCGTTCATGTTCGTGGCCATGAGCAGCCCGCGGCTGATCGCCTTGATGTTGTGGCCGGCGCGGCCAGTGCGTTGGAGTGCGCGGCTGACGCCCTTCGGAGTCGAGAGCATGACCACTAAATCAACGGAGCCGATGTCGATGCCGAGCTCCAGGCTGGTGGAACAAACGACCGCGCGCAGTTCACCGCGTTTTAAGCGGTCCTCGACTTCCTGGCGCACATCGCGGTCGAGCGAGGCGTGGTGGCATTCGATCTGCCCGGCGAGTTCGGGCAGCGCCTGGTGCAGCCAGAACGTGGCCGCCTCCGCCCCGGACCGCGTGTTGCTGAACACGAGCGTGGTGCGATTCTCGGTGATCAGCCTCGCCAGTTCGCGGATCAGCCGCTGGCCCGTGTAACCCGAGGGCGGGTAAGGATCTTCGCCCAGCGGGGAGTAAACGCGCAGATCGACCTTCTTGGACGTGCTCACGTCGACAAGATCGCATTTACGGTGGGTACCCACGAGAAAGCTGCCGACTTCATTCAGTGGGGCGACGGTGGCAGACAGGCCGATGCGTTGGAGCGCTCCCCCACCCTCGCGGACGAGTTGATCGAGCCGTTCCATGCTCAGACTCAGGTGCGCGCCGCGCTTGTTCTCCGCAAGCGCGTGGATTTCATCCACGATCATCCATCGCACCGAACTGAGGATCGGCAGCCATTTCTTCTGGCTGAGCAACAGCGCCAAACTCTCCGGCGTCGTCAGCAAAATGTGCGGCGGCCTCGTGTGCTGTCTCTGTCGTTCGGCCTGCGTCGTATCACCGCTGCGCAGACCGACGCGGATCGGGGGCTTCTCGCCGTAGACTTCCGCCAACGGCGTGTTCAGGTTCTTCTCGAGGTCATAACTCAGTGCGCGCAATGGTGAGACGTAGATCGCGTAAATCGTATTGCGCAGTTCACCCCGCTGGTCCATCAACGCCAGTTCGTTCAGGACCGCCAAAAACGCTGCGAAGGTTTTGCCAGTGCCCGTCGGGGAAACAATCAGCGTGCTCGATCCGGCGGCGATCAGCGGCCATGCATTGGCCTGTCCGGGCGTGGGCTCGGGATAGGTCCGCGCGAACCACTCAGTAACTGGCGATGTAGGGAGGGTGCGCATGCCGGATGGTTAAATGGGTTAAATGGTTAAATGAGTTAAATTGGGAGGGAATGACTAATGTCGAATGACGAAAGAATGCCGAAGCGCGAATGCCGACAAATCGGCGTACGCCGATTTTGATTTGTCGTAAGTACTTGGTACAGCGTGGTCGAATCGGTAAAGAATCGGCGAGTACGCCGATTTTGACGATTTTGTATGGAGTTGCGATTCCGGAAATCGGAATCGGAATTCCGGAAAATTTCGGTTTTCTCCGGGTTGGTACGGAGAGATATGCGGAGACGCGGAGTGCAGACCAATAAGGAAAGCAGGAAGGGAGGAAACTGACGAGGAGCGGACGTTTCGGAATTCCGGAAATTCCGGTTTCCGATTTTTGCGTGCCTGACTGGACGAACGTATGCCGGATGGCATCCGGCGATACAGCAGCCTTCCAGGCCGCGCTAAAACATAGTTGGCCTTCATGCGCGCATTATATCATGGGTTTTTCCAGCAACTGCGTTGCGGCCAAATCGAAGGTGACAGGAGAGGACAGGAGAGGACAGGAGCGGACACGAGAGGACAGGAGCGGACATTTTTTGCGCAGATTCAGCTTGACCGATTTTCGGTTTTATAAGGAAGCCAGGAAGAGAGGTGGGTGAGAAAATGAAAATTGCAAAATGAAACATTTAAAATGAAAATTGCGCTGGCGCTTAGACCATGGAAGTCGAGCGGAAGCTAACGTGGTGGATCGAAAGGATAGGAAAGGCCCAACGGTCCACAAGGGTCGGTGACGCAATTGGTACGTGGCGACCGCATAAACCGTAGAACTATACGTCAAATATGAGGCAGAATATCTGTTAGGCCGCATCGCGCGTATGAAGCAGCCCGTCACACCACGCAGTCACATCGAGATGATTCGCGATTATCCGATCACAGGGTTGGTCGAGGGTTGGTATTTTCGGCAGCGAGAGGTTTCGGCCAGTTGCTATGTCGTCGAGGGCAGCGACGTTTACGGTCGGACGGTTTCACGTCAGACCACAGCAGACCCTCCCGACGCGGCACTCGCCGAGTGCGTTGCGTTCGCTCGGCAAGTCGTTCAGAGTCGCGGAGGACACAACGCGGCCTAACCATGCGCTGCAGCGAACCCGGCGGGAGCGTCGCGGTTGCAATCGTTGCGTCCCGTGCGCCGAGTCGCTGAGCTTCGGTCGTTAGGCGGCAGCACCATGCGCCCCGTTCGTCCAGAACCTGAAGAGCTGCCAAAAATCAAACGGGCGATGCGTGCAGCTCGGTTTATGAGGTGGGGCTCGCAATCGGTAGTGCTTCTTGTGCTGTGTGTGGCTATTTACGTAGGTGGGACGTCCGAGTGGTACTTTGGAGTCGCCCTATTCGTCGCTATCTGCGCCCCATTTTTGATCCTTGGCTTCTTGGCTGCGCGTTGTCCGCATTGCGGTCAGGTGTGGTGGGCTGATGGAGCGCGCTGGATGCGAGACGGCCAGTACGAGACTGCAGACGAGACCGAGACGATGGTATGCAGACGATGCCGGCTGGACATAGGCTTAGGATTGAGAGAGTGATGAGACAGATGCCGCCTAACCATGCGCTGCAGCGAACCCGGCGGTGGCGTCGCGGTTGCAATCCGTGCCTCCCGTGCGCCGGGTCGCTGAGCTTGGGTCGTCAGGTGTCGTCACCGCGCCATGAGTAAATTCGGCCAGACATTGTTTGGAGGCGGCGGGTTTATCCGCTGGGCGCTCTCCCCGTTTGTGCTGCTGTTTGCCGTTGTCATGCCATTGTGCATTGACGAGTGGACGTTTGGCCGCGTGGTGCTGATGGTGGGCATTGAGTTGATGTGTTTTTGCCTGCTCGCGGGTTTCTGGCTTCCTCCACGCATCGGTTTCATTGCTTTTCGAGTTCTTGCCGGGATGGTCTTTCTTGCTTACGCGGCCTATCTGATTGACGAGTTTTTCTTCAGCAAGAAGCAATTCACCGCCGCAGGTCGGCGTAGCGATGCTTCGCCTTTCAACGCGCTGCTTGGATTTATCATCATTGGTGGACCGAGTTTGTTGTTTGCGGTCCTTGGCAGATTCTCACTTCGACCACCACCAGAGCCAGGACCAGATGAGCACACTGTTGAGTCAGATGACGACAACACCTAACCATGCGCTGCAGCAAACCCGGCGGGAGCGTCGCGGTTGCAATGGATTCGCTCGCGCCCGCTCGCTCAGCCCTTTCGGGCTTTCGGCTGTCGCCGAATTCCTTTCGCCTTTTCCCAAAAGGCTCAAGTGTTGCGTCCCGTGCGCCGGGTCGCTGAGCTGGGTCGTTGGGCGGCTTTGGAACTCGCGTCGCTACTTTGTGTCGGGCTCGGTCCTCGCATTTACTGGACCTATTGTCTCGCTAGTCGTTGGGCTCGGTCGTAGCGTGCATCTGACATCAAACCATTATGAACAAAACCATCACAGCAGTTAAACGCGGAGTAAGAGCCGCAGTGGCGGAGACACTCCGCCCTCGTCAATTTGAGGCTAGTGGCAAGCCAGTTGTTTGCTCGCACTGCGATAGCGACGGCTTCGAGTGGCACGGACACGGCTTGGCTGGAACAAGATTCAAGCCTTTCGTGGGCGGCTATGTTTTGGAGTGCTGCCAGTGCAGTCATCTTGAGCATTTTGGAAAAAAGCCAGCAGAGGTTTGAACCGCCGCCTAACCATGGCGCTGCAGCGAAGCGTTAGCACGCGGCCACTGCGCTCTGGCCGCAAGCGAACGCCCTCGTGCGCCGGGTCGCTGAGCTTGGGCCGTTAGGCGGTATGTCACACAGAATCATTTGCCAATCATGAAAGCGGCTCTTTCACACCGCGGCACTTTGAGAGAGATGGCCCTGTTGCTCCTGGCGGCCTTCACGCTGGGCTCCAATGCTTCATGCCAGCATACGCTCATCACTGGAGAGACATACACGCACACATTCACCTCCCTGCCCAGCTCTCCAGGAGGGCAGTGGCACTCGGGAATCCTTGGCGTTTATCTGGCTTCCAATTCTGTTCAACCCGATGATGTTATCCGCCTTGAGATGTTCGAGGGCAATGCAGGGGATAGACCGGTGTATGATGGGACATTTACCAATCTTGCCACCTTCGGCGGCCAAGGGGGCCCTTTTGCCTGGTGGGACCTGGAAGGTTCCTGCCGTTTAACAATGCTCAGTGGATCCGTCATCATCAACCGGCTCGAAATCTTGGTGACCACAGGGCCTTTTTCTTGTCCATGCACTGCGCACTACACGAACATCTTTCCGGAGCCTCAAGTCAGGATGAGGGTGACGCCGCAGCTCGATGGGCACATTCGCCTGGCGTGGGAAACCAATTTTGCGGCCTTCACTTTGGAATCAGCGATCGCTCTTTCCGACAGGACGTGGACTCCGGTGACTAATACTGTGGTGACTGACGGAAGCTACTTTGCGGTCCTGGTATCTGCAGAAGCAACGGATCGCTACTTTCGCATGCGGAAGAACTGAGACAAATGGCACGGCCTAACAAATCGCTGCAGCCAACGCCGGGGAGCGGTTGTCCTTCCGCTGCGCGGTTCACGTCTCCTGGCCCGGCGTGGCTGAGCTTGAGGCGTTAGCCGCCCTTGCCTTATGTTGAAGACCCTATCAATCGTTGGTTACGTTGTGATGATTGGCGCTGTGCTCGGTTTGCTGGCTACGCGGACTCTTTTCTCATCGTCTCCATTCGTTATCCTGGTGCAGGTATTGGCACTTCTGCTGTTCCTTTGGGCGCGGGTTACTTTCGGTCGGCGCAGTTATCATGTGGGGGCTGATCCGACCGAAGGAGGCCTGGTGACTGGCGGCCCGTATCGGTACATCCGGCATCCGATCTACGCGGCGTTTTGCCTGTTCACTTCGGCTGGGGTAGCGGCGCACTGGTCATGGAGCGCCGGTTTGTGCGGTGGGTTGGTTTTGGGCAGCGCGGTGCTGCGAATCTTCTGCGAGGAGTCCTTGGTGGCGGCACGCTATCCCGAGTATGCTCTATACTCCGTCACGACCTGGCGCATGATCCCTTATGTTTACTAAGACTTCGGTTTCAGATGGCGCGGCTAAGCATGCGCTGCAGCGAAGCGTTAGCACGCGGCCACTGGCATCGCATCGCGGTTGCCATCGTTGCGGTCCCGTGCGCCGGGTCGCTGAGCAGAGGTCACGCAACGACGTCTAACCAGCCAAACGTCGATTCTGCGAACTTGGCCTTTGATCGTAGTGGGTGTAACCTGTAAGGATCCGCTTCAAAAGCGATGAAAATACAAATCATCACATGGGTCGGGATTCTCTCTGTCGCTTGCGTGGCCAACGCGGCGGACGCAATACTGTTTCACGAGGATTTCGAGAGCGGTGATTTGAACCAGTGGACGGCGGGACATCACGGCGTCGTCATTCTCGACCCACTGCGAGCCGCGAACCACGTGTTGACGTTCACCAGTTTGAATGCCGGCGGAGACATCTTCAGCGCCGCCTCTCTGCCTGTCGGAGAGAGCAACAAACAGTACTTCGTTAGCTTCGATTACTCGGGCATTTTCACGAATGGGAGCAGTCCTTTCGCGGGGCTGGGTGGATTCGTCGGGATTTTCGTGTCCGGGACCGAGCCGCATTACTGGATTGCCGGAACGGATGTGATCGGTCTCAACACATCGCTCGGCATCCAACTAATGGACGATGCCACGTGGCATCATTACGAGATCGATATCACGCCATTGATTCGGGAGAACCATCTGACGCAGGTGCACCTGATGTTGGAGGATTGGATTTCGAGCGGTGGCGTGGCCGGCGACGCTTATTTCGACAACATCCAATTGGTGGCGCGCCGAAGAGCGCTTGACCTGGAGGACATCGTGCCGTGTGCCGGGCCCTTGAGTGGAGGCACATGGAAGAACCACGGCGAATATGTGTCAGCTGTCGCCAGTGCGACGAGAGAACTAGTGTGGAAAGGCGCGATCACAACGCGCGAACGGATGCAATTCATTCGCCAGGCAGCCAAATCGTCTTGCGGAACAAAGCCAAATCGAGACTGGCGCACCAAGAGACCGGGTCGCTGAGGTTCGGGAATCGGTAGCAAAACAAAGGGAATGTGCATTTCCCGCAGGTGGGTGTGCGTTCTAGGGATGTTTTGGGGCCGCGGCTCCCGCTTTGCTATTCCTTTATGGCTAATCCCGCGGTTTCTTGCGCTGGTCCACGGCTCGGAGTTAAAACTTACGCGATGAACTTCCCCTCAATGCTCTGCTTTCTGTTGTGCGCGCTAATGCTCCAGTCGGCCGAAGCCGCCGCGCCTTCCAACTTGCGTGTGCTTTTTCTCGGCGACAACGGACATCACCGTCCCGCGGACCGCTTCAAGCAAATCCAACCGGTGCTCGCCGGCAAAGGGATCGAAGCGGTTTATACGGATGACCTCGCGGACTTGAATGCGGGGAAGCTCGCCGGATTCGATTGTCTTGTCGTTTTCGCCAATCACACGCGCATCGCTCCAGAGCAGGAGAGCGCGCTGCTGGATTTCGTGAACGCGGGCGGCGGGTTCGTGCCGTTGCATTGCGCATCGTATTGTTTTCTGAACTCACCGAAGTACATCGAACTGGTCGGCGGGCAATTCAGGAGCCACGGCACGGGCACGTTCAAGGATACGATCGTTAACACCAGCCACCCGGTCATGGAAGGCATCTCCCCCATCGAGAGCTGGGACGAAACGTACGTGCACACGAAGCACAACACGAACCGGCTTGTGCTGGCGGAGCGGCGCGATGACAAAGGGGCCGAGCCTTACACGTGGGTGCGCGAGCAGGGGAAAGGCCGGGTGTTTTACACGGCGTGGGGACACGACCAGCGCACGTGGTCGCACGCCGGGTTTCAAAAGCTCGTGGAGAATGGGATTCGCTGGGCCTCGACCCATTCGCCGAATCAACTCAAGGCGCGCACGGGCCTGAAGGCGTTCGATTACACCGAAGCGCCCGCACCATTGCCGAACTACACGCCGAACGCACAGTGGGGCACGCAGGGCGACCCGATCCGCACCATGCAGAAGCCGCTCGAGCCCGCCGAGTCGATGAAGCACCTCGCGACGTTTCCCGAATTCGAGGTGAGCCTGTTTGCCGCGGAGCCGGAAGTCATCAAACCGATCTGGCTCGCGTGGGACGAGCGTGGCCGGCTGTGGATCGCCGAGACCGTGGATTATCCCAACGAACTCAAGGCCGAGGGCGAGGGGCGCGACCGCCTGAAGATTTGCGAGGACACAAACGGCGATGGGCGCGCGGACAAATTCACGGTGTTCGTGGAGCAGTTGAGCATCCCCACGGGTTTCGTTTTCGCAAACGGCGGCGTCATTGTCATTCACTCCGGCAAAACCGAGTTTTTCAAGGACACCAACGCGGATGACAAAGCCGACGAACGGCGCGTGCTCTTCTCTGGTTGGGGCATGGGCGACACGCACGCGACGGCGAGCAATCTCCGTTACGGGTTTGATAATTGGATTTGGGGCACGGTCGGCTATTCGGGCTTCCGCGGGACCGTGGGTGGAAAGCAGGTCCGCTTTGGCCAGGGCATTTTCCGATTCAAACCGGACGGCTCCGAGCTGGAGTTCGTGCGCTCGAGCAACAACAACACCTGGGGCCTTGGCATCACCGAGGACAACATCATTTTCGGCTCCACGGCCAACGGCAACGCGAGCATGTACATGCCGATCGCAAACCGCTATTACGAGGCGGTGAACGGCTGGTCCGCGAGCCGGCTGGAAACGATTGCCGACAGCCAGCGGTTTTATCCGCTCACCGAAGAGGTGCGCCAGGTCGATTTCCACGGGCGCTACACAGCCGGTGCTGGCAGCGCGATTTACACGGCGCGAAATTTTCCGAAGGAATATTGGAACCGCGTGCAGTTTGTGGCCGAACCGACCGGGCATTTGCTCGGCAAGTTCCACCTCGAAGCGCGCGGCACGGATTTCGTCGCGCACAATGGACGCAACTTCGCCGCGAGCGACGATGAATGGACGTCGCCCGTCGTCGCCGAAGTCGGGCCCGATGGCGCGCTGTGGGTGAGCGACTGGTATAATTACATTATTCAACACAACCCGACGCCACGCGGTTTTCGCACGGGTCGAGGAGCCGCGTATGAGACGCCGTTGCGCGACAAGACGCACGGGCGGATTTATCGCGTTGTCCACAAGGGTGAAACCGGTGCTCCTGCAACGACAGCGATTTCGAAGGATGAGACGGTCCGCGCGGAGCGCCGACCCTACCTCGATAAGGCAACACCGGCGGAGGTCGTCGCCACGCTGAAAAGCAACAACCTGCTTTGGCGCATGCACGCGCAACGGCTGCTCGTGTCGCGTGGCAACAAAGACGTGGTGCCGGCGCTGTGCGAGTTGGTGCGGGACCCGAGCGTCGATGACATCGGATTGAACCCGGCGGCGATTCACGCGCTGTGGACTGCGTATGGACTTGGGGCGTTGGATGGCTCGAACGCGCGCGCGAGCGAAGCGGCGATTGGCGCTCTGAAGCATCGTTCCGCGGCGGTTCGCCGGGCTGCGCTCGACACGTTGCCGAGAAACGAGAAGTCATTGGAGGCAATCCTGAGCGGCAAACTTCTTGAGGACAGCGACCCGCTCGTGCGCAAAGCCGCACTGCTCGCCTGCTCGGAACTGCCGGCCTCCGATGCGGCCGCCTCAGCCGTGCTCGCAGCACTGCAAGAGACGCGCAATGCCGAGGACCGTTGGCTACCCGACGCAGCGACCAGCGCCGCCGCGCGAAATGACGCCGGATTTTTGAAGGCGGCCCTGAAAAGTTTCAAGCCAACCGCGTCAGCCTCAACAACTGAGTCATCCATGTCGGCGAACCTGATCGCGAACTCGTCATTTGAAGAAGTGGCCGATGGCAGGCCGACCGGCTGGCGAATGTCCACGCACAGTGGCCGCGGCGAACTCGGGCTGGCTGATTTTGGGCGAACCGGGAAACGGAGCGTGAAGATTTCCTCGCAACAGGGCGGCGACGTGAGTTGGGCGACGCGCGTGTCGGTGAAGCCGCGCACCGATTACCGACTCACGGGTTGGATCAAAACGGAGAATGCGCAGAAGATCGGCAGAGCCAACGGCGCGATGTTCAACGTCCACGAATTGCAAGACCCGGTTCGCGGCGGCACCAAAGCGCTCACCGGCGACAACGATTGGACGCAGGTCTCGCTCAACTTCAACTCGGGTCAGATGACTGAGGTCACGATCAACTGCCTGTTCGGCGGGTGGGGCCGGGCGACAGGCACGGCCTGGTTCGATGACGTGGAACTCACCGCTGCGCCCGGTTCTGAATTGCCAGGGGAAATCGGACGCGTCGTCCGAATCGTCACGACGCATTACGCGCAACGCGGCCCGACCGACAGCATCATCGGAACGCTCGCGGCGCTGAAGGGCGCGTCGCCGTCGCTGGCGGTCGCGATCCTGGACGGGTTGATGACCGGCTGGCCGGAGGACAAGCCGCCGACGCTTGACCCATCGCAGAAGCAAACCCTGGAAAGTCTCATGCAGGCGCTGCCTGAATCGGCGCGGGACCGTTTGCTGGCGCTCGCGCAACGCTGGGGGCAGCCGGATCTTTTCGGCACGAGCATCACGTCGATCCTTGAGTCCCTGAACAAACAAATCACCGATGCGTCGCTGGCCGATGCGCAACGCGCCGCTGCGGCGAAACGGCTTGTGGGTTTGCAGGACAAACCGGAAGTCATTGAAAGTGTTTTGAAGGAAGTGACTTTGCTGACGCCGCCCGCGCTCGCCGGCGGATTGATCAATGCTCTGGGGGAGAGCCGCAACAACCGCACGGGGCAGGCCATCACCGAGCATTGGGAGAAGCTCACGCCCGCCGTGCGCCGCAACGCCATCGCCGTGCTAATGCGCCGGCCTGAATGGGCCATGGCGCTTCTGGAGGCGGTGCAACGCGAGCGAATCCACAAGACGGACCTCGCGCCGGAGCACTGGTCGCAACTGAAACAAAACCCAAATCGCGCGGTCGCGCGTCGCGCCGAACGCCTGGCGGAGATCACCAACACGGGCGTTTCCACCGACCGCGAAGAGATCGTCAAAAAGCTGCTGCCGCTCGCGAAAGAAAAAGGTGATGTCGCGCGCGGGAAGGAAGTTTTTACGGCAAGCTGCGCCGTGTGCCACACGATCGAGGGCCAGGGCGGCAAGGTGGGCCCGGACCTCACGGGCATCAATTCGCGCGACCGCGCGGAGGTGCTCATGGAAATTCTCGACCCGAACCGCTCGGTCGAAGCGAACTACCGGATGTGGAATGTCACCACCAAAGGCGGTGAAACGTTTTCGGGCAGGCTCGAAGCGGAAACGCAGACCTCGGTCGAGATTCTCGACACGACGGCGCAAAAGCACGTCGTGCAGCGCAAGGACATCGCGTCGCTGGAAGCGTCTCAACTTTCGATTATGCCGACGGGCTTCGAGGCGCTGCCGCCGGATGATTTGAAGGCGCTGCTCGAATACCTGGCGCAACCGCATTCTTCCGAGGCCCGTTCTTCGGAGGGGCGAGCCCCGTCGAGCCCTTAGCATTACAAAAATATGAAGACCCGCGTTGCTCTATTGGCGCTGCTGCTCGCCTGTGGCGCGATTTTCAGTCATGCGCAACAACGCCCGCCTCAGCGTGGCCCGCGCGACGCGCAACGTGTTTACAAGGCGCGCATTGTCCCGCACTGGTTTCAAAACAACACGCGTTTCTGGTACCGGAATAATCTGCCCGGCGGCGCGCAGGAGTTCATTCTGGTGGACGCGGAAGGCGGCACGCGCGCTGCGGCGTTCGATCACACTAAACTGGCCGCTGCGCTCTCAAAGGCCGTGGGCACGACGAACTACCGCGGAGACCGGCTGCCTTTTACTCTGATTCAGTTCGGCACTGACGCAAAGGCGGTTCTCTTCAAGATCGAGGACACCACGTGGAAATGCGACCTGGCTTCCTACGAGTGCTCGAAAACCGACGAGAAATTCGACGTTACGGCCGAACCTGACGACGCATCGTCATCGCGACGCCGTCAGCGAGGCAGCGAACCGTCTGATCGAAGCTCAGATACTTCACCCGACGGCAAGTGGACCGCGTCGATCAAGGATCACAACATCTTCGTCCGTTCCCAGGGCGAGGAACTTCAACTCAGTCGTGATGGCAAGGAAGGATTCCCGTATGCGCGATTCACGTGGTCCCCCGATTCAAAGACGCTCGTTGCGTTCCGCACTGAACCCGGTGATCGCAAAGACGTGTACCTCGTCGAGTCCTCTCCCCGGGGAGGAGGCCGCGCGAAACTTCAGACGCGCTCCTACGATTTGCCGGGGGATAAGTTTCCCACGTACGAGATCAATCTGTTCGATGTCGGGAGCCAAAAGCAGATCAAACCCGAAGTGGATCGCTTCGAGCATGGGTGGCTCCGCCCGCGCTTGTATTGGAGCCAGGACAAACGGCGCCTCATGTATCAGCAGACGGATCGTGGTCATCAGCGCTTGCGTGTGATTGAAGTCGATGCGCACAGCGGCCAGGTCCGTAACATCATCGACGAGAAGAGCGAGACGTTCATCTGGACGACCCACACTGAAAGTCTTGGCCTCAATCTGGTGAACTGGCTCGAGAAGACCGACGAGATCATCTACGTCTCTGAGCGCGACGGCTGGCGCCACCTTTATCTGGTCGACACGAAGGATGGCCGCATCAAAACGCAAATCACGAAAGGTGACTACGTCGTGCGCGGAATCGAGCGCATCGACGAAGGACAGCGGCAAATCTGGTTCCGCGCTTCCGGCAAAAATCCGGATCAGGACCCCTATTTCGTCCATTATTACCGCGTCAACTTTGACGGCACGGGGTTGGTCGCGCTGACCGAAGGCAACGGCACGCACACAATCGACTTCTCGTCAGACCAAAAATACTTCATCGACACGTGGTCGCGCGTCGACCTCCCGCCCGTGAACGAATTGCGTCGCGCGTCCGATGGCCGGCTGGGCTGCAAGCTTGAAGAGGCGGACATCTCCGAATTAAAGACGAACGACTGGCAACCGCCGGAGGTCTTCGTTGCCAAAGGCCGCGATGGAAAGACCGACATCTGGGGGATTATTTGCCGGCCGCGCGATTTTGATCCGAAGAAAAAATACCCGGTGATCGAGCAAATCTACGCGGGGCCGCAAGGCTCGTTTGTGCCGAAGAGCTTCAGTCCCGCGCGGCGGTTTTCCTCGCTGACTGATCTTGGCTTCATCGTCGTGCAAATGGACGGCATGGGGACGGCGAATCGCTCCAAGGCGTTCCACGATGTGTGCTGGAAAAATCTCAAGGACGCCGGATTTCCGGATCGCATTCTTTGGCACAAAGCGGTAGCGGCGAAGTATCCGTATTATGATGTTTCGCGCGTGGGAGTGTACGGCCACTCCGCGGGCGGGCAAAACGCCGCGGGCGCGGTCCTTTTCCACCCGGAGTTCTATAGAGTCGCCG